>Ga0070695_100000292_pt1 | contig 25201 bp, 19 predicted proteins | sample KBSK1252metaG_FD_65471 | JGI IMG/M metagenome (GOLD analysis project Ga0070695, IMG submission 65471) | Corn, switchgrass and miscanthus rhizosphere microbial communities from Kellogg Biological Station, Michigan, USA - KBS K1-25-2 metaG | ecosystem: Host-associated > Plants > Roots >...
GGCGATGACCAGCTAAGCGCGGCAATGCCCAGCCGCCAAGGCATCGTCGAGCTGACGCGGCGCGACGGACGGACGCTGCGCCAGCACGTGACCGCGGTGCGCGGCACGGCGGAGAACCCGATGATGCGAGCCGAAGTGGACGCCAAGGCGCACGATCTCATCGCGCCGGTGTACGGCAAAGCGCGCGCGCGCCGGCTCTGCGATGCGATCTGGGCGGCAGAGAAGCTCGGCAATGTTGCAAAATTGAGGACCCTGCTTAAGGAGGAGCGATGAGCCGTATCGTGCATCTCGCGCTGAGAGTCGATGACCTCGAGCGCACCACGCAGTTCTATCGGGAGGTTTTCGGTTTCAGCGAGATGAGCACCGATCGGGTGCGCGACCATACGTCGCGACATCTGAGCGACGGCACGATCGACCTCGCGCTCATCAAGTACGACGCCGGCACGCAATCGGCCGAATCGCGCGCCGCGGGCGAAGGCCCCTGCATCCACCACTTCGCCGTCGAAGTCGCCGATCTGCCGGCCGCCGAGAAGCGCATCCGCGCGCTCGGCTGCGAGATCATCAGCGACCCGGGCGTGGTGCCGGTCAAGTTCCGCTCTCCGGGCGGCATCGTCTGCGAGATCGTGCCCGAAGGACGCTACAAAAAACCGAAGGCAGCCAAGGCCAGAACGCCCGCCAAGCGGCCGGCGAAAAAAGCGCCACGCAAGAAGAAGTAATGCGGCTGCGATCCCCGGACTGCTGGTCCGGGCTTGCGCTCGCCGCGCTCGGCGGCTACATCGTCTTTGCCGCGCGCGGCTGGGACTATCTGACCCCGGATGGCCCGGGCCCGGGGTTCTTTCCGCACTGGTATGGGCTCGCGATCCTCGCGCTGTCGCTGGTTCTCGTCTTCGCGAGCGATAAGGACCCGCACGCCGACTGGCGCGGCGCCGGCCGGGCGCTGGGCACCTGGGCGGCGTTCGCGCTCTCGCTCGCGCTGATCAAGCTGATCGGCTTCGCGATCAGCTTTGCGCTTCTCAGCTTCTTCATCGTCGCCGTGATGTACCGGCGCGCGCCGTGGATTGCCGCCGTCACGGCGGGCGCGGTGGTTGGCGCCTTCTATCTCATCTTCTCGCTTGCCCTCGGCGTGGCACTGCCCTGATGGATATCGCCGCCGGCCTCTTGCATGGCTTCGCCGTCGCGCTGCAACCAGTGAATCTCTGGTGGTGCTTCGTTGGCGTGCTGCTCGGTACCGTGGTCGGCATCCTGCCCGGCCTCGGACCGCCGGCGACCATCGCCATGCTCCTGCCGCTGACGGCGCTGATGAACCCGGCGGGCGCGATCATCATGCTCGCCGGCATCTACTACGGCGCGAAGTACGGCGGCTCCACGACCTCGATCCTGCTGAACGTGCCCGGCGAGTCGGCCTCCGTCGTCACCTGCATCGACGGGTACCAGCTCGCGCGCAAGGGACGCGCCGGCGCCGCGCTGGGGATTGCGGCGATCGCTTCCTTCATCGCCGGCACGATTGGCGTGCTGGCCCTGATGCTGGTCGCACCGCCGCTTGCGCGTCTCGCGCTCGCCTTCAGCTCGCCCGAGTATTTCGCGCTGATGGCGCTCGGCCTCGCGATGGTCGTCCTGCTCGCCGGCCGCTCGCTCGTCAAGGCGCTCCTCGCGATGCTCGTCGGCCTGTGGCTTGCCGGCATCGGCACCGACGCCTTTACCAGCACTTCGCGCTTCACCTTCGGGCGCATGGAGCTTCTTTCCGGGATCGACTTCGTCGTCGTGGCGATCGGCGTCTTCGCCATCGGCGAGGTGCTTGCCAACATGGAGGCGCGCGAAGAGCCGCAGGCGTTACCGGTGCCCAAGGGCCTGCGCAATCTGCTGCCCACCATGCAGGACATGCGCGACTGCCGCTTCGCCTTCGCCAACGGCTCGATCATCGGCTTCCTGATCGGCGTGCTGCCCGGCGCCGGATCGACCATCGCCTCATTCATCTCCTACGGCGTGGAAAAGGCGTTCTCGCGCCGGCGCGAGCAGTTCGGCACCGGCGTGATCGAAGGCGTCGCCGCGCCCGAAGGCGCCAATAATTCGGAGACCGGCGGCGCCCTCGTGCCGCTGCTCACGCTCGGCATCCCGGGCTCGGGTACTACGGCGATCCTGCTCGCCGCACTCATTCTCTGGGGATTCAAGCCCGGGCCGCTCTTTATCTCGGAGAACCCCAGCATGTTCTGGGGCCTCGTGGCGAGCATGTACATCGGCAACGTCATGCTGCTCGTGCTGAACCTGCCGCTCGTGCCGCTCTTCGCCCAGGTACTGCGCGCGCCGGCCTATGTGCTTTATCCGATCATCATCGGGCTCTCGGTGGTCGGCGTATATAGCGTGTCGGGCAGCCTGTTCGATCTCGGCCTGCTCGCGGGATTCGGCCTGCTCGGCTATGTAATGCGCAAGCTCGACTATCCGAGCGCGCCGCTCATCTTGGGGCTGGTGCTGGGCGGCGCGATGGAGCGCGCGCTGCGCCAGTCGCTGATGATGTCGGAAGGCAGCCTCTCGATCCTCGTCGCGCGGCCGATCTCCGCGGTGATGCTGGCGTGCGCGGCGCTCATCCTGCTGCTGCCGTTTTTTGCCAGGCTGAACGCCTGGCGCTTGCGTGCCATGGAGGAGGAAAACAAATGAAGATGCTATGCATTGCGATGCTCGCGCTCGGCGCGATGACGGCCGTGCCGGCGAGCGCCTACAAGCCGACGCGGCCGGTGGAAGTGGTCGTGCATACCGGCCCCGGCGGCGGCAGCGACCTGCTGGCGCGCGCCGTCGCCACCATGATGGAGAAAGAGCGGCTCCTGCCGGTGCGCATGCAAGTGGTGAACAAGACGGGCGGCGGTGGCGCGGTCGCCGCGGCGTATTTGGCCGAAAAGGCCGGCGATCAGAACACGATCGGCTTTTTCACCGGTGTCTGGCTCACCGGCCCGCTGACGAGCGCTGAGGCCAAGGTGACATTGCGCGATCTCACACCGATCGCGCGCCTCGTCCTCGAGCCGGCGCTGATCGCGGTGAAGGCGGACGCGCCGTACAAGACGCTTGGCGAGTTCATCGCCGCGGCGAAGGAGCGCCCCGGGCAGCTCAAGCAGTCGGGCGGCTCGGTGACGAGCCGCGACAACGTCGTGCGCCAGCTCCTGCAGAAGGCGACCGGCGCGCGCTGGGCATTCATCTCGTTTCCCGGCGGGGGCGAGCGCATCGCCGCGCTCCTCGGAGGTCACGTCAACATGATGGTGATCGAGCCCGCCGAGGCGGGCGAGCACATCCGCGCGGGCAACATGCGCGTTCTCGCGCAGGTGAGCGATAGCCGGCTCGCGGGTTTTCCGGACGTGCCGACGCTCAAGGAGGCCGGTTTCGACGTCCCGGCGGTGCCGCAGGTGCGAGGCGTGGTCGCGCCACCGGGAATACCGGCCGAGAACGTCACCTACTGGGAAGACGTTTTTCGGCGGCTGACGCGCACCGCGTCGTGGCGCAAGTTCCTAATGGACAACCAGTTCGAGGACGGCTACCAGAACGCGGCCGAGCTCGCCAAGTTCTACGACGAATTCACTGCACGCATGCGCGTCATCCTGCAGGAGGCTGGCGTCAAGACCGTGCGGTAAGATCGGCCTCGAGATTTCCTGAGGAGGAAAGATGGCGACGTATCGTTTCACCGTGGACGGCAAGCGCGTGTCGGTGGACGCGCAACCCGAGATGCCGCTCCTCTACGCGCTGCGCGACGACCTCGGGCTGCGTAATCCGCACTTCGGCTGCGGCCTCGCGCAGTGCGGCGCCTGCACCGTGCACGTGAACGGCGAGGCGATGCGCTCCTGCGTACTGCCGATGTCCGCGGTTGCCGGCAAGACCGTCACCACTATCGCCGGCCTGGGTACGCCGGAAAAGCCGCATCCGCTGCAGGCCGCCTATGTCGCCGAGGGCGTGCCGCAGTGCGGCTACTGCATCAACGGGTGGGTGATGACCGCGGCCGCGGTCCTGAAGCAGAACCCGAAGGCGAGCGACGCCGAGCTGCGCGATGCGCTCGCCGGTCTCAAATGCCGTTGCGGCACGCATGTCGCGATCCTGCGCGCGATCAAGCGCGCCCAGACCCAGCTCGCATAGGAGGCGCCATGGATCGTCGCGAATTTCTGAAAACGTCCGGTGCGCTCGTCGTCTCCTTCTCGATGCCCGCTGCCGAAGCGCTCGCGCAGGACGCCGGCAAGCCGGCCCTTGTCCCCACCGAGCTCGATTCGTGGATCGCCATCCTCCCCGACGGCCGCGTCAACGCCTTCTTCGGCAAGATGGACATGGGGCAGGGGCTCGACATCGCGGTGGCACAGATCGTTGCCGAAGAGCTCGATGTGGGCTTCGACAAGGTCGACGTGCTGATGGGCGACACGGCGAGCTCCTGCAATCAGGGCGGCGCCTCCGGCAGCACCGGCACGTCGAATGGCGCGCGGCTGCTGCGCAAGGCCGCGGCCGAGGCGAGACGCGTGCTGGTCGAGCGCGCGGCCGACAAGCTCGGTGCGCCCGCGGCGCAGCTGAAAGTGGAAGACGGCACCGTCTTCGCCGGCGGCGCGAAGACCACGTATGCCGAGCTCGTCGGCGGCCGCTACTTCCATCACCAGGTGCAGTGGAATAAGCAGGTCGGCAACCCGATGGATATCAGCGTGCCGGCGAAGCCGAAATCGCCCGCCGAGTACAAGGTGGTCGGCAAGCCGCTGCCGCGCCGCGACGTGGCGTGGAAGGTGTACGGCACCGGCGAGTTCGTCACCGATGTGCGCGTGCCCGGCATGCTGCACGCGCGCGTCATCCGGCCGCCGCGCGCGGCGTGCAGCGTGCGCGGCGTGGACGAGAGCTCGATCAAGGGCATTCGCGGCGCGCGCGTGGTGCACAAGAAGGACTTCGTCGCCGTGGTGGCGCCGCGCGAATGGGATGCCGTGCGCGCGGCGCGCCAGTTGAAAGTGAACTGGCACTACGACGACAAAGCTTTCCCGGCGATGGACGGCTTGCACGAATACATTCGCGCGGCCAAGCCGGTGAAGCGTGAAGAGACGCTGAAGCAGGGCGACGTCGAGGCGGCGCTCAAGGCGCCGGGGGCGCGTCTCGTCCAAGCCGAGTACGAGTGGCCGTTCCAGTCGCACGCCAGCATGGGACCCGCCTGCGCGGTTGCGGAAGTAAAAGGCGACCGCTGTACAGTCTGGACCGGCTCGCAGAAGCCGCACTTCACGCGCGACGGCGTTGCCAAGCTGCTCGACATGCCGGCAGAGAAAGTGCGCGCCATCTGGGTGCCCGGGCCGGGCTCCTACGGCCGCAATGACGCCGGCGACGCGGCGCTCGATGCCGCGTTTCTGTCGCGTGCGCTCGGCAAACCGGTGCGCGTGCAGGGCATGCGCGCCGATGGCACGGCGTGGGACCCGAAAGGACCGGCGGCCGTGCACCGCGCCCGCGCCGCGCTCGATGCGAGCGGCAAGGTCATCGCCTACGACTTCATGTCGAAGGGATTCTCGCGCCAGCACATCGCGACCAATGAAGCCGATCCGGGCGATAGCCTGGTGGGCCAGGCGCTCGGGCTGGCGCCGAAGACGAACCCGATCTACGGCTCGCCGGAAGAATCGTACGGTTTCGAGAACAAGCGCCTCGCCTGGGAGACGATCGCGCCGCTGGTGGTGGACGGCTGCTCGCCGCTACGCACTTCGCACCTGCGTGATCCGGTCGGGCCCGACATCCACTTCGGCTCGGAGCAGTTCATCGACGAGCTCGCGCACGCTGCGGGTGTCGATCCGGTGGAATTCCGCCTGCGCTACCTGACCAAGCCGCGCCACCAGGCGGTGGTGAAGGCGGCGGCCGAAAAGGCCGGCTGGTCATCGTTGGGCAAAGGCAAGGGCATCGCGTTCGCCGATCGCAATGGCACCGCGGTCGCGGTCGTCGCCGAGGTCGAGGTCGATCGTAAGAGCGGCCGCATCTGGGCGAAGCGCGTCACCGTGGCGCACGACTGCGGCCTGATCATCAACCCGCTGACGCTCCGCCAGACGATCGAAGGCAACGTGGTGCAGGGCATTTCACGCACGCTCTACGAGGAAGTGCGCTTCGCCCCCGCGCAGGTGGAAAGCGTCGACTGGGCGAGCTATCCGATCGCCGAGATGCCCGATGCGCCGGAGGCGATCGAGATCGTGCTGATCGACCGGCCGGAGATCGCGCCGAGCGGTGCGGGCGAGCCCACCATCCGCGTCATTCCCGCGGCGGTGGCCAATGCCTTCTTCAGCGCGACCGGCGTGCGACTGCGCAGCGCGCCGCTCAATCCCGAGCGGGTAAAGGCGGCGCTCGCGAAAGCCTAGAAGGAGCGCGGCAGGCCGAGCACGTGCTCGGCGAGATAGGAGAGGATCAGGTTCGTGGAGATCGGCGCGACCAGGTAGAGCCGCGTCTCGCGGAACTTGCGCTCGACGTCGTACTCGGCGGCGAAGCCGAAGCCGCCGTGCGTCTGCAGGCAGACGTTCGCCGCCTCCCACGACGCCTTGGCCGCGAGGTGCTTCGCCATGTTGGCCTCGGCGCCGCAGGGCTGGTGCTGGTCGTAGAGGCCGGTCGCCTTGTAGCGCATCAGGTTGGCCGCCTCGATCTCCATGTAGCTTTCAGCGATCGGAAACTGGATGCCCTGGTTCTGGCCGATCGGGCGATCGAACACGACGCGCTCGCCGGCGTACTTGGTCGCCTTCTCGATGAACCAGTAGCCGTCGCCGATGCACTCCGCGGCGATCAGGATGCGCTCGGCGTTCAGGCCGTCGAGGATGTAGCGAAAGCCTTTGCCTTCCTCGCCGATCAGGTTCTCCGCCGGAATCTCCAGGTTATCGATGAACACCTGGTTGGTCTCGTGGTTCACCATGTTGCGGATCGGCTTCACCTCGATGCCCTTGGACGCGGTTTCGACGAGGAACACGGACATGCCCTCGCTCTTGCGCTTCACCTCGGAGAGGGGCGTGGTGCGCGCGAGCAGGATCATGAGCTCCGAGTGCTGCAGGCGGGAAGTCCAGACTTTCTGGCCGTTGACGACGTAGCGGTCGCCTTTGCGCACGGCAGTGGTCTTGATCTTGGTCGTATCCGTGCCGGCCGTGGGCTCGGTGACACCCATTGCCTGCATGCGCAGCTCACCGGAAGCGATCTTCGGCAGGTACTTCTTCTTCTGCGCCGCAGAGCCGTTACGAAGCAGCGTGTTCATGTTGTACATCTGGCCATGGCAGCTGCCCGCCTGGCCGCCTGAGCGCGACACCTCCTCCATGATGACGCTCGCCTCGGTAAGCGACAGTCCCGAGCCGCCGTACTCCTCCGGGATCAGCGCCGACATCCAGCCCGCCTTGGTCAGCGCTTCGACGAAGGCTTCCGGGTAGGCACGCTGCTCGTCGATCTGCTGCCAGTACGCCGAATCGAACTGGTTGCAGAGCTGCCGCACCGCGTCGCGCAGCTCAGGGTAATTGTCCCGCCCGAGGTTCATTTCTTCGGCTTGAGGTGCGCGGAGGCCTCTTCGTCGACGCGCTCCCAGATCTCGGTCGCCATCGGGTCGCGCGTCTCCTCGAGGATGTGACCCACCAGGCCGACGGCGCGCGCCATTACGCCGAGGCCTTTGACGATGCGCCAGTCGAGGCCGAGCTCGCAGGCGAGCGCGCCGATCGCGCCGGTGGCGTTGAGGGTGATGCCGCGCGTGGCGGCGATCTCCTCCATCAGGCGGCAGTACTTGCCGAAGTGCCCGGTCTCGCGAGCGATGGCGAAGAGGCGGGCGCTGCGCGGATCGAGCGGCTTGTGGATCGGGTGGCCAAGGCCCGGCATGCGCTTGTTCTCGGCCAGCACCGCGCGTGCGTCCTTGCCGGCGGCGACCGCGTCGAAAAGGATCCGCGCCACGCCTTCCATCGAGCCGACGAACACGCTGCCAAGGCCGAGGAGCCCCGCCGCCACGGCACCCTGCAGCGCTTCCGGGGCACCGAGGTAGGTCAGACGGGCGGCGATCGCGCTGGGTGTGACCCCGTGCTCGACCAGCGTCACCACCATGGCGTTGAAGAGCTTCGACTCGCCGGCATTGGGCACCCGGCCGGTCAGCTCGAGAAACGCCATGTCGCCGAGGTTCAGCTTGCCGAGGATCTCCCCCGGCAGGTCTTTGCCGCGCACCACGATGCGATCCACCGTCGACCAGCCGAGATCGGATTTCAGCGGCTTGCGTGCCATCAGGCCGAAATATAGGCGCCGGCTCTATTCATGGCTGCGCCATGACGCGCTGCGGCAGATTGGTCCCGTCGTCCATTTGTACCCGGTGATGAATTATTTCACTTAAAGAAGATTCACTAAATGCCAGAATCCAAACGAGAAGTCACCGTTCAGGGGAGATGGTTCGTGAGCCAGGCCGCGCAGGCAGAGGAGCGCGCGCCGGGGCCTATCAAGGTCCTGGTGATCGATGACAGCAACACCATCCGGCGAAGCGCCGAGATGTTCCTCCGCGAGGCAGGCTACGAAGTCATTCTCGCCGAAGACGGCTTCGACGCGCTGGCGAAGATCGCCGACCACCAGCCGCGGCTGATCTTCGTCGACATCATGATGCCGCGCCTGGACGGCTACCAGACCTGCGCGCTCATCAAGCAGAACCCGAAGCTCAAGGCGACGCCGGTGATCATGCTTTCGAGCAAGGACGGCGTGTTCGATCGCGCCCGCGGGCGCCTCGCCGGCTCCGACCGCTACCTGACCAAGCCCTTCACCAAGGAAGGCCTGATCGCGGCGGTCACCGACTACGTCAAAACCTCCTGAAAGGCCCGTATGACTATCAAAAAAATACTGATCGTCGACGATTCGCCCACCGACCGGGAATTCCTGAGCACGGTGCTGACCAAGAACGGCTTCAAGGTCACGACCGCCGACAGCGCCGAAGACGCCATGGTCAAGGTGAAGCAATCGCGGCCCGACCTCGTGCTGATGGACATCGTGCTGCCGGGACAGAACGGTTTCCAGGCGACGCGCGCGCTGACGCGCGACGAGGCGACCAAGACCATCCCGATCATCCTCTGCACGAGCAAGAACCAGGAGACCGATCGGGTGTGGGGCCTGCGCCAGGGGGCGCGCGACTACATCGTGAAGCCGGTCAACCAGGCAGAGCTCCTGGCAAAGATCAGCGCACTCGGCTGATGGGTTCCTCGGCCGTCACGACGACCGGACGGATCTCGCTGCGCGAGTATCAGCTCGCGCTTTCCGAGCGGCTGCAAAACGCCCAGGCGGGCGCGGCGCTGCCGTCCAAGCTCGGGTTCCAGGTGGCGGGCGAAGGCTGGCTGATCGAGCTCCGCGATGCGGCGGAAGTGATCAAGGTGCCGCCGATCTCGCCGGTGCCGCTCGCGCGCGGCTGGTTCAAGGGGGTGGCCAACGTGCGCGGCAATCTCTACAGCGTGAGCGATTTTTCGGCGTTCCTCGGCGCTGAGCCGGTCAAGCTCGGCGCCGAGGCCCGCCTGCTGGTGCTGAGCGAGCGCTTCCGCTGCGGCGCGGCACTGCTCATCGAGCGCTCGCTCGGCTTGCGCGCGCTTGGCGCTCTTGTTCCGGAGAGCGTCGCGGCGCCGGCGCCCTGGGTGCGCGCTCAGTACAGCGATGCGGAGGGACGCAGATGGAAAGAGCTCGATGTGGCAGCGCTCGTGCAGCAGGAGCCGTTTCTCGGAGTGAGCGCATGAAGTGCCTCGCCGCGGCGCTCTGCTTCGCCCTCGCAGTGGCGCCACGCGCCTGGGCCGATCCGGGCGTCACGCCCAATCGCATCCTCCTCGGTCAGGCGGCCGTGTTCAGCGGTCCGGCGGCGCAGCTCGGCCTGCAGATGCGTAACGGCATCAAGGCGTACTTCGATTACGTCAATGCGAACGGCGGCGTGAACGGCCGCCGCCTGGACCTCGTCACCGAGGACGACCGCTACGAGCCCGCGGTAGCGCCCGCGGCGAGCAAGCGCCTCATCGAAGAGCACAAGGTCTTCGCGCTGCTCGGCTACGTGGGCACGCCGACCGGCGCCGCGCATCTGCCGGTGACCACCGCGGCGAAGGTGCCGCTCGTCGGCATGTTCACCGGCGCCGAGATCCTGCGGGCGCCAGTGAACCGCTATGTGTTCCACGTGCGCGCGAGCTATTACGACGAGACGGAGAAGATCGTCGAGCAGGTTGTCTCGACCGGCGGCAAGAAGATCTCGGTGTTCTACCAGAACGACGCCTATGGCGAGGCCGGGCGCAAGGGCACCGAGCTCGCCCTCACCAAGCGGGGTATGAAAATCCATTCGAGCGGCACGGTAGAGCGCAATACGGTCAAGGTCGAGGACGCGGTCAAGGCGATCAGCAGCTCGGAGCCCGATGCGGTCGTCATGGTGAGCGCCTATACCTCGTGCGCGGAGTTCATCCGGCAGATGAAGAAGGTCGGCAGCGGCGCCACCTTCTACAACGTTTCCTTCGTCGGCGCGAAGGCGCTCGCCGATGCGCTCGGCGCGGACGGCAGCGGTGTCGCCATCTCCCAGGTGGTGCCGTTTCCGTGGGGCACCTCGGTGCCCGTGGTCAAGGACTACCAGGCGCTTGCGAAGAAGGCCGGTCTCACCGACTACAACTTCAGCGCCATGGAAGGCTTTCTCACCGCCAAGGTGATGGTCGAAGGCCTGAAGCGCGCCGGCAAGAGCCCGACGCGCGAGGGGCTGGTCGATGCGCTCGAAGGCATGCGCGACGTCGACCTCGGCGGCTTCTACGTCAGCTATTCGCCCACCAATCACGCCGGCTCGAAGTTCGTCGACCTGACGATCATCGGGCGTAACGGCAAGTTCCTGCGCTAGAGGTGCGTCATGGGTAACCGACTCGAGATCCTCAAGATGCCGTTCGTGGCGCGTGGCGGGGGCGGCGCAGGCGCGACGCCGGCCGTCGCCTCAACTGCGCCTGCAAGCAGCGGACGCAAGCTCAAGTTCCTGGTGGTGTTGCTCGCCGTGGTGATGACCGTCAACGGTTTGGTCGTGGTGTACGACGCCCGCCAGGCGACCTTCAATACGCTCTACGTCGCGGCGGTCGGCAAGATCCGCATGCTGTCGCAGCGCCTTGCCAAGGCGGCGCAGCAGGCATCGCAAGGCAACCGCGAAGCGTTCAAGCAGCTGCGCGAGAGCCGCGACGAATTCAGCGCGCTCGTCAACCTGCTCTCTGCCGGGGGCGCGAGCGGCGGGGTGAACCTGCCGCCGACGCCGCAGACGGTGCGGCCGCTGCTGGCGGCGCTCGAAACCGAGTGGCGCAAGACCGACCGCAACGCGGGCCTCGTCATCCGCGAGGAGCCGAACCTGGTGGCGCTCGGTGCCGCGGTGCGCGCGATCAACGACAACAACCCGGCGTTGCTCGAGGTTGCCGACGAGGTCGCGGCGCTCAGCGTGCAAAGCGGCGCCACGTCTCGCCAGAACGCGATCGCCGCGCAGCTCGTGATGCTCACGCAGCGCATGGCGAAGAACGCCAACGCGATGCTCGCCGGCGACGTGATCGACCCGGAGGTGGCGTTCCTGCTCGGCAAGGACAGCAACACCTTCCGCGACCTGCTGCAGGGGCTGCTGCAGGGCAACGAGGCGATGCGCATCGCGCGCGCTTCCGATAGCGAGATGCGCGCCAAGCTCGGTGAGCTCGAGACCGGCTTCAAGGAGTACCAGGTGGCGGTGAGCCGCATCCTCGGCAACATGCAGCGCCTGGTGAACGCGAAGCGCGCGACACGTGACATGTTCAACGACAGCGAGACGCTGCTCGGCGCCGCCGAGCGGCTGGCGAGCGGCTACGAGGAGCTCCTCAGCGAGCGGCGCATCAACTTCATCGCGCTGGCGGTGGGCTCGCTCCTCGCTCTCGCACTGCTGCTGATGATCGGGCGGGCGTATGTCGGCGACAGCCGCCGGCGCGCCGAGCAGAGCGAGCAGCAGAACCGCGAGAATCAGAACGCGATCCTGCGGCTGCTGGACGACATCGGCAACCTGGCAAGCGGCGACCTCAGGGTACGCGCCAAGGTGACCGAGCACATGACCGGCGCCATCGCCGACTCGATCAACTACACGATCGAGGAGCTGCGGCGCCTGGTCGCCGGCATCACCAAGGCGGCCGAGCATGTCAGCAGCGCCACTCATGAGGCGCAGACCGTGAGCGCGGAGCTCCTGCATGCGACCCAGCGCCAGGCCGCCGAGATCCAGGGCGCAGGCCAGGCGGTGGCACAGATGGCGCAGTCGATGAACCAGGTCTCGGGGAACGCCAACGACTCGGCGAAGGTGGCCGAGACCTCGCTCAGCGCGGCGAACAAGGGCGCGCAGGCGGTGCAGAACGCGATCCGCGGCATGAACGACATCCGCGACCAGATCCAGGAAACCTCCAAGCGCATCAAGCGTCTCGGCGAGTCCTCGCAGGAGATCGGCGAGATCGTGCAGCTCATCTCCGACATCACCGAGCAGACCAACGTGCTCGCGCTGAACGCCGCCATCCAGGCCGCCTCGGCCGGCGAGGCGGGCCGCGGCTTCACGGTGGTCGCGGAAGAAGTGCAGCGGCTTGCCGAGCGCTCGGCGGAGGCGACCAAGCACATCGGTGCGATCGTGAAGAGCATTCAGCGTGATACGCAGGACGCGGTCGAGGCGATGGAGCGCAGCACGCGCGGCGTGGTCGAGGGCACCAGGACCGCCGACGAGGCCGACCAGGCGCTGCGCGAGATCGAGAAAATCTCCAACCGCCTCGCCGAGCTGATCGGCGCGATTTCAAACGCCACCCAGCAGCAGGCCGCCTCGGCGGCGCAGGTCGCCGGCAAGATGAAGATCATTCTGGGCGTGACACAGCTTACGAGCGAGGGCACGAAGAAGACTGCCGCCTCGGCCGCGCGCCTGGGCGATCTCGCCCAAGGACTGAAGAACTCGGTCGCCGGCTTCAAGCTCTCCTAAGGCGCCGCGCGAGGAGCGATGCCCGACACCACCATCCTTTCCTGGATCACCGCCGAGGTCGACCAGGCGCTCGAGCGGGTACGCGACCAGATCGCGCGCTCGGGAGCCGCGCCGCTCGACGCGCGCGCGCTCGGCGGCTGCCCCGAGCACCTGCACCAGGTGAGCGGCGCGCTCAACATGGTGGGCCTCGCGGGTGCGACGCGCTTCTGCGAGGCGCTCGAGACGACCCTCACCGGGCTGAACGGCTCGCGCGGCGAGGCCGCCGAAGTGATCGATCGTGCGGTGGCGGAGCTGAAGCAGTTCGTCGGCGACGTGGCGCGCGGCGAGCCGAACGTGCCGCTGCGCCTGTACCGTTCCTACCAAGCGCTCGTCGAGCTGCAGGGGCGCGCCGACTGCGCCGAGGTGGAGCTTTTCTTTCCGGACCTGACGCCGCCCGCGCCGGCGCACCCGCGGCCAAAATCGCTCGCCGAGGGCGAGCTCGCGGCCTTCCTGCATGCGCAGCGCACGCGCTGGCAGCGCGGCATTCTCGGCTGGCTTCGCCGGCAGAGCGCCGGGCTCGAGGAGATGCGCGAGACGCTCGACGCCATCCATGCGGTGGCCCATCAGCTGCCCGAGCGGCGCGCGCTCTGGTGGGTGGCGGGCGGGCTGGTCGATGCGCTGCTCGACGCAACCGAGGCGCAACGCCTTGCCCAGGCGCGCACGCTCTGGAACAAGCTCGACCTCTACATGCGCGACCTTGCCGCCGGCAAACGCGCCGACAACGAGCCGCTGCTGCGCGAGCTGCTCTACGCAATTGCGTGCTCGGCGCCGCTCACCCAGCGCCTGCGCGACATCAAGCGTGTCTACGCACTGGACGCGCTGGTGCCGCCGGTCTCGAGCGAAGCGCAAATCCGCGACACGCGCTCGCTCTGTGCAGAGCTGGGTGGCAAGCTGCAGGCGCTCTCGCAGATCTGGCAGCGCTACTTGGCCGGTGACGCGAACAGCGCCGGCACCTTCCGCGAGCGCGCGGCAGCGCTTCCTGCAAACGCTGCGGCCCTTGGCGATGCGCAGCTCTCCAAGCTTCTCGGCTCGCTCGCCGCCGCCGCGGACCACGTGCCGCAAAAACCGGCCGACGGCAGCGAATTCCTGCTTCTCGAAATGGCCTCCGCGTTCCAGCTTGCGCAAAGCATGCTGGAACACTTCGACGAGCCGCTCGCCGACACGGCCGAGCAGGTGGAAATCATGTCGCGCTGGCTGACGCAGGCGGCGGCCGGCAAAGCGAGCGGCAAGGCCCCGGCGGGCCTGCGCCCCGAGCTCACCCAGCATGTCAGCGCGCTGCAGCTTCGTGCTCGCGTGGCGGGCGAAATCCTGGCGAACCTCCACGCAGTAGAGCAGGCGCTCGACGCCTATGCGCGCGGCCATGCGGCCAAGGATGCGCTCGCCAAAGTGGCGCCGCAGCTGCGCCAGATTCACGGCGCATTGCGCGTGCTGTCCTGGGAGCGGGCGGCGCTCGTCATCGAGCGCTGCCAGGGGATGATCGCCAGGCTCACCCCGCAAAGCGCGGATCTCGATTGGATCGCCGAAGGACTGAGCAGCGTCGGCCTGTACGTGGGCCCCTGCGCGCAGGGACGCGAGCCGCGCGAGCAGGCGCTCGATCACTTCCTGGTGCGTCTGGAAGAGCGGCCCGCGGTCGCGCCGAGCAGCGCCGCTGCAGCCCCGAGCGCGAAATCGATCGACGAGAGCCTGCTGCAAGTGTTCCTCGAGGAAGCCGTCGAGGTGCTCTCGAGCATCGCGACAAGCCTGCCGAAATGCCGCGCCGAGCCGGGTAATTTCGAGGAGCTCGCCACCGTGCGCCGCGGCTTTCACACGCTGAAAGGCAGCGGCCGCATGGTCGGTCTGGCCGAATTCGGCGAGGCCGCCTGGCAGGTGGAGCGCGCAATGAACCAGTGGCTCGAGCGCCAGGTGCCGGCGACCGAGGAGCTCCTCGAGCTCGCCGCGCTCGCCCACGGCTTATTCACCGACTGGGTCGCACGGCTGCGACTGGGCGAGACCCCCGCAATCGATGCGCGGGCGCTCGGCGAGCTCGCCGCCAGGCTCGCTGGCGAAGACTCCGCCGTGACGCGCGTGCGCGAGGTGTATCTCAAGGAAGCTGCTCAGCATCTCGCCACGCTGAAGCGCGAGTTCGGCGCCTTCGGCGCCAATGCCGCGGGGGCAGCATCGGCCGCGTTCACCCGCGCGGCGCACACGCTTGCCAGCTCGTCGCGCACCGCCCGGGTGGACGCCGTGGCGCGCATAGCGGCCGAGCTCGAGCAGTGGATGCCGCTCGCCGAGCGCACTGTCGAGCCGGCCGACCGCCGGGTGATCGGCTCGGCGATCGAAGAGCTCGAGGAGCTGCTCTCGGCGGTTGGCCGCGGTGAATCGCCCGGCGCGCCAAGCGAGCCGCTGGCCGCGCTGCAGGCGCTGAGGAACCGGCTGCTGGTGCCGGCGCGGCCCGCCGACAAGCGCGCGGTGCGCGACGATCTCGACGGCGCACTGCTACCCGTATTTCTCGAGGAAGCGCACGAGCTCGTGCCGCAGGTCGTCGGCGATCTGCGCGCCTGGCGCGCGAATCCCGAGGACCGCACGGCCGCCGACGCGGTGAGGCGCGCACTGCATACGCTGAAAGGCAGCGCCCGCATGGCGGGCGCCATCCGGCTTGGCGAGCTCACGCACCTGATGGAGAGCCGCATCGAGTACGCGCTCGAAGCGGGCGAGGTCACGGCTGAGCTCTTCGACGAGCTGCAGGGCAAGCTCGACCGGCTGAGCGCCGACGTCGAGAAGCTCGGCGCCCCTGCCGCGCCGGCCGCCGCCGCCAAGGGCGCGCAGGCGCCGCGCGCGCCGGCCGCCGCCGCGATGCTGCGGGTGAACGCCGAGCGGCTCGACCGCCTGATCACCGAGGCGGGCGAGGCGGCGATCGCACGCTCGCGCATCGAGGCGGAGCTGCGCCAGATCAAGCAGGCGCTTGCCGATCTGAATGAGAGCATCGCCCGCCTGCGCACGCAGCTGCGCGAGGTCGAGATCCAGGCGGACAGCCAGCTGCAGTCGCGCCGCTCCGAGCTCGCCGAGCACGACCGCGACTTCGACCCGCTGGAATTCGACCGCTACACGCGGCTTCAGGAGCTGACGCGCATGATGGCGGAAGGCCTGAATGACGTGGCGACGCTGCAGCAGGCGCTGATGAAGAACGTCGGCGAAACCGACGCGGCGCTCCTGCAGCAGGCGCGCATCGGCCGCGATCTGCAGCAGGACCTGATGCGCATGCGCGCCGTGCCGTTCTCGCAGCTCGCCGAGCGGCTGAGCCGCATCGTTCGCCAGAGCGCGGCGGAACTCGGCCGCAAGGCCGAGCTCACCATCGAGGGCGCGCAGGTGGAGCTTGACCGCGGCGTACTGGAGCGCGTTGCGGCGCCGCTCGAGCACATGCTGCGCAACGCCCTGGTTCACGGCATCGAGGCTCCGGCGCTGCGCGCCGCGGCCGGCAAGCCCGAGCCCGGCCGCATCGCCATCAGCCTGCGCCAGGAAGCGAACGAGGTGGTGCTCGCGCTGGCCGACGACGGCGCCGGCCTCGACCTCGAGCGCCTGCGCGCCAAGGCGGTAGAGAAGGGCATGGTCGCGGCCGACCAGCCGCTCACCGAAGCCGAGCAGGTCCAGCTCGTCTTCATGCCGGGGATCTCGACCGCTGAAGCGGTGACCGAGCTCGCCGGTCGCGGCGTCGGCATGGACGTCGTGCGCACCGAGATCCAGGCGCTCGGCGGGCGCCTGGAAGTCACCAGCGCGCGCGGCCGCGGCACCACCTTCACCATCTACCTGCCGCTCACCCTCGCAGTGATGCAGACCGTGATGGTGCGCGCCGGCGGCATGACGCTCGCCGTTTCCTCCGCCCTGATCGAGCAGGTGCTGCGCGTCAAGGCCGATGCGCTCGTGTCGTACTACGAGGCGGGCGCGATCGAGTTCCAGGGCCGGCAATATCCGCTGCACTACCTGCGGCAGCTCCTTGGCAGCCGCGCCGCCACCAACATCCAGGAGGACAACCTCCTCGTCCTGGTGAGGAGCGGCGTGCACCGCATCGCGGTACACGTCGACGACCTGATCGGGCAGCGCGAGATGGTGGTGAAGAACATCGGGCCGCAGCTCTCGCGCATGCCGGGGGTCGCCGGCGCGACGGTGCTGCCGGACGGCGCCATAGTGCTCATCATCAATCCGGTGCAGCTCGCCCATCGCGCTCGCGCGCCGATGAGGACCACCGCCACGCCGGAGCTTTCGAACAACGCCACGCGGATCGCGCCGCTCGTCATGGTGGTGGACGACTCGCTCACCGTGCGCAAGATCACCGGGCGGCTGCTCGAGCGCGAGGGCTACCGCGTGCTGACGGCCAAGGACGGCGTCGATGCGCTCGAGCAGCTCAAGGGCGAGCTTCCGGTGATCATGCTGGTCGACATCGAGATGCCGCGCATGGACGGCTTCGACCTCGCGCGCAACGTGCGCGGCGACCCGCGCACCATGGACATCCCGATCATCATCATTTCCTCGCGCACCGCGCCCAAGCACCGCGCGCGCGCCGCCGAGCTCGGCGTCAACGGCTTCCTCGGCAAGCCCTACCAGGAGTCCGAGCTCCTGCAGCAAATCGCCGCTTTGGCCCGCTCATGAAGTTCGAGCTGCAGGAGCACATCGGCAAATATCCGCTGCTGCGCGAGATCGGCGCCGGCGCGACCAGCAAGGTGTACCTGGCGCGCGATCCCTTCGCCGAGCGCGATGTCGCCATCAAGGTGTTCCTCTTCGACAAGGACGCGGACGGCGAGCAGGAGCGCATGAAGCACAAGTCGTTCATCGCCGAGGCCTCGCTCGCCGGCAAGCTCGCGCACCCGCACATCGTCGAGATCTACGACGCGGTGGTCGAGCCCGGCCGCAGCTATCTCGTGATGGAGTACGTGCCGGGCACGACGCTCGAAGCGCACGCCGACGTCGCGCGCCTCCTCCCCGTCAGCAAGGTGGTCGAGATCATCTTCAAATGCATCCGTGCGCTCGAGTACGCGCACCGGCACGGCGTCATCCACCGCGACATCAAGCCGGGCAACCTGCTCCTTTCGGAGAGCGGCGAAACCAAAGTGAGCGACTTCGGCGCCTCCTTCCAGCAGAAGCTCCAGGACACGACGCAGATCAGCGGCGTCGGCTCGCCGGCCTACATGTCGCCCGAGCAGGTGCGCCTCGAGCCGCTCACCCACCAGACCGACATCTACTCGCTCGGCGTGACCATGTACCGGCTGCTGACCGGCCGGCTGCCGTTCACCGCCTCGACCCAGCCGGCGCTCACCTACGCCATCCTCAACACCGCGCCGCAGCGCCCGGCGATGCTGCGGCCCGAGCTGCCCGGGCTGCTCGACGCCATCGTCATGAAGGCGATGGAGAAGAGCCCCGCGGCGCGCTACCAGTCGTGGCTCGACTTCGGCAAGGATCTTAGCCAGGCCTTTGCCAGCCTGCGCCTCACCGGCGCCTCGGTGTCCGACTCGGAGAAGTTCACCCGGCTGCGCGACTTCGCCTTCTTCGCCGACTTCAACGACGTCGCGCTGTGGGAGCTGATCCGCATCGCCACCTGGAAAACCATCGCGCCGCAGACCGTGCTGATCCGCGAAGGCGAGACCGGCGAGAGCTTCTATTTCCTGGTCGAGGGCGAAGTCGATGTCACGCTTTTCACCAAGCTCCTCGCCACTGTGAAAGCCGGGCGCTGCTTCGGCGAGCTGCTTTACTTCGCCGAGCGCTCCCAGCGGCGCACCAGCACCGTCACCGCGCGTACGCCGATCACCGTCATGGAAGTGAAGGCGGACGCCATGCGCGCCGCGACCGACGCCTGCCAATCGGCCTTCAACAAGGCCTGCATGCGCGTGCTGATCGAGCGGCTGGTCGACTCCAACCAGCGCCTCGCGCAAGCCGCCTGAAGTTTCGGGTTTTCGTCACAGCGGGTCCCAGCTAAACACGTCCTGCGAGCGCTCGAGCGCATAGAAATGCGCGCGCAGCGCCGGCATTGCGTGCGTCGCGATCGCCTCGGCGCTCCAGCCGCCCTCGCGATGCACCGAGCGCAACGGCCGGTTCTGCGACATGAGGAAGATCTCGTTGCCGCGCACCGCAAAGATCTGCCCGCTCACCTCGCGCGCCGCATCTGACGCCAGGTAGAGCGCGAGCGGCGCAATCTTCGCCGTCTGCATGCTCTTCAGCTTTTCGACTCTCGCCTGCTGGTCCGGTGTCTCGGCGGGTATCGAGCCGATCATCCGGCTCCAGGCAAACGGCGCGATGCAGTTCGAGCGCACGTGGTACTTCGCCATGTCAAGCGCGATGGATTTGGAGAGCGCAACAATGCCCAGCTTGGCGGCCGCATAGTTCGCCTGGCCGAGGTTGCCGATCAGGCCGGAAGTGGACGTCATGTGGAGGTACACGCCCGACTCCTGGCCCTTGAAATGCGGCGCCGCGGCCCGCGCGACGTAGAACGAGCCGTTGAGATGCACATCGATCACCGCGCGCCAATCATCCGGCGACAGGTTGAAGAAGAAGCGGTCGCGCAGTATCCCGGCGTTATTCACCACGACATCGATCCGGCCGTAGCTATCGAGAGCGGCCTGCACGATGCGATTCGCGCACGCCCAGTCCGCCACGCTGTCGGTGCTCGCCACTGCCGTGCCGCCGGCGGCGCGGATCTCGGCCACCACGCGCTCGGCCGGCGCGCTGCTTACGCCTTCGCCTTTTACCGAGGTGCCGAGATCATTGACCACCACCTTTGCGCCCGCTGCGGCCATCGCCAGCGCGAAATCGCGCCCGATGCCGCCACCGGCGCCGGTGACGAGCACCACCTTGCCTTCGAGCATCGCCGTATTATGCGCGCGCGATGACCGCGAACCTCGACGCCGCGCTGAATGCCGAATCGGTCGCGATCATCGGCGCCTCCGACAACCCGCACAAAGTCGGCGGCCGTCCGCTGCTCTATCTGCAGCGCTACGGCTATCGCGGCGCCATCTATCCGATCAATCCCGGCCGCGCCACGGTGCAAGGCATGCGCGCATTCGCGCGGCTGCAGGACACGCCGGCGCCGCCGCAGCTCGCGATCATCGCCATCGCCGGCGCCGAAGCCGTCGCTGCGGTCGAAGCCTGCGCAGCGCAGGGCGTGAAAGTCGCCGTGGTGATGACGTCGGGCTTCGCCGAGACCGGCGAGGAAGGCGCTCGCGCCCAGGCGCGCATGAGCGCCGCGGCGCAGGCCGCCGGCATGCGCCTGATCGGCCCGAATTGCCAGGGCCTCGCAAATTTCGCGACCGGCCTGGTGGCGAACTTCTCGACCATCTTCCACGAGCTCGAAGGACGCGATGGGCCGGTGGCGATCGTCAGCCAGAGCGGCGCGAACTCGCAGGCGATCTATACGCTCCTTCGCGAGCAGGGCGTGAGCGCGCGCCATGTGCACGCCACCGGGAACGAGGCCGACGTGACGATCGCCGATCTCGCGGCCGCGGTGGCGCGCGACCCGGGCGTGCGGCTCGTGCTTCTCTATATGGAAGCGATCAAGGACCCGGCGCTCCTCGCCGCGGCCGCCATCGCTGCGCAGGCGCGCCAGGTTCCGATCGTGGCGCTGAAAGCCGGCCGCACGGCGAGCGGCCAGCGCGCCGCGAGCTCGCATACCGGCGCGCTCGCCACGGAGGATCGCGTGGTGGACGCTTTCTTCGAGCGCTACGGCATCTGGCGCGCCGCCGATCCGCACGAGCTGGTGCGCGCCGCCGCGCTCTACCTCGGCGGCCAGCGGCCGCGCGGCAAGCGCCTCGCGTTTGTCAGCAACTCCGGCGCGAGCTGCGTGATGGCCGCCGATCATGCCGAGCGCCGCGGCATACCGCTCGCGCTGCTCTCGGCGAACGCCAGAGAACGGCTGCGCAACGCGCTGCCGGCGTTTGCCGCGCTCGCCAATCCGATCGATGTCACTGGCGCGCTCCTCAGCGACTCCGGGCTGCTCGGCGCCGTGCTGCCGATCATCGGCGAGGACGCGCAGACCGATCTGCTGCTTCTCGCGCTGCCGATCGCCGGCGCGGGATACGACGTGCCGCGTTTTGCGCGCGACCTCGCGCAGTTTCAGCAGACACACGGCATCGCGTCTGCCGTCGCGGCGCCGCAGCCCGCGGTTCGCGAGCCATTTGCCGCTGCCGGCGTCGCCACCTTCGCGCGAGAAGCCGAGGCGATGAATGCGCTGGCCCAGCTCGCGGATCACGCAGCGCGCTTGCGGCGTCCGCCGCCGGCAGCGCTGCGCCGCATGCCGGCTGCTGGCAAGACGCGCTTTCTCGGCGAGGCCGAGAGCCTCGCGCTCCTGCAAGGAGCGGGGCTGCCGGTGATCGAGCATCGCCTGTGCCGCGACGAGCGCGAGCTCGAGGGGGCGCTCGCAGCGCTCGGTGCCGATATCGTGCTCAAGGCCTGCTCGCCCGATCTGCCGCATAAGAGCGACCATGGCCTCGTCGCCCTCGGTCCGCCGGACCCGCGCGCCGAATTCCGGCGCCAGCGCGAGCGCTGCGCTTCGCTTGGCGCGCGGTTCGACGGTGTCATCGCGGCACGCCGCGCGCGCGGCGGCCATGAGCTCGCCCTCGGCGCCCGGCTCGATGCGCTGTTCGGGCCGCTCGTGCTGGTGGGCGAGGGCGGCATCTACCTCGAGGCGCTGAAGGACTACCGGCTGCTGCTCGCGCCCTGCACCGAGGACGAGGTGCTCGCGAAGCTCGCTGAACTGCGCATTGCGCCGCTTTTGCGCGCCCTGCGCGGCCAGCCGGCGCGCGATGTGCGCGCGCTGGCGGCCATGGCCGTGAAGCTCGGCGACGCGCTCATTGCCTGGGACGGCAAGGTCGCCGCCGTGGACATCAATCCGCTGATGGTGTTTGAAACCGGCGCATTGGCGCTCGATGCGCTGGTCGAGCGTCGCCTGGACGACTGAGGCGAAAAAGGCGGGGGCTATAATTTTCCGGCCATGAAGGTTCTCGTCGCCGTAAAGCGCGTCGTCGATTTCAACGTCAAGGTCCGCGTCAAGGCCGACAACAGCGGGGTCGAGACCGCGAACGTCAAGATGTCCATGAATCCCTTCGACGAGATCGCCGTCGAAGCCGCGGTGCGGTTGAAGGAAGCCGGCAGCGCGAGCGAAATCGTCGCCGTGTCCTGCGGCGTGGCCCAGTGCCAGGAAACGCTACGCACCGCGCTCGCCATCGGCGCCGATCGCGCCATCCTGGTCGAATCGACCACCGAGCTGCAACCGCTCGCGGTGGCGAAGCTGCTGAAGGCGATCTGCCAGAAGGAGTCGCCGCAGCTCGTCATCATGGGCAAGCAGGCGATCGACGACGATTCCAACCAGACCGGGCAGATGCTCGCGGCGCTGCTCGGCTGGCCGCAGGCCACTTTCGCTTCGAAGATCGAGCTCGCCGAGGGCAAAGCCAAGGTGACGCGCGAGGTCGATGGCGGCCTCGAAACGGTGGCGGTCAAGCTGCCTGCGGTTGTCACCACCGACCTGCGGCTGAACGAGCCGCGCTATGTGACGCTGCCGAACATCATGAAGGCGAAGAAGAAGTCGCTCGAGACGCTCAAGCCCGAGGCGCTCGGCGTCGACGTCGCGCCGCGCCTTGCGACACTCAAGGTGGTCGAGCCGCCCAAACGCAAGGCGGGCGCCAAGGTGCCTGATGCCAAGGCGCTGGTCGACAAGCTGCGCAACGAAGCCAAAGTGCTCTGATGAGCGTTCTGGTCCTCGCCGAGCACGACAACAAGTCGCTGCGCAAGAGCACGCTCAACACCATCGCGGCTGCGCAGAAAATCGGCGGCGACGTGCATTTGCTGGTCGCCGGGCACAATGCAGGGGAGGTCGCCAAGGCAGCGGCGCAGATTCCCGGCGTCAAAAAAGTGTTGCACGCGGATGCACCGCAGCTTGGCGAGGAGCTTGCGGAAAACGTCGCTGCGCTGATCGTCGCGCTGGCGAAAAACTATTCGCACTTGCTCGCGCCCGCGACCTCGACCGGCAAGAACATCATGCCGCGCGCCGCGGCGCTGCTCGATGCGCAGCAGGTCTCGGACATCTGCGCGGTCGAGTCGCCGGATACCTTCGTGCGGCCGATCTACGCCGGCAACGCCCTCGCCACGGTCAAATCGAAGGATGCGATCAAGGCGCTCACCGTACGCACCACCGCATTCGATGCCGTGTCGGCCACCGGCGGCAGTGCGCCGATCGAGAATGTGCAGCCGCCGCCCGATAGCGGGCTCTCGTCGTTCGTGAGCCGCGAAGTGTCGAAATCGGAGCGCCCCGAGCTTACGGGGGCGAAGATCATCGTCTCGGGCGGCCGCGGCCTCGGCTCGGGCGAGAACTTCACCAAGGTGCTCGAGCCGCTCGCCGACCAACTCGGCGCGGCGATGGGCGCCTCGCGCGCTGCGGTCGATGCGGGTTTTGTGCCCAATGACTGGCAGGTGGGACAGACCGGCAAGATCGTCGCACCGGATCTCTACATCGCGGTGGGCATCTCCGGCGCGATCCAGCATCTCGCCGGCATGAAGGACAGCCGTGTGATCGTCGCCATCAACAAGGACGAGGAAGCGCCGATCTTCCAGGTGGCCGACTATGGCCTGGTGGGCGATCTCTTCCAGCTCGTCCCGAACGTGGTGGAGGAGCTGAAGAAATGAGCACGCCTATATGAGTACCTACACGGCGCCACTTCGCGACATGAAATTCGTGCTGCGCGAGCTCGCCGGACTCGAGCAGCTGGCGAAGCTGCCGGGCTACGAGGAGGCATCGCCCGACACGGTCGATGCGATTCTCGAGGAAGCCGCCAAGTTCGCCACCGGGGTGCTCGATCCGATCAACTACTCGGGCGACCAGGAAGGCTCGACATGGGCCGAGGGCGCCGTGCGCACGCCGAAGGGCTTCCGCGAGGCCTATCGGCAGTTCTGCGAGGGCGGCTGGAACGCGCTGCCCTTCGAGTCCGAGTGGGGCGGGCAGGGACTGCCGCGGCTCGTCTCCACGCCGGTGCAGGAGATGTGGAAGAGCGCGAACTTGAGCTTCTCGCTCTGCCCCCTGCTCACACAGGGCGCGATCGAAGCGCTGCTCTTGCGCGGCTCCGAAGAGCTCAAGCGCCGCTACCTGCCGAAGATGGTCGAGGGCCGCTGGACCGGCACCATGAACCTCACCGAGCCGCAGGCAGGGTCGGATCTGTCGCTCGTGCGCACGCGCGCCGAACGCCAGAGCGATCACTACCTCATCTCGGGACAGAAGATCTTCATCACCTATGGCGAGCACGACCTCGCCGAGAACATCGTGCACCTCGTGCTCGCGCGCACGCCCGATGCGCCCGAGGGCGTGAAGGGCATCTCGCTTTTCGTGGTGCCGAAATTCATCCCCGGCCAGGACGGCGGCGCCGGCAAGCGCAACAGCGCGAAATGCGCCTCCATCGAGCACAAGCTCGGCATTCATGCCAGCCCGACTGCCGTCATGGTCTACGACCGGGCGGTGGGCTACCTCGTGGGCGAAGAGCATCGCGGCCTTGAGTACATGTTCATCATGATGAACGCCGCGCGCTTCGCCGTGGGGCTGGAGGGCGTGGCTATCGCCGAGCGCGCCTTCCAGCGCGCCCTCGCCTTCGCCAAGGAGCGCATCCAGGGTCGTGATCTGGTGCAGGGTGGAAAGCCGGTGCCGATCATCCGCCATCCGGACGTGCGGCGCATGCTGATGCTGATGAAGTCGCAGACCGAGGCGATGCGTGCGCTCGCCTATACGACGGCCGCGGCGATGGACTATGCGCGCAGGCACCCGGACGCGGAAGCGCGCAAGCGGCATCAGGCGTTCGTCGACCTGATGATCCCGGTGGTGAAGGGCTGGTCGACCGAGACGGGCATCGAGATCGCCTCCCTCGGCGTCCAGGTGCATGGCGGCATGGGGTTCGTGGAAGAGACCGGCGCCGCGCAATACCTGCGTGATGCGCGCATCACCACCATTTATGAAGGCACGACCGGCATCCAGGCGATGGACCTCGTCGGCCGCAAGATCGCGCGCGAGGCGGGCGCCACCGCCAAGGCGTGGCTCGCATCGCTGAAGGCTCTGGACACCGAGCTCGGCAAATCCGCCAACGCCGAGGTGAAAGCGCTGCGCGCGCAGCTCGCGCAAGGCGTGCAGGCGGTGAGCGACTGCGTGAACTTCATCGTCGAGAGCAAGGACCCGCGGGCGATCTTTGCCGGCGCGGTGCCGTTCCTCAAGCTGATGGGCATCGTCGCCGGCGGCTGGCAGATGGCGCGCGCCGCGCTGGCGGC
>Ga0070695_100000297_pt1 | contig 25077 bp, 24 predicted proteins | sample KBSK1252metaG_FD_65471 | JGI IMG/M metagenome (GOLD analysis project Ga0070695, IMG submission 65471) | Corn, switchgrass and miscanthus rhizosphere microbial communities from Kellogg Biological Station, Michigan, USA - KBS K1-25-2 metaG | ecosystem: Host-associated > Plants > Roots >...
CCGCTGTCCGAACTTGCGCGCGTCCTCGAGCGCGAGCGGGTGCAGGTCGAAGGCGTCGTGCAGCAGCTGGAAGTCGGCCTCGGTGGGGCTGTCGATGTCGAGCCAAAGGAAGACTCCGTCGCGGAGCCGCGACTCGACACCCGCGGGGTCGACATTGGGCTCGACGGTTCCCCTGGCGTCGATCAGATGGCTGGCCAAGGCTTGGGCGAGCGTACTCCGGCGGCCGGACGAGCTTGACATATGCCGATACAGGAATATATTAGGACTCATGGCCCGCTCGTCCACGACCTCGGACGTCTTCAACGCAATCGCCGAGTCGCGCCGGCGCGAGATCCTGGATGTGCTGATCGCGGGCGAGAAGCCGGTCGGGGGAATCGTGGACGAGCTCTCGATGTCCCAGCCTCAGGTCTCGAAGCACCTGCGGGTGCTCAGCGAGGTCGGGCTCGTCAGCTCCCGGGCGGAGGGGCGCCGCCGCCTGTACAGCCTGGAGCCCGCGACCCTGCAGCCGTTCCAGGAGTGGCTGGCCAAGTACGAGCAGGCGTTGAACGACCGCCTCGATCGGATGGACGACTACCTCAAAGACCTACAACGACAAGGAGAGCCGCAGTGATAGCCAATCGGCACGGAACGTCGGTCGTCGAGTTCCCGAGCGAGCTCGAGATCGTCACCACACGAGAGTTCGATGCGCCGCTCGAGCTCGTCTTCGACGTGCTCACGAAGGTCGAGCACGTGCGAAACTGGTTCGCTCCCTTCAAGGATCAGGTGACGGAGTGCTCGATCGACCTGCGCGTCGGAGGCGACTACCACATCGTCTTCGTCACGCCAGACGGGAAGGAGTGCTCGTTCCGTGGCACCTACCTGGAGATCGACGCGCCGACCCGGACCGTCGCGACCTGGCTGTTCGAAGGCTGGCCGGGCGCGGATGCCGTCGAGACGGTGGAGCTGCACGAAACCGACGGAGTGACGACGCTGACGACGAGGATGGCGTTCCGCGACGCGGCCGGCCGCGCGCACATGAACACGAACGACGGCCAGGAGGACAGCTTCAACAAGTTGGAGGACTACCTGAGATCACTGCTCGAGAAAGCCCCTGTCTAGCAGGGGCTTCGTGGCCGAGGCGCGCATACGGGATTCGAACGCCAACAATGAGCGGTTCTAAGCTCGCGGTCAGGCTCGGGGATGCGGCCGGTCGGCTCGACCCCCCGCGCACTAGATGCGCCTCGTCAGTCTCATGCCCAAATTGGGGCGCGACAAGCCGTGTCAGGGGCCTCGAACAGCTCTCGAGGTGAGGTACGCTCGCGCCCGGGCCCCGGGAAGGGGGATCACCGCAGTCCGAGCGCGAGCAGTGAAGCACACAAGCGTCCCACTCGGCGCACGAATTGTCAAGCAAAGTGTCTTTCAGGACGCAAGTGTGCTGCCTAAAGTTCGGCCGACGCTCAGCCGATACGTCCTCCCATGGCCCAAGGAGATCTCCGCCGCGTCGAGAGGGCGGCCGCGAACGCCGCTAAGTCGCGCGAGGAGCTGCGAGTCGCGATCACGCTCGCCCGAGCGGCCGGCGAGACGCTCGAGGACATCGGCAGAGCGGCCGGCCTAAGCCGGCAGCGGATAGCACAGGTACTCCGCGGCAGCCGCTAGTCGCGGACACGCCGACTCGCTAATAGGCCCGCCCCGCCGTCCGGCGCTTCAGGTCTAGGCGGCGTACTAGAACGACGACAGCCCGCCGAAGCGGGCGTCGTCTGGAAAGCAACTCGGATTATGCGCTGGCGACGCAGTACACGTAGACCGTCAGCGAGCCGGTGTTGCCGCTCGACTGCGAGGCAGTCCAGGCGGAGTTGCCGTTGGGATCGCCGCTTGCGTCAGAGCGATAGCTCTGCGTTACGGAACCCTGGGCAGAGAACCCGCCCGAGAGGGCGAAGTATCCAGCTGGACACGCCGCCGTCGTGGTTTTCTGTCCGGCAGATCCCTGGGAGCTAATCGTGACAACCGCCGTGCCGTCGATCCCAGCCGGGCCAACCGAACCCTGCGGGCCAGCAGCACCGGTGGCACCGCGCGGCCCAGTCGCACCCTGCTGGCCAACAGGACCGCGCTTCCGGATTTCGCGCTTGTGACAGGCCTTCTTCGGTTTGACTTCCCGCACCACGCCCGTCTTCTTGGAAACGCAGAACGGACCAGTTAGCGCTCGAGGCCCATGAGAGAGGCGGCCGGCAGATGCAATACCAGCAACTACGAGCAGCGTAATCGCGCTCAAAATCAGCGGAATCAAGCGTCCCTTGTTCAAGGGAAGTACCTCCTGTAGGTATCAGCGCCCCGATGACGCTGAGGCGGCGACTCGCGGAAACGAGCCCCGCCTTTGGCGCAGTTAGTACGTGTTACTTAAGTGGGCCGTCGTCATCCAACCTCCCCAGGATGGACGGGATGCTTTAGTCCCTCTGGCTCGTCGGTTCCGCGTCCGTGACGGCAATTACGGCAACCATGCTCGAGACGCCCGAAACAGCCAAAAAGCCCGCTGAGGCGGCAAAATCCGCATCGTCGTGGGCTTTGCACGTCCTGCAGTGTGTACGCCTAGAGGCGCATACGGGATTCGAACCCGTGCCGCCGCCGTGAGAGGGCGGTGTCCTAGGCCACTAGACGAATGCGCCTCGCGGGGGCTTAGTGTAGCGGCGTCCCGGGCAGATCCTGGCCATGTGGAAGCGGCTTTTCGGCAGGGCAAAGGGCGACGAACCCACCGCGGCGCGGCAGGAAGGCGACGTGCACGCGCTCGACCGGCCGGGCGATCCGCGGGGAGGAGTCCAGAGCGACGAGTACCGGCACGCCAATCCCGAGGAAGTCGTCCAGGAAGGCGATGTCGTGATGGGCGGCCCGGGTGGCTCGCCGGTCAGCGACGAGACGGTCGAGGAGCGGCGAGAGCGCGACCGCCCGGACGAAGCTGCCTAGCCCGAGGTCTGTGCCGCAGTCCGGCGGCGCCTGCGGACGAAGAATCCGCCGACGGACAGCGCCACGATCGCCAGCGCGCCGCCAGTTCCGCCGCCCCACCAGGCCGTCATATTCGCCTCCGCGGGAACGTGCGCGGCCGCCGGCATGAAACCGGCGATCCGCGACGGGCCGACCGCCGCCTCCAGAATCCGCAGCTGCGGGAAGGGCCGGTCTGGCGCGGACAACACCGAAGAGCGCGTCGGATGCGACCCCAACAGATGGCGGGCGGCGAGCAACTCGTTCCAGACGACCGCAGCCTCCTGCGCGGGTGTCCCGACCGGCGCCTTCAGCTTCGCGGGCTGCGGCATCTCGTTCTTGGGCACCCAGACGGTGCGCCACTTCTGCAGGTAGGTCGTCGGGTCGACCGCGCCGTCGTAGCCGAGGCTCAGATACAGCGCCGGGTGGATCTCGAAGTGGAGGTGGGGCTCCGTCGTGAAGGCGTCGCCCGTCCGGCCGAGGAAGCCGACCACCTGGCCGGCCTTGACGTTCGGATGATCGAGGATCCAGCGCGAGTAGCCGGCGAGGTGCGCGTAGTAGTAGGAGTTGCCCTTGCCGTCGGTGAGCCAGAGCCGCCAGCCGCCGAGCCGGTTCCAGCCGACGAGGCTCAGCTTCCCGGTCGCGACCGCCACGATCGGCGTGCCGAGGCTCGCGAACAGGTCGTCGCCGTGGTGCCAGCCGTCGTAGATGTCGTTCCGTACTCCGCCATACGTGTCGCTGTAGGAGGCGCCGCCGTTGACGGGGAAGACGTAGTGCCCCGGCTTGTAGCCGAGTGAGGGCCGGGCCGTGAGCGGCTGCGGCACGTGACGCTTGCGATGCCGGTGCTTCTTCGCCTTGGTGTGCACGGGCGCGGTTTGCGTCTGCGAGCCGGTGGACGTGGACGGGGTCGTGTCCGTGTGGTGCGTGCTGCCCGAAGAGCTCGAGGCCGAGTTTTGGTGCTTCGGCGCTCTGGCGGCGGGCTGCGCTGAAGCGGCGAAGCCCACGAGGATCGTGGTTCCAGCCGGCAGCGACCCGTGTCGTGCGAAGAGCACGACAGCGAGCGGCGCTGTGAGTCTGCCGACCGTTCTTCCGGATGTGACCTCTCCCCAGTCCCCGAGAAGCGCGGTCTGGCCGGCCGAGAGCGTAACCGGCGAGCCGCCGACCTGAAGGCCGGTCACCGTCCCATTCCCGTGCGTCGCCGCGACGCTCGTTGCGGTGACGAGGCCTCCGAACAGCGAAACCGACTCCAGGGTGACGGATGCGGTCTTGCACGTCGAGCCGCTGGCGGTGGCGGAGCCGAACGCGACGATCGGGGTCTTCTGCGGATATGCGGACGGGCCGCGTGCCGAAGCGGGGGTCCCGAGTGCCAGGACGCGGCTCCCCGGCTCCACGATCGCTGCCTCTCCGGCACCGACGCAGGCGAGCGACAGGTAGGAGGGCGAGAGCCGCGCGTACGCCGGCGTGGCCGTCGTCGTGGTCGTTCCGGTTGTGTCGTCCGCGTACGCGGAGGTCGCACCGACCGCTGCCATGAGAAGCGCGAGAACGAGAAGCCAGACCCCACGACCCATCGCCCCAGTGTGCCGAAGCCTCGCCGGCTCTGGGGAAATTGCCTCGGAAGGTGAGAAGGGGCCGCCCCCGGGCGGCCCCTTCCCGTTACAGCTGCTCAGCCGGTGCGGATGAATACCGCGAGCGCCGTCATGGTGTTCGACTTGAGCGCCGACATGAGCGGGCTGTCCGCGAGCTTCAGCGTGCCGCGGAACTCAACCATGCCCCGCGTGCCGTCCGTGATGGTCGTCACGTTGCGCTTGGGAGTGAGCCCGGACTTCGACGAGAGCGCGAACTTCGTCTTCGCGGCGACCGCGAAGGTGAGATCCGTGCCCTTCAGCAGCGCGCCGTGATGGTTCGAGCTCGTCACATGGATCGTGATCGAGCCGGGCGCCGTGGCCGAGGCAGGCGCGTAGCTCCACAGAGTCCCCCGGAGGACATACCTCACCGTGCCGGCCGCTGTGCCGTTGTGACCTGTGGGTGCTTTGGTGGTCGGCTTCGCGGCCAGGGCGACGCTCGGAAGAGCCAGGGCCACGAGCAGGAGTACGAGTGTTTTTCTCATCTGGTGTCTTCTCCCTTCGTTTCGCAACCGAGCCTTTCTGCGCGGCGTCAGGGTTGCGCCGGTCCCGTGTAAGGGGCCGGTAAACCGGGCTCAGCCGCTCAGCGCGTCGAGCAGGGCGCTGCCGCGGGGCGTGCCGTGGCCGGTGCACGCGTCCCAGCGCCCGCGGCGCGCGCGATAGGCGCCGTTCCCGCCCCTCGGGACGTCGTTGAAGACCGGGCGGTTGCGGGGCTCGTAGAGAAGCGGATTGAGGAAGCCGGCGCGGGTGCCGAGGTGCTGGTTGAGCTGGGCGACGAGCCCGGCCCAGAGAGGCGCGACGGCGCTCGTGCCACCGAAGGGATGGTCGTTCAGGCCGTCGCCGACGAGCCAGCCCGTATGCGGGTCGGCGTTTCCGGCCACGTCCGGCACTCCGCGCCCGACGCGACCGTCATCGTTGACCGAGGGAGGCACACGCGCCGACGCCTGCCACGAAGGCAGCTCGTAGCACGAGCTCACGCCGCCGCCGGTCGAGTTTCCGTCGTGGTCGTTCCAGACCGCCTCGTCGATCCCACCGTCGATCTCCTCGAGGCGGGTACCGCCGCACGCAAGAACATGGGGGCTCGAAGCCGGGTAGTCGACATGGGCCACGCGGCCGGCGACGCCGTCCGTCCAGCCGTTGTCGCCCGAAGCGGCGCAGACCGTGACCCCGAGGGCGGCGGCGGCCCGGAACGCCTGGTCGAGCGCATGCCGCCCCTGCTCGGTCCACTCGGCCTCCGCCTGTCCCCAGCTGATCGACATCACGGAGGGGCCGCGTGGGTCGAAGAGCGCGGTCGTGACGGCGTCGACGAACCCGCGGTCGCTCGTCGGCGCGAAGTAGACGAGCTGTTCGGCGCCGGGAACGACCGCGCCGATCACCTCCACGTCGAGCACGACCTCGCCGTCGGCGCTGTGCCGGATCCCGGGCCGGTTGCCGACGCCGTCGACCGAGACCGCGGTGAACTTCGGCACCGGCTTGCCGATCTTCTCGAAGTAGCGACGCAACTGGGAACGCCGGAAGCCTCCGCCGAGCTCGATCACCGCGATCCGCTGTCCGCTTCCGTCGAGATGGCGTGGGAAGTCGTAGAGCTCGGCGATCCGCGCCGGCGTGAAGGAGGTCTTTCTGGCCTCCTCGACCCTCTCGTGCGGGACGGCGCGAAACGCCGGGGCCGCCTGGGGCCGGTCGTCGAGGCCGAGGACGGCTTCGATCGCCGGTGCGACCTTCGCTGGGACGTGGAGATGACCGCTGCGGCCGCGGTAGTCGCCGTGCGGCGAGCGGTAGCGGGAGAGGCGGGTGGAGAACGCCGACTCCATCCGGCGGGCGGGCCCGACGAGCACGACGCTGCGGCGGCCCGCACTCGCCTGCCGGACGCGCAATCCGTGCTCCGTCGCGAAGTCTTCGATCGCGGCCAGGTCCTTCGGATCTGCGCCGTGGCGGGCGGCGAACTCGCGCCGGCTGAGGTAGCGACGCTCCCGCAGCGGCTGCCGTCCGAGCTCTTCCGGTTCAGGCAGCGGCGCGCGCGGCCGCACGAGCACCGTCACCTCGATTGGTTCTTCGGCAGCGACTGCGCCGACCCGCCGCGCCCCCGGGAGCGGCTTGCGGGCGCTGCCGCCGACCTTCGTCCTAGGCGTCGTCGCCGCCGGACTGCTCCTCCTCGCCGTGCTCTTCGAGCCCGTGTTCCTCGAGCCCGTGCTCCTCGAGCCCATGTTCTTCGAGTCCGTGTTCCTCGAGTCCGTGCTCTTCGAGCCCGTGCTCCTCGGGCCCGTCGCCTCCTTGCGTTTCCTCGGTCACTTCTGCCTCCTGTCCGCAGGTTCACGGCGAATCTATCCGGCGATGCGAACGGCTTCAAGCTGCGCAATGGTCGCGAGGGCGCCCTTGGCCGCGGCAATCTTTTGCGCCTCGGCGAGAAGGCGCTCTGCCTCCGCGCTTTCGTCCGCAGCGCCCGCTGCTTCGGCCGCGGCAGTCAGCGTCGCGATTGCGAGCAGCGGGAACTCGGAATCGGCCAGGAGGCGGCGCGCCTCGGTGGCCAGCTCCACCGCTTCGGACGCCGAGCCTTCGCGTGCCCGGACGCGCGCGAGCGCGCAGCGCCACAGGACGTGTGCGATCAGGTCGTCGGGAGTTGCTTCGGCGGCGACCCGCTGGGCCAGTTCCTCCGCCTCTGCGAGTCGGCCGAGGCGCACGACGACCTCGGCGAGCAATGCGCGGTGGGTGGTCGCCGACGTGGCGGCCCCGATCTCGTCGAACGCCTCGGAGGATGCGCGCAGCTCGCGCTCGGCAGCCGTGAGATCCCCCGCGAGCAGCTCGATCTGCGCGCCGACGAAGGACTGCGTTGCGCGGCGGAAGCGGAGGCCGAACTCCTCGTACGTCGCAGCCGCGTCGCGAAAGACGCGATGCGCCTCGTCGATGTCGCCACGCATTGCGAGCAACCCGGCAAGGCTCGTGTGGATGGAGCTCCGGAGCGGCGCGTCGAGGCCGAGCTCGTCGTGAAGAGCCTGGACGCGGGCGAGGGCCTCGTCGACCGGAGTCGGGCCGTGCAAGAGCGCTTGCGCGAACAGCCCGGCGAGCGTGCCGACCATCTCGGTCCCGGCCTGCGCGCGGCGCGCGTGGTTGAGCGCCTGCTCGATCGCCTCCCCTCGCGCGCGCCAGCGGCAGGCGGCGAGGTCGCCGCTGCTCCTCAGCCACCAGGCACGCGCGAGCGCGAGCTCGTCGCCAAGCGGCTCGAGCTCGGCGATCGCCTCCTTCGCGAGCTCGACGCTCTCCTCGACCGGCGTGCTCTCGGCGAAGGCGCGAACGAACTGGAGCTCGATGCGCGCGTGCAGCTCGGGAGCCCGCAGGCCGAGCGCGACGGCAGCATCGACCGCTTCGGCGAGCGCCGATTCGGCTCCTGGCAGGTCGCCTCCATTCAGGCGCGCGACGCCGAGGCCGGTCAGCACGGCCGGCAGCTCCGGGTCGTCCTCGGGGAGGAGGGTGCGCGCCCGCTCGAGCAGGGAGATCGTCGCCGGAGCGTCCGTCCGGCTGAGCGTCTCCTCGGCCGCGAGGCGAAGGAGGCGCCCGGCACGCTTGGCGAGATCGTCGTCGCGGAGGCCGAGCTCCCGGCGCAACAGCCAGGCGTGCTCGAGGTGGAACCCGACGACAGCGGGCTCCTCGCCGGCGTCGTCGAGCCGCGCCGCAACGGCCTCGTGCAGATCCGCTCGGAGCGCCTTCGGCATCGACTCGTAGACGGCCTCGCGGATGAGCGCGTGCTGGAAGCGGAAGCCGTCGTCCGGGATGGAGACGTCCGGCCCGATCAAGCCGCGGCGCACGAGCTCGAACACGCGCGCCTGTGCGGGCTCGCGCTCGTCCGGCGGGATCAGCTGAAGCACGGCCTCGAGCGAGAAGCTCCGGCCGATGACCGCCGCCCGCTCGAGCACGACGCGTTCCTCGAGATCCAGGCGGTCGAGCCGGGAGTGGAGGACTCCCCGGATCGAGCCGCTCAGCCTGACGTTCGTGCCGCCCTCCTCGCCGGCGAATACGGCGAGCTGCTCGATGAAGAGGGGATTGCCTTCGGCCAGCTCGGCGATGCGCTCGCGCACTGCGGCCGGCGCGTCGAGCGCGTCGAGCAGCCCTCGCGCGTGGGACTCCGACAGCGCCTCGAGCGTCAAGGTCGCGTCCGGTCGTGTCACCCACTGCGGGCGCCGCTCCGCGAGCTCCGGGCGGGCAAGGCAGAGGAGCAGCACCGGCGCGGCCCCGAGGCGGACGGAGAGGTGCTCGATCAGGTCGAGCAGGGTCTCCTCGGCCCAGTGGACGTCGTCGAATACCGCGAGGAGCGGCTGCTGCGCCGCAAGCTCCTCGAACAGGCTCCTCGTCGCCGCGAACACCTCGTAGCTCGAGCCCTCGAGCACGGCCTCGTCCCGGCCCGCCGCCCGGAACGCCTCGCGGATGGGCGAAAACGTCGTTCCTTCGCCGTAGGGCGGGCAGCTGGAGACGACGACGCTCGCCTCTCCAGCGAGCCCGGTGACGAGCTCGCGCGCGAGCCGCGACTTGCCGATGCCAGAATCGCCGACGATCGTCACGAGGCGGACGCCGCCCGAGGCGGCTTCGCGGTAGGCGGAGTGCAGCCGCTCGAGCTCTTGTTCCTGGCCGACGAGCGGGGTGTCGTGGCGGCGCGGGATCGCCGTCGCGGCGGGGTCGACGGACTCGAGCCGGAACGCGACCGCTTCGCCCGTCTTCCCCTTCAGAGTGAGCGGCTCGAGCTGCGTCGCCTGCACGGCGTGCTCGACGAGACGATGCGTCGACTCGCCCACGACGATCTCGCCCGGCGCCGCGGCCTGCTCGAGCCGCTTCCCGACTGCGACCGGGTCGCCGCTGACGAATCCGTGGCCCGCGGAAGGGTCGCCGGTCATGACCTCGCCGGTGTTGATCCCGACCCGCACTTCGAGCTGCACGTCGGTGTCTCGGTCGAGCTCGGCGACGCACTTCTGCACGGCGACGGCCGCGCGCACGGCGCGCAGTGCGTCGTCCTCGTGCACGACCGGCACGCCGAAGACGGCCATCACCTCGTCACCGACGAACTTCTCGACGGTCCCGCCGTGCCCCTCGATCACTGCCGCCGCTCGCTCGAAGAAGCGGAGCATCAGGAGCCGGAGAGCCTCGGGATCGAGGCGCTCCGCGAGCTCCGTGTACGCGACGAGGTCGCAGAAGAGGACGGTGACCGTCTTGCGGCCCTCGACGGTACGACCCGAAAGCACGTTCATGTCCCGAACGTACACCTCCGGCCGTACGATTTCGAGGTGTCCGGGGGCGTGCTCTCAGAAGGCTCGGCAGCCGAGACGATCGATCTCGTCAAGCGGTATCCCAAGGCCCGGGTGAACGCCGTCGACGGCGTCTCCTTCGCGGTCGCGGCCGGGGAGGTGTTCGGATTGCTCGGCCCCAACGGAGCGGGGAAGACGACGACGGTCGGGATGCTGACGACTCGAGTCCGGCCCACCGGCGGGACGGCCCTCGTGGGTGGGGTGGACGTCGTCCGGGATCCGGTGGGCGCGCGGCAGCAGGTCGCCGTCGTGCCGCAGCGGAGCAATCTCGACCGCTCGATCTCGATCCGGGACAACCTCATCTTCCACGCCGCCTATCACGGCGTGCCGGCGCGCGAGCGCGAGCGCCGCGCCGACGACCTGCTCGAGCAGTTCGGCCTACTCGACCGCGCGCGGGACAAGCCGGATTTCTTCTCCGGTGGGCAGTCGCAGCGAGTGATGATTGCCCGCGCGCTCATGCACGCGCCGCAGGTGCTCTTCCTCGACGAGCCGACGACGGGGCTCGATCCGGCGGCGCGACTCTTCGTCTGGGATCGCCTCCGCGAGCTGCGCGAGTCGGGTGTGACGCTCGTCCTCACGACCCACGACATGGACGAGGCGGCCGTGCTTGCGGATCGCGTCGGGATCATGGACCACGGCAAGCTGCTCGCCCTCGACACCCCCGATGCCCTCATCGGCACGCTCGAGGGGGAGGGGACGCTCGAGCTCGCCGCAGACCTGCCTGCGGACGGTGCGGTCGTCGCTGCGCTCGGAGCGCTCGCGGGAGTGGAGCGTGTCGAGAGCGTCCAGATTCAGGCAGAGAACGGTGCTGCGGAAGCGCCGGCTCCCGCTCCCGAGTCCCAGCCGCTGCGCGTGCGTCTCTACCTGACGGGCGACGCCGCGCTCCAGGTCGCGCCGGCGGCGACGGTTCTCGCCGAGCACGGCCTGGCGCTGCAGGACGTGAAGCTCGGCACGCCGACCCTCGAGGACGTCTTCATCCACCTCACGGGACGGACGCTGCGATGAGCGCGATCGCCGAGCCTTGGAACGAGCGCGCAACCGAGTGGCGGGCCTTCCGCGCCGTCCTCCGCCGCGACCTGTACGTCACGGGCCGCGAGCTGCCGGCGTTTCTCGCCCAGGTCATTCTGCAACCGCTCTTCCTGCTCTTCGTGTTCGGGAAGGTGCTGACGAGCCTCGGCTACGCGCGGCACGACTACGCGGATCTGCTCTTCCCGGGGCTCCTGGCGCTCACTTCGGTGCTCACGGCGCTGCAGACGCTCGCCTTCCCGCTCGTAGCGGAGTTCGGCTGGACGAAGGAGATCGAGGACCGGCTGATGGCTCCCATGCCGACCTCGTTCGTCGCGGCGGAGAAGGTCCTCTTCGCGCTCCTGCGCTCGCTCGCCGCGACGCTGATCATGCTGCCGATCGGGGTCTTGATCCTTGGCTCGATCCCCTGGCGCTGGAGCGGCTTCCCGCTTTTCCTCGCGGGTCTCCTGCTCGGGGCGCTCGTCGGAGCCGGCTTCGGCCTCCTGATGGGGACGCTCGTGCAGCCGCAGCGGATCAACCTCCTGTTCTCGCTCGTCTTCACGCCGCTGCTCTTCACCGGCTGCAGCCAGTACCCGTGGCCGTCGCTCGCGCGGCTGCGCTGGTTCCAGGTCGTCACCGCCGCGAACCCGATGACCTACGTGAGCGAGTCGCTGCGCGGGGCGCTCGTGCCGTCGGTGCCGCACATCCCGCCCTGGATCTGCCTGCTCGTGCTCGTCTTCGCCGTGAGCGTCCTGATCTCCGTCGGCGTGAAGGGCTTCTACCGGCGCGCTATCGACTGAGTCAGGTCACGCCGACCGCCCAGGGACGCGCTCCTCGTCGGGCGTCGTTGCACCGTCCGGGTCGAGCTCGTCGGCGTGTGCGCTCGCCTCGTCCGCGGCCTTCCGCGAGTCACGCGCCTCCCGCACCTGCTCCTGGGCGACCCGTTCGCGCTCTTCCGCTTGCCGAGTGCGTGTGTCCGCTTCCTGACGGAGCTCCTGCGCCTGCTCGCGCCGCTGCCGCTTTTCGCGGCCCCTCATCGCTCCGAAGGCGACGAGTGCGAGAACGACCAGCACGCCGATTGCGATCACGATCCAGATCCAAGCTGCCATTCGAAAAACCTCCTCCCGTGTTCAAGGGGCAACGGGAGGAGGTGGCATTCGGTTGCGCGGCGGCGCCGTTCGGCTACTCAGCGAACCGTGAGCCTGAGGTAGTTGTCGTCGGGTGCCTGGCCGACCATCATGATCACGTAGGTCCCGCGGCCAACGACGATGGACTTGCCCATCGGGATGTGGCGCATACCTTGACGCGAGGCCACCTTCAGCGCGGCCTCGTCGAAGTTGACGAGCCTGACCCGGCCGGTGACCGCGGCCTTCGTCGTGAACTTGCCGCCCAGCATGAACCAATGGCAGCCGGGATCGTGCATGACGATCTTCAGCGTCTTCGGCGCGGCCTGGTGCGTAGTCGTCGCCAGCGCCTGTCCGGCCCCGACGGCTCCGGCGCAAATCGTCGCGGCGACTGCGAGGGAAAGAGTCGAGATCTTCATGGTTGCTCCTTCGGTAGCCCGTGGCATGACCGCATCCTGCGGCGCCGCGTGACGATCGGAATCCGGGTTCCCCCGCCTTTCGAAGTCGGTAGTTGCCCGCAGATTCAGCGAGTCGGGCGCTCGAAGACGACGAGCACGGCCAGCTGCTCGTAGCCCACGAATCGGTGCTCGGCACCCGCGGGAACGAAGACGGCCCGGCCCTCTCTCAGCTCGACCCGCTCGTCCTCCACCTCCAGAGTGCCACTGCCATCCAGCACGACGTACACCTCGTCGTCCTCGTGCGGCTGCTGGCGATCGGGCTCGGGGGCGACGAGGACGTAGACGCCGAGCTCGAGACCGGGAGACTCGTGGACGATCTCGTAACCGCCGCCTGCTCCTCGCAGACGCTCGACCGCGTCCGCTGTATCGAAGTCGCGCACGGGGCGACGTTATCCCGTCACCAGCTCTTCGTGCGCGGAGGCTGGGTCCGACCCGCGATGCGCACGCGCGCGTCGACTGCGAGACAGCCGTTCGGCAGCGCGAGCACGGGGTTGAGATCGAGCTCGGCCACCTCGGGCAGGTCGTGCGCGAGAAGGGACAGGCGGAGGAGAAGGTCGACGAGCGCGGTCTCGTCGGCGGGCGGTGCGCCTCTGAAGCCGGCGACGAGGCGGCCAGCCTTCCCGCCGTGAACGAGCTCCTCCGCGTCGAGGTCGGTGAGCGGCGCGAGCCGGAACTGCGCCTCCCCGATCAGCTCGGCGAGGACACCGCCCGGCCCGAAGGCGACGAGTGGGCCGAAGACCGGATCCTGCACGACGCCGGCCAGGAGCTCCGCTCCGCCGCGAACGAAGGGCTGCACGAGCAGCGCCGGGCCGATTCGCTTGGCGGCCTCGAGCACCGCGGCCTCGTCGGCGAGGTCGAGGGCGATTCCGCCCTGCTCCGTCTTGTGCGCCCCGGGTGCGGCGGTCTTGAGGACGACAGGGAAGCCGAGATCCTGTGCCACTTCCACGGCCGCCCCGGGAGTGGTCACGACTCGCTCGGGCACGAGCGGCACGCCGTACGCCTCGAGCATGCGGCGCGTCTGCGCGGGGTCGAGCCAGCCCTCGCCGGCCTCCCGCACGACGACTCGCGCTTCGTCCCGGTCGAGCTCGAGCTCAGGCACGGCGCCCGCCGGCCGGCGGAGCCATTCGCCCCGTTCCGCAGCTCGACCGAGCGCGCGCGCCGCCGCCTCCGGATACGCGAACGCCGGGACGCTCGAGGCGCTGCGCAGCGTCGACGGCGCGCCTTTTGCGCTGACGAAGACGCAGAGGACGGCCTTGTCGCTGACGCTCGCGGCGGCTCGGCTGATCGCCGCGCCGACCTCGTGCTCGTCAGACCCGACGGTCGGAACGAACAGAACGATCGCGGCATCGAACGCAGGGTCAGCGAGCACCGGCGGAAGTGCTGCGGCGAAGCTCTCCGCCGTCGCGCCGCCGAGCAGGTCGATCGGGTTCGCGCTGCTCCCCTCGGCCGGCATCACCTCGGCGAGCGCCGTCCGGGTGGTCTCGCTCGGCTGCGGAAGCTCGAGCCCGGCCGCCTCGCAGGCGTCCGCGGCGAGGATGCCGAGGCCGCCGGCGTTCGTCACGAGCGCGACCCTCCGTCCGCGCGGCACCGGCTGTGCCGAGAGCAGCGTCGCGACATCGATGAGCTCGTCGAGGGTCCGTGCGCGGATCACGCCCGCCTGGCGGAAGAGTGCGTCCACGGCGACATCCGATCCGGCTAGAGCGGCGGTGTGCGAGCCGGCGGCACGGCTGCCGGCGCCGGTGCTGCCGCCCTTCAGCGCGAGGATCGGCTTGTGGCGCGCGACCCGGCGCGCGATGCGCGAGAACGCACGCGGGTTCCCGAAGGACTCGAGGTAGAGGACGACCATCTCGGTCTCGTCGTCGTCCTCCCACCACTCGAGCAGGTCGTTCGAGGAGACGTCCGCCTTGTTGCCGATCGACACGAACGAGGTGACACCGAGGCCGGTCGCCTCCGCGCGTTCGAGGAGAGCGAGCCCGAGGGCGCCGCTCTGCGAGGAGAACCCGATCTTCCCGGCCGGGAAGCTGCGCGGCGCGAAGGTCGCATTGAGGCGGACCGGGGAGGAGGCGATGCCGAGGCAGTTCGGGCCAAGGAGCCGGGCACCGTGCTCGCGGACGAGCGCGAGCAGCCGATCCTGTCGCTCGGCGCCTTCGCTGCCGGTCTCGGCGAAGCCCGCGGAGATGACCACGAGTGCGCGAACGCCGGCGTCGAGCGCGTCCTCTGCGGCTGCGAGCACCTTCTCTCCCGGCACGCAGATCACGGCGAGGTCTATCGCTTCTGCGATCTCTGCGATTCCGCTGTAGCCGTGGACGCCCGCGACCGGGTCGCCCTGGCGGTTCACGGGGTAGACGGATCCGGCGAAGTCCCCGGCGAGGACGTTGCGGAACAGTTCTCCGCCGATCGAGCCGCGTCGCTTCGAGGCCCCGACCACAGCGACCGAGCGCGGGCGGAAGAACGGTTCGAGGGACGCCCGCACCGCGACGTGATCACGGGTCGCGACCTGCTCGTGATAGCTGCCGGTGGGCGCGATCGGGAACCGGATCTCGACCTCGCCACTTTCGGCGGCGCGCGTGACCGCGAACCCTGCGTCGCGGAACACGCCCAGCATCGCGCTGTTCTCGTGCAGCACCTCGGCCACGAACTCCTCGATTCCGGCGTCCGCTGCCTGGGCGGCCAGCCGCTCGAGCAGCCTCGTCCCGATCCCGCGCCGCTGGAACTCGTCGCCGACCGCGAACGCGATCTCGGCGGAGCGTGGATCGCGCAGGCGGACCCAGTTCGCGAGAGCGACGATGCGGCCGCCGAGCGTACCGAGCAAGGCGCCTCGCTCCTGCCCGTCCGGCTCGAGCACGGGCTCCACTAGCTGCGACTCGAGTGCCGGAAAGCCGTGGAAGCGGAGATAGCGGCTGTGCTCTGAGAGGCCCGAGAAGAACTCGATGAGAGCCTCGGCATCCTCCGCGACGGGCGCTCTGAGCCGGAGCGTCGAGCCGTCGCGGAGGATGACGTCCGTTGCGCTGAAGGCTCTTGCAACTGCTGAGCTCATGCGGCCTTCACGTGCTCGTTAGCCTGCTGCGGGCTGCGCACGACGAGCACCGGGCACGGCGCCGAATGGACGAGCCCGGTCGAGACGCTTCCGGAGAAGAACCGGCGCGCGGCACCCCAGCCGTGCGAGCCGACGACGATCAGCCGCGCGTCGTAGTCGACCGCCTTCTGGGAGATCTCCTCGACGGCGATGCCGTCCAGCGCGACCGTCGAGCACGACACGCCGGCCGCATTGGCGGCGTCTGCCACCGATTCCAGCAGCTTTTCCACCCTCTTGTGTTCTCCGTCCGTGAGCTCGGCGACGAGATTCGAATAGCCGTAGCCCCCGTAGCCGACCGTCGGCAGCGCCAGATGTGCCACCGAGACGACGACGAGCCGCGCGCCGAGCGCGTGCGCCAGCTCGATCGCGTCGCGCTGGGCGTCTTCGGCGGAAGGGGAACCGTCCGTCGCGAGCAGGACTGGTCTCTTGTCGGTCATCTCATTTCTCCTTTGTCGACTCATGGCCTCAGTGTCGGCCCTCGCCGGGGACGGCGCATCGGGGCAAGGGGCAGGGTTCGCTGCGGGTAACCACGCACACGGCTTCGTGGCTCCTTCCGATGCGAACGAGAGCCGCCGGGTGGACGATCGCCTTGTCAACGAAAGGACGGACACCATGTTCGAGACGATCGCGTGGGCAACCGACGGGTCCGAGCTCGCCGACAAAGCGCTCGAGCACGTGCGGGAGCTCGCAGGAGTCCACGGCTCCCGCATCGTCGCCGTGCACGCGAACGAGCTGCTCACCGGCCGCTACGGCGGTGCGCCGCTCCTCGCCGACGAGCCCGACCTCGAAGAGAAGATCGCCGGCCAAGTGGCCGAGCTCCGAGCAGCTGGATTCGATGCGGAGCTCGAGATCCGCACCGGCGGTCAGGACGTCGCGAAGCTCGTTGCGGAGGCAGCCGAGACCGTCGGCGCCGACCTGATCGTGGTCGGCACGCACGGCCGCGGCGGCGTCACCGCTGTCCTCATGGGCAGCGTGGCGCGGGCGCTGTGCCACACCTCGCATCTGCCGGTGCTTGTCGTGCCGCCGGCAGTCCGGGTCGAGGCCGAGCCCGTAGCGTGACCCGCACGGAGAGGGCGGCGTCCGGATTGCGACGCCGCCCTCTCTCCGTAGCTACGCGGTGACCGGAACCTCGTGCTGCTCGAGCAGCTCGTGGCCGACCTTCTCGGCCTCGAGGACGACCTTGAGCGCGTGACTTTCGGCCGCGGCCCCGAAGACGTCGTACGCCTCCTCCGCGTCCGCGAGCGCGAAGCGGTGTGTGGCGAACGGGGTCGGATCGAGACGGCCCGCCTCGATCAGCTTGAGGAGCTTCGGCGTCGTTGTCGTGTCGACGAGACCGGTCGTGATCAGGACGTCGCGGATCCAGAGCTTCTCGAGATGGAGCGTGGCGGGGTGGCCGTGCACTCCGACGTTGGCTACCCGGCCGCCCGGTCGGATCAGGTCGGCGCAGAGCTCAAACGTCTCCGGTACGCCGACCGCCTCGATGGCTACGTCGGCGCCTAGGCCGTCGGTCAGCTCCATCACCCTGGCAACCGGATCCTCGCTGCCACTGTCGATCGTGACGTCGGCGCCGAACTCGACAGCCTTCTCGAGTCGCGACGCGTCGAGGTCGATCGCGACGATGTGGCCCGGCGAATGGAGCTGCGCCGTCATGATCGTCGCCAGCCCGATCGGGCCGACGCCGACGATCGCGACCGTGTCGCCGGGCTCGACGCCACCGATGAGAACGCCGACCTCGTATGCGGTCGGGAGGATGTCGGCAAGGAACAACACCTGCTCGTCGCTGAGAGCGTCCGGCACCTTGTAGACCGACGTGTCTGCGAACGGCACGCGGGCGTACTCGGCCTGCAGGCCGTCGATCAGGTGGCCGAAGGTCCAGCCCCCGCCGCCGGTGCAGAGCCCGTAGCGGCCCTCCTTGCAGAAGCGGCAACGGCCGCACGACGTGATGCAGGAGACGAGCACGCGGTCTCCCGGCTCGAGCGTCGTGACGGCATTCCCGGCTCGACCACGGTGCCGACCGCCTCGTGGCCGAGGATCGTGCCCGGCTGCACCTCCGGCACGTCTCCCTTCAGGATGTGGAGGTCGGTACCGCAGATCGTGGAGGAGTCGATCCTCACGATCGCGTCAGTCGGTGCCTGGATGGTTGGGTCGGGGACGTCCTCCCAGGACCTGCGGCCCGGCCCGTGATACACGAGTGCTTTCATCTCGCGCCTCCTTTTCCACCCAGTCTCCGCGGCCGCCGGGCCGGCGGCATCGGAGGCGTCGCGGAGCGCGCGTGCGGCTTTTTCGTACTACGGAACCAAGGTTAGGCTGCTCGCGATGGATGCACTTTCCGTCAGCGAGGGACGGCTTCGCGCCTTGTTTGCAGCAGGGCTCGCGGTCACCTCGGAGCTCTCGCTGGACGCGCTGCTGCGCCGGCTCGTCGAGGCAGCGGCCGAGCTGACCGGGGCTCGCTATGCGGCGCTCGGCGTGATCGCGGAGAGCGGTGCGGAGCTAGAGCAATTCGTCACGCACGGCATCGACGACGATCTGCGCGCAGAGATCGGCGCGCTCCCGCGTGGCCGGGGCATCCTCGGGGTGCTGATCCGCGAGGCCAAGCCTCTGCGGCTGCACGACCTGGCGGAGGATCCGCGCTCGGTCGGCTTCCCGCCGGGGCATCCGCCGATGCGCAGCTTTCTCGGCGTCCCGATCCTGCTCCGCGGCGTTTCCTACGGCAACCTCTACCTCACCGAGAAGCAGGGAGCCGAGGACTTCACCGAGGAGGACGAGGAGCTCGTCACGCTCCTCGCCGGCCAGGCGGCGGTCGCGATCGAGAACGCGCGCCTGTACGAAGCGTCGACGCGCTGGTCGCGCCAGCTCCAGTCGCTGAACGAGGTCGGGAACGCGCTGGCGACGGAGACCGATCTCGAGAAGCTCCTCGACCTGGTCGTGCGTCGGCTGCGCGAGCTGCTCGAAGCGCGCGTGGTCGCGCTCGCCCTCCCGATCGGCTCGAACGAGTTGCGGTTCGCCGCCGTGGCCGGCGCCGACGAGCTGCTCGGGACGACGTTCTCCCGCTCGGAGTCGAAGAGCGGCGCCGTGATCGCACGGCGGCGGAGCGAGCGAATCGACTCGGTGATAGATGATCCCGAGGTGCACCGGGAGGTGTCGAGGCAGATCGCCGCTCGCACCGGCATGTGGGTGCCGCTGATCGGGCGCGAGGACGTCATCGGGGTACTGGAGATCCACGACAAGGAAGGGCCCGATGCGCGCTTCTCCCACGACGACTTTCGGCTAGCCGAGACGTTCGCGACGCGCGCCACCGTCGCGGTCGAGCTCTCGCAGCGTGTGGCGCGCGAGTCGGTGCGCCGCGTCGTGCAGGCCCAGGAGCTGGAGCGCCGGCGACTCGCGCACGAGCTCCACGACGAGACCGGGCAGGCGCTGACTTCGATCCTGCTCGGCCTGAAGCCGCTCGAGGAGGCGCTCGCAGACCACCCGGCCCGCGCCGCGCTGGGCGAGCTGCGAGAGCAGGTCGTCAGCGCGCTGCAGGACGTGCGCCGCCTCGCCGTCGAGCTGCGCCCCGCTGTGCTCGACGACTTCGGTCTCGTGCCCGCGCTGGAGCGGCTGATCGACGCGTTCGCCGAGCAGTCGGACATCCGCGTCGACTTCCACTCCGCGCTCGGGGAGAGAAGGCTGCCGAGTGATGTGGAGACCGCGCTCTACCGGGTCGTGCAAGAGTCGCTCACGAACATCGTCAAGCACGCGAACGCCCGAAGCATCAGCGTCTCGATCGTTCGCCGGGAGTCAGGTGTGGCCGCCGTGATCGAAGACGACGGAGCCGGTTTCGACCAGAGAACCGTGCGCGCAGAGGGCATCGGACTCCTCGGCATGCGCGAGCGGCTTGCTCTCCTCGACGGGCGGCTGGAGGTCGAGTCGCGCCCCGGAGCGGGAACGACGGTCGTCGCGGAGGTCCCTCTCGCGTGAGCATTCGGGTGCTCATCGTCGACGATCACGCCGTGGTGCGTAGCGGGCTGCGCCTGCTCCTCGACGCGGAGGAGGACCTCGAGCCGGTCGGCGAGGCGGGGAGCGCTCGTGACGCCGTGTTCCAGGCGCGGGCGCTGAAGCCCGACGTGATCCTGCTCGACATCGTGATGCCGGAGCAGACAGGCCTCGACGTGCTTCCGCAGCTCAAGCACGAGAGCCCGGACGTGCAGGTGCTCATCCTCTCGATGCAGGACGAGCCGCGGTACGTGCGCGAGGCGTTCGCGGCGGGCGCGAGCGGATACGTTCTCAAGGAGGCGGCGGACACCGAGGTGGTGGCAGCCGTGCGCGAGGTCGCGGCCGGCGGGCGCTACGTCAACCCGGAGCTCGGCGCTCGGCTCGTGGCCGCCGATACCGAAGCGGCGAAGCGCGCGGAGGAGGATCCGCTCTCGGACCGCGAACGCGAGGTGCTGCGTCTGCTCGCGCTCGGCCACACGAACCAGGAGATCGCGAAGCAGCTCTACATCTCGGTGCGCACGGCCGAGACGCACCGGGCGCACATCATGCAGAAGCTCCGGCTGCAGACCCGCGCCGACCTAGTCGCGTACGCGCTCGAGCGCGGGCTGCTCGAAGCCGACTGATCGCTCGCTACTCGGACGACTCGTTCAGCAGCTGGTGGAAGACGGTGCGCATCGCGTGCCGCTCGTCCTCGGAGCTCGCGGCTGCGAGCTTTTCGCGGATCTCGAGGAGCCAGCTCGCGAGCGGCCCATCATCTGCCAAGACCCCGAGCTCCTCGACCGCACACCGTCCATTGAGCGCGGCGCCGCCCGGATCCCAGAACGGGCAGGCACCTTCCGGACACTCTTCGGCCCTGCCTACGGCCGCTTCGAGCCTGCAGAGCCTGGTCGTCTGCTCCATTGCCATGGGGCGATCCTCTCCCGCGATCAGCCCGCGCACGTCGTGGCCGGCGCGGATCTTCGCTGCGGGCTTCCACGGAATGCGTGAGGGCCGCCTTGCGGCGGCCCTCACTGTCCTGTGGTGGAGTCGGGCGCTTACGCCACTGGCACCGCGGGAGTCTTAGGGTTTGACCGCCGGAGGAAGGCGATGGCGGTCTGGGGATTGCGGAGCGCCCCGCCGATTGCGAGGATCGCGAACCCGAACCCGCTGAGCAGGAGGGCGATTCCGACGACGATCCCGAACAGCCCGAGCTGGCTTGCCATGTAGCTCGTGTTCAGCGCGGTCGTGAGCGCCGTCTCGGTGACCCAGATCTGCCGGGTCGAGTTCGAGATGGGTGCCTTCGTGGTGGGGTCGATTGCGGCGAATTCCGCGTTGTCGGTGCCGCCGCCCGGCATCAGCTGCGCCTTGGGCGTTCCGGGCTTGGCGGTCCAGATGCCCATCTGCGCGTAGGTGAAGCCCTTTGTCGACTCGAGCGTGTGGATCCGCATGTACTGCGCCATCAGGCGAGCCTTGGCTCCGGTGTCGATCTTCTGGTTGGCGACGCTCTTGCTCGGCCACTGCGTGACCGATCCCGCGACACCTGCCTTCTGCGCCTCGGCCCTGATCGCCGACGGCGTCATGTCGGGTGAACCGACGATGTACTCGTTGGCGAGGCTCTTGTTGACCGTGTGCCGGCCGTTCACGCCCATCGTGATGGCAACTGCGCCGAACACGATGAGGACGGCTGCTGCGACGAGGCCTCCGATCTCGAAAAACTTGCGCATGTCCCGACTCCTTTCGAACAGTGGTAATGGCCCCAGTGTCGGGCGCCGCGAAGCCGGCGCCATCCGGGCGGCTGCGGAAGTTCCGGGGGAATCTTCCGCGGCCTCGGTTGCGGGGAATCACGTAGTGCAGCGGGCGAGCGGGTCGCCTAGGACGCGACGGCCGCTTCCGGCCGCCAGCGCCACTCGGCCAGCTCGGGCGCATCCTCGCCGTGCTCGCGCGCATGCGTTCGCGCATGCAGTCGCGCGTCCTCCATCTCCTGCCGCAGGTGGCCCGCCCGGTCGGCAAGACCCGGCACCCGGTCGATCACGTCCATCACCAGGTGGTAACGGTCGAGGTCGTTCAGCATGACCATGTCGAACGGCGTTGTGGTCGTGCCTTCCTCCTTGTAGCCGCGCACGTGGAGATTCGCGTGATTCGTGCGCCGGTAGGTGAGCCGGTGGATGAGCCATGGGTAGCCGTGGTACGCGAAGACGACGGGCCTGCCGGTCGTGAAGAGGGAGTCGAACTCGTGGTCGGGGAGCCCGTGGGGGTGCTCGCTCTCCGGTTGGAGCCGCATCAGGTCGACGACGTTGACGACGCGGACACGGAGCTCCGGGAGCCGTTCGCGGAGGATCGCCGCCGCCGCGAGCGTCTCGAGCGTCGGCACGTCGCCACAACACCCGAGGACGACGTCGGGTTCTCTGTCCCCGTCGTTCGATGCCCAGTCCCAAATCCCGATGCCGCGCGTGCAGTGGAGGATCGCCTCGTCCATCGGCAGGAACTGGAGGGCCGGTTGCTTGCCTGCGACGATGACGTTCACGTAGTGCCGGCTGCGCAGGCAATGGTCGGCGACCGAGAGCAGGCAGTTCGCGTCCGGTGGCAGGTAGACGCGGATGATCTCGGCCCTCTTGTTCACGACATGGTCGATGAAGCCGGGGTCCTGGTGGGAGAAGCCGTTGTGGTCCTGCCGCCACACGTGCGAGCTGAGGAGATAGTTGAGCGAGGCGAGCGGTCGCCGCCAGGGGATCCCACGCGTCACCTTCAGCCACTTCGCGTGCTGGTTGAACATCGAGTCCACGATGTGGATGAAGGCCTCGTAGCAGTTGAAGATCCCGTGCCGGCCCGTGAGGAGGTAGCCCTCCAGCCAACCCTGGCACTGGTGCTCCGAAAGCATCTCGACCACCCGGCCGCTCGGCGCGAGGTGCTCGTCCACCGGCTCGACGCGCGCGTCCCACTGCTTCTCGGTCACCTCGAAGACGGCGCCGAGCCGGTTCGACGCTGTCTCGTCAGGGCCGAAGATCCGGAAGTTGTCGGCATTCTCCTTGACGACCTCGGCGAGCCAGCCGCCGAGCACACGCGTGGCCTCTGCCGTGGTGACTCCCGGCTCGTCCACCGGTACGGCGAAGCGGCGGAAGTCCGGCAGCACGAGGTCACGGAGCACGAGCCCGCCGTTCGTCTTCGGGTTTGCACTCATCCGCCGCTCGCCCTCCGGCAGGAGCGCCGCAGGTTCCACGCGCAGCGCGCCGACGTCGTCGAACAGCTCCTCGGGCCGGTAGCTGCGCAGCCACTCTTCGAGCTGGTGGAGATGGCCGGCGTTCGCCCGCACTTCGGCGAGGGGAACCTGATGCGCCCTCCACGTCCCTTCGACCGGCAGCCCGTCGACCTCGCGCGGGCCCGTCCAGCCCTTCGGTGTCCGGAACACGATCGTGCTCCGCCGGTCGTCGAGAGCGCGGTCGAGGAGCTCGGCGAAGCGGCCGTGGATCGAGAGCGCGTCCTCGCCGTCGAAGCCGGCCGTGAAGACGAGCGGCTCGTAGCCGTACCCGCGCATGAGTGAGGCGAGCTCCTCCTCGGGAATTCGCGCGAGCACCGTCGGGTTCGCGATCTTGTATCCGTTGAGGTGGAGGATGGGGAGCACGCGCCCGTCGTGCTCCGGGTTCGAGAACTTGTTGGAGTGCCAGCTCGTCGCGAGCGGCCCGGTCTCGGCCTCACCGTCGCCGACGACGCAGGCGACGGTGAGACCCGGATCGTCGAACGCCGCGCCGTAGGCATGTGAGAGGGCGTAGCCGAGCTCGCCGCCTTCATGGATCGAGCCGGGGGTCTCGGGTGCGGCGTGGCTCGGGATCCCGCCCGGGAAGGAGAACTGCCGGAACAGGGCTCGCAGTCCGTCCTCGTTCCGCAGGATGTGCGGGTAGAGCTCGCTGTACGTCCCCTCGAGGTACGCCTGCGCGACGACGGCCGGGCCGCCGTGCCCGGGGCCGCAGACGAAGATCGCGTCGAGGTCGCGCTCGTGGATCGCGCGGTTGAGGTGCGTGTAGAGGAAGTTCAGTCCGGGGGTCGTCCCCCAGTGACCGAGAAGGCGAGGCTTCACGTGCTCGGGCCGCAGCGGCTCGCGTAGGAGCGGGTTGTCGAGCAGGTAGATCTGCCCGACGGAGAGGTAGTTCGCAGCCCGCCAGTGCGCATCGAGCGCCCGCAGCTCGTCGTCGGTCACGAGAATCTCCTTCGATGGACGTTTTGGTGGTCAACGCCGGCTCCACCAGCCTCAAGCTTCACCTCGTTCACGGGGACGAATCCTGCTCCGTCGACGGCTTCGCCGCTGCCGACGCGGTCGGCCACCGGGTTGTGCACGGCGGGCGGCGCTTCGTCGGCCCGGCGCTCGTCGACGAGGAAGTCGAGCGGGCGATCGACGAGCTCTCGGCACTCGCACCGCTCCACAACCGGCGTGCGCTCGAGGAGATCCGCCGCGCCCGGGAAGCGCTGCCGGAGGTGCCGCACGTCGCCATCTTCGACACCTCGTTCCATCAGACGATGCCGCCCGCGGCGTCGACCTACGCGATCCCGGAGCGGTGGCGCGAGGAGTGGGACGTCCATCGCTACGGCTTCCACGGCATCTCCGTGCAATGGGTCGTGTCGCAGGTGGAGGCCGAGCGGCTAGTGGTCTGCCACCTCGGCGGCGGCTGCTCGGTGACGGCGGTGCGCGGAGGACGGTCGGTAGACACGACGATGGGATTCTCTCCGCTTGACGGCGTGCCGATGACGACACGCTCGGGTTCCGTCGATCCCGGAGCGTTGCTGTACCTGCTCCGCGAGCGGTTACTGACGGAGGCCGAGCTGGAACACGCGCTCGAGCACGAGTCCGGCCTCGCCGGTCTCTCGGGCGGCGGATCCGGAGACGTCCGGGAAGCCTCGCCGCTGGCGCTCGACGTCTTCGTCCATCGTGTCGCCGCGGCGGTAGGCGCGATGGCGGCGGCGTGCGGCGGGGTCGAGGTGCTCGCCTTCACCGGCGGGATCGGAGAGCACGCCGTCGCGGTTCGTGAGCGGATCGTCGATCGCGTCCGCTTTCTCGGCGACTTCCGCGTCGAAGTCTTTGCATCGCGCGAGGAGCTCGTGATCGCGGCCGAGACACGCAGGCTGCTGGAGGCTTGAGTCTTCAGGAAGAGGCGAACGTCTCGCGCAAGCCGTGACCGGCCGCGACCGCTCGCGCGATGTCGAGCGTCGAGATGACGCCGATCGGACGGCGTGAGTCGGGCTCTGTGACGGCGAGGTGTGCCACTCCGTACTGCGCCATGAGGCTTCCGGCCTCTCCGATCGAGCTGTCCGCCGCGACGCTTACGAGCGGTGTCACAGCCGTGGTGCCCGCCGTGAGTGTGTCCAGGTCGAGCTGCGTAGCGGCGACGAGATCGAGGTCCGAAACGACCGCCCAAAGTCTTGGCGTATCGTCGTCGCCGTTCTCGAAGACGAAGATGGCGTGCACGCCGTACGTTGCCATCATTCTCGCGACGACCCGAAGGGGCGCTTCGGGAGGACAGCTGATGATGCCGCGGCTCATCGCGTCCCCGACTGTTCCTGTCTCGAATGCGACCGGCGGTTCTTCCTGGCGATGCGCGGCGTAAGCCATGCCGG
>Ga0070695_100000298_pt1 | contig 25019 bp, 30 predicted proteins | sample KBSK1252metaG_FD_65471 | JGI IMG/M metagenome (GOLD analysis project Ga0070695, IMG submission 65471) | Corn, switchgrass and miscanthus rhizosphere microbial communities from Kellogg Biological Station, Michigan, USA - KBS K1-25-2 metaG | ecosystem: Host-associated > Plants > Roots >...
TCTTCAGCAGCTCGTACATCGCGGGATTGTAGCCAGCCGCCCCCAGCTCTTCGGTAATCGTCGCCATGGAACCTAGAATTTTCGCAGAACCACGAAGTCGGCAAGCGCCATGAGCCGCGCGCCGCGCTCGCCAAGGCTCTCGAGCGCGGCGTGCGCATCGCCGCGCAGCTCTTCGGCGAGCGCCTTGGCGCGCGCGATGCCGAGCACCGAGACGTAGGTTGACTTGCCCTGTCGGGAATCCTTGCCCGCGGTCTTGCCGAGCGTCGCGGTGCTCGCCTCGGCATCGAGCACATCGTCGACCACCTGAAAAGCGAGCCCCACTGCCTTTGCGTAGCGGTCGAGCTGGGCCCGCTCGGGCGCGACCAGCGCGCTGCCGCAGGCGGCGCCGATCAGCACGGCCGCGCGGATCAGGGCGCCCGTCTTGTGGATGTGCATGAATTCCAGCTCCGGCAGCGTGAGCGTGCTGCCGGTCGCTGCGAGATCGATGCTCTGTCCGCCCGCCATGCCGCGCGAGCCCGCGGCGATGGCGAGCAACTTCACCATCTCGAGCTGCGCGCGCGGCTCATCGGCAAGGCGCTGCTCCGCGAGCAGCTGGAATGCCAGCGTCTGCAGTGCATCGCCAGCGAGGACAGCGCTCGCTTCGTCGTATTCGACGTGCACGGTGGGCTTGCCGCGCCGGAGCACATCGTCGTCCATGCAGGGCAAATCGTCGTGTACCAGCGAATAGGCATGAATCAGCTCCACTGCGCTCGCGGCGATTTCCAGCCGTTCGGGCGCAGCGTGCGTCACTTCGCCAGCCGCGAAGCATAGGAGCGGCCGCACGCGCTTGCCGCCGCCGAGCACGGCATAGCGCATCGCTTCGTGGAGCCGCGCCGGAGCGACATGTGCGGCGGGCAGCAGGCGGATAAGCGCGCGCTCCATGCGCGCCTGCACCTCGCCCATCCAGGCTTGAAACGCCGCGTCAGTCACTACTGCCGAGGTCGGTAAGCGGCTTCAATACCTCGCCTTCGAGGATCTTGACCTGCTCGCGCGCCGCTTCGAGTCGCTGCTGGCAGAAGCGCGCCAGCTCGAGGCCGCGCTTGTGTGTGGCGAGCGCCTGCTCGAGGGACAGCTCGCCCGATTCCATGCGCGTGACGATCTTCTCGAGCTCGGCCAGCGCTTGCTCGAAAGTGAGCTCCTGCGGAGGTTGGCTCATCGGGGTAAAATACAGTGTTTTTAGTCCCTTACAACACGAATGTCCAATGTTGCCCGCCTGCGCGAGCTGAGCCCCGCGCGCTGCCAGCTGCCAGTCGCCTGGTACTTCGATCCGGGCGTCTTCGAGCTGGAGAAGAAGCTGCTTTTCGATGCCGGCGCGAACTATGTCGGCCACGAGCTGATGGTCCCGAATGTCGGCGACTACTACACGCTCGCCTGGATGGATCACGCGAAGATGCTGGTGCGCAACCCCTGCGGCGTCGAGCTTCTTTCCAACGTGTGCCGCCACCGCCAGGCGATCATGCTGGAAGGCCGCGGCAACGCCGAGAACATCGTCTGCCCGCTGCACCGCTGGACCTACGACCTGAAAGGCGAGCTGCTCGGCGCGCCGCACTTCCCGCAAAGCCCTTGCGTAAAGCTGCATTCAACGGCGCTCACCAATTGGAACGGGCTGCTGTTTGCCGGCCCGCGCGACCCGCGCAAGGACCTCGCGCACGTCAGCACGATGGCCGATTGGGATTTCAGCGGTTACGTCCTCGAGTCGGTGCGCATCGACGAGTACGACATCAATTGGAAGACCTTCATCGAGACCTACCTCGAGGTCTACCACGTCAACCCGTTCCACCCCGGTCTTGGCAACTTCACCGATGTCGGCAACTTCACCGTCGATTACGGCGACGAATACTCGGTGCAGATCGTCTCGGCCAAGGCCGGCCTGCAACAGCCCGGCACTCCGGTCTACCAGCGCTGGCATGAGGAGTGTCTGAAGCAGCTCGCCGGTCGCGAGCCCAAGCACGGCGCCCTGTGGGCGAGCTATTTCCCCGGCCTCACCTTCGAGTGGTATCCGAATGTGCTGGTCGTCTCCAACCTCATCCCGCGCTCGCCGACGCGCACCACCAATGTCGTCGAGTTCTACTACCCGGAGGAGATCGCATACTTCGAACGCGAATTCGTCGAAGCGCAGCAGGCGGCTTACGTCGAAACGGCGCTCGAGGACAAGGAAATCTGCGAGCGCCTCGATCGCGGTCGCCGCGCGCTCTACGAGCAGGGCCTCGACGACGCCGGGCCATATCAATCACCGATGGAAGACGCTGAAGTGCACTTCCACGAGTGGTTGCATCGCAAGCTTGGCATTTAAGACACTCGTCTCCACCGCCGAGCTCGCTGCGCATCTCGGCGAATGGCGCGTCTTCGACTGCCGCCACGACCTCGCTCAGCCCGAGCTCGGCGAGCGGCACTACGGCGAGGCGCACATTCCGGGGGCGTTGTTCGCGCATCTCGATCGCGACCTTTCCGCGCCCAAGAACGGCAAGAATGGCCGCCATCCGCTGCCCGAGGCGAAAGCCTTCGGCGCCTGGCTGGGACGACAAGGCGTGCACAACCGCGACCAGGTGGTGTGCTACGACGCCGCGAATGGCGCCGTGGCGTCGCGTCTATGGTGGCTGCTGCGCTGGGCGGGCCATGAGGCGGTCGCAGTGCTTGATGGCGGCTTCGCCAAGTGGATCGCCGAAGGGCGGCCGGTGAACGCCGACATGCCGAAGGCAAAGGCGGCGAAGTTCGAGGTGCATCTGAGGAGCGATATGAGCGTGCCCGTGGAGGCGATCGCCAAGACCTTGCGCAGCCGCACGCTGCTCGATGCGCGCGCGCCCGCTCGCTATCGCGGCGAGCAGGAGCCGATCGACCCCGTCGCCGGCCGCATTCCGGGTGCGCTCAATCGCTACAACCTCGACAACGTGCGCGGCAACGGTCAGTTCAAGACTGCGGAGCAGCTCAAGGACGAGTTCCAGCAGGTGCTCGGCAGCCGCGCGCCCGGCGACGTGGTGAATTACTGCGGCTCGGGCGTCGCCGCTTGCCACAACCTGCTCGCGATGGAGATCGCCGGCCTTACCGGCGGCAAGCTCTACCCCGGCTCGTGGAGCGAGTGGCTCGCCGATCCCGCCCGGCCGCGCGAAAAAGGCTGACTATTTGAGGGGCGGCTGCGCGCCGCCCGGCAGGGGCAGCTGCGCGGTGTTGAGCACCATCGCCATCATCGTGTAATAGCCCGACAGCACCAGCAACTCCACCGCGCCGTCCAATCCGAAGCGCTCGCGCACCGCTGCAAACTCGGCATCGCCCACGCGCCCGCTCGCGTGCGCATCGCGGCAGAACGCATAGACGAGCGCTTCATCGCCTCGCACCGGCGGCTCACGCCGCTCGCGCAGCGCGTCGATGATGGCGGCGTCGAGACCCGCCTTGCGCGCGAGCTGCTCGTGCACGAACCACTCATGCTGGCAGGTCCAGCGGCGCGCCGTGACGAGCACGGCGAGTTCCACCAGCGGCTGCGGCAGCTTTCCCTTCCAGCGCAGCTGCTCGCCGAGCGCTTGCAAATGGCGGGCGATGGCCGGATTGTGGAGGAGCGCGATGAAGGGCCCGCGCACTTCACCGCGCGGACCCGCGGTGATCAGCGCCGCCACCTCGCGCTGCTCAGCGGTCATTTCTGCTTCGGTCAATCGGGGAAAACGGGGTTGTGCCATGCTGGGCGCATGATCGCCGACGCGATCCTCGTCGTCCACTTCGGCATCGTGCTTTTCATTGTCGGCGGCCTGCTCGCCGTCTGGCTCGGCGCCGCGCTTGGCTGGCAGTGGGTGCGAAACCGTTGGTTTCGCTACGCGCACCTGGCGGCCATCGCCTATGTCGCCGCAGAGGCGCTCTTCGGCATTGCGTGTCCGCTTACGGTCTGGGAAGCGATCGCCCGCGGCGGCACGCCGGCGCAATCGTTCGTCGGGCGCTGGGTACGCGCGCTCCTGTTTTACCGGGCGCCGGAATGGGTCTTTACCCTCGCCTACGCCGCATGGGCGCTTGCTACGCTGGCAACGCTACGGCTCGTTCCGCCCAGGCGAAAAGCGCGCTGAAGACGTCCTCCCGGATGCCCCCCGGCGAGCAGACGAGGTCGTGCCAGGCGCCCGGGAACGCGAGCACTGTGACCTGGGGCCCGAGCCCGCGCGACCAGCGCGCGATGTGCCGCCAGTCGAGTACCACGTCCGCCTCGTCCGAGTGCATCGAAAGCACCGGGCATTCGATGGCGAGCCCGCGATGCAGCTTCTCGAAGCCGTCGGTGATCGCACCAAGCCAGCCGTAGTAGAGCGGAAAGCCGAAGTCGGGCTTGAGCGCGCTATCGAAGTCCCACTCGGCGTGTAGCGCTCGCGTGTAGTCGGGACGGAAGGCCTTCGGATCGTTGAGAAATGGGCAGTAGCGCCCGGCGGCGACGGCGAGGTAGAGCTGGATCTTGCGCCATTCAGGCACGTTCCAGTCGAAGAACGGGCTGTTCAGCCACAGCGCCTGCACTTGCGAGCGATGCGCTCCTTCGTGCGCATAGAGCGAGCACACGAGCCCGCCGGTCGAGTGGCCGGCGAGCAGCACCGGTGCGCCGATGACCTCCAGTGCCGCATCGATATCAGCGTAGTACTCGCTCAGGCTCTTGCAGAAATTCGGGTGCTGGTGCGGCCGCAGCGAGCGCCCATACTTGCGCAGGTCGAGCGCATAGAATGCGTAGCCCTCCGCGGCGAAGCGCTCGGCCATATGGCGCTGGAAGAAATAGTCGCTGAAGCCATGGAGGTACAGCACCCCGCCGCGCTCCGCGTGCGGCGTCGGCAGGCGCACGAGCGTTGCGACGACCGGACCGTCATAGTCATCGGGAAAGGCGAGTTCGAGAGTTTCGAAACCCGCCAGCAGCCGGTCAGGAAGCCAGCGCTTCATGTCGCGAGAGTGCCCAGCGGACGTGTTCCCTGACTAGCGCGGACGGATGGTCCGCCCGGGCTCGCAGCGCCGCCACCACCTCCGCAGTGCTCGGTGCGTTGCCGAGCCCCACCGCCAGGTTGCGCAGCCAGCGCTCGTAGCCGATGCGCCGGATCGGCGAGCCGGCGAGCCGCTCGTCGAAGTCGCGCTCGGTCCAGCCGAAGAGCTCCACCATGCTGGCGTGATCCAGTCCCTGGCGCGCGTGGAAGTCGGCCTCACCGGTCGGCTGCGCGAAGCCGTTCCACGGGCAGACCAGCTGGCAATCATCGCAGCCGTAAACGCGGTTGCCGATCAGCGGCCGCAGTTCTTCGGGAATGGCGCTCTTGTGCTCGATCGTCAGATACGAAATGCAGCGACGCGCATCGAGCTGGTAGGGCGCGACGATGGCCTGCGTCGGGCAGATGTCGATGCAGCGGCGGCAGTTGCCGCAATGCTCCTGCACAGGCGCGTCCGGCGGCAGCGGCAGGTCGGTGTACACCTCGCCAAGGAAAAACCACGAGCCGGTGCGGTCGAGGAGGAGCGTATGCTTGCCGCGCCAGCCGATGCCGGCTCTCACGGCGAGCTCGACTTCCATCACCGGCGCCGAATCGGTGAATACGCGGTAGCCGAACGAGCCGACCTCGCCCTCGATGTGCTCGCAAAGGCGCTGCAGCCGCGCCCTCAGCACCTTGTGGTAGTCGCGGCCGCGGGCATATCGCGCGATGTAGGCGTCGGCGCTGCCATCCTCGCCGGTGTAGTAATCCATGCGGCACGAAATGACGCGCAGCGTGCCCGGCTTGAGCTCGGCCGGCCGCGCCCGTAGCGCGCCATGGCGCGCCATATACTCCATCTCGCCATGCCGGCCCTGCGCGAGCCAATCGAGGAGCCGCGGCTCGGCCGCCGCCAGATCCGCTTCCGCGATGCCGACGGCCTGGAAGCCGAGGCCGCGGCCCCAATCGCGAATGCGTTGCACGAGCGCTGCGTAATCCATGACGATCGATCTTAAATTGCCGGACGCCGAGGCCACCGGGCGGCTCGGTGCCGCGCTCGCTGCCGGGATGGTGCCGGGGCGCGTCCTGTATCTATCCGGCGAGCTCGGCAGCGGCAAGACCACCCTGGTGCGCGGACTGTTGCGCGCGCTCAACGTGACCGGCCCGATCAAGAGCCCGACCTATGCCTGGGTTGAACCTTATTCGATTTCGAGCTTAGACTTGTATCATTTTGATTTCTATCGCTTCGCCGATCGGAACGCATGGCTGAGCTCGGGACTGCGCGAATACTTCCGTCCCGACGCGGCGTGCATCGTCGAATGGCCCGAGCGTGCCGGCGAGCTCCTGCCACCGCCCGACCTGGCGGTGCGCCTCAGCTACGACGAGACGGGGCGGCGTGCCGAGCTGCGCTCGCACTCCGCGGCCGGCGATGGCTGGCTCAGCTCGCTGCGGCAAGCGCGCTCTTCTTCGTAGCAAGCACTGAAGCGCAGGTCACCGCCAGCCGCATCTGGCCGGCGCGCGATTACACGCGGCTCACGCTCGAGGCGAAAACCGAGGTGAAGTACCAGGTGTTCTCTGTGAAAGACCCCGAGCGTCTGGTGCTCGATCTGGAGACCGAGATGACACCTGCCCTTGCCGAGCTCGATGGCAAGGTCGTGGCCGACGATCCCTACATCAAGGGAATGCGCGCGGCGCGTAACCGCCCGGGCGTAGTACGCGTGGTGCTCGATCTCAAGACGGAGGTGAAGCCGCAGGTGTTCACACTCGCGCCGATCGCGGAATACGGCCACCGGCTGGTGCTCGATATGTATCCCGCCGTGCCGCTCGATCCGCTCGCCGCGCTGATCGAGGAGACGCGCAAGACCGACGAAGCGCGCAAGGAGAATAACGAGCAGCCTAAAGTCGCGCGGCTCGCCACCATCGTGATTGACGCCGGGCATGGCGGCGAAGATCCCGGCGCCATCGGACGCCACGGCACGCGCGAAAAGAACGTCACCCTGGGAATCGCCCGGCGGCTCAAGCGCCTGGTCGATGCCGAGCCCAATATGCGCGCGCTTCTCACCCGGGACGGCGACTACTTCCTCGAGCTGCGCGAGCGCGTCCGAAAAGCGCGCGCGGTCAACGCGGACCTCATGGTTTCGATCCACGCCGATTCATTCGTGCGGTCGAATGCCCGCGGCTCATCGGTGTACGCGCTCTCGGACCGCCGCGCGACGTCGGAAGCGGCACGGCTGCTCGCGCAAAGCGAGAACGCATCCGATTTGATCGGCGGAGCGAGCAACGTGCCGAAGGACGACTATGTGCGCGGCACGATCATCGACCTGTGGCAGACGGGGACCATCGACTACAGCCTGCGGCTCGGCGACCTGGTACTCAAGCGCCTTGGCGAAGTGAATCCGCTGCATCGCGCGCGGGTCGAGCAGGCAAGCTTCGCCGTGCTCACCGCGCCGAACGTGCCGTCGATCCTGGTCGAGACGGCGTTCATCTCGAACCCGCAGGAAGAAAAGCGCCTCGCCGATGAGCGCTACCAGGATCGCCTGGCGCGCGCGATCCTCGACGGCATCCGCGACTACATCGCCAAGCACCCGCCGCGCCGCACCTCACCCCTCGCGCTGAACTGAGCGGCTCCTGAGCCAGGCGACCAGGCCGGGCGAAATGGAAAGCAGGATGATGGCCATGATGACGAGCGTCAGGTTCGCCTTCACCGCCGGGATGTTGCCGAAGAAGTAGCCCGCAATGCAGATCGAGCCCACCCAGGCAAAGGCGCCCAGCACGCAGAAGGCGAGGTAGCGCAGATAAGGCATGGCGCCGAGGCCGGCGACGAACGGCACGTAGGTGCGCACGATGGGCATGAAGCGCGCGATGACGATGGTCTTGCCGCCATGGCGCTCGTAGAACTCGTGCGTGCGCCGCAGATGCGCGGGATTGATCCAGCGGCCCAAGAGACGCGTGCCGGTCCAGCGCCCGATCCAGTAATTGCAGTTGTCGCCGCAGAGCGCGGCGGCGATCAGCACAATGATCACCACCGCGATATTCATGCCGCCCGCCGCCGCGAGCGCGCCAACGACAAAGAGCAGCGAGTCGCCCGGCAGGAACGGCGTGACGACAAGCCCCGTTTCGCAAAACACGATGGCGAAAAGCAGCGCGTAAACCCAGGCGCCGTGCGCAGCGACGAACGACGCGAGATGCTGATCGAGATGGACCGCGAGGTCCCAGAGCGTGGCGAGAAGTTCCACCGGGCGATTCTATATACTCGCCCTGTGAGCGCGATTCGCGTGCTGCCCGAGCTCCTCGTGAGCCAGATTGCCGCCGGCGAAGTCGTGGAGCGGCCCGCCTCGGTGCTGAAGGAGCTGCTCGAGAACAGCATCGACGCGGGCGCCCGCACGATCAACGTGACTCTCGACGAAGGCGGCGTGCGCCGCGTGCAGGTCGAAGACGACGGCGACGGCATCGCGCGCGACGAGCTGCGGCTCGCGCTCGCGCGGCACGCGACGAGCAAGATTGCGAACCTCTCCGATCTGGAAGCGGTGTCGACCATGGGATTTCGCGGCGAGGCGCTCGCCTCGATCGCCGCGGTGTCGCGCCTCGCCATCATTACCCGCCGCAATGACGCGCCGCATGGCGCCGCGCTGCACGCCGAGGGCGGCACGGTCGGCGAAGTCGAGCCCGCCGCGCGAGCGCCGGGGACCACGGTGAGCGTGGCGGATCTCTATTTCAACACGCCCGCGCGCCGCAAGTTCCTGAAGAGTGAACCGACCGAGTACGGCCATTGCGAGGAAGTGCTGCGGCGCATTGCGTTGTCGCGGCCGCAGGTCGGGTTCTCGCTGCGCCACAACGGACGCGTCAGCCGGCACCTGCGTACTGAGTCGCTGCGCGAGCGGGCGGCCGCGCTGCTTGGCCGCGAGCTCGCCGGTGCCAGCGTACCGGTCGAGGCCGCGGCGGGCGGCATGCGGCTGCGCGGCCTTGCCGGCACGCCACAGGCCGCACAGGCGCGGGCCGATTGCCAGTACTTCTTCGTCAACGGCCGGTACGTGCGCGATCGCGTGGTAGCGCACGCGGTGCGCGAGGCGTACGCGGAGCTCCTGCATGGCGAGCGGCAGGCGGCGTATGTGCTGTTCCTCGATCTGGACCCGCGTACGGTCGATGTGAACGTGCATCCGGCGAAGATCGAGGTGCGCTACCGCGACTCGCGCGCGGTGCACCAGTTCGTGCGCCACGCGCTCGAGCGTGCGCTCGCGCCCAGCGCGGCGCAGGCGCCGGTCGCCTACGCCAGCGTTTCGCAGCAGGCGGGCATCCAGGCGGCGCTCGCGCTTGCGCAGCCGAGCGCAACGTACCAGGCGTTCATGGCGAGCGCGGCAGCGCCGCTTCCGGCCGCGGAGCAAAGCCCGCCGCTCGGCTTCGCGCTCGGCCAGCTGCACGGCGTCTACATCGTGGCGCAGAACGAAGGCGGCCTCGTGCTGGTCGACATGCACGCCGCGCACGAGCGCATCGTCATGGAGCGCCTGAAGCGCGCGCTCGACGCGGGCGAGGTGGCGCGCCAGCGACTGCTGGTGCCGGCGGTGTTCTCGGCGCAGGCGCTCGACGTCGCCACCGCGGAGGAGCATCGCGCGGCGCTCGAGCGCGTCGGGCTGGAAATTGTGGTCTCCGGCCCGAATGAGCTCACAGTGCGCAGCGCCCCGGTACTGCTCGCGAGCGGCGACGTCGTCGGGCTCGCGCGCAGCTTGCTGCGTGAAATCCGGGAGTACGGCGCGAGTCAGATGCTGGCCGGTCGCCAGAACGAGCTCCTCGCCACCATGGCTTGTCACGCGGCGGTGCGGGCGCATCGCTCACTCACTGTCACGGAGATGAATGCGCTGCTGCGCGAGATGGAAGACACCGAACGCTCGGGCAGCTGCAATCACGGCCGTCCCACCTGGTACCAGCTGACGATGGCGGACCTCGACAAGCTGTTCCTGCGAGGGCGCTGATGGCCGGCGTCATGCTGATCACCGGCTCGAGCCGCGGCATCGGCGCCGCCACCGCGCGGCTCGCTGCCGAACGCGGCTACAAGGTGTGCGTCAACTATGTGCGTGATCGCAGCGCGGGCGAGGCGCTCGCGCGGCAAATCGGCGGCATCGCAGTCGCGGGCGACGTCTCGGTGGAGGCGGACGTGTTGCGCATGTTCGCGGAGGTGGACAAGCGCATGGGGCGGCTCACGGTGCTCGTGAATAACGCTGGAGTGGTCGATGTCGCGGCGCGCGTGGACGAGCTGAGCGTCGCTCGCATCGAGCGCATGTTCGCGATCAACGTCACCGGCAGCTTTCTCTGCGCGCGCGAAGCGGTGAAGCGCATGTCGACGCGCCACGGCGGGAACGGCGGGTCAATCATCAACCTCTCGTCGGTCGCGGCGCGCATCGGCTCGCCCGGCATGTACGTCGACTATGCCGCGGCCAAGGGCGCGATCGACAGCATGACGCTCGGCCTCTCCAAGGAGGTCGGCGGCGAAGGCATCCGCGTGAATGCGGTGCGCCCGGGCGTGATCCGCACCGAGATCCACGCTTCGGGCGGCGATCCGGGCCGTGCCGAGCGCATCGGCGCCACCGCGCCGCTCGGCCGGTCGGGCGACGCGGACGAGATCGCGCGCGCGATTCTCTGGCTCGCGTCGGACGAAGCGTCGTACGTGAGCGGGGCGATCCTCGACGTATCGGGTGGCAGATGAGGAGTGGTCGGTAGGGCGTTCGCACTGCTCGGCCCGACGGCGAGCGGCAAATCGCGGCTCGCCATGGCGCTCGCCGAGCGCCTGCCGCTCGAGATCGTCTCGATGGACTCGGCGCAGGTGTATCGCGGCATGGACATCGGCACCGCCAAGCCCGGCGCGGCCGAGCGCAAGCGCGTGCCGCATCATCTGCTGGACCTGCTGGATCCCGATCGCAGCTATTCCACCGGGCGCTGGCGCGCCGACGCCCTCGCCGCGGTGCGCGAAATACTGGCAAGAGGCAAAACGCCGCTCATCGTCGGCGGCACGATGCTCTACTACCGCGCGCTGGTCGGCGGCCTCGACGCGCTGCCGCAGGCCGATCCGCAAGTGCGCGCGGCGATCGACGCCGAGGCCGCCAGCCGCGGCTGGCCGGCGCTGCACGCGGAGCTCGAGCGCGTCGACCCGAAGACCGCGCGACGCATCGGCGCCGGCGATACGCAGCGCATCCAGCGCGCGCTCGAGGTGTGGCGCCTCACCGGCAAGCCGCTCTCGGCGCTGCAGGGCACGACGCGCGCCGGGCTGCCTTTTTCGCTGAAGGCCTTTGCACTGGTGCCCGCGGACCGCGCAGCGCTGCACGAGCGCATCGCGAGCCGCTTCGACGCCATGCTGCAAGCCGGGCTCGTGGACGAGATGCAGCAGTTGCGCCGACGTTATCGCCTGACGCTCGGCATGCCGAGCATGCGCGCCGTCGGTTATCGCCAGGTGTGGCAACACCTGGAAGGCGAGCTCGACCAGTCGCAAATGCGCGAGCAGGCGATCGCCGCGACGCGCCAGCTCGCCAAGCGCCAGCTCACCTGGCTGCGCAGCTTCCGCGAGGTGGAGCCGATCGCCGACGATGCGCCAGCGCTCGCGCGGCGCATGCATTAATCGTTCTTGTATACGCCGCGGATGTTGATCGCGGCGAGCGAGAACTGCAGGCCGACCAGCGCATACGCATGGTCGTGCAGGCCCCACAGCACCCACAGCGCGTTGCTCGCGAGGAACACCCAGAAGCCGACCGCCCGCTTGTGCGCCGAGCGCGACGCGACCAGCCAGGCGGCGGTGATGGTCGCCGCCATCGCCGGCCACTGCACCAGATCGACGATATCCATGGTCTCGCTCAGACCCTAGAATCGGCGGCTACGTTCAGGAGCGTTGATGCAAATCGGAATCGTCGGGCTGGGACGAATGGGCGCCGGCATGGCGCAGCGCCTCGCGCAGGGCGACGCACGCGTCATTTGCTATGACCAGGCGGCGAGCGCCCGCGAAGCTCTGGCAGACGTGCCGCACGTCGACTGTGCCGAGAATCTCGCCGCGATGTGCGCGCGCCTGGACGGCGAACGCGTCATCCTGCTGATGCTGCCCGCAGGCACAGCGGTCGAGGACACGATCCGCGACCTGCTGCCGCTGCTCTCCGCGGGCGACACCATCGTCGACGGCGGCAACAGCTATTACCGCGATTCCATGCGCCGTGCGCTCGCCCTGTCGCAGCAGGGCGTGCGCTACATCGATGCCGGCGTCTCGGGCGGCATTCACGGGCGCGACCAGGGCTTTTGCCTGATGCTCGGCGGCACGCCAAAATCGATCGAGATCTTCGAGCCGTTCGCCAAGCGGCTCGCGCCGCATCCCGAAAACGGCTGGCTGCATTGCGGGCCAAGCGGCGCCGGGCACTTCGCCAAGATGGTCCACAACGGCATCGAGTACGGCATGATGCAGGCGCTCGCCGAGGGCTTCGCGCTGCTTGCCGCGCGCAAGGATCTCGACATCGATGTCGCGCGCCTCGCGGAGACGTGGCGCTACGGCAGCGTGGTGCGCTCATGGCTGCTGGACCTCTGCGCCGGGATACTGAAGGACAATGAAACGCTCAGCGGCATCGCGCCGGTGGTGGCCGATTCCGGCGAAGGCCGCTGGACGGCGCTGGAATCGATCGAGCTCGGCGTCCCGGCGCCGGTCATCACCCTCGCGCTGATGAGCCGCTTCTCGAGCCAGGGGCGCTCCGACTATGAGCGGCGCCTCCTCGCCATGATGCGCGCTCAATTCGGCGGCCATGCCGTGAAGCGCGAATGATCGTGCTGGTGATGGGCGTCTCCGGCGTCGGCAAGACGACGATCGGCGAGCTGCTCGCCGGGCGTTTGGGCTGGGCCTTCATCGACGCGGACGACTATCACCCGCCTGAAAACGTCGCAAAAATGGCCGCGGGCGTCGCGCTCGAGGACGCCGACCGCTGGCCATGGCTCGATGCGCTGAACCGGCGGCTGCGCGAAGAGCGCGACGCCATCGTCGCCTGCTCGGCGCTGAAGGAGTCGTACCGACGGCGTCTGCTTGCCGGGATCGCTGAGGCGCGCGTCGTCTACCTGCACGGCGACAAGGCGCTGATCGCCGCGCGCATCGCGGCGCGCAAGCACCGTTACATGCCGGCGTCGCTCCTCGAGAGCCAGTTCGCCACGCTCGAGCCGCCTGCCGCCGCGATTGCGGTGAATGTCTCTGCAGAGCCGCAAGGCTGCGCCGCGGCAATCATTGCCGCTCTTCGATTGGCTTCATGAGCGCCACAAGCCGCGCAGCGAGATCAGCTTCAGCCCCAGGGCCCGTGCGACCGCGTGCGCCGCGCAGCGTGCACCGAGCTTGCGGTAGCAGTGCTTCACGTGCGTGCCCACCGTGTGCTTCGAGATGCCGAGCCGCGCTGCGATCTCGGCCTGGGTACAGCCGTGCGCCAGGAGCAGCAGGACTTGGCGTTCGCGGGCGGTCAGCATGGCGCGTGGTCAGCATCGGGACCGCGTTCAGCGCCGCAGCCCCGGCGCGGCCCTGACCAGCCACACCGCGCGCTCTGCCGGCTCGTCCTTGCCGCGCTCCTTGGGCTGATCGCGTTCGCGCCGCGCCCGCTCGAAGGTGGCGCGCACGTCGGTGTCGTAGCTCGGCCGGTAGCGGAACTCGGGATCGAGGATGCGCTTCATGGTTAGTGCTCCACGCTCAGTAGCCGCAGCTCGATCGCGCGCATTACCGCCGCCGCCGCGCAGTGCACATCGAGCTTGCGGTAGCAGTTCTTGATGTGGCTTGTCACGGTGTGCACCGAGATGCCCAGGCGCGCCGCCACCTGCTCGTAGGTGCAGCCATGCGCCAGGAGCTGCAGCACGTCGCCTTCGCGCGAGGTCAGCATGGCTCAGTTCCCCACGTGGACCTGGTAGCGCGCGCCGTCGGAGAAGTTGCACGTGCCGGCACCGCGGATGGGCGAGCTCATCTGGTATTCGCAGGTCATGAACGAGCCGTTCGGGCCCCAGGCGCTCGCAACGCCCTTGCGCTCGTCGTTGGCGACACGCGTCGCTTCGCCGGTCAGGAGCTCGCCGCGATAGCTGACCTGCAGCCGTCCCTTGCCGTTCATCATGTTGGTCACCGTGCCGGTGAGCATGCCGTTCTCGGTGGCGATCTCGTTCACCGGGTACAGCCGGGCCTGGACCGCGGTCGGCACGGTGACCTGCGGCGATGCCGGCGTCGCGGCTTGCGTGGCGCCCTTCGGCGGCGGGTTGGCGGCGAGCGCGGCGTTGCCGTTGGGCGCCGGGTTCGCCTGCTGCTGCATCAAATGCTGGATCTTGGCGAGGTCTTCGCTGCCTATCGGGACGATGTAGCAGCCGGAAAGCGATAGCGCGGCTAAGCTGCCGGCAAGCGCAGCGGGAATCGTCGACCGTTTCATGACTGCCTCCTTTCGGTTAGCCGGAGCCGGTGGCCCCGGTGACGGCGATGATGCGAAAGGAGGCTCTGCCGATCGCTTACCGATCGGTTACCAATGCCTTAAAGCGCGGCTCCTCGAAGGCGCCGGGATCGAGCTCGAGGCAGCTCTGGTAGCAGCCAAGCGCCCGCTCGCGCTGGCCGCTTTCATGCCAATGGCGCAGCGCCCGGCCGACCGCGCGTGCCAGGCGCGCCCGCATGCGGTTGCGCGCCGGCAGGTACCAGGCGCAATCGGCGTCGTCGGCGAGGAACGGACCCCGGTAGAGCGCAAGCAGCCGCTCGGCAAGCCGCTCGAATTGCGCGCCGTCGCCCGTCTCGAGGCGTGCCGCCAGCGCGTCGAAAGCCCAGGCATCGACCCAGACGTAGCGCCGGTCGAGGGTCAGCTTGCCCTCGTGCAGGACGATCGCGCGATCCTCGCCGAGGAGCTTGCGCAGGCGGTGAAGCGTGCTCGTGAACGAGCGATGCGCCGAATCGCCATCGATGCGCGGCCAGAGCGCGTCGACGATGCGCGATTCGCTGACTTTCTCGCCGCCGTACGCGATGAGGAGCTTCAGCAGCTCGAGCGGGCGCCGCTGCGCCTTGCCGCTGCCACCGAGGACCTCGCCGTGCCGCTCGATACGGAAGGGGCCCAAGGTGTAGATGCGGAACATCCACGGCCAGGCTTCCACCGGTCCTTCCGCGATGAGCCGGCGCTCCTTGATCAGGGTGCGCACGTAATCGGTTTCTATCCCCTCCTCGAGCGCCCGCGCGCATACGCGCGACAGGGCGACCGGCCACCACCAGAGGAAATGCTGGTAGCCGTACTGGCGGCCGATCTCGAGACCCAGGCGCAGGGCCTTCAGTCCGGGGCGCGCGCGGCCATGCGCGAGCGCCATGTCGGCAAAGGCGAGCAGGCAGGTGAACTCGAGATGGTGGTTGGGGATGTCGCGCACGATGGCGCGCACGCGCTGCAGCTGAGCGATGCATTTGCGCTGGTCGCCGCACTCGAGCAGCACCTGCGCGAGCGCCAGGCGGCAGAGCGCCTCGAAGTAAGGGCAGCCGACCTCGACCGCGAGCCGCACCGCGGTCTTCTCCATCTGCAGCGCGCGCATCAGGTCCTTGCGCAGCATGGCTTCCCAGCCCTGGAAGTGGTGATGGAACACCTGGGAGAGCCGGCCGGCCTGCGGCGCGAGCGGTGCCAGCTCCTGCGCAATGGCGCCTGCGGTCTCGAGATCGCCCGCGCCAAGCGCCGTGCCGTAGCCGTGCACCAGGAGCTGAAAGGTCCAGGTATGCACGCCCGTGGCACGGGCGATCTCCAGCCCGTCGCGCATGGCCTGCAGCCCCGGCTCGTATTTCGCGGTCAGCATGCTGTGCATCGCTGCGACGTTCGCGAGCGTGATGCGGGAAAACGGCGATACGCCGCCCGCGGCGGCGGCGCGGCGCGCCTGCTCGATCAGCTGCTCGGCGCGCGGATGCAACCCGGTCCACATCAGCGTCAGCGCGCAGAGCAGTCCCACCGACATCTGCTGGTTAGGCTCGGCCGCATGGCGCGCGCAGCCGAGCGCGCGCTCGACCCACTGCTCGATGTCGCGGCGCTGGGGCTTCCTCAGTGTCAGCGCGAACACCATGCTCGCCGCCACGCGCGCTTCGACTTCCGGCGGGCCGACGCGCGCGCCCGCCGCGGCCGCCTCGTCCAGCACCGCAATCCAGCGATCGAGGAGCGAGAGATCGTCGAGCTCGTAGAGGATCGCGTCCATGGCGCCTGCCGCCGCCAGGATCGCGCCATCGCCAACGCCGCGCCCACGGAAGAGCTCGTAGGCGCGCTCGTACGCAAGGCGCGCCTGCCGCGGCGCGAGCTGCGCCTGGCTCGCCGCCGCCCAGTAGATCGCCCACGGGTAGCGCTCGAGGAGCTCGGGCGGCAGGTCCTCGATCCAATGCCGCAGCGTCTCGCCGCGCCCCTGCTCGAGCATCGCCGGGCCCTCCGACTGGATGAGGCGCGCCATCTCGTCCCAATCGTGGCTTTCGCGATAAAGCGCCAGCGCGTCGTCGGTGCGTCCGGCCTGCGCCGCGAGCGCTGCGGCGCTGCGCTGCAGGCGTCGGCGCAAGTCCTTCGGCAGCGTGTCCTGTGCGCGCGCGAGCAGGAATTCGCGGAACATCGGGTGATACTGGTAAAGCGGCTCGGGGCGCGCCTCGCGCAGCGCGACGAAATAGTTGTTGCGATGCAGGCCGTCGAGGATGGCGGCGGCGCGCTCCTCCCCCGTGAGGCTTTGCGCCATGCCGGCGCTCATCTGCGGCAGGCAGGACGTGCGCAGCAGGAACTCCTGCGTCGCCGCATCGCTCTTCTGGAAAATCTCGCCTGCAAGGTAATCGAACACCAGCTGATTGGTAGCGAGATCCGGCGCTTCGCCGAGCGTGCCGAGCTTCGCCTGCTCGAGCATCAGCACCAGCCCCGCGGCCCAGCCCTGCGTCGCGCTGTACAAGCTCTGGAGTGTCTGCGCATCCAGCCCGGGGCGACGCTCGAGCGCGATGTCGGCGGTTTCTTCCCGGGTGAGGCGCAGGTCATCCCAGCTGAGCGCGCTCAGCGTTCGGTTGGCGCGCAACCGCGCGAGGCTCGCCGGCGGATCGCCGCGGCTCACAATGAGCGCCGAGCCGCCCTGCGGCAGCTCGCCAAGGGCCATGCGCAGCACTTCGTGCAGTTCCGAAGAGGCCGGGATCTCGTGGTAGCCATCGAACACCACGGCGAACGGCGGCTCGAGCAACGCGTAGAGCGCCTGGAAATAGCGCCGCGTGAAGACCGGCAGCGCCGCATGGTATTCGGGCGCGAGCACTGGCAAGGGCTCTGCGCCGTGCGCGAGCTCCTCGGCGGCAAGACGCAGGTAATAGAAGAACGTCGCCGGATCGGCGTCGCCTTCGTCGAGCTGGTACCAGAGCGAGGCGATGCGCGCGCGGTCGAGATAGCTCGCCGCGAGCGTCGTCTTGCCGCTGCCCGGCGGCCCGGCGATCCACACCACCGGGCTTGCCGCACGGCGCTCGTCCAGCATCGCGAAAAGGCGCTCGCGTGCGAGCACGCCCGCAAGGCGCGGACGCGTCGTCTTGCCGAGCGCTGCCCTCCTGGGCTTCATGGCCGGCGCCCTCCTCCCGCCCTATTCTTGCGCGCCCTAGCGGCCTTTCGCAATGCCTTCGCGGCGCGGATCGGCGCCGCCGCGCCAGCCGCCGGCGACGCGCTCAATGCCGTGCAGGCCGCTTTCCATTTCCATCAGCCGCACCTGATGGCCTCGCGCCTGGAGCGCGGGCACCAGCGCCTCGTAGGCGCTGCCGCGCTCGATCTCGGTCGGGCCATTGCGGCTGCCGTAGTTCGGCGCGTCGATCGCCGCCTGGATGTCGAGCTTCCAGTCGAGCACCGCCACCAGCGTGCGGGCGACGTAGTTGATGATGAACGAGCCGCCCGGAGAGCCGACGATCAACTGCAGCCGGCCGTCGCGGTCGAATACCAGGGTCGGCGACATGCTGCTGCGCGGCCGCTTGCCGGGGCCAACCTCATTCGGACCGCCCGGCACGAAGTCGAAGTCCGTGAGCTCGTTGTTGAGCAGGAACCCGCCGACCATGATGCGGCTGCCGAAGCCCGCTTCGATGGTCGTGGTCATTGCCACCGCGTCGCCGTTTTTCTCCACGATGGAGAAATGGCTCGTGCCGTGCTCCATGTCGCCCGGTAGCGCGCGGCGCATCGAGCGCTCGCCGATCAGCCGCGCGCGCGACGCAAGATAGGCCGGCGCGAGCAGCCGCTCGAGCGGCACCGAGACCTTGTCCGGATCGCCGAGATAGCGCGCGCGGTCGGCATAGGCAAGGCGTCCCGCCTCGGCAAAGTAATGCAGCGCGCGCGCAGATTGCGGCGGCGCCTCGGCGAAAGGCGTGCGCTCGAGCATGCCGAGGATCTGCAGCACGGCCACACCGCCGGAGCTCGGCGGCCCCATGGAGCACAAGCGCGAGACGCGGTAGCTGCCGCACAGCGGTTCGCGCTCACGCGCCTGGTAGCCCGCCATGTCGGCGACGGTCATGTCGCCGCCGTGCGCCTTCACCGCGCCGACGATATCCGCGGCGATCGCACCCTCGTAGAAAACCTTCGCCCCTTGAGCAGCGACCGCGCGCAGCGTCGCCGCGTATTGGCGATTCACGATCGGGACGCCGACCGCCTTGCCGTAGTACACGGCACGCGCCGCCGGATTTTCACGCAGCGCCGTCTCATCCTCGAGCAGCGCATGCAAGCGCGGCGACAGCGGAAAGCCTTTCTCCGCGAGCTCGATCGCCGGCCGGAAGAGCTCGGCCCACGGCAGGCGGCCATGGCGCTGGTGCGCGAGCTCGAGCATGCGCAAGACGCCCGGCACGCCGACCGAGCTCCCGCCGAGCACCGCGCGCATGAAGGGCATCGGCTTGCCATCGCTGCCGACGAAGCGGTCGCGGCGCGCGGCTGCCGGCGCCGTCTCGCGGCCGTCATAGCTGCGCAGCCGCTGCTCGCTTTGCGACCAGTGCAGCAGGAACGCGCCGCCGCCGATGCCGGACGATTCTGGCTCGACCAGCCCGAGCACCAGCTGGACGGCGATCGCCGCATCGACGGCCGAGCCGCCGCGCGAGAGCACGTCGTAGCCGGCATCCACGGCCAGGGGGTGCGCTGCGGCCACCATGAACTCGCGCGCAACGACCGCATCGCGGGCCCAGGCGAGGGTCGCCACGCAGACAAAAAAGGCGGCCGCAGCCGCCTTTTTCGCGAGACGCACCCGCATCCTCAGACCATCAGCGGCACGACCAGCAGCGCCACGATGTTGATGATCTTGATGAGCGGATTCACCGCCGGACCCGCCGTGTCCTTGTAGGGATCGCCTACGGTGTCGCCGGTGACGGCCGCCTTGTGCGCCTCCGAGCCCTTGCCGCCGTAGTGGCCGTCCTCGATGTATTTCTTGGCGTTATCCCAGGCGCCGCCGCCGGTGCACATCGAGATGGCGACGAAGAGACCGGTGACAATCGTGCCCATCAGCACGCCGCCGAGCGCCTGCGGGCCGAGCAGCACGCCGACCAGGATCGGCACGAGCACCGGCAGGAGCGAGGGAATCATCATTTCCCTGATGGCGGCACGCGTCAGCATATCGACCGCGCGACCATACTCGGGCTTGGCCGTGCCCTGCATGATGCCGGGAATCTCCTTGAACTGGCGGCGCACTTCCAGCACCACCGCTCCCGCCGCGCGGCCGACCGCTTCCATCGCCATCGCACCGAAGAGGTACGGCACCATGCCGCCGATGAACAGGCCGATGATCACTTTGTAGTTCGACAGATCGAAGCTGAAACTCTTCCCGGCCGCCTCCAGCGCATGCGTGTAGTCGGCGAAAAGGACGAGCGCCGCCAGGCCGGCCGAGCCGATGGCGTAGCCCTTGGTTACCGCCTTGGTGGTGTTGCCGACCGCATCCAGCGGATCGGTGATGTCGCGCACCGAATCCGGCAGGTTGGCCATCTCCGCGATGCCGCCCGCGTTGTCGGTAATGGGTCCGTAGGCGTCGAGCGCGACGATGATGCCCGCCATCGAAAGCATCGAGGTCGCCGCGATCGCGATGCCGTAGAGGCCCGCGAGCAGGTACGACACGCCGATCGCGACGCAAACGGCGAGCACCGGCCACGCGGTCGATTTCATCGACACGCCGAGGCCGGCGATGATATTCGTGGCGTGCCCGGTGGTGCTCGCTTCGGCGACATGTCGCACCGGTTTGAAATCGGTGCCGGTGTAGTACTCGGTGATCCAGACCAGGAACCCGGTGAGCGCCATGCCGACTGCGGCGGCGAGCCACAGATGCCAGATGGTGATCAGCTGCGTGCGCCCGGCGATCTCGAACGGCACCGTCTTGACGACGTCGTCCATCACGATGAGCGTGATCGGATAGAACGCGATGAGGGCGATAATGCCCGCGGCGATGAGGCCCTTGTAGAGCGCGGGCATCACGTTCTTGTCGCCCGGCCGTGCGCGCACGAACCAGGTGCCGATGATCGAGGCGATGATGGCGAAGCCGCCGATCGCGAGAGGATAGATGAGCGCGGCCGGCGTGGTGGTCTTCACCAGCAGCGCGCCGAGCAGCATCGTGGCGATGATGGTCACCGCGTAGGTTTCGAAAAGGTCCGCGGCCATGCCGGCGCAGTCGCCGACGTTGTCGCCGACGTTGTCGGCGATCACCGCCGGATTGCGCGGATCATCCTCCGGGATGCCCGCCTCGACCTTGCCCACCAGGTCGGCACCGACGTCCGCGCCCTTGGTGAAGATGCCGCCGCCCAGCCTTGCGAAGATCGAGATCAGCGAGCCGCCGAAGCCCAGTCCGACGAGCGGATGGATGATGTGCGACAAGTTCGACTTGTCATGCGCGTTCGCGTAGAGCAGTCCGAAATACCCCGCGACACCGAGCAGGCCAAGCGCCACCACCAGCAGCCCGGTGATCGCGCCGCCGTTGAACGCGACCTGCAGCGCCTCGTTGAGGCCGGTGCGCGCCGCTTCCGCGGTGCGCACGTTGGCGCGCACCGAGATGTTCATGCCGATGATGCCGCAGGCGCCCGACAGCACCGCGCCGATGACGAAGCCCGCCGCGGTATAGCCGTCGAGGAACACCGCGATCAGGATCGCGAGGATCACGCCCACGATGGCGATGGTGGTGTATTGCCGGCGCAGATAGGCCACCGCCCCTTCGCGCACCGCCGCAGCGATCTCGCGCATGCGCTCGTTGCCCGCCGGCAGTTTCATGATGCGGCTTGCCTGCCAGCCACCGTAGATGATCGCGAGGAACGCGCACGCGAGCGCGAACGTGAGGCCTGCTGTCATGTTGTCTCCCCGGAAAGGGCTCGGATTTTATCAGGAGAGCGCGGCGAAGACGCGGCGCTTGATTTCCTCGACCGCGCCGAGCCCGGAGATCTTGCGATAGCGCGGCGCGGCCGCTTCGCCGCTCGCCGCCCAGCGCCCGTAGTAGTCGACCAGCGGGCGCGTCTGCGCGCGATACACCTCGAGGCGCTTCTTCACCGTCTCCTCGCGATCATCGTCGCGCTGGATCAGCGGCTCGCCGGTGAGGTCGTCCTTGCCGGCGACTTTCGGCGGATTGAACTTCACGTGATAGCTGCGACCCGACGCCGGATGCACGCGCCGGCCGCTCATGCGCGCGACGATCTCGTCGTCCGGCACCTCGATTTCCAGCACGTGATCGATCGGCACGCCGGCGCGCTTGAGCGCCTCGGCCTGCGGGATGGTGCGCGGGAAACCGTCGAACAGGTAGCCGCGCTGGCAATCGGGCTGTTTTAACCGGTCCTGCACCAGCCCGATGATGATGTCGTCCGAGACGAGCTGCCCCGCGTCCATCACCTTCTGCGCGGCGCGGCCCAGTGGCGTGCCGGCCTTCACCGCCGCGCGCAGCATGTCGCCCGTGGAAATCTGCGGGATGCCGTACTTCTCGCGGATGAAGTTCGCCTGCGTGCCTTTGCCGGCGCCGGGCGGACCGAGAAGTATCAGCTTCATTGGAGCATTTTAAGCACGGCGGCGAGATCGTCCGGCGTATCGACGCCCGGCGGGATTTGCGCATCGCTCACCTCCACCGCAATGCGATGCCCGTGCCAGAGCGCGCGCAACTGCTCGAGTGCTTCGCTGCGCTCGAGCGGCGCGGGCTCGAGCGCCGCAAATTCGCGCAGAAAGCGCGCGCGATACGCATAGATGCCCGCATGGCGATAGCACACCGCATCGCCTTGGCGCGGGTAAGGTATGCGCGAGCGCGAGAAGTAGAGCGCGTAACCGTGCGCATCCAGGACGACCTTCACGACATCCGGGCTCGCCGCCTGGGCGGCATCGTGCAGCGCATGGCACGCCGTGCTGATGCTCGCGCCATGATCGCGTTCGAGCCGCTCGGCCACGGCGCGAATCAGCGCCGGGGCGATGAGCGGTTCGTCGCCCTGCACGTTGACCACGATCTGCTCATCCGAGAGACGCAGCGTGCGCGCGGCTTCGGCGAGCCGATCGCTGCCGGAGGCGTGATCGGCGCGGGTCATCACCACTGCAAACCCCGCGCTGCGCACCGCGCGCGCGATGCGCTCGTCGTCGGTCGCGACGTGCACCGCTTCGGCGCCGCTTTGCTTTGCCCGCTCGGCGACGCGGACGATCATCGGCTTGCCGCCGAGATCGGCAAGCGGCTTGCCGGGGAAGCGCGACGACGCGTAGCGCGCCGGGATGAGCACGACGAAGCTCACGCCACTTCTTCTTCGGGCGGGAGCTTGCGCGCCTCCTCCTCGAGCATCACCGGAATGCCGTCCTTCACCGGGTAGGCGAGCCGGTCGGGGCGGCAGATGAGCTCGCCCGCCTCCTTGCGATAGACGAGCTTGCCCTTGCAGAGCGGGCACACCAGGATTTCAAGCAGCCTTGGATCGACGCCGGAACTCATCCAGTCTCCCCGTGAGCCAAACGCCGAACGCGGGCTCGAGCTCCGCGGTGACCGGCAGCACCCACCAGTGCCGCATCACTTCGAATGGCGCGGCGGAGCGCAATTTTACCGCGTCCTTTTCGGTCATCAGGACCGGCGCCCCGTCGCCGAAGTCGAGCTCCGCGGGCGCAAAGCGATGATGATCCGGGAAGGCATGCGGCACCACCGTCACGCCGAGCCGCGCGAGATGCAGAAAAAAGCGGTTCGGATCGCCGATGCCGGCGACCGCGTGCACGCGCTGCCCGGCGAACGCGCTGGCCGGGCGCCGCTGCGTCGCATCCGACATGCAATGCAGCTCGGCGCCCGCCAACCGCATGGCGTAGCCTTTGATCGGCGCGCCATGCGAGACGACGGCATCGACCGAGCGCAGCCGCGAGCGCGGCTCGCGCAAAGGGCCGGCGGGCAGCATGAAACCGTTGCCGAAGCCGCGCGCATCGACGACCGCGATTTCAACATCGCGCCGCAGGCGGTAGTGCTGCAGGCCGTCGTCGAGCACCAGCACATCGACATCCTCGTGCACCGCGCGCAGCGCCTTGATCACCGCCAGGCGCTCGCCACCGATCCACACGGGGCAGCCAGTGCGCCGTGCCAGCACGATCGGCTCGTCGCCCACCTCAGCGGCTTGCGACGCGATGGTCGCGGCGCGCGGCGCCCCGGCGGCCGCGCCGTAGCCGCGCGAGACGATCGCCGGCGTCCAGCCTTTGCGCTTCAGGTGCTCGGCGATCCAGATGACAAGCGGCGTCTTGCCGCTGCCACCCACCACGAGATTGCCGACCACGATGACCGGGATGCCGGGATGCGCACTGGGCAGCAAGCGCAGCCAGTAGAGCAGGCGGCGCAGCGCGACCGCCGCGCGAAATATCAAGCTGAGCGGCCACAGCGTCCAGGCGAGCAGCCCGCGACGGTACCAGTAGCGCACTACTTCGCCGACTGCGTGGTAAAGGTGATCTGCGAAAGCCCGGCGAGGCGCGCTGCCTCCATCACGCGGATCACCGCCTGGTGGGTGGCGTTGGCGTCGGCGCTGATCACCACCATCGGCTCCCGGCCGGCGCCGGCTGCGCGCCGCAGCTCGTCAGCAAGCTGCTCAACGGTGCGGAACGGCACCGGGCGCCGATTGACCACGTATTGACCTTGCGCGTTCACCAGGACGGAGACCTCGTTCACGCGCTCCGGCTGCTTCTGCGCTTCAGCAGCGCTCGGCAGGTTGATCTGCAGCTCGGTGTACCGCGAGTACGTGGTGGTGATCATCAGGAAGATGATGATCACCATCATCACGTCGATCAGCGGCACGAGATTGATCTCCAGCGGCTCGCGCCCGCGCCCGCGCTGGAAATTCACGCGTTCGCCCTGGCGGTGAGGGTCATCTACGCAAGGCGCTCGCCGTGCAACAGATCGACCAGCTTGGAGGCGAGGAGCTCCATTTCAACGACGAACGTGTCCACCTTGTTCTTGTAGTGCCGGTAGAAAACCAGCGATGGAATGGCGATGGCGATGCCGAAGGCGGTGTTATAGAGCGCGATCGAGATGCCGTGGGCGAGCTGCTGCGGATTGGAGCCGGTGGGCGACTGCGAGCCGAAGATCTCGATCATGCCGATGACCGTGCCGAAAAGGCCGAGCAGCGGCGCCGCCGTCGCGATGGTGCCGAGCGTCGTCAGGAAGCGGTCGAGCTCGTGGGCGACGGCGCGGCCCGCCTCCTCGATCGCCTCCTTCATCACATAGCGCGAGCTGCGGTGATTGCGCAGCCCCGCCGCCAGTACCGCGCCAAGCGGCGAATCCTGCGCCAGGCGCTGCAGCACTTCTTCCGATACCCCCTGACGGCGGTAGACCGCGACGACCTGGTCGAACAGCGTCGGCGGAATGATTTTTTTCGCGCGCAGCGAGATCGCCCGCTCGATGATGAGCGCCACGGCGATGATCGAAGCAGCGAGGAGGAACCAGATCGGCCAGCCAGCAGCCTGCAGTATTGCGAACAACCGTGTTCCTTATTTTTCGGACTCCGCGCGCGGACTGTACGGCAAAGGAGCGTTGGCCCGCAAATTAACGCGCCGCAGCAAAAACGCTTCGCGGCTCAACCACAGACTCGACGGTGTAGTTGAATCTGCGATATCCACAAGAAACTGTGGACAAGTTTGTGGATTGTCTATGTATAGGGGCCATTCGGCCCCGCACGCGGGGTGCGCA
>Ga0070695_100000301_pt1 | contig 24935 bp, 22 predicted proteins | sample KBSK1252metaG_FD_65471 | JGI IMG/M metagenome (GOLD analysis project Ga0070695, IMG submission 65471) | Corn, switchgrass and miscanthus rhizosphere microbial communities from Kellogg Biological Station, Michigan, USA - KBS K1-25-2 metaG | ecosystem: Host-associated > Plants > Roots >...
CGAAACGGCTCGACTCCGCCCCAATCACCCTCGCCCACCGATTCGTGAGCCCCGCTTCGCGTCCGACAAACGATTGCCAAGGGATATCTCCAAAATCATTCGAGCCGTGAAATCAACTTGTCTCTTCAGTTCGTTGGTGCGTTGCCTCCCATCAACAAATTCGGCACCGCGCGGACAATCTGCCGCCATTCCAGAATCCATTGCGTTCACTGCAAACCGATCTCGCATTGTCTCCGTACGCGCGAGAGGCAAAAGATTCCCAACCGAACTGGACAAGTCGGAAAGTATACTCATCATGTTAACGCCACGTAAAGCTAATATAGCATGATAGAAGGCAACGCATGGATAGCCCGTTTGGATTTGCTCGTAGCTTTGCACCGCTAAGAAGTTCGCGCCAGCCCATCTCGCCTCGGAACGTTAGGTTGTGCTCCCTCATCAGTCGGGAGCAATATCGACGATTGTGATTACCGCGCCGTCAATTTTGCTTTCCAAAGTCCGGTAGGGGAGGATTTTGAATTGATAGTGAACACCCATTCGGTCCGTAAGCTCTCTCTCCAGCGGGCGAAAATCCGAGACTACCTGCGTAACCATCGACTGAAGATCCGAGATTTCGATGGATGGATTGATATTCGAAAGCGGGCGGCCAATATCGCCAGGAATTAGGCCAAGAAACTTCTGCGCCTTGGGCGTGAATCGCCGGATCGTGAGATCGCTGCCGATCATAATCACGGCGATATCGATGCTGGAGAGCAAATTGATCAAGTCATTGTTGATTTGCGTAATCTCCAGATTACGGCTTCGAAGTTCATCGTTAACGGTACTCAATTCTTCGTTCGCGGACTGTAGTTCTTCCTTGGCGGTTTCCATTTCTTCGTTTGTGCTCTGCAATTCCTCATTGCTCGAAAGAATTTCCTCGTTCGCGGACTGCAACTCTTCATTCGTGGCTTCCTGCGTCTCAATGACGGATTGGAGGTATTCTTTTGTTGCCGCCAATTCCTGTTCGAGCTTTGCAGTCCGTTTCCCGTTCGAAGCCGTTTCTTCGCTTTGCCGGGGTCGGCGCTGCGGTCCTCCCCTGGATGGCTCGAGCGGCCCTTCCTGAAAAACAATCATGAAGTACAATTCCATCGTATTTCCCAGCGTGAGCGGAACTACCTCGAAGTTTACCAATTGCGTCGAACCAGATGCCGTTGCCTTTTCACCATTTTCATTTCCATTTCTGATTCGAAGGTTCTTCTTGGCGACAACGATGTTTTCCTTTTTGGCTCGGCGAACCGCGTTTCGCAATTCAACGAGGAGCCCTTCGTGTGCCATTTTCAGCAGGCTCAGACTTGCCCGGCCGGGCGCAATCTTGAGATAGCGGTTTACATTCCCCCGCGTATGCATGATTTCCAAGTCGTCGTTGACGAATACCGTCGCCGGAGAGTATTGCGTAAGCAATCGGCGGTCGAATTCCTTTTGAGCCTCCCCATAGTTCCAGAGGGAATCTGGCTGCTTCGCGGGTATTCGGACCGGTCCATATTCCCTCCGTTCGGTTTGGGAATCGATGGAAAGCGCGCCCCCCGGCCGCACGGCTCCGGCTTTTCTTGAAAAGATCTTGTGAGTGCGGTCATCCGGTGCGAATAGGTTTGTGACGCCAACACCTTCGGAACTTCCCAGCACCAAAATTCCCCCGGGGTGCAAGGCATAGTGAAACAGCGAAATGACTTTGTTTTGGAGGACCGGCTCAAGATAAATGAGCAGATTTCGGCAGCAAATCAGGTCCATTCTGGAAAAGGGAGGATCATTCAACACATTGTGCTGTGCGAAAATACACATATCACGAATGGCTTTGCTGACGATGTAGCCGCCCTCCGCCTTGGTGAAATACCTCCTAAGCCGCTCCGGCGATACGTCTCCTTGAATGTTCTCCGGGTACATTCCATTGCGCGCCTTGGTCACGCTCTGCTCGCTCACGTCTGTGCCAAAAAATTGAATCGGAATTTGCGATGCTCTGTCGCCCAGGAATTCTAGCAGCGCGATGGCAACAGAGTAGGTTTCCTCCCCAGAGGCGCATCCCGGCGTCCAGATGCGAATACCACCCTCCTGCGGCAACTTTTTCTGGATGGTTGGAAATGCCAGAGATTTCAATGCCTCGAACACCCGCGGACCGCGGAAGAAGCTGGTCACGTTGATCAGCATGTCGTGATACAGCGCCTTGACCTCCGCGGGATGGCTTTGGACGAAGTTAGCGTAGTCAGCTATGTCATCGATCTTGTGAACCACCATGCGCCGTTGGATACGCCGCATAACGGTGGTTTGCCGGTAGTGCGTGAAATCCACTGCTGTGGCCCTTCGCAAGATCTGAAAGATTGAGTTCAGCCGACCGTTTGGTGCTGGGACATTTTCGGAGTCGCCGGACATGGTTTTGCGCGCAATGTACGGATGGCGGGCGATCCGCGCGAGTTCCCTGGCAATTCCCTTGGGCGGAAGCACGTAGTCCGCATGGCCTGCCATGACCGCGCTCCGCGGCATTCCATCGTACTTGGCCGACGCTTCGTCCTGCGCAAAGGTTACGCCTCCGTGGGCCTGGATTTCCGACATGCCCAGAGTTCCGTCCGATCCCGACCCCGAAAGAATCACGCCGATGGCCCGATTACCGGCTTGTTCCGCAAGCGAACGCATGAAGTGGTCCACGGACATATGCATCCCGCGGGATTCTTCCCGGGGCCTCAGATGCAAGGTATTGCTGGAAATAGACATCAGAGCATTTGGCGGGATAACGTAAACTTCGTTGGGCTTTACAATCAATCCGTCCGTCACTTCCGTTACCTTCATCGAGGTTTTCCGGGCAAGCAGCTCCGTGAGGATACTGTGATGTTTCGGATCAAGATGCTGTACCAGGACGAAAGCCATGCCCGTATCAGATGCTAGGTGGCTTATCAGGTCCGAAAGCGCTTCGATACCCCCAGCGGAAGCGCCAATCGCTACTATCGAGGTATCGTTCTCCTCACCGGCCGGGATTGTGTTCTGCGCCTTCATAACCATCTGTTGATCGCCTTTGCCCGCTGATTTAGTCTTCATACATTTCCGTCAGTCTTGGGCGCTGCGCGCGACCGCCTTCGGGAACTTGATGGAGTCATCACAAATTCTGCAAGACACAAGAAGTGGATGAGTGCGAATCCACTTCCCTCAATCCGATGGAAGAGCTGCTCGCGCCCGATTCTAGTCCATTTCTGCATCTTCCTACAACCACCGTCTGTCAATAATAAGCTCTTGTATTAGCTAGTATGAGAGCTCACATCTTCTGTACAACCGTCCGGAGGTAGTCCATCGTAAGTACCTTCTCAACCCGGGAGATTACGGCGCTATCTACTTGCGTTTTGCGATCGTCTGATGAGCCCCAGGCAAGATAGTCCGCGACCGATCTTGCTCCCACGCACTTCGACACGAGACCAACACTAGTCCGCCAATGTTGTGACTCGCAGATGTAGGAGCGTCCTTGATCCGACGAGAGAATATTCGTGCTTTAACGCCGCAACTCTCCCAGTTAGACCTCATTCACCAGTTCAGATCACAAGGCCATAAAATTGGCGCGCTGGGGAGGAAAATTCGATAGCCGAGAGGGTCGAGCGATCGCGCGAGAATCTTGCCAACACGTTCAATCTGACCAAACCTGCCTTGTTCCAACCGTGCCTGCACCGGTCGGGCGGGGTGCTTAACGCTCCGGTCCGTTCGAAACATGTGAGGCGCACCTGTTCGCGGACTCACAGGAAATGTTCGAGGTGTTACTGCAATCCACCGAGATCCTTAAACTGGAATTCTCTGGTTTGGAAGGCAGCGGCAGGGAAATACTTGTGAAGCGCGAGAATGCCCTGCGCAAGACTCGCTCGGTTTGCACGATAGAACTGCCACTCTACTATGCTGCGTCGCCGTTGCGAGTTCCTAATTCTATGGTTCCTAGCAGGCGTTGACCGGCACCTGGTGCGACGCCGCTTGGAAGCTGGCATGGACGAAAAGCTGCTCATTCTGCAGCTGATGAAGTTGGAATCGCACGGCATCGCGAGCCGCGATGCCTTCCACGAGTTTCGGCTGCGCGTCGAATACCAAGCTATTCCCTTTAGGCGCACCCTAACAGAAACCTGCGGCCACACTTCGAATGGGTCCACAAGCTCAGGAAGCGGCCAAGCGCTCTTCTGGCTCAGTCTGGCGGCCCAGCTGAGGCCGCGAAGCAAGTTCAAGAACACTGGATGAAGTGCAGTCTAGGCAGCCCTGGATTTCGCCCTTGGGCTGCGATCGCAGCAGACGGAGTGGGGAAGTCCGGCTACCAACTTCGTGGCTAGCGGTTGATTGCAAGAGGGGCAGGCAGCTGACCAATCGCCCCCACACGCTGGACATTTCTTAAGGACTAGCTGGGCGCCGTCGAGCGATTTTCCATTGATACGACGGTCGAGGATAAAGCGACATCCGGGGTTGTCACAAACCATGAAGCGTTCCATTTGAGGAGCCTCCTTGAGGGCGCGATACGGATACTCCCGTGATACTGGCCCGTCAATACGGTAGATATACCTACATACCTTACCTAGCTAATGGCAAGCCTCGGCCCTAAGCCCTGGTCGGACGGGAGCGCACTTAGGCTTGCCTTCGCACGTCGCGATTAGGGAGAACGTGTGTGGCAGGAACAGTGGGCTGCGCCGAAGCGCCGGCCGCAGCCTGGCCACAATATTGTGTAGAATAGCCCGCCGTCGAGACGAAATTAGCCACCGCTCGCCAGAGCAAATCAACTACTCAGGCTAGACCCCAAGAATAGGAAGTGATCATGCGATCCGATTTTCGCATCAGGGCTTCAGCGCGCGATAATTGGGCCGCCAAAGATCTCGGCACGCTGCTGGGCAACTTCAAAGCCCGCGTGCCGGGGCATGGCGTGGTGCTGCTGCGTGTATCGGAATAGGGCGCCCTCTCTGTGGAAGGCAAGGAACTAAATGCCGACACGGACGCGTGGTCTTTCGCGGCGAACAAGCCCAGTATCCTGCCTTGGTTCCGATTCGCATTCGATAGCGATCGTTGTGACCGGGTGATCGGGTGCGTCGGCCGGCAGGCCGGTGAAACGAACCCGAAAGCGCTCCTGCTCGAACTTGACGCTTTGCCCCGAAGCAAGAAGCCTGGCGGAGATTACTTTGGTCATTAGGCCTCCGAGGGCGATCGTGTCGCCCGGCCAGAAATGAACGTGCATATAGAGGGTGTTACCGCGGCGCGTGAAGCCGGCAAACTCAGAAGCGTGCACCTGGCAGCGGTCCGTTGTGCGGATGGACTCGCCATTGCGTGTCATCCATTGGCCGACTTCCGTGAGCACGCGAACGGAGCCCTCAGGAATTGAGCCGTCAGGTTTGGGACCGATGTTCAAGAGATAGTTGCCATCATCGCGCGAACAAGAGACGAGATTACGAATAACCGTTTTCGGATTTTTCCAGTTATCGTCCGCGCGCTGGTATCCCCAACTATCGTTGAGCGTCATGCAGCTTTCCCATGCGCGGGTTCCCTTCTCGGCGACGATTTCCTGCTCTGGTGTGGAAAAATCGCCGGGGAGGCCATTTCGGTTGTTGACGATGATGTCCGGCTGCAACCCAAAAACCATTTTGTTCATCCGCTCGGACTCCCATTGGTCGGCGTTGAGCGGCCAGTCCACGTCGTACCAGAGCACATCGACTTTTCCGTAGTTGGTCATGAGCTCGCGGACCAGGCCGTGTGTGTATTCGACGAAACGCTTGCGCGCTTCGGGATCAGTGGCGCAGCGCGCACCGTCGGGATGATGCCAATCCATCAACGAGTAGTAGAAGCCGAAGCGCAAGCCTTCAGCACGGGCAGCTTCGATATATTCATGAACTAGATCGCGCCCTGGGCCTTGTTTTGGAGCACAGTAGTTGGTGAATTTTGTGTCGAAATTGCAGAAGCCTTCGTGGTGTTTGGACGTCATCACCATATATTTCTGGCCCGCTGCCTTGGCAAGCTTTGCCCAAGCGCGCGCCGCATTGGGTGCCGGCTGGAAGCGCTTGGCGAGCTGCTCGTATTCGGCGACGGGAATACCCTCTTCCTCCATGGCCCACTCGTGCCGGCCCAAGACGCTGTAAAGGCCCCAGTGAATGAACATGCCGAAGCGGGCTTCGTGCCACCACTTCATCCGGCGAATGCGATCGGCTTCTCCCGGGTCGGAAGAAGCTTGGGGCTGATTTTGTGGTGTCCCGGGCTGGCTCATTGCAGCAGCCGTATTCGAAGAAGCCGCGAGCGTGACTAGCGAAGCGCTCGTGCCCAACAGCCAATGGCGCCGCGGCATACGATTTGGTCCCATGGCATCCGCCTCCTTCGAGAAAACTTCCGATGGCGAACTACGCTCGCAAACTAGCCGACGAATAATCGGCCCTTGCCGCTCACTTTTCAAGCTTGAAAATTCTTTCCATCTGCAGCCACTTTTCACCCGCCTTGGCATCCGCAAGGGGCTGTTGAAATTTCCACATGAGTTCTTCCCATTCGCGAACCTTCGGATTTTCGCGATCCGCATTTGCTTTGGACGCAAAGGAAAATCCCTCGTTCACTTCCATCACCATGAACATGCGCGTGCCGAGCAGATAGATCTCCATATCTTCGATGCCCGCGCCTTTGATGCTTTGCGTGATCTCCGGCCAGATCTTCTCGTGGTATCTCTTGTATTCGGCGATCAGTTTCGGATCGTCTTTCAGGTCCAGCGTTAGACAATAGCGTCTATTCATTTCGCCTCGGCGATGGCCGGAGATTCGGCGAGACTCAACGAAGGATTCGGCTTGTAGCCGCGAACAGCGAAGTAAATCACATAGAGATAGCAGATGAGCGGGACGATGAACGCTTTTTGAATATTGCTGAGATCAGAAATTTTGCCCATTACAGCAGGAATGAGCCCGCCGCCGATGATGGCCATGACAAGGAACGAGGAAGCACGCTTAGTAAGCGGGCCGAGATTTTTCAGGCTGAGCGCGAAAATCGTGGGGAACATGATGGAGTTAAAGAAGCCGACGAGGACAATGGCGAGGACGGCGACAGGACCGGAAGCACTAACACCGACCAGGGCGGAGGCCAGCGCGCCGATGCCGAAGATGGCGAGAAGGCGCGCGGCTTTGACGCGCTTCATCATCCACGAGCCGGAGAAACGGCCGATCATGAAGCCGACTTGATGGGCGACGAGGAACAGGGCGGCCATTTTCTCGGGGCTGTCAGGAATGAGCCGGGCAACAAAGCTGGAGGTCTGGCCTTGATGCGCAGCATGAAATTGCGAGCCCCAGTTGGCCATCCGGACAAGAGAGTCCGGCATGGCCTGCTTCGCAAACCGAATGAGAAAGCCGGCAACGCCGACTTGCGCGCCGACGTAGAAGAACTGGGCGACGACGCCTTTGATGAGATGAGAATGCGAGAAAAGATCAGCGGAGGCCGTGTTCGGCGATGGGCTCTTATCGCTCCCGTCGTGTGGAACAATTTCCGGCAGATGGGCGAGGTAGATGAGAAGAGCAACGAAGAGAAAGATTGCGGTGATAAAGAGGTACGGCACTTTGACCATGTTGGCTTCGGAAGAGACGTAGGCCTGAAGCTGACCTGCACTCATGGCCGCTTTTTGTGCGGCTGTGTAGTCCACTCCTGACAAAATAAAAGCGGCGCCGAGAGTGGGGACGAGCGAACTACCGACGGCATTGAACGACTGCGCGAAATTGAGACGGCGTTCGGAGGATTCGGGCGGGCCGAGAATGGTAACGTAAGGATTGGCGCCGACTTCGAGAAACGATTGGCCGGAGGACATAACGAAGAGGGCGAGCAGGAAGAATGCGTATTGCCGTGAACTGGCCGCGGGAAGAAAAAGTAACGTGCCAGCGGAGCAGAGCAGCAGGCCGACGAGGATGCCGCGCTTATAGCCGATTCTGTCCATGAGGCGGCCGGCGGGAAGAGCGGCTAGAAAATAGCCGCCGAAAAAGGCGACCTGGATGAATGAAGATTGGAAATCAGAGAGTTCGAAAACTTTTTTGAAGTGGGGGATGAGCACGTCGTTGAGGTGGACTCCGATCGACCAGAGAAAAAACAGGCTGGTTACCAAAGTAAATGGCAGTAGATATTTTCTCTCAGTGAGTGGCGCGGATGCCTGGGTCATCGGCTCCCCTAGGTTAAAGCACGATCGAGATGCGTATAGCCGCCATCGACGAAAACGTGCTCGCCAGTGATATGCGAAGCTTGCGGCGAGATCAGAAACAGCACCATCGCCGCGATTTCGTGCGGCTGCGTCATTCGTCTGCCCAGCGGTATCTTCGAGACGATGTGCGCAAGCTTTTCTTCTGGATTCGGAAAAGTCCCGACCCACTGCTTATAAAGCGGCGTGATCACTTCGGCTGGCACTAAAGCATTTACACGAATCCCGGACCCCAACAATTCCGCTGCCCAATCTCTCGTCAAAGAAAGAATCGCGCCTTTCGCGGATGTATACCCCGAAGTGCTGCCCTGCCCCGTGACGGCAACCTTCGAAGCGATGTTCAAAATGCACCCCTGAGTCTTTTTCAGCGCCGGCAACGCGTAGTGCGCCATGTTGTAGTAATGGAAAAGATTCAGCCGCAGCGAGCTCACGTATCTTTCAGGGCTGCCGTTCTCAAGCCCCACGTTGTCATTCGCCCCCACATTGTTCACAAGAACGTCCAGTCGTCCGAATTCCTTCAGCGTTTGTTCAACCACCTCGCGACAACTATCAACCGGCAAGATGTCTGCGGAAATGAACCGGCACATTGCGCCGCCATTCCGCAGTTCGCCATCCAATCTCTTTCCCGCCTCGATGTCCTTATCCACAAATACGGGAATGGCGCCTTCTCGGGCACAGCCTCGGCTGATGGCCTCACCGATCCCTTTGGCCCCGCCGGTGATCAACACAACTTTGTCTTTAAGCTGCAAGTCCATGAATATCCGCCTTCACACCATAAAACCGCTTTGCGTTTCCGCCGAAAATATCATGCTTGTGCTCAGCCGCGTTAACTTCCACATAACTCTCGACCAGTTGCTTTACATGCCCGTAGCCTGCCGCCAAAAGGCACACCGGCCAATCCGAACCGAACATCAGGCGCTTCGGACCAAATGCTTCCAAAACAACGTCCAGGTAAGGAATCATATCTTCGGGCTTCCAATGATTCCAATTCGCTTCCGTCACAAGTCCAGACAGCTTGCAATAGACATTTGAATTCTGCGCAATGGTTCGCATCCCTGTGGCCCAAGGTTCGCGGCTCCCAGCCTTAATTTCCGGTTTCGCCATGTGGTCTACAACAAATCGTTGCTCGGGAAATTGCGTAACTAACTCGATGGCCGCGGCTAGTTGCCTCGGGTAAATGAGAATGTCATAGGTAAAACCAAATTCCCGCAGCCGCGCAATCCCTCGCCTGAAATCGCGACTTACCAAATGCCGCTCATCGGGTTCTGCCTGTGCGATGTGTCGGAATCCGCGAAGCCTCTCGCGCTGAGAAAAGAATTGCAACCTTTCCTCCACCCTCGGCGAGCGTAGGTCGACCCACCCAACAACACCCGCTATCCGCTTACTTCCCTCCGCCAGCTCCAAAAGGAAAAGCGTCTCGGCTTCAGACTGGTCGGCCTGGACGGCGATAGTTGCATCGATGCCATTCGCATTGCACTCGCCTTCCAAGTCTTTCGGCAGAAAATCGCGTTTCAACATAGACATCGAGTCCGTGATCCAACCATCGCGCGCCGCATCATACCGCCAAAAATGCTGGTGCGAATCAATGGTCACTCCAGCTTGACCTTCTCTCATGGCAGGTTCAGTGGCCATCAAGATAGTGCGTTTCCGTCAAATTCCTTAATCTCGCCGCAGCGCCCTCCGGAGTAATGTCGCGTTGCGGCCCGGCGAGCATCTCATAGCCCACCATGAATTTCCGCACCGCAGCCGATCGCAGCAGCGGCGGAAAATAATGGGCGTGGAAATGAAATTCCGGATGGCTCTCGCCGTCCGTGGGCTCTTGATGGAATCCCATCGAATAGGGGAAAGCCGTTTCGAACAAATTGTCATAGCGAATAGTCAACCTCCGAAGGATGTCCGCGAGATCTCTCGGCTCCGTGTCGTCCAATGCGGCAAGGCTTGCCAGGTGGCGACGGCTCAAGATCATCGTTTCGAATGGCCAAACCGCCCAATAAGGCACCAGCGCCACAAATCCCTCGTTCTCGCAGACAATCCGTTCGCCATCCTCGACTTCCAGCCGCAAATACTCGCACAACAAACATTTCTCGTTGCTCTCCAAAAACTCTCTCATCGCGGCTTGCTCTCTCATCGGCACGTTGGGCACTTCCTCGTTTGCCCAAATCTGGCAATGCGGATGCGGATTGCTTGCCCCCATGAGCACGCCGCGATTCTCGAAAATTTGCACGTGCTTTACCCACGCCACGTCACCCAACTGCTGATATTGTTGCGTCCACACTTCAATAACCCGTCGCACTTCTTCCTGCTCCATCTGCGGAATCGTCAAGTCGTGGCGCGGAGAAAAACACACCACCCGGCAAATTCCTCTCTCTACTCGCCCAACAATCAGCCCTTCTTGCTCCACTTCGCTTGGAGAAACATTCGGCAGCATCGCCGGATAGTCGTTGTCGAAAACAAACGTCTCCGCGTACACCGGATTCTTGTGCCCTTCCGCGCGCACGTTCCCGGGGCACAAATAACACTCCGGGTCATATTCAATCGACGGCGTCGGCGCCTCCTTGTCGACCTTCCCCTGCCACGGCCGCTGCGTCCGGTGCGGCGAAACCAGCACCCACTCCCGCAGCAGCGGGTTCCAGCGCCTGTGCGGCGTACTCCGAAGATCATTCCCATTCATAATCTGCGTAGCCTATCGTGCCTCTTCGGCGGACTCAACCCGGCTGGCTCCTTCGGCCGGCATGCAAACATACGTCGCGCAAGCAATCCCCGTTTTTTCCTGATAAGCCTTCGCCACGTTCTCCGCAAATCCCGCGGCGTACCGCGCATCCACCAGGTTGATGGTTGCCCCGCCAAACCCTCCCCCGGTCATGCGCGCGCCATACACACCTCGCTCCCTGTTCGCCAGCTCAACCATCAAATCGAGTTCGGCGCAGCTCACTTCAAACATATCGCGAAGGCTCACGTGCGATTCGGCCATATATCCGCCAAATTGGCGCAAGTCTCCCGTTCGAAGCGCCTCCATGCCATTCAACACTCGCTCATTTTCCGTCACGATGTGCAACGCGCGCTTGTACGCGACCTCCGAGAGAAGTCCACGATGCTGCTCCAACTGCCCTCTGTTTACGTCCCGAAGCGCTCGGATGTTCGGCAAACCTTTTGCCAGAGAACGCACTGCTTCCTCGCAATCTTCCCGGCGGCGATTGTATTCTCCACCAGCCAGTTTGTGTTTCACTCCCGTATTGCAAATCACCAGCCGGACGGATTCGGGAATCGCCACTAATTCGAATTGCAATGATCGGCAATCAAGCATCAGCGCATGATTCGCGCGACCGTGCAGCGAAATAAACTGGTCCATGATCCCGCAGCGCATACCGACGAACTCGTTTTCCGCCTGCTGGCAAATTCGAGCAAGTCGCGTCCGCTCAATCGAGAGACCAGACTCCTCCGCAAGAGCGATGCCTGTGGCCACTTCGATCGACGCCGATGAGCTGAGCCCGGCGCCAATCGGCACCTCTCCGTGGATCAGCAAATTCGCCCCGCTCAGCTCGAACCCTTCTTTCTCCAGTTGCGCGGCGACCCCAACCGAATAGTCACTCCAGGTCCCGGACGGCCGCAGCGACTCTTTACCCAAATCCACTTCAATCTGTTCGGGAAATTCTTCGGAGGAAATGACCAGCTTCCGATCCTCTCTCGGACCAGCCGCCACCCAGCAATAAAATCCGATGGCCGCCGGCATCACGAACCCATCGTTATAGTCTGTATGCTCGCCGATCAGGTTCACCCGCCCCGGCGCGCGGTAAACATGCGGTTTCACACCAAACTTCGCGCGAAACCTTTCCGCGATACTATTCTGGCCGCTCATTTTCGGCTTAGAGAGTACCCTTCAATCTGGTCTGGAGAAGAACAAAAATGTTGGGAGGGCGGCACCCAAGCGACGATTCTAAAACTTTTCAAGCAATCCTGATAAAAATCTGCCCCCGCGCGAGTTTCCAGCACTCTTGAGCATCTGGCGTGGTTCCGCATTCTCGCGGCAAATTTGTGGCAACGCGACTAACCCCACTGCTGTAATGGCTCCTTGCTAGTTATCCAGGCGATTTCCCAGCTTCACAGCCGAGTGACCACTGCCTTCAGAAGAGGAACCGAGCGGCGTTGGTATAGTCTCCGATTGAGCGACCATCCGGAATTTGATCGGTTCGATCAATACCGCCGCGTTTTTCACTAGCTATTCGCAATGATGACAGGCAGATTAGCTCATACTTCTTGTAAGGTTAAATTCCTATGCGTCGCGCACAGCTCATCGAACTCCATGAACAACCCTGGTTCCCGTTATCGCTTCGGCATGAAATTACGGATGCGCTCCAGTTCGGGTTAAATCTCCTACAGGCCTACGCGCCCATCGCCCCTCTACTGCAAAGCTCACTGGACTCCACACAGTGCCGATCGATTGTTGATATGTGTTCCGGCGGCGGCGGACCCTGGTTAGACCTTTCTCGAAGGCTCCAACCAGATGCACGGGTCTTTCGCATTTTGCTCACGGATAAATGCCCAAACCTCGGGGCATTCCAAAATGTCAGAGTGGCTTCTGATAATCACATTGCTTTCTGTTCCAACTCGGTGGATGCGACGAAAGTCCCTGGCGATTTGCCGGGGTATCGAACGATGTTTACATCGTTTCATCATTTTCCCCCAGAAGAAGCTCGCGCCATACTCCAAAATGCCGTCGACGCCGGCCAAAGCATCGGCGTATTTGAAATTACGAGGCGCGCTCCGTCAGCTATCGCTCTTATGTTTCCCTGGGCTCTCATGCTGTTTGCCTTCACGCCGTTGATCCGTCCGTTCCGTTGGTCACGGTTGCTTTATACGTATCTGATTCCGATTATTCCCCTGGTCTTGCTGTTCGACGGCGTAGTGTCTTGTCTCCGTACCTATCGGCCACCGGAGCTCCGCGAGATCATCAAAAAGCTCTCCGGAATCGAATACCAGTGGGAAGTGGGCGAGCACTCAAAAGCGTCCGGCCGAGCGCCAATTACATACTTGATCGGTACTCCGCAGGCGCGTGCGAAAAACTAATTGATTCTCTAGTGTTTGTTTCAACCTCTGAGCATCTCTCCACACAAGTCGCATAATGTTTACCGGTAACTTGGCAGGCTCCTGTCTGCGATTGTGGCCGGACGACGCACTCGGAGATAATCCAAATCCCTGATTAACGCGCTTATCCTCTGCCGGCACGCTGGTTCCCTATTGACACTCTATATGTAGATTCATATTATCTCTATAGACTGCCGATAGGAGGCATACCTTGAGCCCTGAGCAGACCAGCCTTTTGCAAGGGACTTTGGACCTGCTGATCCTGAAATCGCTTATCGCCGGCGAAATGCACGGCTTGGGTATCTCGCGCAGAATCCAGCAAATCACCAGCGGCACTTTTGTTGTTAAGCCAGGCTCTCTCTTTCCCGCGTTGCATCGAATGGAGGAAGAGGGTTGGATCTCTTCTTTTTGGGGAGACTCCGAAAACAACCGCCGCGCGAAATACTACCGTTTGACCAAGCCTGGACGGAAGCAACTCGCACTGGAAACCAGGCGATGGGGCCGCATTTCCTGGGCCATCGCACAGGCCCTGGAAACGTCATAGCGAGGTATTTGTCATGCCCCTCTTGGCGAAAGTCCAAAGTTTTCTGCGCAACCTCCTTTCCACTCGCCGTGCAGACGTGGAGCTCGACCGGGAGGTCCATTCCCACCTTGAACTGTTGACCGATGAAAACATTCGCGCGGGTATGCCGTCGAAGGAAGCGGAACGCGCTGCGCGATTAGAACTTGGAGGGATCGAACAAGTGAAAGAACAGGTTCGTGAAGAACGGCTTGGCAACTGGCTCCACTCCGTGTTCTCCGATGGCCGCTACGGTGTCCGTCAACTCCGCAAGAATCCCGGCTTCACCGCCGTAGCCATCCTTACCCTCGCCCTCGGAATCGGCGCGACCACCGCAATTTTCAGCGTAGTTTACGGCGTGTTGTTGCGGCCGCTGCCGTACCCCAATCCGAACCGGATCATGGCCGTCTTCGAGGTCACCTCAAAGGGCAGGCCGTCGCGCCTTGCGGACCCGAACTTCGACGATTTTCGCGATCAAAACCACAGCTTCCAGGCGATTGCGAAGTACAACAGCAACATCGTGTCCATTTCAGGCTCTTCGCAGCCGACACGCGCGACGGTAGCGGGCGTCACACCCGGCTTCTTCAAGGTCTTCGGTGTCCAGCCGATCATTGGCCGCGATTTCAGCACCGGCGACAACAAGAAAGGGGCCGCTCCGGCCGTTCTTGTCAGCTATGGTTACTGGAAGCAGTATCTTGGATCGTCTCCCGACCTTTCGCAGTCGCGCCTGAAAATTGATAACGCCGTTTACTCCGTCATCGGTGTGCTCCCGGCCGGATTTCAGTTCCCGCCAGACGTGTCCTTGTGGCTGCCGGCCGATCTCGACGGCGAAAATACAAGCAGGACCTCGCATAACTACAGCGCCGTCGGTCGCCTCCGCGACGGCGTGACTGCGGAACACGCGAATCAGGACATCAGTTCGATCGCGCGCCGCATTCACGAAACCTCGAGTGAGCAAGGCGATTATCTTCTCAAGGATGCGACCGTCATCCCGCTGCGGGACTCAATTACCGGCAATGTTCGTTCGCCGCTGCTCGTGCTCCTCGGAGCGGTGGGATTTCTCCTCCTCGTTGCGTGTGCGAACGTCGCAAACCTGCTCCTCGCGCAGGCCTCGGTGAGAGAGCGTGAACTCGCCGTTCGCAGCGCCCTTGGTGCAGCGCGCGGACGCCTGATCCGTCAATTTCTTACTGAAACGTTCCTCCTTTCGCTTGTCGGTGGCGGCCTCGGCGTACTAGGAGCGTTATTGGGCGTGGCGGGGTTAGTTGCGCTGGCGCCGGAAAATCTTCCGCGGCTGGAGAGCGTCTCTATCAGTATTCCAGTCCTTGCGTTCGCATTCCTGCTTTCCACCGCGGTCGCCGCGGGACTCGGTGCGTTCACCGCCGTGCGGGCCACTTCCGGCGATCTACGCAAAGGCCTAGAGGAAGGCGGACGTGGACAAGCGGGTTCTCAAAGCAGTCAGCGCATTGGGCGGGCAATCGTCGCTGCGCAGATCGCCATCACGCTTGTTCTAGTAATTGGAGCGGGATTGCTCGGGCGCAGCCTGATGAAAGTACTCGAACTCAATCCTGGCTTCCGCGTCGATAAAATTGTCACCATGGACGTGTCGCTTCCCTGGCTGGAAGATCCCAAAGCAAAAGCATCGCAGGGGATTTTCTTTTCCAACCTCATCGGCCGCCTCAAACAACTCCCGGGCGTGCGCAACGTTGGTGCAACCAGTGGCCTCCCCTTGGATGGCGGCGGCGGCCTTCCCGACGGCATGTTTCTACTCATGACCCAGAATGAAGTTCCCAAGAACTTCGATGGTTTCCAAGCTCTCACTCTTCAAAAGGAACGCATTGGCAACGCCGATTTCGGCGTCGTCACGGACGGATACTTCCAGGTTCTCCAAATTCCTCTCATTCGCGGTCGCATCTTCGACGAGCGCGATGGCGCCGACTCTCCCCACGTCGCCGTCATCAGCGATTCGCTTGCTCGCGACCGCTGGCTCGGTCAGGATCCCATCGGTCACACCATTGAATTCGGAAACATGGATGGCGACTTGCGCTTGCTGACTATTGTCGGGATCGTCGGCGACGTTCGCTATTACGGCCTCGATGTGCCGCCGCGTCCGACCGTCTATGTCAATTTGTTCCAGCGGCCGCGCTCCGCGATTTCCGTAACCATGCTAAGCGATGCCGACACTCAGTCGGTTACAACTGAAGCGCGAGGAATCCTCCACGACCTCGACCCGGAGATTCCCACGAGGTTCCGGACGTTTTCTCAAGTCTATTCGGCTTCCTTGGGCTCGCGGAGATTCAACGTCATTCTCATCGGATTCTTTGGAATCACCGCGCTGGTGCTCGCGACGATCGGAGTGTTTGGCGTGATGGCCTATTCGGTCAGCCGCCGCACGCGCGAAATTGGCGTGCGTGTCGCTCTCGGGGCGGCCAGCGGCGAAGTCCTGAGGATGATCTTGGGCCAGGGTTTGCGCACGATCTTCGTGGGCGTTGCGATTGGGATTGCCGGCTCGCTGGCCCTGACGCGCACCGTGGAGTCGCTGCTCTTTGCCGTCACCCCCACCGATCCGCTGACGTTCGGCGCTGTGACCCTGCTCCTGGTTGGGGCTGCGCTCCTGGCGTGTTTCATTCCCGCGCGTCGCGCCACTAAAGTAGACCCAATGGTTGCCCTGCGGTACGAGTAGCGACCGAATCGATTTCTTATTCAGGAACAACGAGGTGTCCTCATGGCACAAAACCCCAGGATCATTCCCACCGGCAGCGAATGAGTCGGGAATACTCGTGGCAGGGCACGTTTTTCTGGGGAACGCTCTTGCCCGGCAAAAGAAAATACACTATCGGCTGCCTCTGAGCGAAGTGCGTAATTTGAATCTCGAAAGGAACTGACGGATAGGAACGGAAGCCTTCGAAAGCAAACCGCGATTAAATGGCGCGCCCGGGGGGACTCGAACTCCCGACCTTCTGGTTCGTAGCCAGACGCTCTATCCAACTGAGCTACGGGCGCGCGGTTTAGCAATATTAACATACGGTACGCCGCTCATCCACCCGCGGCGAATTCATTGAGAAATGGGCGCACGCGCCGCTCGCCCCGGAAACTCCCCTTCCAAAAGCTTTCCATCCTTCAAAACCGCGACTCCATTCACGAACACACACTGAATTCCCTGGGAATACTCAAGCGGGTCCTCATATGTTGCTTTGTCGATGACACGTTCTGGTTCAAAGACTGTGATGTCCGCGTCGGCTCCCACCCGAATTCGCCCCTTGTCCTTGAAAGCAGGCGCCCGTTTCTCCAACCGTTGTGCCGGCATCAGCGTCATTTTGCGAAGCGCGGTCATCAAATCCAGCGCCTTTTCTTCTCTCACGTAGTGCCCTAGCACTCTCGAAAATGTTCCCTGTCCTCGCGGATGCACTTTCGAGCCCGTGATCGGCATTCCGTCGCTCGCGATCATCACCATGGGGTTCGCCACGGCCGTTCGCGCCGCCTCTTCTGGAATCGAGTGGATGATTGCGATTCCCCCCTTCTTCCGGTATCTCTCAAATGATTCGGCCGTCAATCTCTCGCCCGTCTCCGCCCACTGCAAGTCCTTGTAGGTAATTCCCATATTCTCTTGCCACCCGGGATCGAAAATCGCCGATTCCAACGCCGTGCTTCCCGCGGTATACGGATAGCATTCTGTCGTCACGTCAAGCCCATGCCGTTGCGCCCCTTCCACCATCGAGATCAGCTCCGGCGTGTACTTCAGCCCCATGCTGGTGATATGCACCACGTGAAGTGGAGCTCCAGTGGTGGCCGCTGCGGCAAGAACCTCCTCAAGCGCAGCCAGCCCCGTAGTGGGCTCTTTCAACCCGCCATACCGCAAGTGCACGTGCACCGATGCGTGGTATCGCGCCGCAATTTTGAACATCTCCGCAATTTCCCAGTGCGTAGCTGCTGCCGTGTAATTCACCCCCATCCCTTCGGCCAGAGCGCCCTCGCGAAATCCCTTCTCCATGTCCGCGCTGATCTCTGTAAGCTCATCCGCGGTTGCCGCGCGATGGGCCGCATCGCCCGTCGGCAGGAATGTGCCCGGATCGTGCATCACCTTCATGCGCACCGGTATATGTCCAATGCTCACTCCGAAATTGATCAAGGCCTTCCCTTCCCGCTGCGCGTACCAGCCGGCTACATCAGCGGTGCCCCTTTCGAGCTCAAGCGATGTGGTCACCCCGTCATGAGCCTGGAATTGATAGTTTCTCGGCTCTTGCCCATGCTCGTGCATGTCGATGAATCCTGGAGCGACGACGAGCCCCTTCGCGTCCATCGTGGTCTTTCCCAACAAAGGATTCGCTGATATCGCGCGAATCTTTCCTCCGCTTATCCCCACGTTTCGCACCGCGTCCAGCCCCGATTCCGGGTCCATCACCCGGCCGTTCGCAATGACCACATCATATTTCTCTTCGTCAGCAGCGAGTGCTTTCCTCACTCCCCAACTTAGCGCGATCCCCACAAAAACTGTCGCAATCGCTACTACCCCCATTCTTCGATATGGCATCCGCTGCATGTCTCGACACCCCCGCAAGTTTGCGGCGCTAAGTCTCTTTCCCCAACACCTTGGTGTCAAAGGAAATCTGACGGTCGTGAATGGTGGCAGTGCTGCACGCACCGCGGCATGCTGGACGATTTACCTGTTGTTTTCCCAAAGGAAGTGTGACACCCTTCCTGTTGGAAACCAAAATGGCGGTGTTATGAAACAAAAAACGGACGTCCTGCAAGGCACCTTGGCGTTGATGGTTCTCAAGACTCTCGATGTGCTGGGTCCGCTTCACGGCTATGGACTCGCCCGGCGCATAGAGCAGATCAGCGGAGATCTGCTTGCCGTGAATCAAGGAACTCTGTATCCCGTGCTGTTGAAGCTCGAGCAAGAAGGCGCGATCGCGTCCGAGTGGGGCGCCTCAGAGAATAATCGCAGGGCGCGCTTCTATCGACTGACCCGGGATGGACGCAAGCAGTTGCAGGTCGAGACCCAGGATTGGGAACAAACAGCTGCGATCATCGGTCGGTTCTTCGCAGCCAAAGCGGAGGATTTGTCATGAAATCTCTAAGGCGGTTCTTGACCCGTCTGTTCAACTCCGCGGCGCGGCGGGCCCAAGAGGACCGATTGCGAGAAGAGATTGCGGAACATATCGCTCTGCAAACCGCCGAGAATCTCCGCGGCGGTCTATCGCCTGTTGAGGCACGGCGCCAGGCGATGCTGAAGTTTGGCGGCGTGGAGGCCATGAAACAGGACTATCGAGCCGAGCGCGGCCTGCTCTTCATTGAGAACTTGCTCCGCGATGTGCGCTTCGGTCTCCGGATGTTGCGCAAGTCTCCCGGCTTTACCGCGGTTGCCATCGTGACCCTAGCCACCGCCATCGGGGCAAACGCTTTGGTCTTTAGCGCATTGAATGGCTTCATACTTCGCCCGCTGAACGTGCCGCAGCCGGAGAGCCTCTACGGCCTTCAGTTTGGCGAGGGAACCCGGGGCGCGCAGTCATATCCGAATTATTTGGATTTTCGGGATCGCAACCGCAGCTTCGATGGTTTAGCCGTCTATCACATGACCCGAGTAGGGTTGGACACCGGGGAGAATCCAACGCGAGCGTGGCTGTATGAGGTGAGCGGAAACTACTTCGACGTATTGCGGATGCAGCCGTATCTTGGCCGTTTCTTCCACTCCTCCGATGAGCATGGCGCCAACAGCGCTCCGTATATCGTGCTCAGCTATGCCTATTGGCACAGTCATTTTCAGGATGACCCTGGCGTAGCAGGGCGCACAGTGAAATTGAACAAGCGCCCATACACGGTCATCGGTGTAGCGCCGCCGGAGTTTCGCGGAACGTTTTTGCTGCTCTCTCCCGATTTCTATGTGCCGATGGTCAGCTTCGAGGACGAGAGCGCTCTGAACGCGCGCCGTGGGCGATGGATTTTCGAGACCATTGGACACCTGAAGGCCGGGGTGACTCCGGTGCAGGCCGCTGCGGATCTCAGTGCGATCGGCGACTACCTGCAAAAAAGCTATCCCAAAGACAACGGCAAAATGAACGTGTTACTGGCGCGCGCGGGTCTTTATGGCGATACGTTTGGGCGCCCGATACGCGCATTCGTTCTGGCGTTGATGCTGCTCGCGGGGTTAATTCTGCTCGCCGCTTGCGCCAACCTGGGAAGCCTGTTTGCCGCCCGTGCCGCCGATCGCTCCCGCGAAGTCGCGGTGCGGCTCGCGCTGGGCGCCAGCCGGATGCGTATTTTGCGGCAGCTCTTCACCGAGGCTCTGCTTATTTCCACCGCGGGAGGCACCCTGGGAATTTTGGGTGGCGCGATCCTGCTGCGACGGCTAGTTGCGTGGAATCCCTTCCCGCAATTTCCCACCAATGTGCCTTTGAATCCGGACGGCAATGTCTATGCAGTGGCTGCACTGCTCGCCTTCGTCAGTGGCATCCTCTTTGGGGCGGTGCCCGTCAAACAGGTGCTGCACACGGATCCCTACGAGATCGTGAAGTCGGGTTCGCTGACGAAGCCGGGACGGTGCATCACGCTTCGCGAAGTGTTGCTTGCAACGCAGATTGCGATTTGCGCGGTGCTGGTAACGTCCTCCATGGTCGCCGTGCGCGGGCTCGTGCGCTCGCTCCACAGCGATTTCGGTTTTGAACCGTGGAACGTGACCCTTGCGGACACGGATTTGGACATGGCGGGTTACTCCGCTGATGCCGTACCTGCGATGCAAAGGCGGATGATCGAGTCGATTCAGACGATTCCAGGAGTAAGTGCCGTGGGACTCGCGAATTGTCCTCCGTTGGGGGGTTGCGGCAGCTCGAGAGCTTCGGTTTATACCGACGAAACTTCGGATCTGGGCCCTTCCAATGTTGCCGCCTCGGCTATGACGTACCAGGTATCTCCAGAGTTCTTCGCCGCGGCGCAGACGCCTTTGCTGGCCGGAAGGGCGTTTACCTGGCATGAAGATAAGAACGCGCCGCGCGTGGCCGTGGTCAACGAAACGTTCGTGCGGAAGGTGATTGGCTCGGCCACGAATGCTCTGGGACGATATTACAAGGTGTCGAATGGAACGTGCATCCAAGTGGTAGGCATCGTAAAAGACGGAAAATATACGAGCCTCACCGAAGAGCCGCAGGTGGCGATGTTTTTCCCCATACTGCAGGCACCGTCCAGTGAGAGCTTCCTGGTTGTGCGTTCCGATCGCGAGCCGCAGCAATTGGCCGGTGCCATAAGGGGTAAGCTGCGGGAGCTCGATGCTGGTTTACCTACTTTCGTTCAAACATGGCCCCAAGCTTTGGATTTTTTCCTATTTGGCTCACGGATGGCCACGGTGGCGCTGGGAGTGCTCGGCCTGCTGGGCGCAATCCTATCGATCACCGGCATTTTTGGAATGGCGGCGTACTCGGTCAGCAAGAGGCTGCGGGAACTGGGAATTCGCATGGCCCTCGGAGCACAGCACAAGGAAATATTACAGGCCGCGTTGGGACGCGCGCTCAAACTGCTCGCGTTTGGTTCCGCGGCCGGATTGCTGCTCGGAATCCTCGCTAGCCGCGTCCTGGCTTCCATCGTCTATCAGGCAACTCCGCGCGATCCGCTGGTGTTGGCTGGTGTTGTGCTGGCCATGGGTTTGGTTGGGCTGCTGGCTACCTGGATTCCAGCGCAACGCGCGGTGTCCATTGATCCTATGATACTGCTCCGCGAGGAGTAGAATTCCAGCTGCAGGTCGCACACTCTCCATTTCGCGCTGAACTAACACACGTGTTTCGAAAATTACCAGGAAAATAAAAACCCCGGGTCGCGGGGGGAGCGACCCGGGGTGGGGGTTACTGCTGAGGGGGGCCGGAGGAAACTCGAGAAATTTTCAGTTCACTTGCTGCACGCTCAACATGCAAATCTTCCTCAGCTCTTCGTAGGTGAAAAACGTCTCTACCTGGTCTCCCGCGCACTCTTTGTGTCCCAATCCAGACTCGTGCGAGAGCCGAGAAAGCTCATCTTCGGAAATTCCAAGCAGCAGCGCAGCCCGTCCTTGCGTCACATACTTTGGCACTTGGCTATTCATCGCTCCTCCTTACGCGGGAAGTAACGCCATAGCATCTTGCTCGACGGCCAGGATCATCGTTTTGTAGATGTCCACATCCCAGCCTTCGCCAATTTTCATCCGTACCGTTTCACCGCCATCTTTCAGCAGCGTTCCCCGTAGCGGCACCTTAATTTCGCCTAGCGCCACTTGCAGCACTACCTGCTGCCCTATCCACGGTGCGTATGCGCTGTCCATTCCCCCTCCAGAATGCTTCAGGCCTCGCTGACGAGCACAGAATCGCTGAGCGCACCTCCGCCGACAATGGTACAGAGAGGGTACTGGCCTAGTAAGTTGGTACTGTCGATCCGTCAGCCCAATATTTATTCCCATTAGGAACAGAAGTACGCTCGTACCGTTTTTTAAGGACGCCCGGCCCATTGGGTGGGGAGGATGTCCATGACATCCTGCTGCCATGACGCGTCCCCATTATTCCGAACGGAACGCTCGGCCAGCGCCCCTGTCCGGAAGGACAGGTCTGGGCCTCGCTTTGGGCGGCGGATTTTCTCGCGGCTTTGCCCATCTCGGCGTCCTGCGGGTCCTCGAACAAAATCACATCCCGGTCTCTTATATTGCTGGCACGAGCGTGGGCAGCATTCTCGGAGCGGCTTATGCCAGCGGCGCGCCTCTCGCGCGCATCATTGCCACTTGCCGAACGATCCGCTTTCGTGACATCGCCCGGTGGCGCGTTTCCCGGCTTGGGCTCGCCAGCAACCACCGGCTAAGCGATCTCATCGAGCGTGTGTTCGAATCGCGCCGCTTCGAAGACCTCAAGATTCCTATGGCCGTGGTGGCAACGGACCTGGCCAACGGCGAGCCCGTCGTTTTCACCCACGGTAATCTGTCGGATGCGATCCGCGCGAGCTGTGCCTTCCCAGGGCTCTTCGAACCCGTTCAAATTGGCACCCGCTGTCTCGCGGATGGCGGCCTCGTCGCGCCGGTTCCGACGCGCGCCGCCCGCGACCTCGGCGCCGCGCATGTAATCGGTGTTGCCGTCGGAGTCGAAGATGGCAGCAGGGGCGCTCCAACTAACATTTTTCAAGTCGTCTGCCGGGCCGTTAACGCCGCTCAGAAACATCAGTTGGAAATTTGGGAGCGTCACGCCGACCTGGTTCTCCGTCCCGACGTGCAATCTCTCGCCTGGGATGATTTCGACCGGGCCGACGAGGCCATCGAGGCCGGCGCCGCGGCGGCACTCCGCGCCCTTCCTCGCATCCAGAAGCTTCTCAACCCTGCCATGGTATCCACTTCGGAATTCGCAGCGCGGCTCGAGGCCGAGGCCCACAGCTATCTCTGGCTCGCCGAGGCCTCCCGATGATTCGCTTCGCTTACTTTTTCGCCGCGGTAATCACTTCCGTCGTTCTCTGGTATGAATGCGGAGAAGATATTGTCGTTTTCTGTTACCGTATTGGATTGGGTGCTTTTGCGATGCTGCGCACTCGCGCGCTCGTCCCGGTGCCTGCTTCTCAAATGAACTTTTCGAGGAATCGTTCCGCTTGCTTGAATCCATCCTCCACTTCCTCCACTCGCTTTACACCACCGACGGACTTCGTGAGCTAATCCGTTCCGGCGGAGCTCCTCTCGTTTGCATCATCGTCTTTATTGAAACCGGCTTCTTTGTCGGGTTTTTTCTTCCAGGTGATTCGCTTCTGATCACCGCTGGCATCTTTTCCTACGCTGGCGTCATCCCCCTCAAGTGGCTTCTCCTCCCCGTCATGCTTTGCGCTATCGCCGGCGACCAGATCGGCTACTGGATTGGCCGTTCCGCGGGGGCTGCCATCTACCGCCGCAAGGATTCTTTCTTTTTCCGTCGCAGCCATCTCCAGCGCGCCCATGACTTCTACGAAAAATACGGTGGCCGGGCCGTGATTCTCGCCCGCTTCGTCCCCATCATTCGAACGTTTTGTCCACCGGTCGCCGGCGCTGCAAAAATGCCGTATGCGCGCTATCTGCTCTTCGATACTGTTGGCGGCGCCTTCTGGGTTGCTGCCACAATCCTTGGCGGTTATTCGCTCGGCCATTTCATCCCCAACATCGGCCAGTACATTCACTATGTGATCTCCATCGTAATCTTCCTTTCCGTGCTTCCCCCCATCATTGGCTTGCTCCGCTCCAAGAGGGCTTCGCGTAACTCATCAGATACTGTATTATTTAACCGTCCGGTTAAATAAGCCATGTCCTCCTCGAAGCTCCGCGCCATCATCTTCGATATCGGCCGCGTCCTCGTTCGAGTCGATGTTGCCCGCGCCATGCAGGGGCTTGCTTCTGGTAGCTCTCTTACTCCTTCCGAGCTGTGGTCTGCTATCGAAAAGGATCCACGCTGGTCTGATTGGCAGGAAGGCCGAATCGCGCCGCACGATTGGTATCTTCATCTGGCTCAGCGGCTTGGCGGCGGGCTCAGCTTTGAGCAATTTACCGAAGTCTGGAACCGCGCACTTGATCCCGCTCCGATTCATAACGACGCTTTCTTTGAAAAACTGTCCAAGCGCTACCGCCTCGCCCTGCTTTCTAACACAGATCCCATTCACGTCCGCCATCTAGAAAGCACTTACAGTTTTTTCGCCTTCTTTCCTGCCCGCATCTATTCCTGCGCCGTGGGAGCGAGTAAACCGAATCCGCTCATCTACCGCCAAGCGCTTCGTGCCGTTAAAGCTCGTGCCGAGGAAGCCCTTTACATTGATGACATTGCCGCTTACGTGGAGGCGGCAAAGGGCCTCGGTTTGGGGGGCATCCAGTTCCAGTCCCCCGCTCAGTTGGCCTCCGATCTCAAAACTCTCGGGGTCGATCTTTCCTGAGCAACCAGGAAGCGTAAGAAACTCCGAAATGGGAAATCGCTGCGTAAAGATTGCCGGGACTAGTACTGCCCTCCTTGTACGGGTGGTTCCGACCTATAGGAGCAACCCGCATTTATTCATCGATTTACGGGGATCTTCGCCCCTTGTTCCCCCGGAATCATTTGGCTCATGACTTGCTCCTTCAGTATTACGGGCCGATTACAAAGTTAAATCGTTCGCCCACATCAGGGTGAGGAGAAA
>Ga0070695_100000302_pt1 | contig 24929 bp, 26 predicted proteins | sample KBSK1252metaG_FD_65471 | JGI IMG/M metagenome (GOLD analysis project Ga0070695, IMG submission 65471) | Corn, switchgrass and miscanthus rhizosphere microbial communities from Kellogg Biological Station, Michigan, USA - KBS K1-25-2 metaG | ecosystem: Host-associated > Plants > Roots >...
TCTCTATGAGTAAGCGGTGGTACAGCTTAGCCCTGCGGTCCCAAAATGGCAAGGCTCACTGTGAGAATTGGCACAGCCTTTCGGGTACCTGCAGCGGTACCCTAGATTGCGGCAGGGTTCAGGATTAGGCCGTTCCCTCCGGAGGTTTTACAGTGCGATCAATTTCCGTCCGATTCATCGGAATCGTGCTCCTCTTGTCCGGAGCAATCTCCCCTCAGGTGTCAGCACAGAGTGGGTTTCACCCCCGGTGGGAGATTCCGGGCTTTGACTTCAGAACAAACGGCGGATGGCGGGTCCGCGCGCGTCAGGTGAGCCAGCTCCGGCGGCAACTTTTGAGCATGGGCAAGATTTCGTCGCTCAACCAAGCGATGGTGAGCCAGGCGCCGGCTGCCACCGCAGTCTCGGGGACGGTCGTGGTCCCCGCCGTGTTCTTCGCATACGCCAATACCGACTCGGCGCAGTTTATGACCGACACGGCGCAGTACAGTACTGCTCTGTTCTCCCCGATCCCACCCGGCAGCAATCCGTTCACGCTGCGCACGTTTTATCAGCAGCTCTCGAATAACACACTCACCATGCAGGGCAAGATTCTCGGCTGGGTACGGCTCGACAGCGCCGAAACGACCTATACCGGTGTCCCGGGAACCTGCAGTGGCAATCCCTACGGAACGACGAACTGCAACGGGCTGTTTAGCTCGGCGGCGATCTCCCGCATGCAGGCGGGCTTTCGGCAGGCGCTCGCGCGCGTCGACAATCAAGTCGACTTCGGGCAATTCGATAATGATGGCCCGGACGGTATTCCCAATTCCGGTGATGATGACGGCTACGTAGACATGATCATGTTCGCCCATCCCACCAAGGACGGCGCGTGCGGCGGATTGCCAGAGAGCAACGATGCATCGACCAATAACCATATCTGGTCTCATCGCTACGTGTTGCTGAACAGTTACGTGACGAACGATCCCGCCCATGCCGGCAACACGTCCGGCTTCACCATGATTCACGTCGCCGATTATTTCGCGACTTCGGCGCGTGGTGGCGTAAACGCGTGCGACACAGGACAGATCATGCCGATTGGCACCGCGGCGCACGAATTCGGGCATGCGCTTGGCCTCCCTGATCTGTATGACACTGGTCCAGGAAACCCCACCGAAGGCAGCGGCCAGTGGGGTCTCATGGGCTCAGGGAATTTTACGAGCCCGCCAAGTCCCTCCCGGATGGAAGCGTGGTCGCTGAACGAGCTCGGTTGGGTGACCCTGGAGCCGCTCACTCTGACCGGGACCTACGCGCTCGACCCCGCGGCAACCTCTCGTACCGCCGTCTACGTGCGACCAACCGGCCCCAACCCTCGAGGAGAATACTTCCTCGTGGAAAACCGTCAGGGTGGCCCAGCGGGACTCGCCGATTCGGCGCTGATTCGCCGGCACTGCCAGACCAGCCAACAACCCGCGACGTGCCCTGGGGGCTTGCTGATTTGGCACGTGGATTCCAGCAAGATCGCCATCAGCGGCTTCCATCAGAACAATTCCGTGAACGCCGGCTCGATTCACGGCCTCGTGCTCGAGGAAGCCGACGGTTTGCGGCAGCTTTGGTGCGCGAGCACTGGGTGCAATCGCGGAGACGCTGGCGATCCCTACCCTGGGACCTCCGGAAATGCGGCATTCGTCTATCGAACCAATCCGGCTGCGACGATGACGAATGGAAACTTCGCCGGCTTTGGCATCGATCAGATCTCGCAGGTCGTGCCGGATGGGCAGATGTCGTTCCGTCTTCGATTTGGAGCGCTCACCGCCGCTAGCGCGAGTGATTCGAGCGCGATAATCCAGTTCGACGGGATCAGTTACAACGTCTTCCGCGACCTGTTGGATGATGCGTCGAGTCATACAGTCGGGTTCACCGACCCTCAGCTCGCGCCGAACGGCAGGACACGCTGGCGTTTCGTCTCCTGGTCCGATGGCGGCGCGATCAGCCACCCGATCACGGGCAGCCTCGCGGGAACGACTCTGACCGCGACGGTTAGACGCGATTTCAAGCTGCAGGCGACGCACACGAGCGGTGGTGGCGTGACGGTGGATACCGCCGTCAATCTTGCGGCCGGAGACTTCATTCCCGACGGCCGCGCGGTCCAGCTGACCCCGCTCGATTCGGGACAGAGCTTCTGCGGTTGGACGGGCGATACGACCACGACCGACTCCCTGATCACATTGGGGATGCGCCGCCCGTACACTCTCGTGGCGAACTTCGGGAGCAGTGCCACGATCTCGTCGACCGCCGCGCGGCCCAACGGGATCATGGGTGGGACGTACGCCGACACGCTCAAGATCAGTGGTGGCGGTGGCGCAACCGTCTGGACCATCACGAGTGGCGCCTTGCCGCAGGGACTGACGCTGAGCACCGCGGGCGTCGTCTCGGGTTTCCCACGTCAAACCGGGGACTTCACATACACGGCGCAGGTGACGTCGTGCTCGGTCGCGAGCCGGACGTTCACGCTGTCCGTTACCGCGCCGACGCTGGCGACGAGCGACGTGACCGCGCAGCTGCTCGGCCCGACGTCGCCGCTCAACGCGGATCAGGTCCGCTATCTCGATTTCCTGGGCAATAACAACGGGGGCTTCGACATCGGCGACTTTCTGGCGTGGGTCAAGCTGACCGGTGCTCCAATGAGCGCGGCCGCGCTCGCGGCGATGCAGCGGAAAGGAGGCCGGCAATGAAACGCGTTATGGGATTCGCGCTGGCCGGGGCGCTGCTGGCGGTGGGTCTAAGCTGCGGCGGAGACGGCAATGGACCCGGACCGGGTGAGCTCAAGGTGCGGCTGACGTCGCCCACGGCGAATTCGGGTCTGGACTCGGCGATCGCACTCACGATCACCGGTCCGGCGGCACTGACGACAGTCACCGCCGCTCCCGGTCTGCGGCTGTTCCAGCAGCCGCTTGGCGGCACGTCGACGCGATTCGCGATCATTGGCCGCCTCACGAACGGCGCGACGATTCTCACGATTGGCGTGACGAACGTGCGTGATCTCAGCCAGTACAGCGGCTCGATTCAGGGCGTGGCGACGCCGAGCTTCCAGCTCCGCGCGTTGCCAGGCGGCTACGCGCTCGCGCTGACGCGCTAGTCGCCCGCTTCGGCCGGCTCCGGCGTCTGCCAGAACTGCATCAGGTTCTCTTCGAGCCGCCGCCGCAGATCCTGGTATAGCGCGAGCAGCTGGCGACATTCGTCCGTCAACGTCGTGGCCCCGCCGCCTGGACCGCCGGCGCGCGACACGACCATCGGGCGGCCGAGCGCCTGCTCCATCTGCTGGATCGCGCTCCAGGCGGTGCGGTAGCTGATGCCCGCCTCGGACGCCGCGTCCTTGATCGAACGCACGCGGTCGACCGCCTCGAGCAACCGCGCCTCGCGTTCACCCATGACCGCAACGCCACGCTTCGTCAGCGTGATCAGCGCGCGTGGGACCATGTCTGGAAACAGCATGCGTCCTCCTGCCATTCAGCGGTCTGCGGTTTCAGCGGTCGTGACCGGGACTGTGCACCCGCCGGGCAGCGCCGCAAAGGCCGTCACGCCATCGGGCAGGCGCAGCGCGAGCAAGCGCGCGCGCCAATCGCCCAACGCCCAGGTACTGAACTGCGTCGCGGTGGTGTTTTGAGGCGTCGACCGAATCACGTACAACGTGTATGGATTGGCGAGCGCGGTGTCGGCGGTAAACAGCACATGGAGGTCGATGCCTTTCAGGCGCGCAAACGTCGGCAAATCGGCGAGCGCATAGCCGTGCCGCTCGTCCGCAATCCCAAGCGTAAGTGATTGGTCGCCACCCGACTGCACGTACCACGCGTCGTGTGGTGAGGCGGGCAGCGCGATCCCGGCTGCCTTCCACAACGACAACTCTTTGACGTGCGTGCCGGACGAGTCGCCGCGCGAGACAAACACGGCGCGCGCGCTCGCGATCCGGCGAAACACATCGGCCGCGGTCGTCGCTTGCGCCGCGTGCGCGGGGTCCGCCGCTGGTCCGACGATCGCAAAGCGGCTCGTGACGAACGGGCAACGCAGAGCCGCATGACCGGGTTCGATGAGCAACCGTTGCTCGAGACTCGGCGCGTGCGTAATCACGACATCGAGATCGCCCGCTGCTGCCGAGCGCAGGATGGTGCCCGATGGGCCGACAATGACGCGCAGTGGAATCGACTGATGCAACGAATCGAGCAACGCGAGCGCGCCCGATTGCTCGACCGTCGTCGTCGTGCCGAGTCGCAGCGGCTCGGCTTGCGAGCCGCGAGTGCAGGCTGCTGGTGCGGCGCAGAGAAACGCGAGGACAAGCGAGTGTCGTGTCATAGCAATTGTCTCCATCCGGTATACCCGAGCGGTGAAATCGTTCCAGTCGATTTTTTGATGTCGCATGCGTGCAACATGAGGCTAACAGCTACCCGTCCACCCGTCGCGCACCTATTTTCGTTCCGGGGGGCGGTAGCTCAGTTGGGAGAGCACCTGGTTTGCAACCAGGGGGTCGTGGGTTCGAATCCCATCCGCTCCATTCCCGGTGTCTGGCACGCCGGCCGAAGTCGTTCCATCTTCTCTCGATGATCACCCCTCTCATGCTGTCCCTCGTCATCCTCGCGCAGGCGCAGGAACCCGCGGTCCCGTTGCGGATCGCCGCCAGCAGCCAGGCCTCCGTGGAAGTGCACCTCAATGCGCGTCGCATCGGGAACCGGTGGTACGAGGAGGACGCCAGTCTCTCCGGGCCCTCGCGCATCGCTATCTCCTACGGGCAGCCGCACGCCCGGGGGCGGAAGGTCGAAGGCGGACTGATCCCGCTCGACACCGTGTGGCGTTTCGGCGCCAACATGGCCACGACGCTCCACAGCGATCTCGACATTACCCTTGGCGACCTGAAGCTGTCGCGCGGGGATTACTCGCTCTTCATTATCTACGGGCGTGCGGGTTACGCCCTGATCGTGAATCGCGGCACGGGGCAGTGGGGTACCGATCGCGATGCCACAAAAGACATCGGGCGAGTGACGCTGGCCAGCCGGACGATGGCGGAGCCCGAGCCGTCGCTCTCGATTTATCTCGTGCCCGATTCGCCCGATCCCACGACCGGCTATGCCAAGCTGCAGGGCACGCTGCGCATCAAGTGGGGCACGACGGAGCTGACGACCACCTGGCGAGTCGACCAATGACCGATCCGCGGTATCCCGTTGGGAAGTTCTCGCGACCCGGCGATAACAAGCTCTCGGCGGCCGAGCGCACGGCCCTCATCGAGCAGATCGCGGCAACGCCCGTCAACTTTCGGCGTGCGTTCGCGGGACTGAACGATGCGCAGCTCGATACGCCGTATCGCGACGGTGGATGGACTCTCCGGCAGGTGGCGCACCACGTCCCAGACAGTCACATGAACGCCTATATCCGGTTCAAGTGGGGACTCACGGAAGAATCGCCCGCGATCAAGACGTATGAAGAGAAGGATTGGGCCAAGACACCCGAGATGCGCGCTCCGATTGCGATGTCGCTCGACCTGCTCACCGCGCTGCATCAACGCTGGGTCACGTTGCTGCGCGGCATGCAACCGGCGGATTTCGCCCGCACCATCAAGCACCCGGAATGGGGCACGCCGTCGCTCGATACGATTCTTGCCCTGTACGCCTGGCACGGCCGGCATCATACCGCCCATGTGACGTCATTGCGTCAGCGAATGGGTTGGGGCGACTGATGGTGGACTTCACCGATGACGGCCTCGACGACGAGTTCCCGCTCGGGGACGGGACCGCCGACACTGATGGCGTAGTCGTGTGCCCCTACTGCGGTGAGCCGAATGAAATCGGCATCGACGCGGGCGGTGGGGCGTATCAGGACTACGTCGAGGACTGCCAGGTCTGTTGCCGGCCGTGGCGTGTCACGGTCGCGTACGATGAAGAAGGCAATGCGGAGATCTCAGCCCTGCCGCTCGACGAATAACCACTGATTGTTGATGTGAGTCGCGTCTCACTCGGAAGAACTAAGTCAAATGATTCTGCCAGGGACCCCGGGGGTCATTGTAGGGTTCTACGTCCAGGCCACCGGGGACTTATGCATTCGATCTTAGTGATTGACGATGAAGCAGATACGCGGCTGCTACTGCGGGACTTCCTGACCGAGCAGGGGTTTGTGGTGCACAGCGCACGTGAGGGCCAACACGCCCTGCACATGCTGGCACGTATGGACCCGCCCGACGTCATTTTGCTGGACTACAAGATGCCGGTCATGGATGGGAAGCAATTTCTCTCGGTACTGCGGACCATGCCCCGCTTCCAGGGCACTCCCGTCGTGATCCTGTCCGCCGCCACACGCGAGTGGTCCGGCGCGCATCTCGAGGTCGAAGAGCTGCTGTCCAAACCCATCGACCTCGAGCTCCTTCTTGAAACGGTGAACCGGATCCTGGCGACGCCGGCCCCTCGGCACCTATAGCGCGGCCTCGTAGCGGCGCGCGACCTCCCGCCAGTTCACGACGTTCCACCACGCCGCGAGGTAGTCGGCGCGCCGGTTCTGATACTTGAGATAGTAGGCGTGCTCCCACACGTCGACGCCGAGCACGGGAATCTTATCGTCCATGAGGGGGCTATCCTGATTCGGCCGGCCGGCGACTTCCAGCTTGCCGTCGGCGACGGTGAGCCAGCCCCAGCCGCTTCCGAACTGTGAAATCGCGGCAGTCGTCAGCTGTTCTCTGAACTTGACGAAATCGCCGAACGTGCGCTTGATCGCGTCGGCCAGCTGGCCCGTCGGCTCGCCGCCGCCGCCCTTGCTGGCGGGGGCCATGACCGTCCAGAACAGCGAATGATTGTGATGCCCGCCGCCGTTGTTGCGCACGGCGGTGCGGATGTCTTCCGGGATGGTCTTAATGCCGCGCAGCAGCTCCTCGAGGCTCTTGCTGCCGAGCTCCGGATGTTTAGCCAGCGCGTTGTTGAGATTCGTGATGTAGGTCTGATGATGCTTGCCGTGATGGATCTGCATCGTCTGCGCGTCGATGAAGGGCTCGAGCGCCGCGAAATCGTAGGGAAGTGGCGGCAGTACGTGTCGCGTTTCACCGCCCGCTTTCGTCGCGGTCTGTTCTGTGACTTGCGCCATTGCGTCTGTCCTTTTGGATTTGCCTCTCAAACCCCGCATTGCGCGAGGCGGTTCCCTCCGTATTTTGCTCCGCGGAACGCGCTGTCCTCTCCTACCTCCGGAGGCGCTCGTGGCGGAGTTCCTGCTGCGCTGGCTGCACTTCCTCGCCGGCATTACGTGGATCGGTCTCCTGTATTACTTCAACTTCGTGCAGGGCCCGTTCATGGCCGAGGCGGACGCGGCCACGAAGAGCGCGGTGACGCAAAAGCTCGTGCCGCGCGCGTTGTGGTGGTTTCGCTGGTCGGCGGTGCTCACGTTCCTAAGTGGAGCGGCGATCATTGGGAAACGCGTCGGTGGCTCCCTGAATTGGTCCGATCCCTGGACGATCACCATTTTCACGGGCGCGCTGTTCGGTACTGTTATGTTGGCCAACGTCTGGCAAGTGATTTGGCGCAATCAGAAGATCGTCATCGCGTCGGCGGTCGCCGCGGCGTCAGGCGGCCAGGCCAATGCCGCCGCGCCGGCCGCCGCCCGGCGCGCGTTCCTCGCGTCCCGCACCAACGTCGTGTTCTCGATTCCGATGCTGTTCTTCATGGGCGCGGCGTCCCACTTCACGGTGCCCGGCGGCGGCAACCACACCGCCTACTGGCTGGGCGTCATCGTCGTGATCGCGCTCCTCGAGATCAACGCGCTCACGGCCACAACCGGCCCGACCACCAAACCGATCGAAAAGATTCCCGGCGTGATCATCACGGGATTCGTCGTCTGGGCGATCGTGTACTACGGGTTGGTGCGTACGTTCCTGGTGCCGTAGCGGCCTAACGGATGGCGTCGGTCACACTCCGCCGGCTGAGTAAGGTCTTCGACGGCGGCGTTCAGGCATTGCAGCAGCTGGATCTCGACGTGCGGGACGGCGAGCTGCTCGTGCTGCTCGGCCCGTCGGGGTCCGGCAAGACGACCGTGCTCCGCTGCATCGCCGGATTGGAAGAGCCGACGAGCGGCGAGGTCGTGATCGGCGAGCGCGTCGTGACCCACGACGCGCCGGGCGCGCGCGACGTCGCGATGGTGTTCCAGACTCCCGCGCTGTATCCCCACCTCAGTGTCCGCGACAACATCGCCTTTCCGCTCGAGCTGCGGGGCCTCGCCGATGCCCAGGTCACGCGCCGGGTCGTCGAGGCGGCCACACGGCTCGGCATCGAGAGCGTGCTGGATCGTATGCCCGACCGCCTGTCGGCCGGCGAGCGGCAGCGCGCGGCGCTGGCACGCGCGATCGTACGCGCGCCACAAGTCTTTCTGTTCGACGAGCCCCTCTCGGCGTTGGACGCCACACTGCGGATCGAGCTACGTGCCGAGTTGCTGGCGGTGCACCGCGCACTCGGCGGAAGAGCCGAGGGCGAGGGGGGCGGGGGGGCGACGATGATCTACGTGACCCACGATCAGACCGAGGCGATGACTATGGCGGTGGGCCAGCGCATCGCCGTGCTGCACGAAGGTCGTGTACGGCAGGTGGGTACGCCGGAAGAGGTCTATCAGAAACCCGCGGATATCCACGTCGCCCGCCTTGTCGGGACGCCGGGGATGAATGTCCTCCCTGGAAAAGGGCTAGGGACTGGAGAAGACCGCGTGATCGAGGCGGGGAGTCTCACGATTCCCATCGAGCTGAGCACCTACGAGGGCGAGCTGCAGGTCGGCTTCCGTCCCGAGAGCGTGAGTCTCTGCGCGGTCGACAAGGGCGCCGGGAACGTCGAGGTGTTGATGGTCGAGCCGTTGGGAAGTGAGACGCTCGTCCATTGCAATGCCGGCGGCCAACGCATTGTCGCGCGCCTGCCCGGCTTCGCCGACGTGCGCGCGGGCGCGCGCGTCGGGGTGAAGATCGACCGGCGGCGGCTGTATCTGTTCGACGCGGCGGGGACGCCGGTCGCATGACATCGCGCGCGTGGGCGGCGGGGGCCACGACGGCGGCGGCAGTCGCAGCGGTCCTCACACTGAGCGTCGTGTCCACGGCACAGCGACACTATCAGCGGGCGTTCGCGTTTCGGATTGCGGGCACGACCGCCGCGTATCTCTCCGCTGTCACGCCTCCGCCGCCGCCACCGCCAGCGCCGCCGGCTCCGCCTCGCGGCCGTCGCCGGCCTCCTCGCCCGGCACCTCCGCCGCCACCGCCTCCGCCTCCACCCGCGTTCCTTTCGCCGGCCGCGCGTAGCTACGACTTGCTGTCGCTCCTGACGCAGGCGCGGGCGCTGCGAACGCTGCCGGGCTGGTCGTCGGATGTAGAGGCCTACTTCGGCACGGCGCCGCTCGTTGACGCGACGACGGCACCGCTTTCCCCGGATGATCTGGAGCATCTGACGGCCGGCGGCCGCTGGCGCGACGGCGCCGCGCTCGTGCCCCTCCGGGATCGTGACGGCCAGGAAGTCGTTGGCGCGGTCGCCGTGCAACCCCATCGCATGCCCCGCGGCCCGCTTCCGGGCGGAATCGGCTTCGTAGTTCCCGCGGCGCTCCTCGCCGTCGGTGCCGTAGGCGCGATCGCATTTCGGCAGCGGTCGCTGCGGCACAGCGGATACGTGGGAGCCGCGCTGCTCTTGGCGCTGGCGTCCTATCTCGACGTGCGCGCGGCGGCGCGCCAAAGCACCGACCGCTGGCTCGTCGACACGCGCCGCCTCCTGCAGGAGGCCGCGACGCGGATTCCGCCGCCACGCACGCGCGTAGCAACCGCCGATCTCGCGGCGCTGGTGCACGATGGCGAGGTCGTCCCCGGAGAGCCGGGGGAGTCCGCGCCGCGGCGTGTGCGTGTGGACGGGAGCCGTCGGGCGGTCGTGGCGGTCCTGATTGTCCCTGGTCGCTGGCTCGAGCTCCGCTCGGCGCCTGCCGAGCTCGGCGCGCCGCGGTGGCTGATGCTCCTGCTGCCGTGCGCGGGGCTTGGGCCCCTGGCGATCCTGTTCCTGCGCTGGGCGGAGGGCACGCCCGTACGGCGCCGGCGCGAAACTGTGGTCGCCTGGGGATTCCTCGGACCCGCCACCCTCCACTTGCTCATTTTCACCGTCGGTCCGGCGCTGTACGCGATTTGGATCGCCAGCTCGGCAGATCTCGGCGCGGTGTTGCGCGATCCTCTGACCTGGAATGCGTTTCGGAATAGCGGGCTGTACGCGTTGTACGTACCGGTGTCGGTAGCGCTTGCGCTCGCTGCGGCGCTCGCGGTGTTCCGGTACCGGCGGCATTGGGTCGGACGCCTCTTCACCGTCGCGTTGCTGCTTCCCTACGTCGCGTCGGCAGTCGTCATCGCCATTCTGTGGCAGGCGATCTACGGCTGGGGATCGTTCGGGCTCGGACGGCCCGATTGGTTGAGCAATCCGAGCACGGCGTTGCCCGCGCTGATGTTGCTGTCAGTGTGGGCGCATGTCGGTGGGCAGATGCTCGTGTTCCTCGCCGGCCTTCAGGCGATCCCGCAGGCCTATCTCGACGCGGCGCAAGTGGACGGGGCGGGCGCCTGGCGCCGATTCTGGCGCGTCACGTTCCCGTTGCTGCGGCCCGTGACCTGGTTCGTGGTCCTGACGGGAGCGCTCGGTGCGCTGCAGATGTTCACGCTCGTCTTTGTGCTGACCCAGGGCGGTCCGTTTCCCGCGCACGCGACCGATGTCGTGGTCCACCGCATCTACCCTACGGCATTTGGACCGCAGGCCTTGGCGACGGCGAGCGCGGTAGCAGTCGTGTTCACGCTCGTGCTCGTGTTGCTGAGATGGCCGCAGCTCGCGCTCCTGCGCCGGCGGGTGCGCCGTGCGTAAGCTGCTGCTGGCGGCGATCGCCCTGGTCGTGGTCGCGCCCTTCCTCTATATGGTCTCGGTCTCGTTCATGGGGGAGACAGAGCTGCTGCGGTGGCCGCCGTCGCTCTTCCCGCATGCTCCGACGCTGGACAACTACGCCGCCATGCTGGAGGCGCTACCGCTCTCGCGTGTCCTGCTGAACACGGCGATCGTCGCCGGTTGTGTGATGGTTGCCCAGGTGCTGACGAGCGCCGCGGCAGGTTACGCGCTGGCGCGCGTGCAGTTTCCCGGCCGGGATGGGATCATCAGGGCGGCGCTCGCGCTGCTCTTGCTGCCGGCGATTCTCCTCCTCATCCCCCGCTTCCTGATGATCCAGGCGCTCGGCTGGACGGACACGTATCCGGGGCTGATCTCGACGGAGCTGGTGTCGATCTGGGGCATCTTCCTGATGCGCCAAGCGTTCGTGATGCTGCCGCGGGACGTCGAAGATGCCGCCCGCCTGGATGGTGCCGGGGAGTGGACGCTGTTCTGGCGGGTTACCCTGCCGCTCGCACGACCGGCCGTAGTCGCGCTGGCGTTGCTCGCCTTCCTCGATCAATGGCGCAACTTCCTGTGGCCGCTCGTCATCACCACCTCCCGCCGCATGGAAGTCGCCGAAGTCGCGCTCGCCCATGTGCACACCGCTTACGCTGCCAACTGGCCCTATCAAATTGCGGCTGCGGTGCTACTGACGCTGCCGGTGTTGCTGGTCTGTGTGTTAGCTCAGCGCTACATGATGTCGGCTGTGAGCGCGACTGGCGCCGACATCCGTCTCTGATTCGCGGTTCCTCCCCACAGCATCGCGTGGCTCGGAAGTTGCGACCATCATTAGTCGCAGATCAGTGAGTTCGCAGGCGCTCGGGTCGCGACGTCGATGCAGCAGTGGGGGAGAGCGAAGGTGCGACGGTCGATTGTGCCATTGTTGGTTCTCCTGGCTGGGGTAGGAAGCGGCGTGCTGGCGGCGCCGCTTCAGGCGCAATCGACCGCCGCTAATCCCAAGCTCCCCGCAGCGGGTCAGTCGGACGAGCAGGGGCGGGGTCGGGCGCCGCACGCGATCGGCTTCGGGCTGGTAGCGACGCTGGGCGCGAACTGGCAAATCGAATCCGCGGAGATCGGATACGTCCGCCGGCCCTCCCGTGGTCTGGCAGCGATCGGACTGGCCGCGCGGTTGGGGACATTCGTCAACGAGAGCGCGATGCTCGGTGGGAACCAGGGCTTCGTGGTCTCCGGCACGCTGTCCGCCCGGACACATATGAAATCGATCGCCCAGCTCGGGACCGATGAGCACGGAACGGGGATCGGCTTCGACCTGACGTTCGAGCTCACCGGCTACGCCGCGGCGCGCTCGCCGCTCGCGCTGGGCTCCCACTGGGCTGCCGTGTCGGTGCTTCCGGCGTTCAGCATCGGCAGCGGCAACTCGCCGCACTTTGGGATTGTCATCGGTCCCACAGTCTTCCTGCACGGCGGCAAGCCGCTCATGCGCGGCCTGCTGGCATTCCGCGCTGAGGCGCCGCTGGCGCGCCGGGAGCGTCATCCCTAGGTTAGCGACCTTATGGTCGCGCCGACGCTGACCTCGGACCATCCCGGTCTCGAGGTGCTCGCGGAAGTTGCCAAAGTGCTCGCCGCCGGCCGGCCCGTTGAAGAAGGGCTGGCGGGCATCGTGGCCGTGCTGCGCCGCGGCCTCGCCCTCCGCCGCTGCCGGCTCTGGCTGCGCTCCCCGGACGGTTCCCGGTTCTTTCCCATCGCCAGTCCCGACGACGAAACGCAGCTCCCCGGCTTCTCATCGCCCGTGACCAATTGGGCGGCGGCGGGGCCGCACAGCGAGGCGATTCCCGGTGGCACGCTGCTTCGGCTGCCTCTGATCCACGAGGAAAAGGTCCTGGGCGGGTGCGAGGTGATCATCCCTCAGGGCCGGCTCGAACGGGTGGCGCACGACGTGCTGGTGGTAGTCGCCCAGATGCTGGCCCCGGTGCTCGCGGCCAACGAGCTGTCGCAGGACCTCGCCTCGGAGGTCGCGCTGCGCACGCGCGAGCTCGAGGCCCAACGCAACTTTGTTGCGCGCATCATCGATTCGCTGCCGGTCGGTCTCTACGTGATCGATCGCGGCTATCGTATCCGGGCGTGGAACCGCAAGCGCGAGGCAGGCACGCAGGGTGTCTCGCGCGAAGACGCGGTGGGGCGTGAAGTCTTCGAAGTATTGGACCGGCAGCCGCGCGACCTGCTGAAGCTCGAGTTCGATCGCGTCTTCTCGACCGGCGAGATCCAGACGGTCGAAATGGATTCGCAGGCCACCGGGGAGGCGCGACACTACCGCATCACCAAGATCCCGATGCGTCTGGACGGCGAGGACATCTCGCATGTGATCACGATCGGCGAGGACGTCACCGCGTGGCGGCAGGCGCAGCAGCGCCTGGGCCAGAGTGAAAAGCTCGCGGCGGTCGGCCAGCTCGCCGCCGGCGTCATGCACGAGATCAACAACCCGCTCGCGACGATTCTCGCCTGTAGTGAAGCCTTGGCCCTCCGGACCCCCGAGCTCCCCGAGGGCGAGCGCAAGGCGCAGGAGGAGTACCTCCACATCATCGATACGGAGGTGCAGCGCTGCCGTCGCATCGTGGAGGGCTTGCTCGATTTCTCGCGGCCCAAGCAGAGCGGTCACAAGACCGCATCCGACATCAACGCCATCATCGAACAGACCCTGTTCCTGCTCAAGCATCACGAGCGCTTCAAGTGGCTCACGATCGAACGGGCGCTCGAGAAGGAGCTGCCGCAGTTCCCGGCCGATGCCGAGCGCCTGGTGCAGTGCTTCATGGCGCTGATGCTGAACGCGATGGACGCGATGAATTCGCGCGGCGTGCTCACCGTTCGCACCCGGCTCAACCCGCAGCGCCGCGACGAAATCCTGGCGGAGTTCATCGACACCGGTACGGGGATCAAGCAGGAGGACTTGCCGAAGATCTTCGAGCCGTTTTTCACGACCAAGCCGCAGGGCCGCGGCACCGGACTTGGGCTCTCCGTGGCGTACGGCATCGTCGAGGAGCACCGCGGCCGCATCGAGGTGGAATCGCAGGTGGGTGTCGGTACCAACTTCAAAGTCTTCCTGCCGGCCGGATGAAAATCCTGGTCATTGAGGACGACAGAACGGTAGGAGAGTACGTGCGCCGCGGTCTGGACGAGGCCGGCTATCATGTCGACCTCGTGGGCGACGGGGACGAAGGGCTGCGGCGCGCGAGTGGCAAGGGTTCCAGCTACGACATGATGGTGTTGGATCTGCGTCTGCCCAAGCTCTCCGGTATCGACGTGCTGCGCACGCTGCGCGATCGCGGCGTCGGACTCCCGGTGCTGGTGCTGACCGCGCAGGACTCCGTCGACTTCAAGGTACAGGCGTTGCGGATGGGGGCCGACGACTACGTCACCAAGCCGTTCGCGTTCGAGGAATTGCTGGCGCGCGTCGAGGCGTTGGGGCGCCGGCCCAAGGCGATCGCGCCGCCGACGCTGAAGGTGAACGGGCTGGTGCTCGATACCGGCAGCCGCGAGGTCACGCGCGACGGCAAGCGCATCGACCTCACGCCCAAGGAGTACGCCGTCCTCGAGTACCTGATGCGGCATCAGGGGCGGGTGATGTCGCGCACGTTGATCACCGAATACGCCTGGGATTATCACTTCGATCCCGGGACGAACATCGTGGACGTCGTCATCACACGATTGCGGAAGAAGATCGACCAGGGGAAGGAACCCAAGCTGATCCACACGGTGCGCGGCGTGGGATACGTGGTCCGGATGTAGCGTGGCAAGCATCCGCGGTCGGTTGACGATCTGGTACGCCACCGCGCTCATTCTCAGCATCGCGGTCTTTGCGGTTGTCCTCTACTTCGCCCGCCGCAGCGCCACCTACCAGGATCTCGATCGCCGCATTCAATCGGAGGCGGATCTGACGGCCGGGATTCTCGCGGAGAGCTATCGCGCGCGCGGGGTCCTCGTGGAGAAGGACACGGCCGGCCGTCCAGTCCTGATCAATGAAGTCGCGGCCGTGCTCGAGGTTGTGCCCGACTTCCTGCTCGTCACCAGCCGCGACGGGCGCCTGCTGTTCGCCTCGCCGGACGCGCGCGCGCTGACCTTCGCCGAATTCGAGCAGCTGAACGCGATCACGCGGCCCCCCGATCCCTTCGCGCCGCACGTGCCCGGGCGGTTTCGGATCGAGCCCAATGGGCCCGCGCTGCACTATGTCGTGCGCGCCGTCCCGGATGCCGGCGAGCAGTTCGGCGCGATCTTCGCCGGCGCGAACACGCAGTCCGCCGAGCTGCGGCTCGCGCAGCTGCTCTCGACGATCCTCATCGCGTTCGTCGTGGGCGTCGTCCCTGCGGTGTTCGTGGGCCGCTGGATCGCGGGCCGCGCTCTCGAGCCGGTCGACCAGATGATCACCGAGGTGCGTGAAATCTCGGACGGCCGCACACTGCACCGGCGGCTCGCCGTGCCGATGGAGCGCGACGAGCTGGGCCGGCTGGCCGAGACGCTGAATCAGATGATGGCGCGATTGGAGCGGAGCTTCGCCGCGCTGCGGCGGTTCACCGCAGACGCGAGTCACGAGCTCAAGACCCCGCTCACGGTCGTGCGCGCCGGCGTCGAGCGCGCCATCACGCGTCCCGAGGTGCCGCCGGAGACGCTCGCCCCGCTCGAGGAGACGCTCCAGGAAGTGAACCGCATGACGGAGCTTCTCGATTCACTGCTGACGCTGGCGCGCGCCGACGAAGGGCGCGCCGAGCTCCATCGCGAGCCGGTGGATTTGCGGCAGATCATCGAGGAGGCAGGCGAGACGGGCGAGCTGTTGGCCGAGCATGCCGGCGTGGGCATGGAAATCCGGCTGCCGGCCGATCCGGTCGTGGTCTCCGTAGATCGCAGCCGCGTGCGCCAACTCGCGCTCAATCTGATCGAGAACGCGGTGAAATACACGCCCCGCGGCGGTCAGGTCTCCGTGGAGCTCGGCAGCAATGACGGACGCGCGGTGTTCACGGTGGCGGACACCGGCATCGGGATTGCGCCCGGCGACCTGCCGCACGTGTTCGACCGCTTCTGGCGCGCCGACTCGGCCCGCACGCGTACGAGCGAGCGCGCGGGCACGGGGCTCGGCCTCGCGATCTGCAAGTGGATCGCGGAAGCGCACGGCGGGACTATCGAAGTGCAGAGCCGGCCGGGGCGGGGGACGACGTTTACGGTGGGGTTGCCGCGCGGGTAGATCCACATCTCGGTGTCACCATTCCGTAATTCACGTGCAAATGCCGGGTCAGGAGTCGTCTGTATTAGTCAGACAGACTCCAGCAGAGAGCGCGATATGTACGATGACCTGGCGCGGATGTCGCACGCTTCAACCGGCCGCTTTTCTCCCCCAAAAGAACGAGGTGGCGCCATGAATTCCCCGCAGGGAAGGCTCATCCGGCTGTCATCGTTTTGTAATGTTGGCCGTACTAGCGGCATCAATGATGAAGGGTACTTATTAAAGCAGTCCTCCAAGCCACCGAAGGAGACGGCGGTGTTCACTAACCTGATCGAGTCCGGGCACAAGACTGACAAGAAGGGTGCGTTTGGCCTCGGCTTCGTGTCGCTCGTGGGCCACAGCGTCATCGTGCTGGCCGCGGTCGTCGCGACGCTGACCGCGGGCGAAAAGAAGGACGACCAGACGCTCGATACCGCGATGGTCTTCCTGAATCAGGAAGAGCAGAAGAAACCGGAGGAGCAGCCGCCGGTCGTCGACGTGCCGCAGCTCAAAGGGTTCCAAACCGTGGTCGCGCCGACGGACATTCCGACGAACATCCCGCCGATCAATCTGCAAGAACACTTCGATCCCAAGGATTACACGGGCACGGGCGTCGAGGGCGGCATTGGCACCGGCATCGTGCCGGACGCCGGTCAGGTGTTCATGGAGTCCGTCGTCGAAGAGCGGCCCGAGGTGCTGTCGGGGCCCGCGCTGAACTATCCCGATCTGCTCCGCCAGGCGGGCGTGCAGGGCCGGGTGCTGGTGCAGGCGATCATCGATACATCGGGTCGCGCCGAGCCGCCGTCGGTGAAAGTGATTCAGAGTCCCAATCCGGGCTTCGACCAACCAGCCAAGAACTACGTGCTCCGCGCGTTGTTCCGTCCCGCGCGTGTGCATGGCCGAGCGGTCCGCGTGCTGGTGAACCTGCCGATCGACTTCAAGATCAAGAGATAGGGAGACCAAATGAGTTACGCTGAACTATGGGCGTCGATGGGGCCGTTCGCCAAAGGCATCGTGCTCGTGATGTTCGCGATGTCGGCGTGGTCGTGGGCGGTCAGCATCTCGAAGTTCATTTACCTGAGGAAGTCGAAGAAGGAGACCCGCAAGTTCGCGCCCGAGTTCTCGCGCTACCTTCAGGAAGAGCAGCTCGACGGCGCGATCGCGCTCGCCGAGAAGAACAAGAAGAGCCACGTCGCGCGCGTGCTCGGTGAAGCGCTCGCCGAAGTGAAGCCGCTGCTCCGCGACCGGGCCACGATCACCGCGGCCGACATCAACTCGGCCGAGCGCGCGGTCGAACGGCAGATGCTGATCATCACCGCCGAGATGAAGCGCGGGCTCGGCATTCTCGCGACGACGGGCGCCACGGCGCCGTTCGTCGGCCTACTGGGCACCACGATGGGTATCGTGACCGCGTTCCAAGGCATGTCCGCGTCGGGCGGCTCCGGCTCACTCGCCGCGATCACGGGCGGCGTCGCCGAGGCGTTGATCACGACGGCCTTTGGTTTGCTCGTCGCGATCCCGGCGGTGTGGCTCTACAACTATTTCGCCACGCAGATCGACTTCCTGACGGTCGAGATGACCTATACGTCGAAGGAGCTGATCGACTACCTGATCAAGAGCGTCGGGAGCGAGTTCGGCCGGTCGATCTTTACGAAGGAATTCCAGACGCAGAAGACGTCGCAGACCAGCGGTCCGATCAAGGGATAACGCGCCATGGCAATGGGTGGCGGGAAGAAAACGGAAAGCGCCGTCGCGGCGAACATCAACGTCACGCCGATGATCGACGTGATGCTGGTGCTGCTCATCATCTTCATGATCGTGACGCCCGCGATCACCGCCGGGTTCCAGGCGACGATTCCGCGCGCCAAGAATCCGGATTCCAAGGAGGAGCAGGAAGGCGAAATCCGGCTGGGTATCGATCGCGATGGCAAGTTCTATATCGATCTCACGGATCCGCGCACCGGCAAATACACCGGTCCACGGCTGATCAGTGACGCCGATTTGCCGGGGCAGCTCACGACACTCTATGCCAATCGCACCGTCGACAAGATCCTCTACCTGAAGGCAGACGAGAGCATCGAGTACGGCCGGATTCAGACGGCGCTCGAAATCGCGCGCAAAGCGGGCGTGCGGGTCGTGGGCGCGATTGCCGAGCAGGAACGCTCGGCGAAGCCAGAAAGGCAGTAACAGATGGCAATGGGAAGTGGCGGCTCCGGCAGTGGACTCAGTTCAGACATCAACGTCACACCGATGATCGACGTGTTGCTGGTGCTGCTGATCATCTTCATGATCACGCTGCCACTGTCACGCCGGAGGTTCGAGGTACAGGTCCCGCCGGAGCAGAAGAACCAGCCGAAGCAGAAGCAGCAGTCGAGCGATCAAATCGTCTTGGAGCTCAGGCCGGACGGTTCATACGCGATCAACACGCAGGCGGTGCCGTTCGAGCAGCTCGAGGCGAAATTCCACGAGCTGTACGATCAGCGTCCCGCGAAACTGTTGTTCATCAAGTCCGCACCGAATCGCAAGTACGGCGACATCGTGCGGGCCATGGATCTCGCGCGGGGGGCGGGCGTGCAGGTCATCGGCTTCACGCCGGCGGAGGCAGGGGCTCCCAAGTAGCCCGGACGTGATCTGAGCATATCGGGGCACGGTCGAAACCGTGCCCCGATTTTCGTTATAGGGTATCTATTAATCCCATGCCCGAGCCCGCTCGCCCCCTGTTCGACGCATACACGCTGCCGCTCCCGCGGCGGCGCCAGGGGCCGGCGGCCATGCTCTCGCTCGCCGCGCACCTCCTGATCGCCGTCCTTGTGCTCTGGCGGGGCGCCGAGCTGTTCGAGGGGGGTGGGGGCGGCGGCTCCGGCCCGCGCGGCGGCGGCGGTGGCGGCGGCCGGCCGGCGATGACCTGGTTCGCGATACCCACTCCCGCAACCGCCCAAGCCCACGAGGTCCCTCCGGCTCCAGCCGTGACCGTGCCCACCGTCGCCGCGCCGGTGACGGAGCCCGTGAAGCTCGAGGTCCTTCCTCCCACCATTGCGATCGTCCCACCGGTGGCGATCGGCACCGGCGAGGGAACGGCGGGCGGCCCCGGCGCAGGACCCGGGACGGGTGGCGGCAAGGGAACGGGGACGGGGCCGGGGGTGGGGGCCGATTCGGGCTCTGGCTCGGGCGGCGCGGCGAGTGATATCTTCGCCGCCACGCCGCTGTGGGCGATCTCGCCGCCGCCCGGCGCGCCCCGCGATGCGCACGGCAAACGCCACGAGGTGCGCTTCTGGGTGACGGCGGATGGACGGGTCACCCGGGTCGAAGTGACGCCGCCGATCAAGGACTCGGGCTACCGGCGCGAGTTCACCGAACGGATGATGGGCTATCTGTTCAAGCCGGCGACGACCCGTGACGGGCGGCACGTCGACTACATCGCCAGCGTGACCGTGTATCCGTAGCACCACGTCGCAATCCGAAAGCAGAGGAACCGTGCGGCAGCTCTTCAAGCGGAAGCCGATCGCCGAGCTTCTGGTCGGCGAGCTCGAGACACCCCAGTCGCTCAAGCGGGTCCTGGGCTCCGGCGATCTGATCATGCTCGCGATCGGCGCCGTCATCGGCGCGGGCATCTTCGGCGCGATCGGCACCGCGGCCGCCGGGCAGACCGATGCGGCAGGACACATGGTGCGCGCGGGCGCCGGCCCGGCGCTGGTTTTTTCGTTCCTGCTGCTCGGCGTCTGCTGCGCGCTCGCCGGCCTCTGCTACGCCGAGCTCGCCGCGATGATTCCGCAGGCGGGCAGCGCGTACGCGTATTCGTACGCCACGCTCGGCGAGCTGATTGCCTGGATCATCGGCTGGGACCTGATTCTCGAGTATGCCGTGGGGAACGTCGCCGTGGCGATCTCCTGGGGCGACTACTTCAAGTCCTTCCTCGGCGCGTTCGGCGTGCACCTCCCCGATTTCCTGACGACCGGCTATCGCACCGCGCTGCTCAGCGCCGATCCCGCGGTTCACGGCATGCTCGACACCGCCCCCCACATCGCCGGGATTCCGATTCTCGTCAACGTGCCCGCGTTCGTGATCGTCGGCCTGATCACCTGGCTGCTGTTGCTTGGCGTGCGCGAGAGCGCGCGCACCAACAATGTGCTCGTGGTGATCAAACTCCTTGTCCTGGGCTTGTTCATCGTGGCGGGGCTGACCCACATCCACGCCGAGAACTACACGCCGTTTTCCCCCAACGGCTGGCGCGGCATCCATCAGGGTGCGGCGATTGTGTTCTTCGCCTACATCGGCTTCGATGCGATCTCGACCGCGGCGGAGGAAACGAAGAATCCGCAGCGCAACCTGCCCATCGGGATTCTTGGCGGGCTGGCGATTTGCACGCTGATCTACGTGATCGTCGGCGCGGTCCTCACCGGCATGGTGAAGTACAGCGACCTCGGTGTGGCCGACCCGCTCGCCAAGGCGCTCGATGTCGCCGGCTACAAGACGGTCGGCTGGATCGTCTCGCTCGGCGCGATCGTCTCGATGTCGGCGGTGCTGCTCGTCTTTCAGTACGGGCAGCCGCGGATCTTTTTCGCGATGGCGCGGGACGGATTGCTGCCGGCGTGGGCCGCCAAGATTTCTCCCAATCGCCGCGTTCCGTACATCACCACGATCGTCACGGGCGTCTTCGTCGCCCTGTGGGCGCTGATCGGCGACGCCAACGAGACCTACAACCTCACCAACATCGGCACGTTGTTCGCGTTCGCGCTGGTCTCGGCCGGTGTGCTGGTGCTGCGCCGCACGGAGCCCACGCGGCCGCGGCCGTTCCGCGTCCCATGGGTCAACGTGGTTGCGCCGCTCTCGGTGATTCTCTGCGTCTACGTGATGTTGGGCCTGCCCTTGGAGACGTGGGTGCGGTTCGCGGTGTGGTTGGCGATCGGGCTAGCGCTCTACGTCGGATACGGGTACCGGCACAGTCGCGTCAGAGCGGGCACTCGCTCGAGTCCCTAGTCCCCAGTCCTCTTCCCAAGCAGTTCGGCCGCCAGCTGCAGCGCGCCCATCGGCGAGTCCACCGAGCCGCCGCCCTCCGACAGCCGCGCACGGGGTAGCTCGGCCGCGAGACCGGTGCGCAGGGCTGTGAGCAGCGGCGAGCCGGGGCGCAGCAACCCGCCCATCGTGGCGAGCTTGATCTGCTCGGTTGCCGCAAAATGTTTCGTCAGCACCAGCACGAGGTGGGAGAGCTCCACGGCGGCATCGGCGACGATGCGCTGCGCGATGATCTCTCCCTCGCGCGCCGCGTTGAGGACGTGGGGAGCCAGCGCCGCGACCTGCCCGGGTGTCGCCGTCGTGCTCCAACGGATGAGATCGTCAAAGGTCTGCAGGCCGAGGGCGACGAGCAGCCGCTCCAGCAGCGTGGACGACTCCTCGAGGCCGTCCTGTGCGCGCGCCGCGGCCGCCAATGCGCGCCGGCCCAGCCAGTAGCCGCCGCCCTCGTCGCCCACCTGCCACCCGTGACCGCCGGCGCGGTGCTGCCGGCCGGCGCCGTCCCGCGCGTACGCAATCGAGCCGGTGCCGGCATTGATGAGGATCCCCGGTCGATGGCCGAAGGCCGCGGCCAGCGCGACCTCGACGTCCCCGCGCACATCGACGCGATCCGCGATCCCCGCCGCGGTCATCGCCTCCGCGAGCGCCTGCTGCTCGGGCGCGCGCCCCGCGCCGGCGGCGCCGACGAGCGCGAGGCTCGCCGGCAATGCGACCTTGGCTTGCGCTGCGGCGCGTCGCGCTACGTCGAGGATGACGGCCGCCGATCGCTCGGCGCCACCCGGCCGCATGGCAGAACCGGGTCCTTCGGCGCGCCCGAGCACGCGACCACGCGCATCACCCACGACGACGGCGGTGTGCGAGCCGCCGCAGTCGATGCCGAGAAGGATGGCGTCGGACTGTGAAGTCATTCTGCCACCGCCTTCTGTCCGACCGTCGGACCGTCCGACCGTCCGACAAGAGACGAGGCGATGCCCACGACCACCGTGATCGCTGTGCCCAGCGGCACATACCAGGGCCAAGCGAGGCCTTTGAACCAGTGCCACCGCTCAGGGAAGTGAGGAATGACGGCACCCAGGACGATGGGCGACATGACGGCGATGCTGACGATCAGCGCGATGATCACGTCGATCTGGCGTGCCCGCGGCCACGCGCCGCCGAGGATATATGTCCCGAGCAGCGCTCCGTACGTCATGGACGCGATGCTCAACGCGAGCTGTACAACGGGCGTGTTCTGATCGCGGAACGCGATCGCTCCGGCGACGAGCACGACGGTCCAGACGAGCGTCAGCCAGCGGCCGACCTTGAGCAGCTGTTCGGGTTCGTGACGCCCGGTCAGGGGGGCGTAGAAGTCGTGTGTCGATGCGGATGCAAGCGAATTGACCGCGGAGGCGTGGCTGCTCATGGCCGCGGCAAGGATTCCGCCCACGGCGAGTCCTGAGATTCCCGGTGGGAGATGCGTTACGATGAACGTCGGATAAATCGCGTCGCCGCGCATCGCTGGGTTGTCCGCGCCGGCCAGCCAGAGGCTCGTGCCGACGAGGAGGAACAGGGCGAACTGGGCGATGATGAACACGCCCGATCCGATCAGCGCGCGCTGCGCATCGCGGAGATTTCGCGCGGCGAGCAGGCGCTGCACGATGAGGTGATCGGTGCCGTGAGACGCGGCGGACAGCAGGGCACCACCGATGACGCCGCCCCAGATGGTGTAGGTCTTCGTGAACGACAGCGAAAAGTCAAAGGCGTGGAGCTTGCCGGCGTCCCAGGCCCGTCCGAAGGCATCGATGCCGCCGGCCAGATGCGTGGCCACGATCAGGGTCGCGATGCCGCCCAACAGGTAGACGCCAAGCTGAATCACGTCCACCCACACCACGGCGCGGAGCCCACCAACCCACGTATAGACCAGCGTCACAAATCCGATCGCGACAATGCCTACCGGCATGCTCCAGTGCGTGATGATCGCGAGCGGAATCGCGGTCGCGAAGATCCGCACGCAATCGGCCAGCGCGCGGGTGAAGAGGAAGACGCCCGACGCCGTGCGCCGCGCCGCCGTGCCGAACCGGTGCTCGAGCCGCTGGTATGCCGTGTCCTGCGTGCCCTGGAAGTATCCGGGCAACAGGAGCGCCGCGACGCCGATGCGCCCCACGAAGTATCCGAATGCGATCTGCAGAAACGTGAGGTCGCCGCGCGCCGCGAGTCCCGGCACCGAGATCACCGTCAGCGCGGACGTTTCGGTTGCCACCACGGAAAACATCAGCGCCCACCAGGGCAGGCCGCGGTGACCGAGGAAGTAGTCCGACGCGTCCCGCTGCCGCCCCGCGAGCGCCAGGCCGAACACGATGACAGCCGCGAAGTAGGCGAAGATGACGGCGATATCGAGGGGTCGCACGCGCTAGACGCCTAGAAAAAGACAGGGCCCGCGACGTGCGCGGGCCCTAACGACCGATGCAGGAATGGTCAACGCTCAAACCGTGAACGACGACCCGCAGCCGCAGCCGCCGGAAGCGTTCGGATTCTCGAACGCGAAACCCGATTCCTGAAAATTGCTCTTGTAATCGATGACCGTGCCGTTGAGGTACTGCGCGCTGAACTCGTCCACGAACAGCCGCACGCCCGCGCTTTCGATGACGACGTCTTCCGCCGCGGGTTGCTCTTCGATGTTCAGGCTATACCGGAAGCCCGAGCAGCCGCCCGGCAGCACAGCAACGCGGAGCCCGGCTGATTCCTGCGCGACCTTCTCCTCGGCCAGGAACTTCTTGACCTCGGCGCCGGCCCGCTCCGTCAATGTCAGGGTAACTGCGTTTTGAGTAGTGCCCATCATATCCTCCAGTCTGGGCGCAACTTAGGGGAGGACCGCGAGCCTGTCAACGGTTTCGCGCCGCTTGCCTAACTCCCAGTCGCCCCCCCAATTGGAGGCCCATGCGACTGACCATCATCGACTGGCTCGTCATCGGCGCGTACTTCGCGCTGAACATCGGCATCGGGTTCTACTACAAGTCCCGCGCGAGCAAGAGCGTCAGTGAGTTCTTCCTCTCGGGCCGCAACGTCCCGTGGTGGCTCGCCGGCACGTCGATGGTCGCGACGACATTTGCCGCGGATACGCCGCTCGTCGTCACGGGCTTCGTCGCCAAGAATGGCATCGCCGGCAACTGGATCTGGTGGAGCTTCCTGATGAGTGGGATGCTCACCGTGTTTTTCTACGCCCGGCTATGGCGGCGCGCCGGCGTGATGACCGACATCGAATTCGCGGAGATACGCTACTCCGGCAAGCCGGCCGCGTTCCTGCGCGGCTTTCGCGCGCTATACCTCGGCATTTTCATCAACTGCATCATCCTCGGCTGGGTCAACCTCGCGATGGTGAAGATCCTTGGGTTGATCTTCGGCATCGGCAAGGTCGAAGCGCTCGGGATCGTCCTGGGGCTGATCGTGCTCACGTCTCTGATCTCGACGCTCTCTGGTCTGTGGGGTGTGCTCGTCACAGATGTGGTGCAGTTCGTGATCAAGATGGGCATGGTGATCGTGCTGGCGGTGTTCGCCGTCAACGCCGTCGGTGGCATGGAGGCGATGAAGACCAAGCTCATCGCGAGCGGGCGCGGCGAAGCGCTCAATCTCATCCCCGATCTGAATTCAGCGTGGATGCCGATGATCACGTTCCTGGTCTACATCTCGCTCAACTGGTGGGCGACCTGGTATCCCGGCGCCGAGCCGGGCGGGGGCGGGTACGTCGCGCAGCGGATGTTCAGCGCGAAGGACGAGCGCCACTCGATGCTCGCGACGCTCTGGTTCAACATCGCGCATTACGC
>Ga0070695_100000304_pt1 | contig 24860 bp, 24 predicted proteins | sample KBSK1252metaG_FD_65471 | JGI IMG/M metagenome (GOLD analysis project Ga0070695, IMG submission 65471) | Corn, switchgrass and miscanthus rhizosphere microbial communities from Kellogg Biological Station, Michigan, USA - KBS K1-25-2 metaG | ecosystem: Host-associated > Plants > Roots >...
GCTGCCCCGCGCGCGTCGGGTTGGCCTCGAGCGCGCATCCTAGGCGGCTTTTCGTCGAAAGTTGGTAGAAGTCGCGGATCGCCGCACGATGCAGCCGCGCGGCCCCGGCGGAGATGCACCGTCGAGCCGTCGCGCAGCACCACATCGGCAGCGTCATCCCCGGCGGCAATCATGAGCGCATCTCCGCACGCGGCAGGTCGCCGCAATACTCGGCTCATGCTGCCTTGAGCGCGCGCAGCCGCTCGGCGGTCCTGCGGAGCTCGGCGTACTGGTGCTCGACGAGTGCGCGCGCGGTGGGCGGGAGCATGCCGTCGAGTGCGTTCGTGTACACGCCGCGCGAAAACTGTTCGCCGCGCTCGGCCTCATGGAGCGCGGCAGTCGCGTCGCCCCGGGAGAGTGCGCTCCGCAGATCGAACCACGTGCGATGCAGCGCGCCGGCCGCGGTGCCCTCGTGCGCGCTCGCGCCACCGAGCCGCTGGGCGTGCGGCAGCAGATCCGAGGCAAATTTCGCCCGCTGCCATGCCAGGTCGAGGAACAGCGACTTGATCGCCGCATCCGCCGTGTGGTCCGCGATGTGTCGGTACCCGCGCTCCGCGTCCTTGCAGGTCTCGATCAGGTGATTCAGGACGGCACGCTCGCTTCGATCGGTCATGGCAGTCTCCTTCCTACTCGGTTGCAACGGGCGATGTCACGACGTCGGGAACGAAGTCGACGACGATGCCGGCGTCGATGTCCCACAACAGCAGATCGTGGGCGGCAAGCCGGTAGTCGAGTTCGGCCGGCAGCTTGGGAAGGCCGAGACGGACGTCCGCAGCAATCCGGTACACCGGGACCATCGTGTAGGGCTCGTTGACGGTCGGATGCATCCCGCGCGGCACCGGCACCCCGCCGTTCAACGCGCTCAGGAAGCGCTCGCCATCGCGCTCGCCAATCGCGTCCGCCATCATCCAGCGGAACAGCGTCGCAATCTCCGGCGTGAAGCTCTCCCCCTGCTGCGCGGTGCGCCTGGCGCTGCGCATCGCGGCAGCGAGATAGTTCCGGGTCAGCAGCCTCGACAGCGGGTCCGTGGCCGCCATCGCAAGCGGCGCCGCCAGACGCCGATGCAGGACCGCATAGCTCTCCACGCGCTCGTGAAAGACCCGCAACGCGGCATCGGCGTCGTACACCGGATATTGCGCACGTGCCTGCGGCGCTGCCGTCAGGGCCGCCGTCGCAATCGCGGCGCCGGCCATCACTCGCAGGCATGACGCGTGATGTCTCATCGCACACCTCCTCGGCGCCCGGTCCTCAGGAGCGCCGCTTCTGCTTGTCCTCGAAGTGGAACCAGAGGCTGACGGTCAACTCGAACGCCGTTGGCGTGCCGTTCAATTTCAACGGTTCGTATTCCCATTGCCGCACCGCGTCGGTCGCCGCCTTCGCGAGCAGGGGATGGCCGCGGAGCACCTTCAGGCTCTGCACGCGGCCGTGTTCGTCCACGATGGCGTCGAGGATGACGATGCCGTCGATCGCCGCCACCTGCGCGATGGCGGGGTAGACGGGCTCGACACGCTTCAGCAGGGCCGGCGTCGAGACTTGTCCGCCTATCCGTACCGGTTCGTGCACGGCCGGTGGAGGCGGCGGCGGCCCTTCGACGATCACCGGAACCGAGCCGACGACCCCGCTGACGATGCCGCCTTCGACCCCGCCGGGAACGCCCACGTCGGCAATGGCGGCGCCGATCGGCTCCGGCACAATCTCCGGAGGCGCCTCAATCGGCGCGACAAAGGCATTGGGCTGCGGGGACGTCGGCTGCGGCGCGCGAGCCGCAGGCGCCGGCGGGGGCGGCGGGGGCGGCGGCGCAACCGCCGGCATCTCGGCGACGAACGCGAGGACGTCGGGAACCGCCGGCAGCTCGCGCGATGCGACGAGGAACGACATCAGCGCGATGACCGCCAGGGCGGTCCCCTGGATGCTCGTTGACACCAGGATCGGGATGGCGGGCGTGCTTGGCACGTGCTGCACCTTTCCGGTGATCAAATCGAACATGGCGTCCTCCACGATGACGTTCCTGCACGGCAACGGACGTGCCGCCGCGGAGGACGCGCTGCGCGCGAAATCCCTCGTCTTCGAAGTGGCGTCGGTTCATCCCTCGCGGGTCACAGGGAAAAATCCCGTGCGAGTGCGGACTCTTCGCTGCCGGCCGCGTCTGGCCGCTGTCCGGACCGTCCCTTCGTCATCGGCGTCGTGGGATGAGGCTTTGCATCCTCGGGGTGGAAAGGAGGGCGGTGCCCTCTTCGCGCGAACAGGTGGGCAGTCGCCGCGACGTGTGGTGTCAGCGAAGAAATCCGCACAGGCGGCGTGAATATCCGCGCAGGACGTCGAAAGCGATCGAAGTACGGCTGAGGGTGCGTGCCCCTACTGCGGCCAGGTGGCCGTAGCGTCGAAGTTGATGATCCCCTGCGCCGGTTCCGTCGGAACCATGGGACGCAGATAGGGCTTGCCTGACGTCTTGTGACAGCCGTAACAGGCTTGCAGCGTCTCGCGGTACGCCGCAGAGAACGCGGCTGGATTCTGCGCCTGGATCGCCTCGGCGACGGCCCTGAACGCGCTCGTGTCGATGCTTTCGAAGATCGGCACCAGGTTCACGTCGTTGCCGTCGGGTCCCTTCCGCACGGGCCGCAACTGGATCGTCCAGAGGATGTGCGCGCGTGATTCCTCGAAGTAGAACTGGGCCAGCGGCCAGTTCTTTTTTTCGCCCGCGAACCAGAGATTGGTCCAGTGATAGCCGACGTCGGACATCGAGTGCGACTGCGATGGCGCGTTGGTCTTCAGGCGGGCGACGTCCGCGCGCAACCCGTCGAGCGTATCTTTCGCTCCGCCCTCGTCCACGGCATTGGCCGGCCTCTGGCCCGCCGCCGAGGTGACATCGTTCCGATGAAGGTAGGCGACCGCGCCTCCGCCAATCAACGCGCCGATGATCGCGGGAAGGATGACCCGTGCGAGTGCGTTCGATGCTGCCATGGCTCCCTCACTGCCGTTGTACGATGTGCGCCTTCACATTATGTGGCGGTCCGTCTCGACGCTCCTCATCACCGCCATGGTATCGGCATCATGCGGCGGCGCTGCTCCGGGATCGCGCGTCTCGCGCATCCGCCAGCGCGGTGTCCTCGTGTGTGGGGTCTTCCCGGGGATCGCCGGCTTCGCCCAGGTGGACCGGCAGGGCCACTATACCGGCTTTGACGTCGACTTCTGCCGCGCCGTCGCGGCCGCCATCGTCGGATCCGCCGAGCGGATTCGGTATCAGCAGGCCGACTCCATTGAGGTACTTCAGCGCTCCAGCGATATCGACATCGTGTCGCGCCGCTTGACATGGTCGCTGCGGCGCGAAGGGCTGCACGTCCTGTTCGGCCCGGTCACGTTCTACGACGGCCAGGGATTTCTCGTCCCCGAGCGCCTCCACATCGATCGCGTGCCGCAGCTGGCAGGCGCCCCCGTCTGCGTCGCCGAGGGCTCGGAACACGATGTCACGCTGACCGCGTACTTCCGACGACACCAGATCGCGCTCGACAAAGTTGCCGTCGTGGACGGATCGGCTGGAGGGCGTGCGCTGGCGGATGGGCGTTGTCAGGCATTGAGCGCCGACGTGTCCGAACTGGCCTCCGTCCGCAGCACGCTGGACAATCCGCGAGGCTTCCGCATTCTCGCCGAGCGGATCTCGCAGGAGCCGCTCGCGCAGCTCGTACGCGCCGAGGACGTCGACCTGTTCAACGTCCTGCGCTGGACCGTCTTCGCGATGATCGCGGCGGAGGAGCTCGGGATCACGTCGGCCAACATCTCGGAGATGGCGGCGCAGGACAATCCCGACGTCGCGCGGCTGCTCGGGGTGAGTGCCGGGAACGGCGCCGCACTGGGCCTCGACGAAGCGTGGGCCCGCCACGTCATCGCAGACGTCGGCAATTACGGCGAAGTGTTCGAGCGCAACCTCGGAATGGCCACGCCCATCGCGCTCGAGCGCGGGCTCAACGCACCGTGGAGTCGGGGCGGCCTACTGTACGCGCCACCGCTGAAATAGCCGCGAGACCGAAGCAGGCCGCCAACAGGAAGAACGTCGGCTTGGCCGAATCCGTCGGCGCCGTGCTGCCGCTCCCCGCGCCGGGTTCACTCGCGGCGGGGGTGGACGCGGTGGCGTCCGTGGTGTCGGCGTTCGCCTTCGGCTCCATCTTGACGTTGAGCTCGACGGCGCCCTTCGACTGGCGAGGGATGTAGCCGACCTTGATCGTCTTATAGCCCGCCGCGGTGACCATGACTTCCATCTGCCTGGTGTCGATGGGCCGCGAGCTGACTTCCAGAATCGCGGCGCCGATGTCCGGGCTCCGGAAATGCCCCGGGGCGTCGCCCTGGAACGGAATGACAATCCCGGTGAACGGATCGACGATGGTGACGTACGGCTTTTTCTGGATCGGCCTGCCCGTCCGCGCGTCCTTGACGCGGGCAAAGTAGACGAGTTCCACCGGCCCGCGGGACGCCGGAAGGAAGAAGGCCTGACCATTGGCGAGGAGCGTTCCTGCGCTGGCAACGAAGAGAGCCGCAACGATCGCCAGTTTCTTCATCTGCTCCTCCATTACGAGACGAACCACCGGCGCTCGTAAATCAGCATCCCGACCACCACGGCCGCCGGGATGATCCATGCCCAGCCGGGCCAGAGACGCTCCGCCGTATTCCGTGGCACCGCGAAGGCGATCGCCGCGCTGGCAAGCGCCGAGGTGGCAATCCAGCCGTACCACAGTATTACCACGCCGAGGTTGTCGTTGCGCAGGAAGTGGAACTGCCTGACCTCCGGATAATACCGGAACAGCGCCAGATCGTAGTAAAAGGCGGCGACGTAAAACACGCCAAACATGATGGAGAAGATGGTCAGCCTTGAACCCGTCATGATGGCAGCAGTCCTCTGATGTCGTTGAGCACGTGTCCGACGATGAAGCTCCACCAGACGAAGAACGCGAGGAGCCACGTCAGGTAGCGGCGTGCCGCGGCCGTGTCCGGTCCTTGGCGCTTCCGCCAGAACTGCCAGTACACGGGCAGCAGTCCCAACCCGATCGCGACGAGGTGCTCCTTGATTTCGAACACGCCGTTCGCGGCGGAGTTCTGCGTGTCCTCGAGCGCCGGCCGCACGTCGATCCGGTACTGGGGATAGAGCAGCGCGCCGCCGATGGCGGTAACCGCGAACAGCACCACGATGGGCGTCGCATACGCCGTGGCGTCGACGCCGCGGAACCGGTTGACGAACGTCCATCGGCCGTTTGCCGCCGGCGCGATCGTCAGCACGCTGAGCGCCTGGTGCGTGATCGCCCCGAGGAGGGCGACCGCCAGCAACCCGTGAAGAATGAGCAGGACGACAATCATCGTGCCGGCCCTGTCTGCTGCTCGGGCCACGCCCGGCCGATGGCGGTCAGCACTTCGCGCGCGGCGCGCTCGCCCGACTCCAGCGCCCCTTCCATCCAACTGGTCCAGACCGACGTGTGTTCCCCGGCAAAGTGAAGGCCGTTTTCCGCGGACGCGAGCATCGGCATCAGCGTCGTCATTTGCCCTGGACGATACACAGCGAATGCGCCCCGCGTCCAGGGCTCGGCGCTCCAGCGGTAGACGGCGCCCTTCTCGAACGCGGATCGAATATCCGGAAACGCGTCCGCGACCAGATCGATGCCCGCGGAGAGGCTCGCCTCCGGCGTCATCCCGAGCGTGCGGCGGCCCATCTCGCCTGCAGTCGTGGCCGCGAGAATCCCGCGCGAGGACGCGGTCTCGTCGTTGACGGCATCCCAGACTTCGGTCGCCCGGTCGGTTCTCGCGGCACCGCTCAAGCCTGCCGCCTTCCAGAATGGGCGCTTCACCTGCAACAGGAAGCGGACGCCATCGTAGTACGACAGCTGCTCGATGGCCTGTTCCTTCGGGCGGGACAATCGAGGTTTCATCTCAATCTGCCGCATCGTGCTCGCCGGCACGGCGAACACCACGCGCGCGGCCGCCACGCTCTTCATGGCTGCACCGTCGCGATAGTCCACGCGGAATCGTGTCGACTGACGTTCGACCCGCAGCACCGGCGCATTGTAGCGGATGATCCCGCCGAGCGCCGCCGCCATCGCACCCGGCAACCGGTCCATGCCGCCGCCGATCTTGTAGCGCTGCGTCGACGCGCGCAGCATGGCGTATTGACGCAGCACGTAGAGCGCCGACACGGTGCTGGCATCGCCGCCCACCGTCATGAGCTTGACGGCGTCCGGGGAGGCGCCCCGCGATCGCAGCCACTCCGGCCACGTGACCCGTTCGTACGCCTCCCACCGGGCAAAGGCGGCCGGGGAGGCGCGCGGGTCGCCGAGCTCGCGCGGCAGATCACCGACGTACCGCTCCAGCAGTTCCGCCGGCGTCGTCATCTGTTCGCCGGGCTTCAAGTCCAGCATCCACGCACGCTGGTCCTGCAGCGTGCTCGCGGGCCGGCCGTTGATGGCCGTCACGTCGGCGCCAGACATTGCGATCGGCACAAGCGGCAGCTTGTAGGCGCGTGCCGCTCGCAGTACCGCCCCGTGTACACCCGCGAAGCGTGTCGGGCCAGCCTCCGCATGCAGCCCCTCGTCAAACGGTGCCCGCACAGTGAGGACACGACCGCCCGGACGTGCCCGGGCCTCCAGAACGATGACCGGTGTGCCGGCCTTGTGCAGAAGATCAGCTGTGCGCAGGCCGGCGAGGCCGGCGCCGACGACCACGACCGGATCGGCATCGAGCGCTGGCGTGGAGACGCCACGAACGGCGGCCACGGCGAGAGGAAGCCCGCTCGCCGCCTGCTGAAGAAATCGTCTGCGATTCATGTCCTGCGAATGCTGTTGGCGCGTGCGCCCCCGATCATCTCCGGTCAGGTTTTCATTAGGGCCAGGCGACGAGCCGCCCGTTCACCGCGCGGCGATCGATTGCTTGATCATCTCCACCGTGCGCCCGATATTCTTGTCGAGCAGCGCACGGCCGATCTCCGGGGTCGACCCCCGCGGATCGCCCTGGATGCCGTTCTTGTCGTCCTGCGCGACGATCTTGTCGTTGCGCACCATCGAGGGATCGACCGCCATCATCTGCGAGGTGTCGCGCGGGTCGGCGTGGTTGCCGATCTGCTCGCGCCTGATCCCGCGCGCCATCATGATCGCCGCGTCGCCGTCGGGATCGCTGCGGTAATACCCCGGGATCGCGTGCACCCGCGCGCCGGTGCCGGCCCACTCGGCGGTGAGCTTCGCGGCGACGGCATTCTGTCCGTCCTGATTGGGGCCGCTGTCGCCAATGAAGACGATGTTCGTGAAGCCGTGCTGCTTCAGGCTCCGCGCCGCGTATTCGAGCACCTGCCGGAAGACCGGATCGGGGATGCTGATGGTCCCGGGAAAGCGCATATGGCCGGCCGGCGGATCGATGGTGCCTTCGGGCGTATAGGCGATCACGGGCGCCACCAGCGCGTTGCCGAGGCGCCGCGCGATCACCTCGGCATTGGCGGCGACGCGCACATTGTGCTTGCCGATCGCCATGTGCGGGCCGTTCTGCTCGGTGCCGCCGGTCGGGATGATGATCGTGGTCTTTCCCGCCGCCATCGCGTCGCGGACTTCCGTCCAGGTCAGCCTCTCCAGCAAGACCGTGTCCGGAGTTTGTGCGGACGCCGCACCGGCAACACCCAGCAGCAGAACTGCGAGCAGGCAGCGGACCATGGCGATCTCCTTTGAATCAGAAGAACCGGGCATCGACCGACCGGGGTTGTCCCTACCGAAAAGTCCGGACGCATTGTACTGATTGGTGTCCGGCCCATCGACGGCCAGGCTCCCCGTCGGATGTTGTCTTACCGATCCTGAATCCGTGGAAACGCCCGGCGGTACGCGAGCGGACTCGTGCCGACGACCCGTCCGAATTGCTGGCGCATGACGGCAGCCGACCCGAACCCGCATTCCGTCGCGACTCGCTCGACGGAGAAGGCGGTCGTCTCCAGCAGCATCTGCGCGCGCCTGACCCGCGCCCGGGCGACCCACTCGGCCGGCGTGATGCCCACCTGCGCGCGAAATTGGCGGCTGAGCGTTCGTACGCTCATCGCCGCGTGCCGCGCCACGGTCGGCAGCGGCAGCGTCCGGGACAGATTCCGTTCCAGCCAGGGCAGCAGCCGTCCCACCGACGACGTGTCGTCGGCGGGCGGCGAGTGGACGATGAATTGCGCCTGGCCGCCCGCTCGCTCGAGCGGCATCACCACCGCCCGCGCAACCGCGGCCGCCGTGGCCGCGCCGAAGTCACGTCTGACGAGATGCAGGCACAAGTCGAATCCAGCCGCGGCGCCTGCCGAGGTCAGGACGCGTCCGTTTTCCACGTACAGCACGTCCGGGTCGACGGTGATCAACGGGTGACGGCGCGCGAGTTCGGCTGCGGCGGCCCAGTGTGTGGTCGCTCTCAAGCCGTCCAGCCTCTGCGTCTTCGCGAGGATGAAAGCGCCTGTGCAGATGGACGCGACCCGGGCGCCACGATCGATGGCTCGACGAATGGCGCGAAGAAGAGGCGGCGGGATTGGCCGATCGATGTCGCTGAGGCCGGGCACGATGACCGTATCGGCGCGATCGACCGTCGACAAGCGCCGGGGAACCTGCAGCGTGACGTGGGCGGACGTCACCGTCGGCGCGACGCCGCACACCCGGACGTCGTACAGCGGCCGCGCGTTCGCTCCCATGGCGAGGGCGAAGACTTCGCACGGCGTTGCCAGGTCGCCGAGCACCACGCCATCGAAGGCGACGACCGCGACAACATGCGCGCGGCGCCGACCGGCGCGGGTTGGCTGAAATCCTGCGGACAATGTCTTTTCAGCCACTGGCCGCAGTATGCCACGTTTCGTAGGATGGCGGGCAGGAGGTGCGTCATGCACGCAGTCCCGCCGCTGGTGGTGATGGACTACATCGGGCCCGCCCTCGGAGCGATCGTCTCCATCCTCGCGTTGTCGCTGCTGCAGGAACCCACCCGTCGCACGCTGAACGCGCTGATTGTCGCCGGCGCGAGCAGCGCCTACCTCGCCGGCGGATTTGGACTGTGGGAGCTCGCCTATCCCGTCGTCGCGACGCCGATCGTCTACGCGGGTCTTCGTTCGTACCGGTGGCTCGCCGTCGGCTGGCTGGCGCACGCCGGCTGGGACACCGTGCACTTCATCTGGGGCAATCCGATCTGGCCGTTCATGCCGACTTCGTCGTTCGGTTGCATGATTTTCGACGCGACGCTCGCCGCCTGGTTCCTGAGCGGCGCGCCGTCGTGGCTGAAACGCGGCGCGCGGGATGAACAGGCCGCCTACGCGACAGGGCTCCGAGCGGATTAGGGCGGAGCTGGCGATCCTGTCGTGACTGAAAAGCGTGATGCTACTGGAGGGCTTCCGCGACTGGAACGTCGAAGGCTACCGTGTTCACGACGCCCAGGCGTTGGAACTGCACCCAGACGCGGTACACGCCGGCACGCGGAAAGGCCATGTTGAACTGGACGTCCTTGCCGGCTCCGCGCGACGAATCAGCGGCGGCGATCGGATGGTTGTGCGTCATGTCCGCGAGGTCGGCGCTCGCGGCCAGCATGTGGCCCCAGGCACCGAGGTACGGCTCCACGCCTTGTCCGGGACTCACCCGGAACACCATCGAGGCATCCTGCCGCGCGACGACATGGGAAGGCGAGAGCGTGAGCTCGACACGTGCGTTCTCGGTCGTCTTCGGTGACAGATCGCCCTGCAGGTGCGCGCTGACCATCGCCGTCTCGGCGCCGGCGACGATCAGCGTGTTCGTGATCAATTGCGGCGTGGCGCCCGACGGATAGAAATCGCTCAGCACGCGGTAGAGGCCCGGCTTCGGCAGGCGGACATCGAGATGAAAATCCTCGTCCGCCTGCCGCTCGGGATGGGTGTGGAGAAAGAACGAGAGATCCTGGCTCACGACGAAGACGTGATAGAGCTTCTCGTGCACGACCTCCAGCGTGCGCACCGGGCGTTCGGTGCGCGGATCGATCAAGCCGAAGGTGAGCCGCGTGAGCTGGTTCGGACGAGGCACCGCCGGATCGGTGGCGAGGTCGACCGGATATTCGAGGATATCGGGCACACCCTCGACCAGCGTCATGCCGCAGCGCGGACACCTGCCGGCCTGGTTGGACCGGACGTCGGGCTCCATCGGACAGTAGAAGCTGCCGTCGGTGTCGCCGCGGACCTGGTGTGAGTGACGCGAGGAGAGCGCGTCGAGCGCCGCGAGCACGCGCGGATTCGGCGGCGGCGTCGTGTACAGGCAGAACGCCGCCACCGCCAGGATCATTGCGATCCGAGCCAACGCCTATTTCTTGCCGGCCGGCCAGGGGGCGCCTTCGTTCTTCGCCGCCACTGCGCCAATGCCTTTGTAGGTGAACTTCTGCACGCGCTGTCCGCGATACGTCTCCGTCGTGTAGATGTTGCCCTTGGAGTCGGTCGCGATGCTGTGCAGCGCATACCACTCGCCGGGCTGGCGGCCGCCGCTGCCGAAGCTGTAGATCTCGGTCAGCGCCGCGCGATCGAAGACGTGAATCTTGTGGTTCGCGCCGTCGGCGATGTACATGTACTTCTGCTGCGGATCGCGCGACAGCGCGATCTCCCACACCGATCCGTCGCCCTGCGTGTTCGTCTCGATGAGCACTTCCTTGACGAACGTCCCGTCGGTCTTGAACACCTGCAGGCGATCGTTGACACGGTCGCACACGTAGATGAACCCGTCGTTGGAGGGCTGGGCGCAGTGCACCGGGTTCCGGAACTGCTGCGCGGGCGGGTCGCCCGGCTTGTAGGGCGGCATCGCGTTGTCGGTCGGCGGTTTCCCGTAGGCGCCCCATGCGCGCTTGAACTTCAGCGTGTCCGGATCCCAGACCGAGACGCGGTGATTGCCGTAGCCGTCGGCCGCGATGAGCTCATTCGTCTTCGGATCGAAGCGGATCTGGGCCACGCCGCGGACGTTGTCGTTGTCCATGCTGCCCTTGCTGCCGTTGGCGTGCCCGATCTGTCCGAGGTACTGCCCCGTCTTGCTGAACTTCAGGATGAAGCTGTCGTGATACGTGACCTGGCCAGGCAACGCGACGCCGGCCTCTGGACCCGATGTCGGCGATGCGCCGCGGGCGACGGGTGGAGGAGCCGCGCCGCGCGCCGCGGCCGCGAACTGTGCCGCGCTCCCCGGCGCAGGGCCGGGCTGCCCGCCGCCATTGGCACCGAGCCAGACGTTGCCCCTGCTGTCGACGGTGATGCCGTGATTTGACGTCGGCCAGTCGTGACCTTCGACCTTGCCCCAGTGTTGAATGAGGTTGCCGGCCTGATCGAACGCCAGCACGTCGGGCGCCGCGGTGCAGCAATCGGCTTCCTGGCGCGTTTGGTACGACTCCTTGGCCTCGAGCGAACCCGGCCGATGGACGATCCACACGTTGTCCTGCGCGTCCACCGCCAAACCAATGGTCTGCCCGAGCACCCAGCCGTTCGGCAGCGGCTTGGGCCAGAACGGATCGACTTCGAACTTCGGCGCCTGCTCCCCCGCCGCCTCGATGGCGGTACGGTTTCCGAGCCATGCCGACCCTGCGCCCAGCGCAACAGCCAGCGTGATGACGGCTGTCCCTATCCACAAGTTTCGCTTCATGGCTGACCTCGCCCTCCTGGATGACGATCCACCGCGGTCAGGAAGATTCGGTGGACTCTACATCGTTTTTCCGGCATATACACTCTCGAAAACGTGGGTATTGCAGAAAGGCTGCGGGCGCGAACCCGGTGGTGCATCGCGGCCGGCGCAGGTCTCGTGTGGTGTGCCGCGATCGTCCATGCGGCCACTCGTCCTGTTCCGGACGCCGTCAACATCAAGGTCTTCGCTCGTCTCGAGAGCGGTTCGCTCGTTCTCCTCGTGCGTGTGCCGCTGGCCGCGGTGAAGGATGTCCAGTTTCCAACCCGGGGTGACGCCGGATATCTGGACCTGGAAGCGCTGGCGTCGATGCTCCCCGGCGCGGCGGAACACTGGATTGCCGCCGGATTCGACGTCTTCGATCGCGGTGAGCCGGTATCCAGGCCCGAGGTGGATCAGCCGCGTATTGCCACCATCGCCGATCAGTCGTTCGACTCGTACCAATCCGCGATCGACCACCTCGGAGCGCCTCCGGTCGCCGCCACCGAGAACCTGTTTCTGGACCAGGTCTGGTTCGACATGCGCCTGCGATACCGCCTGGCGTCCGGGCAGCCGGTCATTGCGCTCGAGCCGAACGTCGCCGGGTGGGGTGTCAGGGTTTCAACCGATCTGAAGATCGTCGACGCCGGCGGTCGCGTGCGCAGCCTCGCGTTCGAGGGCAATCCCGGCCGGATTTACCTCGCGCCGCGATGGACCGATGCCGGCCGCCAATTCCTGGATCGCGGCACCCGCTTCGTCCGCAGCACCGCGCCGCTGCTGCTGTTCCTGTTCTGTCTCGTCCTGCCGTTTCGCCGGTGGCGTCCAGCAACCCCGCCGGTCGCTGCGTTCGTGTCGACGCTGGTGGTGGGCCTGGTCGCGTCGACCCTGGGACTCAGCGTTGACACGGTGTGGTTCCCGCCGCTGCTCGCTGCGCTCGAAGTCGTCGCCATCATCCTCGTGGCATGCGCCAACATCGTCGATCAGGTGACGCCGCACCGGCGCACGGTGTTCGCCTGCTGCGCCGGCTTGATCTTCGGGCCGAGCACGGCGTTGGCCCTTGAACCCGCGCTCCAGTTCGGCGGCGTACATCCGCTGGTGTCCCTGCTGGCGTTCTGTGCCGGCGCCGCCGCCACGCTCGTCGCAGCCGCGGCCATCACGATTCCGGTGATGTCCTACCTTTTCTCGCGCGCGCGAACGGAGCGCGTCGAGCGCATCGAGCGCATCATCGTGTCCGCGCTCGCCGCCGACACGGCCTGGGGCTGGCTCACGGAGCGATGGAGCGAGCTGGCGAAGATTCCCGTCGGGGTCGTGTTCGAAACCGGGGACGCCGCGATGGTGCTGCGCGCGCTCGCCGTCCTCGTGCTCCTCGGCGGCGCGCTCTGGTTCCTGAACGAGTGGCTGAAATCGAGCCGCCTCGGCGACCCCGGGGCCGTTCCACCACCCGGCGGCAAGTCAACGGTATGAGACGCATCGGCCTCGCGATGCTCGCGGCATGGCTGGCGTGGCCCGCGGCGGTCTCCGCCCACGACGTCCCCGATCTCGTGAAAGTGACCGTCTTCTTCAAGCCGGAGAACGGCCGGCTCCGGATGCTGGTCAGGGTGCCGTCCAACGCGTTCATCGATTTTCAGTTTCCGATCCTGGATGCCACGTGGCTGGCTTTGTCGGAATCTGAAGCGATTGCCGCCGAGGCGGCGAAAGTCTGGGTCGCCGACCGGTTGTCGCTGTTCGAAAACGGCATCGCGCTTCCGAAGCCGGCCATCGTCACGACCCGGATTTCCAGGATGAACGATCCGTTTTTTGGGTCGTTCGACGATGCGTTGATCCATACCAGCGGACCGCGCCTCCCCGCCGATGCGCTCGTCACCCAGGATCAGGGAGTCGTGGACGCACTGCTCGAAGTCCCCATCACCTCCGCCAACTCGCACTTCTCGTATGAGCCTCGCTTCGGCCGGCTCGGCGTGCTCGTCAACAGCACGGTGACGTTCGTCCGGCCGGACGGTCAGCTGCGGACGTTTCAATTCGAGGGCGACCCCGAGACGTTCGATCTCGATCCGATCCGCCACGACGCGCTCACGCATTTCATGCGCACCGGCGTCGCGCATTTCGCGCGGGACGATGGCTATCTGCTGGCCGCCCTGTGCGTGGGGTTGATCTTCGTCGGACGCGTCGCGCCGATGCTGCCGTTCGCGCTGCTGCTGGCGGCGATCGAAGCGCTGACTTTGATGGCGTGCGTTCGATGGACGCCGTCGGCCCCGTGGATTCCGCCGCTCTGCGGCGTCCTGACCGCGGCGGCTGTCGCCTACTTCGGTACCGAGGCCATCGTCGGCGGCGACGGCAGCCGGATGGGTGTGGGTGTGGGCGCCGGACTGATTTTCGGCGTGAGTTTCTGGAGTGGTGTGCAGCCGCTCCTGCAGTACGCGGGAGAGCACCCGATCGCCGCAGGATTCGGCTTCGCGGTCGGGGTCGTCGGCAGTCAGCTGCTCGCGCTCGCGCTCGCCGCCGCGCTCGTGAACGGCGCATTGCGCGTGTCGCGCGCCCCGCGCGCGATCGTCATCATCACCGCCGCCGTGGTGATCCACGTGTCGTGGCGGCGGATGATGGACCGCACCGGTGCGTTGACGCTCGTGCCGTTCGATCTCCCGCGCTATGCAGGCCCGGTGGTGTTCGCCGGCCTCGCGGTCGTCCTGCTTCTGTGGTTGACGTTTGCGTATGCCGGCCGCGGTCAGTCACCGCGTGAAAACCGGACCGCGGCGTGAACGATCCCTCGTAGAGGCGGACCTTCACGTCCGCCTGCAATCCGTTAATGGCTGGTTGCCGGCAACAGGACGAGGCTTGCGTCTGCCGGCAGGCCGCGGATCACCGCGCCAACGGGCACGGAGAGCGGCTTGCGGAGCAGGAACGGATGGTCGTACCTGGCCGAGTAATCGCGGAGCCACACCAGGGGCTCGACGCGGCCATCCGGAAACTGCACGGTGATTTGCGATTCGCGAGTCGACGTGTGCCGCGCCCAGAACCCATCGAGCACGAATGGCCTGGCGAATGTGAAGACGCCGCTCGCCACCAGCTCGCCGGCGCGGGGCGGGACGACTGACGGCAACACGACACGCGGACGTGTCGGCAGGTCGTCGGGATTCCCTTCCGGCGCCCCTCCATTCACCCACTTCTCGAATAGATCGAGTTCGCCGCGTGTCAACGACTGATCGTTACGGAAGCTGCCAAAGCCTTTGACGGCACCCCAGGGCGGCATGTCGCCGCGCAGCACCTGTTCCTTGATCGCATTAGCCCAGGGATTTGCTTCCGCATAGCTCATGAGCGAGAAGGCGCTGCCGCCGGGATGATGGCAGGCGGCGCAGCGCGTGAACACGATGCGCGAGATCTCCCGGTTCCAGGTGACGTGCGTCGTCACATCGTGCGCGTCCGTCGTCGAGGCGATGACGAGCGCGCTGAGCGCAGCGGAAAGCAGCAGCCAGACAGAAGCCGTCCGCCCCATGCCGTCCCTTTTACCTCGACTTCAGCCGCGCTGACAACCGCGCGGCGGCCTGCGCGGCAACGCAGTATCTATTCGGCCCGGCGCTATCGCACGGGTGTAGCCTAGTGCCGCCCTCGCCCCTTGGCCATGGTCGCTCACGCTGCACGAAAGGGAGATACAAGATGACAACGCGGCGAACCCTGCTCGTCATCCTCGCGGTGCTGTGTGTGACGGCACAGGCAGTGACGCGTTCCCAGTCTGGAACCCCGCAACGGCCCGCCGTCGACATCACCAACGCCGACATCCGCGCGACCATCCAGGCCGCGCCGACCGATGCCGTCACGGATCAGCAGATCCGTGTCGTCGACATCGGCACGTACAACGTCGCCGTCGGCGTGCTGCATCGCGCGGCGAAGGCGAAACAAACGGCGATCTCGCATGCGCAGGTGACCGAGGTCTATCACATCATCGACGGGGCCGGAACGTTCGTCACCGGTGGCGAGATGCTCGAACCAACGCCGACACCCGCCGATGGCAACACGGTGAAGGTGCTGGTCGGTCCGAGTACCGGCGGAACCTCTATTCGCGGAGGTCAGAGCCGCAGGGTCGGACCGGGCGACGTGATCGTCATTCCGCCTGGCGTCGCGCATTGGTTCAGCGCCGTCGAGCGCGACATGAACTATCTCGTCGTTCGCATCGATCCTCAGCACGTACTCCCCGCCGGCTACGTCAACCCCGCGATCGCTCGTCGCACCGTGCGCTGACTGGATCTGCGGGTGGTGCGCCGGCACCGACAAAACGGATCGCCGGCCCTCAATGCAGTGGTATGCGGAAGAGATTGCGCTGCACGTCGGTCTTCGTGAACACGTACATCGAAGGGTCGGGTCCGGGCGACACGGAACCATGCTCGATCATTCGGGCGCCGGGTATGCTCACGACAGCCGCAAGCGGGTCTATTCCCGAAGCGGAAAAATCCGGCAACGGTTTGCCTGCCGGCACGGGAATCGCGAACGTCCTTCCCGGGCCCCACGCCGGAGCCACATAGAAAAATCTCCCGTCGGAAGACCACCCCGCCGAGCAGGCGGCGGCACAGATTCTCCTGGAAGCGCCGCCGTGGACGGGCACCGCGAGTGTTGCAAGCTCGCCAGCATCCACCGACACCGCGATGACCCACTCACCGTCGGGCGAAGTACCGAACTTGTCCAGGATGTGGGCGTTGGTTAACCGCTCTTGTTCTGTCCCGTCTTTCCGGATGCGGGCCAGCAGGTTCCCTGTTCCCTGCAACGCCCGGAAGATGACGTCTCCGCCGGCGCCGAAGGACGCTTCGTCTCCGCCTCGAGCGATCTGACGAGGCGGTGTACCCCGGTCGAGAGACGCCAGCCAAATCTGGGATTCGCCACCGCTTCCCGGTGTCGTGAAGACGATGTTCTTTTCGTCGCGCGAAATATCGTAGCCACTCACCGATACGCCCGGCAGCACACTGTCGGTCTCTCCGGAGCCGAGGTCGACGGAGCGCAACTCGGCTGACGATGGCACCCAGCCGCCTGACACCGTCACCAGGTCCCGCGCAACGAGATAGAACACGCGTGTGCCATCGCGGGAAAGGCGGGGATCCAGCGCATAGCCCTCCGAGGAGATCGCTCGCTCGCCAGCCAGGTCGTGGATCCAGATCGCGCTCCGGCGGTTCCCGGCCGATGTCACCAATGACCGGCCGTCAGGCGCCAATGCGATGCCCTCCTCTTCGATCGGGCCGAACGTGATCTGCTCTGGTGCTCCGTCAGGGAACTTCTGGCGCCAGAGGTGTGCGCTGCCTCCAACCCTCGCGCCAAAGTACATCCACTTTCCGTCCGGGGACCAGGCGGTTGCAGTGCACGCGCCTGGAGGTCCGACCTGCCGGCCCGCGGAGCTCCCATCGAACGGCAGCAGCCGGCACGGTTGATTGAACGTGTGGGTCTGGTCCATCTCGACGACAAGCACCGACTGACGGTCCGGTGACGCGTAGGAGTAGTGCACCATCCCGCTCTGGTGCGGCGGAAAATAGATCTCCCGCGACTCCGCCCGGCCCTCCGTCGCGGTGACGAGTCCCATGTGGAGGGTGGTCCCGGTCATGATCTCGGAAAATAACACCCGCTGATCGGTCATCCAGGTGAGGCCGGAGGCGTTGGGTAGCAGTCGCGTCGGCTGGCCGCCGAGCACTGGAACGGTCCATGTATCCCACGAATAGGAAGGAGAGCCGAAGAAGCCGGTAATCTGGGTGTATGCGATCCGTGAGCCGTCCGGAGTGAACACCGGTCCGTACTTGACCCCAGCGTCGTTGGTGAGCCGTACCGACTCGCCGTTGGGCAGCAACTTGACGTAGATCTGACCGCCCCGGCTCAAAAAGAACTCTCCGCCGCGAATGAATGTCACCATTCGCCCGTCCGGCGACAAGCTGGGCGCCACGGCCGCATCAGTAAAGTTCGTGAGCTGCGTGTATTCCGATGGAGAGGTCACCGCGGCAGCGGGTTGCGCTGAATAGAACAGCCCGGCGCCGCTGGCCAGGAGCACAAGCGCCAGGACGGACAGCCCGATCGCGCGGTACGTCGAACGTTGAGATTCGTGTCCAGGCGTGACGCTCGTGACCCTTTCGTCGGGCGGGTCCTTCCGCACCCGCTCGGACCTGTTCTTCAGTTGATCGATCTCGAGACGTGCGTCGCCGATATCCCGCAAACGACGCCTGGGATCCTTCTCGAGGCATCGCTGCAATAAGAGACGTACGCTGGCAGGCGTCGTGCCCGGGAGCGCCTCCCACTCCGGCTCGCGACCGAGGATGGCCACGGTCGTGTCTGCCACCGTGTCGCCCTTGAACGCCACGAGGCCCGTGAGCGTTTCGTACAGCACGCAGCCGAATGCCCAGATGTCGGTCCGCTTGTCGACAACCTGGCCTCGCGCCTGCTCGGGGCTCATGTAGGCCGCGGTGCCCACGACCATCCCCGCAATGGTGTCGTCAGGCATCGCCATCCGGGACGCTGACACATCAAGAGCTGATTCGTCGCCGGCAAGAACCTTCGCCACTCCAAAATCGAGCACCTTCGCGATCCCATCGGGTGTGATGCTGATGTTGGCCGGCTTCAGGTCGCGATGGACGATCCCCTTTTCGTGGGCCGCCTCGAGCGCGCCGGCAACCTGCACCGCGATGATCAGCGCGTCGCCCACGGGCAGCGGCCCTTTGGCGAGGCGATCGGCGAGCGTCACTCCGTCGACGAGTTCGAGCACCAGCGCGGGGACGCCCTCCGCGTCCTCGAGCCCGTAGATCGCGCCGATGTGCGGGTGATTGAGCGACGCGAGCACGCGCGCTTCGCGCTCGAAGCGTGCGAGGCGCTCCGGCTCGCTGACGAAGAGGCGAGGAAGGATCTTGATCGCGACGTCGCGCCCCAGCCTGGCATCGTGTGCGCGATAGACCTCGCCCATGCCGCCTTCACCCAGCGTGGCGGTAATCCGGTAGGGGCCGATACATTCCGGCACGCGTGGCAGATCGTTGGTCCCGATCTCGTCGTGGAACAGCATGACCGGCTTCTCCAGAAAGGTCGTGGCGCGTTCGTAAGACGCGATCAACTGTTCGACCTCCTGGCGCAACGCCAGGTTGTCGCTGCAGGCTGCGGCAAGGTACGCCGGCCGACGGTCTGCCGGCAGGGCGCGAGCGGCCTCGAACAGGTCTTTCAGGCGTAGCCACTCTTCGTCGGGGCCAGGCGGCACCGGCTCCGGCGCCTTCATGTCTGCACCGACAATCGTTGATACAGCCACGCTTTTGCCATGGCCCATTCGCGCTCGACCGTGGCCGCTGACACGCCGATCGCTTCAGCGGTTTCATCGATGGTGAGGCCGGCGAAAAATCGCAGCTCCACGACGCGGCACTGTCGCACGTCCCGTGAGGACAGCGCCTCGAGGGCCTCGTCCAGCGCGAGCACGTCGACGATGGACGCGTCAGAGGCTGGCGAGACGTCGTCCAGGCTCATCATCGTGACCCCCGCGCCACGTTTGCCGGCGCGCTTCCGGCGAGCGTGATCGACGAGGATCTGCCGCATCAGCCGGGACGCCACCGCGAAGAAATGCGTCCGGTCGTTGAGCGTCAGGCCGTCGACATCCGTCAGTCGCAAATAGACCTCGTGCACGAGGGCCGTCGCCTGCAGGGTGTGTCCAGGATGTTCCCGCCGGAAATGCGCGCGCGCCACCCGGCGCAGCTCCTCGTCCACCAGGGGAATGAGGTGGTCGAGCGCCGCGCCGTCTCCCTGACGCCACGACCGCAGCAGCGCGGTGATTGCCGGCACGCGCGGGCCAGTCTACGCCTCCTTGGACATTTCGCTGAGGAAAAGTGCCGGTTGAGGGGAAACGGAGCCCTTTTGCGCTTCTCAGGGTGAGAAAGAAAGGAGCCTTATGAGAACCAATCGCCTTCACAGCTGCGTCGCTGCCTTCGTCGGCGCGGCGGCGTTACTCGTCCAGATCTCGCCCGCCCTGGCGGAAGACCGCCGCGACAACGACAGGCCCGTCGACATCGCGTTCACGAAGTGGGTCACGACGTTTCCCCTCATGGAAGGGTTCTGGGGAGGCGACCTCGCCAACAAGTACGTCGGCGAGATTTTTCAGCGCCAGGTAAGCGTGAACCCGGCCCTGAACGGCATCGTCCGGCTCGAGGCGATCTACGAGATCCAGAATGGGGACCGTTCGTTCACGGCGCTCATCCGGGGCGGGACAGACAACGTGACGGGCTCGGCCCTGCTGGACGGCGTCGTCCTGGCTGGATGGCGCACCGGCGCACCAGTGCACGTGGAGTTCGACACGATTCCCGGCACGACCGGCTGTTTTGGTGCGCCAGCAGGCAAGACCTGTTTCGTGGGGACGATTCACGTCGGGCGCGCCCCGCGGGACTGAACGTCCGCAGGCACGAGACCCATCGGCCTATCTCGGTGCTGGGTTGCAGGCCGTCGCAACCCAGCACGTCAACGCCTCCCTGGCGAAAGCTCGCCGGTGCCGCGAGCGGAGCCTGGCCCGCCCCACTGGACGATTTCTGCAGTCGGCTCACCCGCGAAGCCGCATAATTGGCGATCTTCGAAACTCACATCGACGTGCGGTCCACATGCCCGTCGGGACGCTGACACTGCGAAGCGCCGAGTGGCGACCAGCAGGCTCAGGAGGAACACGATGAAGAACACTGCACTGAAAGTCTTGCTTGCGGCGGCGGTTCTGATTCCTCTGGCGATCTACGCGCAGCCCAGGCCGGGAAACCCGACGACCGCCACCGTCATCACCAAGGCGGAGATCGACAAGATCAGCGCCACGGAACAAAACCAGACGACCCGTGACGAGAACGCCAGGGTCGTCGATATCGGCGACGGCTGGAGCATGGAGTTGGGCATCGTGCATCGCTCGAAGCAGAACGTGCTGACGGTCGGGCAAGCCGCTCAGGCTGCCCGCGGTCGCGGCAATGCCCCGGCCGCGGCCGCCGGTGCCCGCGGAGGCAATGCTCAGGCTGCGGGCCCAACGACTCCGTGTGGAGAACAAATGGCCAATCCGCCGGCGGACGCCCTGCAGGGGGCCATCACGCACGACAATCAGACCGAAGGCTATTACATCGTCTCCGGCGGCGGCACGGCGTTCATCGACGGCAAGGTTGTCAACGGACGGCGCAGCATGAACAACCCCGACGGCGGACCGAACGGTCCCGGCTGTGGCGGCGGCGTGGCGGTTGGCTCACGCAAAGTCGAGTTGAAGGTCGGTGACGTGCTGATCGTTCCGCCGGGCGTCATTCATGGCTGGTTCGACATTCCCGATCACGTGGACTATCTCAGCTTCCGTCCGTCGCATGGCGTGATGAAGAACGGGTGGGTGAACCCCACCATCGCCTCGAAGTAGCGCTCGCACGTTCTGGCGGAAGGGGCCGGTGGCCGGCGGCCAGTAAGGCCTCTTCCGTCAATCCGCCGTCGGCTGTAATTCCTTGGGCCACTCGAACGGGATCGACGAAAAGAACAGGTCGGGGTCTTTGTCGGTTGCGGCCACGGGGCTCGGCACCTTCGCCGGTCCAAGCGGACGGTTGGCCACGAGGAGTTCTTCCACGGCTTGAGCGGAGAGCGGACGCGAGAAGAGGTAACCCTGGGCGTGCGTGCAACCAAGGCGCTCGAGCTCGCGCGCCTGCACCTCCTCCTCGATGCCTTCGGCGACCACGCTGGTGTTCATCGTGCGGGCGAGGGCGAGGATGCTCTCGACGATGGCCGGGCGGTCGGGAAGCAACAGGCTCTTCACGAACGATCGATCGATCTTCAGCGCATCGACCGGCAGCTTGTGCAGGTGACTCAGCGACGAGTAACCCGTACCGAAATCATCCAGATAGATTTTCACGCCGAAGTCGCGCAGCTCCTGGAGCAGCTTCGCGGCTGCCTGGGGGCTGTCCATCAACGCCGTCTCCGTGATTTCGAGGCGCAGGTTGGTCGGTTTCAGTCGAGCCTGCAGCAGCGCGTGCTCGACGATCCACATGAAGTCCTGCTGCGGCAGTTGCCGGCTGGAGACGTTGACCGTGATGTAGTCGAGGCCATTCTCAGGGAATCGCCGCTGCCAGTCCGCGAACTTCGCGCACGCCTGCTGCATGATCCACGTGCCGAGCGGTTCGATGAGCCCGAGCTCCTCGGCGAGCGGAATGAAGGTCACCGGTGACACCGGCTTGCCGTTGCGCGTCCAGCGCACGAGCGATTCGAACCCGACACACATGCCCGAGGCGAGGAGCACGATCGGCTGATACACCACCTCGAGCTCGTTCTGTTCGACCGCGCGGCGCAAGTCGTTCTCGAGGTCGAGCCGGTCGCGTTCGCGCTTGTGCATGTCGGCGTCGAAGAGCTCGTGGCGCGCCTTGCCGCTCGACTTCGCGTAGGACATCGCGGTGTCCGCGTCGCGCATCATCTCGTCGGGGCTGCTGTAGTGCGACCGGCCGAAGGCAATGCCGATGCTCGCGGTGGTGAACACCTCGCGTCCGCCGATTGAAAAGGGCGCCTTCAGCGCATCCTGGATGCGGAACGCAGTCGCGTTGGCCTGTCCCTCGTCGCCGAGATCGTGCAGGAGGATGGCGAACTCGTCTCCGCCCAGCCTGCCGAGCGCATCTCCCTCGCGCAGGCACGATGCGAGGCGATGCGACACCGCCTCGAGCAGCTCGTCGCCGACCTGATGCCCAAGGCTGTCGTTGACAATCTTGAACCGGTCGAGGTCGAGACAGAGTGCCGCGAATTTGCTGGTGTCGGGCCGTTCCTTGGTCGCGGCGAGGCGTCGACCCAGCCTCTCGACGAAGACGGCGCGGTTGCACGCGTCGGTCACCGACTCGGGCAATCCAACGCTGCCCGGTGCGTCCGTCGCGATCGGTCCCGACTTCTCGGTCAACGATCCTGCCATGCGGGCCATGCGCCGGCCCGCCCCCCGCACCGCTACACCGCAACAGAGGTAGCGGCGGTACGCGCCGTCCTCGTGGCGGATCCGGTGCTCGATGTGAACCTGCTCCGTCTTGCCGCCGAGATGGGCCTCGAGCGCCGCCTTGAGCGCCACGACATCGTCGGGATGGACACGGTCGATCCAGTCCTGCGGGCGACCGACGCCGGCGGACGCGGGCAGCCCTATCATCGCCTTCCATCGGCTCGAGAAGTAGAACTCCTGGCTGCGAAGATCCCATTCCCACAAGCCGTCATTCGCGCCGTCAGCCGCGAGCGAGAGCCGCTCGGCGCTGCGCCTGAGCGCGAGTTCCGTGCGCGCGTGTTCCGTGACGTCATGCCAGAGCACGGTCGCGCCGCCGACAACGGGCAGGACTTTTACCTGCAGAATCCGCGGACCCGCGGCAGCAGGCAGCGCAAGATTCGCGAGCGTCTGCGCGGTCCGGGTGTTGAGCGCATCGTTGATCGCGCGCGGCAGTTCGGTCTTGGCGAGGAGCGGCACCGCCCCCGCGAACGAACAGCCCAGAGCTCGTTCGCGCGGGCACTCGAGGATGCGTTCGAGAGCATCGTTCCAGAACGTAATCCGGCCGCTGCCGTCAACGACGGACAGGCCCTCGTCCAGCGATTCGATGAGCTCTTGTTCGAGCCGGTTGACGGACGCATGGTAGGCGCGGAACGCGAGGCCTAATGGCACCACCGCGACCACCAGCACTTGCCAGTTCCGGTGGCCAATCGCCTCGACCAGGCCCACGGCGACACTGGCCCCGATGCAGTAGTTCGGACAGCCCCGGAGCAGCCGTGTCAGCCACGATCGGTTGACAGGTTGTCTCGTACAGAACGGCGCGATGATGTCCGCGACCGCGCTCGTGGCGAAGCAATAGACGGCAATCGCGGCCGCGATCGGCACTCCCTGTCCGGGCCACGTGAAGCCGCCCATGGTGCCGCCGAGTGCGCGATGTGCGAAGCCCGCGGCCTCTATGGCAACGAGTGCAATGGCGGTATCCAGGAGCGTTCGCCGGATCGGATGGGGATGCTGCGACGCCGTGAGGCCCTGCGTCACGGTTCCGGCGGCGGCGACGAGCAGCGTCGCGTGAGGACCGAGGAGCAGCAGCGAGGTGAAGTCGATGACGAAGCACGCCGGCATGACGGCCCAATCCCGTATCTTCGAGTGCCGCGATGCAGGGATGGACGCGAGAATCGCGGCCAGGATCAGGCCGGAGAATTCAAGGGTTGCGTGAGGGCGTGGCCAGCCGGCAAACCCAAGGACGACTCCCGTCCCGATTGCCGCCGATGCAAACCCGAGGAGGACCGAGCGTCGTGTTCGCGTCTGCATCAGAGGTTCTTGGCGCGGAGTTCGACACGCTGACTCACTTCGGGTTGGCGAGCAATGTCTGGACCACTGTTGGGCTTCCGGTACAAGTGGCTGCTTGACAGCGCGTTACAGAACGTTCGGTCGAAGTCAGACGAACAATAGACGCGGTACCGTTCCGGTACACCCCCGGCGCGGAAAGGCCCGGCGAAGCAGACCGATCGACGTGAATTCATTAGACAAAACGGGGGAAGCGCCGCATTTGCGAGGAGCGTGCGTCCCAGGATCTCTTTGACACACAACTGGTCCATAGCGAGACAGTGACCGGAGCGCGATCGCTCCGGACGCCGCGCCACGGCAGCGGCCGCGGGCGACGTCATGGGCACGCAGGATGATCACGTGTTCGCATCGACCGCCAGCCGCGAGATGAAGGCGTCTGGCGACCGTCGCCGATCAGGGACGACGCCGCGGCCTGCGCGAACTGCTGCGAGGGGAAGACGTGCCGCGCGCGGCGCTGTGCTGCACGAACTGATAGGCACCCACGACAACGTCACGCAGCGCGTCCTGGCGAACTCGCGAGAGTCGGACGAGAACACACGGGTGATCGACGTAGTGTTGCTTCAGATAGTAGGTTTCGGGGGCGTCGGCAATCAGGGCGTCTCGATCTGCGCGGTCCATCATCACGACGAGCGAGTGCGGCTCGGCAGACCTGTGTGCGGCCATGCAGACGAACATCTTGCCGCGAACCTTGAGCGCGGGCTGACCCCACGCCAGCGTCCGCTCGACGCCGTCGAGCCTGCAGCCGATGGACGCGACGTCCTCGAAGGTAATGGTGCCCGCCATTCGACAGCCGACGCATCATACGCCCATGCGGCGCTCAGCTTCGATTGAAAGCACTGCCACGCTCACGCCTGGACGATTCCGCGACTGGCTCATCCGCCCATGGAATGCCGCTTGCTCCGACGATCTTGGAATGAAGCAGC
>Ga0070695_100000305_pt1 | contig 24850 bp, 24 predicted proteins | sample KBSK1252metaG_FD_65471 | JGI IMG/M metagenome (GOLD analysis project Ga0070695, IMG submission 65471) | Corn, switchgrass and miscanthus rhizosphere microbial communities from Kellogg Biological Station, Michigan, USA - KBS K1-25-2 metaG | ecosystem: Host-associated > Plants > Roots >...
GAGCCGGTGCGGCGCGCGCTGCAGTTCATCCTCCGCCAGCAGGAGCCGTTTCCCGCGTTCGTGCTCGACGCCCACTGGAACATCGTGATGCGCAACGACGCATCACGGTGGATCTTCGGCTTGTTCAAGGGAGCGGGCGAGCACGACATGCCCGGCAGCACGAAGGTCAACGTGATGCGCACCGTGTTCGATCCCGGGTGCCTCCGCCGGTTCATCGTCAACTGGGAAAACGTGGCCGGGTGCCTGATGCAATCGATGCATCGCGACATCGCGGCGACCGGCAGCGATGACGTGATTCGGATGCGCGACGAGATGCTCTCCTATCCCGGCGTGCCGTCACGATGGGCCGCGCCCGACAGCCGGGCGCCGGAGCCGTCGCTCATCGCCATGCAGTTGCGGAAGGACGATCTGTCGATGGCGTTCTTCCCGACGGTCACCACGTTCGCCGCGCCGCGCGACGTGACGCTGCAGCAGCTCAAGATCGAGTGCTTCTTCCCGGCCGACGCGGTTACGGAACAGGTCGCCCGCCGCCTCGCGCTGCCCGAGCCCGTGGCCGTCTAGCGCAGGAGCGTAATCCAGGCCCGAAAACTGTCGCTCCGGAGCCCGCCACGTGCGAGATCTGTTCGACGTTTCTGCGGGTACATCGCTTGCTCCTCGACGGCCTCACATTGGTCTTTCTTTTTTCCGCGACGCTCTTCACCAGTTCCGCGCTGCTCTTCATCGTGGAACCGATGATCGCCAAGATGATCCTGCCGCTGCTCGGCGGGACGCCGGCGGTGTGGAATACCTGCATGGTGTTCTACCAGCTCGTGCTGCTGGCTGGTTACCTGTATGCGCACGTGCTGTCACGCAGCTTCACACGTTCGCAGCAGATCGTTATTCACGTGTCGCTCCTCGCCGTGTCGATCGTGAGCCTGCCGATTCTGGTGACCGGCGGGGCGCTGCCTCCGGTCGACGGGTCGCCGATTCCCTGGCTGCTCGCCACGCTGACGCGAACGGCCGGCGTGCCGCTGTTCGTCATTTCGTCGACGTCCCCGCTTCTGCAGCGGTGGTTCGCCTCGACGTCGGGACGCAATCCGTATCCGCTCTACGCGGCGGGGAACGCCGGCAGTCTTCTCGCGCTCGTGATGTATCCGGCGCTTCTCGAGCCGGTCTTCACGCTCAAGCGGCAGAGCGTCGTGTGGGCGATCGCCTACGCCGCATTCATGGCGTTCACGCTGGCCTGCGCCGCGTATACGAGACGCCAGCGTTCGACAGCCGTCGCGACATCGTCTGGTGACGATGCGGCCGGCGCCGCGCGCGCGCCGCTGCCGTCCTGGTCGATGCGGGCGAAGTGGATCGCGCTCGCGGCCGTGCCCTCGAGCCTGATGCTCGGCGTCACCACGTTCCTCACGACCGACATCGCCGCTGTGCCGCTGTTGTGGATTCTGCCGCTCGGCTTGTATCTGTTGACGTTCGTGCTCGTGTTCGCCGAGCGCCAGATCGTGTCGCACCGGCGCATGGTGCGGCTGCTGTCGCTGCTCGTCATTCCGATCATCACGCTGGTCACCTTCGACAGCATGGTGACGCCGCTCGCGCAGATCGCGCTGCACCTGTCGACGTTCTTCGTCGCGAGCATGGTCTGCCACGGCGAGCTCGCGCGCCACAAGCCGGCGTCGGAACATCTGACGCTCTTCTATCTGTGCCTCGCCGTCGGCGGCGTGCTCGGCGGGATCTTCAACGCGATCGTGTCGCCGGTCATCTTCAACAGCATCATCGAGTATCCGCTGATGATCGTCCTGGCGTGCGCGCTGGGGCGGGCGGCGATCGCGGAGGGGCGGCGGACCGAGTGGAGCGACGTCGTGGCGCCGGCGGTGCTCGGCGCCGGCACGCTCGCCATGATGTTCGTGTTCAAGGGCGGCGATTCGAAGCGGATTCTCGATCTGCTGCTCGTGTTCATCATCCCGGGCGTCGTGCTGTTCACCTTCCGGCAGAAGCCGATCCGCTTCGCGCTCGGCGTGGCGGCGATGATCGTGGCGAGCATGACCTACATGAGCGCGCACGAGCGCGTGCTGCATCGCGGCCGCAGCTTTTACGGCGCGCATCGGGTGACGCTCGATCCGTTGGATCGATACCGCGTGTTCGTCGACGGCGGCATCGTGCACGGCGCGCAGAGCACCGACCCGGCGCGGCGCCGCGAGCCGATGACCTATTTCCACAAGAACGGTCCGATCGGACAGGTGTTCGCCGGCGCCCCTCGCCGGGCCCGCGTCGGCGTCGTCGGTCTGGGCATCGGCACGCTGGCGGCGTACAGCCGTCCGAACGAGCGCTGGACGTTCTACGAAATCAACCCGGCCGTGGTGGACGTCGCCCGCGACGGCCGCTACTTCACGTTCCTGGAAGACTCCGCCGCGCGAACCGACATCGTGCTCGGCGACGCGCGCCTGTCGCTCGTGCGCGCCGAGGATCACGAGTTCGACCTGCTCATCCTCGATGCGTTCAGCTCGGACGCCGTCCCGGTCCACCTGCTCACGCGGGAAGCGCTGGCGCTGTACCTCAAGAAGCTGTCGCCGAATGGCGTCCTGGTCTTCAACATCTCGAATCGATACGTGGAGCTGCGGCCGCTCCTGGCCGACCTCGCGTCCAGTTCCGGCCTCGTCTGCCTGACGCAGGACGACCTGCGGCTCACGCGCGACGACGTTGCGGCCGGGCGTTTTCCGTCACGCTGGCTCGTGATGGCTCATCAGCGCGCCGACTTCGGCGCGTTGGCGACGGACAGCCGATGGCAGACCGTCGGACCGCGTCAACGGCAGGTCGTGTGGAGCGACGAGTTCTCGAACCTGCTGAGCGTCTTCAAATGGCGCGGCTAGACACGGTCGTGGAGCGTCTCGCCTGAATCAATAACGGCTCGACACTCGGAAGCACGCAAAGGCCGCCAAGACCGCAAAGAATTCTAGAATCGTCCTTTGCGGTCTTTGCGTTTCCATTACGTCTCGCGTAATCGCCAGGCCCGAATCCCTTCGACACAATCGATCGCGGAACGATGGTTCACGCGATCGCGCTCTCGGTCGTCCTGCAGCTCTCGAACGCAGCGGGGGTGCCGCCGCCGGTTGCGGCGAAGGCGCAGACGGAAGTCGTGCGCGTCTATCGCGAGATTGGCGTCGACGTCGAATGGTCGCGAACGATCGCGCTCGGAGGCGATCGACAGCTCGCGATTCACGTCATCCTCATTCCGTACGAGACCGGCAATCTGCAGCAGCGTCCGAAGACGGTGATGGGCGCCGCGATCCGCACGCCGAACGGGACGAACGTCGCGTACGTCTTCTACCGGCGCGTCGAATCGGAAGCGGCGCAGCACGCGGTGTCGCCCGCGTTCGTGCTCGCGTGCGCGATTGCGCACGAAGTCGGCCATCTCCTGATGCCCGACGGCATGCACGGCGGTCATACGTCGATGGGCCTGATGCGCGCGTCGTGGGACCGGGACGACTTCCGCCGCGCCGACATGGGACAGCTCCGCTTCCAGCCCGAGCAGGCGCTGTTGATTCGCGCGCGATTACAGACGACGGTTGAAGAGCAGCGCGGCGACAGCGCTCGCCAGTAGCTCGACGAGCACCACGAGCGTCAGCAGCGTGAATTTCCAGTCGCGCTGCTGCGCGTACTCGCTGATCGATACCAGCACGCGGATCACCGGCGTCGCCAGCAGGACGATGACGCCGCCGTGCAGCAGCAGGTCGGCCAACGCCGCGGCGGTGCCCGTCAGCGTCAGCAGGAGACCCGCGCCGAGGGAGATCGAGCTCGTGATCACGCCGGCGCGGAGCACGCCGCCGATCGCGTGTTCGAGCCGGCTCAGGCGACACCCCGCATGAACATCAGCACTGAAATCAGGAACAGGACGATCGCCAGCAGCAGCTTCAACCACCGTGCAGAAGCGCGCTGGCCGAATCGCATGCCGCTCCACGATCCGAGCTGGACGCCGAGCACGGCCGCCGCGGCAAGCGCCGGTACGAGCTGACCCTGCCCGTAGTAGATGACGGCGCCGGCGGTCGCGGTGACGCCAATCATGAACGCGCTGGTCGCCGCCGCCGCGCGCATCGGCACGCCGCACCAGGCGTTCAGCACCGGCACCTTGATGAAGCCGCCGCCGATGCCGAGCAGCGACGACAGATTGCCCGCGATGAACGACGCGACGAGGGCGACCGGCAATCGCTTCACGCGATACGTCACCGTCCCGCCGCTCTCGTCCTCGTAGTAGCGGCCGCCGAGAATCCCCGGATCCGCGGACGGATCGAGCATCACGTTCCGGCGCTGCAGACGGCTCAGCATGATCACCGCGACGATCGCGCTGATGACGCCGAACAGTTTCTGCAGCGTCGATTGCGCGAGCATCTGCGCCGTCACGCCGCCGAGCAGACTGCCGCCGGCGGTCGCGACCTCGAGCAGCATGCCGAGCCGGATGTTGATCAACTGCTTGCCCGCGCGTCCCGCCGACACGCTGCTCGACGTCGCGATGACGGTGGTCAGGCTGATCGCGGCGGCGGCCGTGATCGGAAACCGCAGACCGAGATTCAGAAACGGGACGAGGAAGATCCCGCCGCCGAGGCCGAGCAGCGCGCCGAGGCTGCCGGCCACGGCGCCCGCCACGAAGATGATCAACGCGAGCGCGGGCGTGACGACCGGCATCACGACGCTCGACGCAGAACTCGCGGAACACGCAGAGCAAACATGGTTCTGCGGGTTCTGCGGGTTCTGCGTGGATCGTCGTGGGGACGCGGCTGGCTCACGAGGTGAACTTTCGCGTTTGTGCGAGGTACCGGGTCGCTTTTTCAATCGCCAGCGACTCGGCCTCCTCGCGTGTCGCCCCGTCGGCGCGGGCGAAGCGCGCGCCGGGGTCGACGTTCGAGATCGTGCAGTGATAGACATCGCCGAGCTTGTAGGTCTCGATCGAGACCCGCCAGCCGCCGATCTCTTCCTGCCGCCGTGTGAGCTCCTCGGGTTTCATGTCACGACATTCAACGCAGAACCCGCGGAACACGCGGAACCAAAACGGGTCCCGGCGGTTTCTGCGTGTGCTGCGTTGATCGTTTTCTCAGGGCTTCTCGACGGGCGCTCCGACGAGGTTCCCCCACTCGGTCCACGATCCGTCGTAGTTCTTCACGTTCTTGAACCCGAGCAGGTGCTTCAACGCGAACCACGTCAGGCTCGACCGCTCGCCGATGCGGCAGTACGCGATGACGGGCTGGTCGCTGGTGATGCCCTGCGCCGAATACAACGCCTGCAGATCCTCGAAGCTCTTGAACGTCCCGTCCTCGTTGCAGTTCTTCCCCCACGGGATGCTCTTCGCGCCGGGAATGTGTCCGCCGCGCTGGCACGTCTCGGGAAGTCCCGGAGGCGACAGAATCTCGCCCGTGAATTCCTGCGGACTGCGCACGTCGACGAGCCCCGCCGACTTCGCCTTCATCGCCTGCTGCACTTCCGGCAGGAACGCGCGCAGCGACGTGTCCGGCGCCTTGGTCTTGTAGGTCTTCGCGTCGACGCGCGGCTTCTCGGTGCTGAGGTCGCGCCGCTCGGCCAGCCATTTCTTGCGGCCGCCGTCCATGATCCGCACGTCTTCGTGGCCGTAGATCTTCAACTGCCAGAACGCCCACGCGGCGAACCAGTTGTTGTTGTCGCCGTACAGCACGATCGCCGTCTTGTTGTCGATGCCGCTCTGGCCGAGCAGCGCTTCGAGCTTGTTGGCCGGCACGATGTCGCGCACGACGGTGTCGCACAGCTCCGTGGTCCAGTTCCATCCGACCGCGCCGGGCACGTGACCCTGATCGTACGCGGTCGTATCGACGTCGACCTCGACGACGCGCACGCCCGCGTCGGTGGCGTGCTGCGCGACCCAGTCGGTGGTGACGAGCACGCTTGGTAGTGTGGCTGCCATATGACCTCCCTTCGAAACCTTTCGAGCCCACGATCTTATCGCGCTATCGCGACAATCACAGTTCGAGCAGATCTTTTCCGAGAATGACTTCGCCGCCGAAATGCGGGCGCCCCGCCTGGAGCCACGCGCGGTCCCCGTCCGGGTGATTTTCCGGAACGAAATGCGACAGCACGAGCGTCTGCACACCCGCTTCGGCCGCGATTCGCGTCTTCCGCCCCGGCTGTGCCGCGGCGCGCCGGCCAAGGCGCCAGCGCACTGCCCCCGCGGACGCGGCCTTCAGGAAGTCGCGACGGTTCATCGCTTCACGACCCCGATACTCACGAGCGTGTCGCCCTTCTTCAGCGACGGCACCGCGCGGACGTACAAAACAGTGCCGGTTTCGGGCGCGACGATCTCCTGCAGCGGACGATTCAGGTAATCGGTCACCGTGCCGATCTTCGCGCCTTTCGCCACGTTCGCGGCGCGATCGACCGCCGGATGGAACATGCCGTTCTGTTCCGCCGTGATGTTGACGAGCCGCTCGATCCAGATCGGCGTGACTGGCGGCGCGGCGCTTCGCGCCGTCATCTTCAGATGCGCCATCACGTTGCGGACGCCGCGCTCGAGCATCGCCGCTTCGCCCGCGTCCACCGGACCTGAGCGCCCGGCTTCCGCCGTGATCGACGGTTTGCCGCGCGTGGAGGCGGTGTTCTCGAGAAACCGCGACACGTTCGGATCTGCGGGACGATCCGTCGAGATGATGATGTACGGCAGGCCGAACGCCACCGCCATCGCTTTCGACGCCTCGTCCTGCTGCTGACGTCCGGTCACGGTCCAGTAGCTGTACGGCCGCAGGTTCTCGTCGACGTCGCCGCCGTGCAGATCGATCAGGTGATCGCACCGCTCCACCACGTCCTTCGTGATGAGGGACGAGGCCCGTTCGGTTTGCGTCCCGTTCGCGTTCCCCGGGTAGAAACGGTTCATGTTCTTGTTGTCGGTCGGGTTCACGTGCGGCACGATCTGCTCGAACGAGGGCACGTTGACGATCGGCAGCAGAATCAGCGTGCCCGAGACCTCGCCCGGACTCACGCTGCTGATCAAATGCTCGACGGCGACGATCGACGTGTACTCCGAGCCGTGCGCGCCCGCGACGACGGCGAGCACGGGTCCCGGCTTCGCACCGTGGATGACGGCCACCGGGATGTCGTAGCCGGCGTCGACGCCGGCCGGCACCTTGAGGACGCCGTACGCCTTCTGCCCGCGCGCGGCCGTCGCGGTTCCGACCGTGAACGCGGCGCGCGCCTCCTGGGCCTGCCCTGAGCTGTGTCGAAGGGCGGCGGCTGACAGAGCGACGCACATGATGACAGACGCAGAGAGCAGGCTTTTCATCTCGCTTTTCCTTGACGGCATCGTCATGCCGGCGCAACTTTACAACGGTTCACGCAAGTCAATATAGTTGCGGATTCGGCGCGAGGGCCGCGCTGCACGGTGAAAACTTACCCGCTCTTTATCAACGGCGAATTCGTCGAGCCGCAGGCAACGGCCACGCTCGACGTGCTCGACCCGGCGACCGCCGAGGTCATCGCACGCGTGCCCGATGCGGGCGCCGCCGACGTCGACCGCGCGGTGAACGCGGCGCGGGCGGCCTTCGATGAGGGCCCCTGGAAGGAGACGACGGCGCAGGAGCGCGGCCGCATTCTGTTCAAACTCGCCAACATCGTTCGCGATCGCGCGGCGGCGCTCGCGGAGGTCGAGACGCACAACACCGGCAAGCCGATCGTCGAGGCGGAGTCCGACATCGCCGACGTCGCGACCTGCTTCGAGTACTACGGCGGAATGGCGACGAAGATTCACGGCGACGTCATCCCGGTGCCCGACAACGCGATGAGCCTCGCCCTGCGCGAGCCGATCGGCGTCGCGGGACAAATCGTCCCGTGGAACTACCCGCTGCTGATCGCGTCGTGGAAGCTCGCGCCGGCGATCTGCGCGGGGTGCACGATGGTGTTGAAGCCGGCCGAGCAGACACCGCTCACCGTGCTCGAGCTCGCGACAAGCTTCCCCGACGCCGGGCTGCCGCCGGGCGTCGTCAACATCGTCACCGGACGCGGTGAGACGGCCGGCGCGGCCATCGTCGAGCATCGCGACGTCGACAAGATTGCGTTCACCGGCAGCGTCGAGGTCGGCAAGACGATCATGCGCAGCGCGGCGAACACGCTGAAGAAGGTCACGCTGGAACTCGGCGGCAAATCGCCGAATATTTTTTTCGCGGACGCCGACTTCGAGGTCGCCGTCGAAGGGGCGCTGTTCGGCGTGTTCTTCAATCAGGGCGAGGTCTGCTCCGCCGGCAGCCGCATCCTGGTGCAGCGGCCGATCTACCGCAAGTTCGTCGACGCGATGGTCGAGAAAACGCGCGCGATCACGATCGGACCGCCGATGGACCGGGCGACGAAGATGGGCGCGCTCGTCAGCCGCGAGCAGTTCGACCGCGTGCGCGAGTACCAGGAGATCGGCAAGCAGGAGGCCAAGGTCGCGGTCGGCGGAGGACGAGTCTCGGGCGCGATGTTCGAGAAAGGCTATTTCGTCGAGCCCACGATCTTCTACGACGTCGACAACGCGAGCCGCATCGCGCGCGAGGAGATTTTCGGACCGGTCGCGGCGGTGATCCCGTTTGATTCCGAGCGTGACGCGCTGCGGATCGCCAATGATACGTACTTCGGCCTGGCGGCCGCGGTATGGACGCGCGACATCTTCCGCGCGATGCGCGTCGTGAAGAATCTGCGGGCGGGCATCGTCTGGGTGAACCACATGCAGCCGACCTTCGTCGAGGCGCCCTGGGGCGGCTACAAACAGAGCGGCATCGGCCGCGAGCTCGGCAAGTGGGGCGTCGAGGAGTATCTCAACGTCAAGCAGGTGTACATCAATCTCTCAGAGAAACCGATCGGATGGTACTGACGAATGCTCTCCCAGCAGCAAAGGGCCATTAGCCAGCGCGGCGAGCCGAAGGCGAGCCGTGGCGGGCGGCGGGGGTGGGGCCCCGCCGCAAAGTAAAAAAAGGAGACACGGAAATGAACCATTACGGTGGCAAGGACCTGGCGGACGCGTTCCGCACGGTTCGGAAGAACACGATTCAGATCGCAGAGGACATTCCCGAGGACAAGTACGGGTTCAGCGCCGCGCCCGACACGCGCACCGTTGCGCAGACGCTTGCGCACATTGCGGTTGCTCCGCAATTCCAGCTCGCCGTGCACCAGACCGGGGTCACGGACATGAAGACGTTGAACTTCGCCGACCTCTTTCAGAACTTCACCGCCGAGGAGAACAAGCCGCGGTCGAAAGCGGAATTGATCGAGTACCTCAGGTCCTCGGGCGACGGCTTCGCGTCGTTTCTCGACACCGTCGACGATGCGTTTCTCGCCGAGCGGGTGTCGCTGCCGCCCGGCGCGCAGCCGACCTCGAAGACGCGCTTCGAGATGCTGCTCGGCGCGAAAGAGCACGAGATGCACCACCGCGGGCAACTGATGCTGATCGAGCGGATCCTCGGCCAGGTCCCGCACCTCACGCGTGTCATGCAGGAGCGGATGGCCGCGAGGCAGGCCGCTACGGCGCAGGCGTCGCAGTGAGCCGCCTGCTCGCGACGGCGATCGTCGCGGCGGCGGCGGTTGGAAGCGTGTCCGGCCAATCGAGCATGCCTTCGATCTCTCACGAGTACGCCGAGGTCAACGCTCAGCGCCTGCACTACGTGCGTGTAGGTCGCGGGCCGCTGATGATCTTCGTCCACGGCTTCCCCGAGTTCTGGTACGAGTGGAAGAGTCAGCTCGCCGAGTTCGGCCGCGATCACACGGCCGTGGCATTGGATCAACGCGGCTACAACCTCTCGTCGAAACCCGAGGAAGTCTCGGCGTACCAGATGCCGAATCTCGTCGCCGACCTTCACGCGCTCGCGACCGAGCTGCTGAAATCGACCGGCGGCAAGACGTTCACCCTCGTCGGGCACGACTGGGGCGGCGTCGTCGCATGGGTGTACGCCGCGTCGCATCCGGACATGCTCGACAAGCTCGTCATCCTCAACGCGCCGCACCCGACGATCTTCGGGCGCGAGCTGCGCGCGAATGCGGCGCAGCAGAAAGCCAGCGAGTACATGTTGATGTTCCGCAGCGCCGAGGCCGAGGCGCTGCTGTCCGAGAACCAGTACGAGTGGCTCAAGCGCGCGGTGCTCGGCAACAACCCGTCGGCGGCGGACGTCGACGCCTACGTCGACGCGTGGTCGCAGCCGGGCGCGCTGACGGGCGGTTTGAATTACTACCGCGCCGCGGGCGTGGGACCACCGGCCCCGAGCGCGTCGACAGGACGCGCCGACGCGCCGCCGCCGACCGCGGCTCCACCGGCGATTCCGCCGATCGTCGTCCGCGTGCCGACGCTCGTGATCTGGGGAGAGAAAGACACGGCGCTGCTCACCGGCAATCTCAACGGGCTCGAGGAGGTGGTGCCGAAGTTGACCGTGAAGCGGATTCCCAACGGCACGCACTGGATTCCGCGCGAGAACGCGTCCGACGTGAACAAGTTGATCCGCGAGTTCCTCGCGCAGCCCGGGAGCTGAGATCTGGTGGCCGCGCCGCGCTTCACGCCGGCGACGTTGAAGTTTCTGCGCGCGCTCAAGCGCAACAACCGGCGCGACTGGTTCAACGCGCACAAAGACGACTACGAGCATCACGTCCGCCAGCCGATGGCCGCCATCGTCGAGCGGCTGGCGGACGACCTGCGCGGGTTCGCGCCCGAGATCGTCGCCAGCCCGAAGCTGTCGATGTACCGCATCTACCGCGACACGCGCTTCTCCGAGAACAAGGCGCCCTACAAGACGCACGTCGCCGCCGTGTTTCCGACCCGCGGCCTGCCCAAGCACGAGGGCGCCGGTCTGTACTTTCACGTCTCGCCGACCGAAGTCTGGGTCGGGGGCGGTATGTACGCGCCGCAGACGCCGCAGCTGCAGGCCGTGCGCGAGCACATCGCCGCGAACGTCAAACGGCTGCGCACGATCGTCGAGGCGCCCGCCTTTCGCCGGCAGATTGCGATCGAAGGAGAGAAGCTGCAGCGCGTGCCGCGCGGCTTTCCGCGCGATCACGAAGCGGCCGACTATCTGAAGTACCGCAACTTCATTGCGGGCTCTGAGTTTCCGCCGTCGCTCGCCGCGAGCCCCGCGTTCTACGGCACGCTGCTGAAAGTCTTTCGGCAGGTGGCGCCGCTCGCGCGGTTTCTGAACGAGCCGCTGGTGTCGGAGGGAACGTGAGCGCCGCCGGGTCACAGTTCAGCAAAGCGCGCCTCGAGATGCTGTGCGACGGCGTCTTCGCCATCGCGATGACGCTCCTCGTGCTCGAGCTCAAGGTGCCGGACCTGCCGCGCCGCGCCGCGTCGGCCGAAATCCTTCACGCGCTCGGCGCGTAATCCGACCGATGCGCGAGCCCGATGATCTCGACGCGCTCGTCAGCGAGCTGAACGCCGACGCGCCGCGCGACGCGCGGACGGTGAAAGGCGACGAGGCGTCCGCGCGCCTTCGCGGCTGGCTCGAGCAGATGGTCGAGCGCGGCGCCAGCGATCTGCTGCTCGTCGCCGGCGCGCCGGCGTCGCTGCGGATCGACGGCGCCATCACGCCGCTCGTCGCGGAGCGCGGCGGCCCGCTCGGCAGCGAGGAAATCGCCGACGCCGTCGAGCCGGCGCTTCCGCCTCACGCACGGCGGGCGTACCGCGATCACGGCATTGCCGACGGATCGCTTCGTGCGTCCGATCTCGGCCGCTTCCGCATCAACCTTCATCACGAGCGAGGCCGCGCCGCGGCGGCGATTCGCCGGTTGCCGTCCGCGGTGCCGCGGCTCGCGTCGCTCGGCCTGCCGGCCGGCGTCGAAGCGTTGAGCCGCCTTCCACGTGGTCTGGTGCTCGTCGGCGGCCCAACCGGATCCGGCAAGACGACGACGCTGGCGGCGCTGGTGAACGAGATCAACCTGCGCGACGCGCGGCACATCATCACGATCGAGGATCCGATCGAGTACGAGCATCAGCACCGCCGGTGCCTGGTCGAGCAGGTGGAGATTGGCGTCGACGCGCCCGACTTCCCCACCGCGCTGCGCGCCGCGCTCCGCCAGGCGCCCGACGTCATCGTCGTCGGCGAGATGCGCGATCCCGAGACGATGCAGATTGCGGTCGCCGCGGGCGAGACGGGACACCTCGTCTTCTCGAGCCTCCACACGACCGACGTCGCGACGACCGTCGCGCGCATCGCCGATTCGTTTCCACTCGAGCGGCAGAACACGATCCGGCAGGAGCTCGCGATGGCGCTCGCCGCCGTGATGACGCAGATGCTCATGCCGAAAATCGGGGGCGGCCTGATTCCGGCCGCCGAGCTGTTGATGGTCGGCTACGGCGGGCGGCAGCACGTGCGCAAGAACGCGCTGCAGCACTTGCATCAGGAGATCACCATCACGCGCAAGCAGGGTTCCTTCACGCTCGAAGAGTCGCTGACGGATCTCGTGAAGCACGGTCTCGTCGATCGCAGGGACGCGCTCACGCGCGCCGTGCATCCCGACGAGCTCGAACGCCTTCTGGGCTAGACTCTTCAGGCTTCTCCCCCATCGGATATCGCTATGCGCATGATCGCTGCTGCGGTTCTCGTCCTCGCCTTGTCCACGGCGGCCGCCGCCGACCAGGTCGCGGACGACTTCGTGCTGACCGGCACCGTGGCTCCCGGATCCGTCGTCTCGCTTCGCGGCGAATGGACGGCCGCATCCAACGTCGTCCCGGTCTTCCTGCGGGCGTTGAACGCCAGAGACGACGTGCCGGCGGGCAACACCGATCTCGCCGAGGGCGTGCTGAAGTTCACCGTGCCGCCGTCGCTGCGGCCCGGCGCGTACACGGTCCGACTCGGATCGGACAAGCAGCTGCTCGTTCCCGGGACGCTCAACGTCGAGATTCCGGTCGTGACGCTCGAAACCATCAACCCCGCGACCTCGTATCGACGCGGGGAAGGCGCGTTCGACTTCACGCTCGTCGGCGAGCACTTCGCCCTCGATCCCTGCGACGACGACGTCGTCGTCCAGGGACAGGATTCGATTGTGAAGGTCCGCGCGGCGACCGCGGAAGCGTGCGGCGCCAATCCCGACAGGACGATCACGCCGAAAACGTGTCCGAGCGGAACGCCGGGCGCCCGGCCTGAAGGCAGCCTGCCGCAGGGCACGTGTTTGTGGGTGGAGAGCCCGCGGCTGATGCACATCGTCGGATACCCGGCGGCACGGTATCAGGGTCCGATGACGGTGAGCGTGCGCGTCGGAAACACCAGAAGCGAGCCGCGGCAGCTCGTGCTGGCGCGCTTCTCCGAAAGGGCGATCGCGTTCCTCAGCGCCGGTGCGATCACCATGCTGTTGACGATCGTTTGGTGGACCGTATCGGGCGGTCTCGCCAAGAACAAAGTCGGCGCGAGACGGATCGGCGTGTTTGAATCGTTCATCTTCGATCCCGAGACGAATACGTACAGCCTGTCGAAGTTTCAGTTGGTCCTGCTCTCGGTGACGTTCGTGTTCGGCTATCTCTACATTTTTTTTGCGACCTGGCTCATTCAATGGAGATTCACGCTGCCGGATGTGCCGCAAAACGTCGCGGCCATTCTCGGGTTGAGCGGCGGGACCGCGATTGCCGCCGCCGGTCTCACCGCTGCGCGCGGTTCGAAAGGCGCGGGGCTGCAGCGTCCAACCGGCGCCGATTTGATCAGCAACGGCGGCGTCGTCGTCGGCGAGCGCTTTCAGTTTTTCGTCTGGACCATCGTCTCCTCCATCGGATTCGTGATGCTGCTCGTGTCGCAGGACCCTGCGAGGGTCAACGGTTTTCCGCAGATTCCGGACGGACTGCTGTACGTGATGGGCATCAGCGCGGCGAGCTATCTCGGCGGGAAAGCGGCGCGAAAACCGGGGCCGATCATCCAGAGCATCGCGGTGGACACGAGGTCGGCGAAGCCGATCCTGATCGTCCAGGGCCAGAGCCTGGGCAGCGACGGACGGTTCTTCGTCGACGGCAAGGAGCTGCCAATCGTGCCAGGCAAGGAGGACCTGACGATCAAGACGCCGCAGGAAGACGCGGCCGATCCGAAGTTCTGCAGCGAGCTCAAGATCACGATCGACGTTCCCGACATCGACGTCTCGAAGGGCGAACACCGGTTCCGGATCGTCAACCGGGACGGACAATTCGCCGACATCTCGTTCTCGGCCGAGCAGCCGGTCGTCGATGAAGTCTTCCCGAAGAACACGACGCCGGCTCCCGGGGTCAAGAAGTTGCCGCCCAGCGACGCCTTGACCGCTGTGATCGTGACGGGAGCGAATCTGCGCGCGAACAGCCACGTCACGTGGCAGGCGCCCGGCGAGACCGAGGCGAAGAACGTGTCCATCGCGAGCCAGAAAGACGAGTCGCAGCTGGAGGTGTCGCTCGTGCCGGGCAAACCGGGCACGGGATTGCTGACGATAACGACACCGTCCGGATCCGTTGCTACTGGCACCGTCACCGTCGAAAAAGGCGACGGCTCCGGCGGCGGTGCCCTGACACCGGCGCCGGCCGAGACATCGACGACCTCTTCGACATCGACATCGGCGGCGCCGACGGCAGCGGCGTCGCCGGTCGCGCTGGCATCGCCGCCGACAGCGGGCGGACCAGCGCCTGGCCCGGAAGGAACCGGCACCGCCGGCACCGGTGCGCCTGCTGCCGGATCGGGTGGGTCGTCCTGATCGATCGCGCGGACATCGAGCGCACGTATGCGGTCATCGGGCCGTACATCCGGCGCACGCCGGTCATCGAGGTCGATGGCCGCGATCTCGGCAACGCTGCTGCCGGCGTCGAGCGGGTGACGCTCAAGCTCGAACTGTTTCAGCGCGCCGCGTCGTTCAAGACGCGCGGCGCCTTCGCGAATCTCCTGCAGCGAGATGTACCTGCTGCGGGCGTCGTCGCCGCGTCAGGCGGGAATCACGGCGCGGCGGTCGCGTTCGCGGCGATGCAACTGAAGGTCCGCGCGAAGATTTTCGTGCCGGCGATTTCGTCGCCCGCGAAGATCGATCGCATTCGCTCGTACGGCGCGGATCTCACCGTCGGCGGCGAACGGTACGCCGAAGCGCTCGCCGCGAGCGAAGCGTACGCGGCCGAATCGGGCGCGCTGCAGGTGCATGCGTTCGATCAGCCGCACACGCTGCTGGGACAGGGCACGCTCGCGCTCGAGCTGAGCGAGCAGGCGCCGCGGCTCGACACGCTGCTCGTCGCCGTCGGCGGCGGCGGATTGATTGGCGGAATCGCCGCATGGTACGCGGGGAGCATTCGAGTGGTCGGCGTCGAGCCCGAAGGCGCGCCGACGCTGACCGAGGCGCTCAAAGCCGGACGGCCGGTCGACGCGCCGGCGGGCAGCATCGCCGCCGATTCGCTCGCGCCCCGGCGCGTCGGCGAGCTGATGTTTCCAATCGCGCGCGACTACATCGAGCGCGTCGTGCTCGTCACCGACGATGCGATTCGCGCCGCGCAGAGAGCGTTGTGGGATGCCGTGCGCGTGGTCGCCGAACCGGGCGGCGCCGCGGCGCTCGCCGCGCTGCACAGCGGCGCGTATCAACCAGCGCCCGGCGAGCGCGTCGGCGTCGTGGTCAGCGGCGGCAACACGACCGCAGTTCACTTTAATTGAGACAGCCGCGGCCGCGCGAATACAAAAACGTTGACGCGCGCGGCCATTGAAGATTATGCGCGAGCGCGACGGCGCGAGCGCGTCAGGCGTGGGGGTGGGGCCCCACGCGATCGGAAATTGACCCTCGGCAATTTTTGCTCGTTCATCCCGCAATGCCCCGCGCAGAATCTGCCCGTTTGAACCGGCGTTGCCAGGCACCCTCATCATGCTTTCAGCGAGTTACGGGCGATTCGCACGCCGGTACACGCTTCGCATTCAATGACGTCGTCGGTGACGATGCTAAGATGAGAACCGTGCAAATCGAGCAGCGGAAGGTCACGTACACCGACCTCGAGAGCTGGCCGGACGATGGACGCCGGTACGAGCTCTATGACGGCGAGGTGTATGTGTGCCCTGCCCCGACGAACCGACATCAGGTCGCCATGGGCGAGCTCTACGCGCATCTGCGGTTGTATGCACAGCGTACGGGCGGACTCGCGCTGATATCGCCGGTCGATATCGTCTTCACAGAGCACACCGTACTGCAGCCTGATATCTGTTTCTTCCAGACCTCGCGCCGACATTTCGTGGACCCGGACAAGCCGAATCGCACGGCACCGGATGTCGTCGTCGAGGTGCTGTCGCCGAGTACGCGCCGGAACGACCTCGGACGGAAGAAGGCCACGTTTGCGCGGTTCGGCGTGGCCGAGTACTGGTTGCTCGACCCGTACAAGCGGCGGCTCGACCGCTACACGCATCGGCGCGGCGTCTACGAGCGGACGCTGAGCGCCGGCGGCGACGAACGGTTCGAATCGGCGGTGCTTGCCGGTTTCACCTGCGCTGTTCGGTCGCTGTTTCTCTGGTAGCTGTCAACCCTGAATTGATCGCGAAGAACAGGGCGCCCGCCGCGAGCGCCGCGGCTCCTCCGAGGAGCTGCTGCCGTGTTGCGCCCGCGACGACTGCGAGCGACACGACGATCGCCGCGATCGGCACGACCGGACCGAGCGGCGCGACGAAGGTTGCCGGTTTGACCGTTGATGCGAACTGCGGCGACCGCAGGCGCAGCGTCGCCGCGCACGCGCCGGTGTAGGTGACCAGCCGCGCGAGCGCGCTGACGACCGCGATCGCGGCAAACGATCCGGTGAGCCCGAGCAGCAGCGCGACGGTCGACGTGAAGACGACGGCGTTGGCCGGCGTGCGGTAGCGCGGATGAATGCGGCCGAAGAACGCCGGCAATTCACCATGCTCGGCGAGCGCGTACAGCATCCGGGATCCGCTCAGCACCTGGCCCGCGTTGTTGCCGGTCATCGAGAGCACCGATCCGACGCCGACGAGCAGTGCGCCTCCCGATCCGAGAAACACCGCGGCGGCGTCGGCAACCGGCGTGCTGTGCGCCGCGAGATCCGGCAGCACGCCCTGCGCCACGATCTGGGCCAGCGTCATGATCGTCAGCACGGCCAGGATCGTCGTCACGAGCGCGAACGGGACGTGACGACGTGGATCGAGCGCTTCGCCCGCCGGCACCGGCACGACGTCGTAGCCGCCGTAGACAAAGATGAGCAGCAGCGCCGCCGTCGACGCCTGGGCCGCGGTGATTGGCGGAAACGACGTCAGCCGCGACGGCTCGATGAACCAGAGGCCGGCCGCAATGAAGACCGCGAGCGGCACGAGCTTGCCAATCGTGAGTGCGTTCACCACCCACGCACTCTGGCGGATGCCGCGGACGTTGATCCATGTGAGTGCGGACGTGATGGCGAAAAGCACGAGCGTTCGCGGCCAGCCGGCGGTCGCCGACGGAAAGTAGTAGCCGAGCGCCACCGCGATGCCGGCCATCACGCTCGCCTGGCTCGACGCGCGGGTGAACCACTGCATCCAGCCGACCTCGAAGGCCGCGAACCGGCCGAACGCCGCGCGCGTGTAGAGGTACGGGCCGCCGGTGCTGTCGAAGCGGCTGCCGACTTCCGCGAAGCACAGCGCCACCGACAGCGACGCGAGCCCCATCAGCACGAATGCGATCGGCCCCCAGGCGCCGCCGATCTGGGCGGCCACCTGCGACGGCATCAGGAAGATCGCGCCGCCGATCACCTGGTTGATGCCGATGGCCGTCAGGTCCCAGCGGCCGAGCGCCCGGCGCAGCGTGGGGGCCGGCTGTATGATCCGATCGACATGCATACGACGCTTCCGCGCCGATTCTACGCGGATCCCGATTTCTACCGCGCCGAGCTGGAGCGTTTTTATTTCAACCGGTGGATTTGCGCCGGACGCGCCGATCAGATTCCGGAACCGGGCGACTACTTCACCCGCACGCTCGCCGGCGACAGCGTCATCGTCACGCGCGACCGGTCAGGGGAGATTCACGCGTTGTTCAACGTCTGCCGCCATCGCGGGACGCGGATCTGTGAGCAGCCCGAAGGGCACTTCGTCGATCGCATCCAGTGCCCGTATCACGCATGGACGTACGACCTCGAGGGCCGGCTGCTCGCGGCGCCGCACATGCCGCCGGGATTCTGCAAGGACGAATACCCGCTGCATCGCGCCGGCTGCGATGTCTGGGACGGCCACATCTTTGTGTTTCTCGGGCAGGATGCGCGGGATGGGACGCGGCCTCCGCTCGCGGAGCAACTAGCCGATCTTCCCAAGCGATTCGCCGCGTATCGCATGGGCGATCTGCGTCTCGTCCGGCGGATTGTGTACGACGTCAAGGCGAACTGGAAGCTCATCGTCCTCAACTACAACGAATGTCTCCACTGCCCGAACCTGCATCCCGCGCTGAACAGGCTGCATCACTATCTCGGTGCCGAGAACGTCGCGCCGACCGCGTGCTACTGCGGCGGCGCGATGGGCTTTCGCGACAACGTCGAGACGATGAGCACCGACGGCAGGCGGCGCCGCGACGTTCTTCCGGGCTTGAGCGAGACCGAGCGGCAGCAGGTGGCGTACTACTCGATCTACCCGAACCTGTTTCTCAGCCTGCATCCCGACTACGTGATGACGCACACGCTGTGGCCGCGCGCCCACGACCGCACCGAGATCGTCTGCGAGTGGCACTTCCATCCGGCCGAGCTCGCGAAACCGGATTTCTACGCAGACGATGCGATTGAGTTCTGGGATCAGACGAATCGCGAAGACTGGTGGATCTCGGAGCAGTCGCAGGCCGGCATCCAGTCACGCGTCTACGAACCGGGGCCGTACTCGGAACGCGAGGCGTTGCTCTGGAGCTTCGACGAAATCGTGAAACGCGAGGCCGAACGGGAGACGTGAAGACTTTTTTACGTGCGCGCGGGGCCCTACCCCCGCGCGCCTGCCACCGCTCGCCTTCGGCTCGCGGCGCTGAGTTGCAGCGACTGTCCGCTTTCAGAGCGCTTAGCTCAGGGCTGCAGTTTTCCTTACCGGGTTGAAGAACGGCGTCTTCACGACCGTTGCCGGCACGCGGTGCCTCACCGCTTCGACCGTCACCTCGAATTCGAGCGTCGTGCCTGCCGCGAAATGCGGCGCCGACACGGTCGCGAGCGCGATCAGTTTCTTCAACACCGGCGACCACGTCGTCGTCGTCGCGCGGCCGACCTGACGGCCGTTCTTGTACACCGGCACGGGCACGCGCGACGCCGTCGCGGGAATCTGCGGCGGCATGCCGACCTCGTCGTACAGCTGCTCCACCGCCGGCCAGCTGATTTCGAGGCCGGCAATCTGCCGCTCGCTGCCCCGGCGCTGCTCGTCGGCCAGCGGACCGCGGCCGACGAACGGACGCTTGTCGAGCTGCACGAGGCGGCCGAGCCCCATCTCGAACGGCGTGTACTTCTGCGCGTCGATGAGCGCCTTCTTGCTGCCGTTGAAATCGACGTCGATGAGCAGGAGCCCGGCCTCGACGCGAGCGACATCGAGCGCGAGCATGCCGGCGGGATGGATGTCGAACGGCCGTCCCCCGAGCATCAGCGCGTCCCACACGTCAATCGCGCGGTCCCACGGCATCCAGATTTCGTAGCCGAGATCGCCGGTGTAGCCGGTGCGCGAGATGTCGACCGGCACGCCGGCGATCGCGCCGCGAGTCATGCGGAAGTATTTGAGACTTCGGATGTCCGCGTCGGCGACCGCGTCGAGCAGGCGGCCCGACGTCGGGCCCTGCAGCGCCAGCGCCGCGACCTGCTCGGACACATCGTCAATCCTGACGTCGAGGCCGATGGCATTCTGCGTGAGCCATCGCAAGCTGGGATCGGCAGCGGTCCAGCGATACGTCTGCTCCGCGACGCGCGTGACCGTCCCGTCGTCGATCACCGTGCCGTGCTCGTCGCACCACGGCGTGTAATAGACCTGGCCGACAGCGAGCTTGAAGGCGTCGCGGGTGATCACGCGGTCGACGAGCTTCGTCGCGTCGCGGCCGCTGACGATGTACTTGAAGAGCGGCGAGACGTCGATGAGCGCCGAGGCGTTGCGGATGGCGTTGTACTCGTGCTCGTGGTGCGCCTCGTAGGCGCTGACCGCGTAATAGCCGGACCACTCGCGGTAATTCAGGCTCTCGGCGAGCGCGAACGTGCGCTCGTGAACGGCGGTGCCGATTGGCATCCGGCGATTATAGTAGGGCGGGTCCTTTCAGGGCCCGCCGGAGGATCCATGAAGCATCTCTTTGCGATCGCCGCCGCGGTCATCATCTTCGGCGCGCAGGCTCCCGCCCAGCCACCGTTCGTCGTGCGTGCTGCACGGCTCATCGACGGCCGCGGCGGCCCGGTCGTCGCACCGGCGGTCGTCGTCATTCGCGGCGAGCGCATCGAGGCCGTCGGCGGCAACGTCGCGATTCCCTCTGACGCGCGCGTGATCGATCTCGGCGGCGCGACGCTGCTTCCCGGGCTGATCGATCTCCACACGCACCTCACGAGCACCGGGGTTCATTGGGAGGACGAGCTGCTGAAGACGACGCCCGGTCAGGCGGCGCTCCACGGCGCGCACAACGCGTTGATCACGCTGATGGCGGGCTTCACGAGCTGCCGCGACATGGGACCGACGTGGCCGTATACCGACATCGATCTGCGCAAAGCGATTGACGCGGGGATCGTGCCGGGACCCCGGCTGATGGCGTCGGGCAACTACGTCTCGCCGACCGGCGGCGCCGGCGACGCGCGGCAGTTCTCGATCTTCGTCGACGTGCCGATCGTCAGAAATCTCGCGGACGGTCCCGACGAGATTCGCAAGGCGGTCCGCACGAATCTCAAGCAGGGCGCCGACTTCATCAAGATTCTCGGCACGGGCGCGGTTCTGTCGAGAGGGGCGCCGCCCGGCTCGCAGCAGTACACCGAGGAGGAGATGCACGTGGCGGTCGAAGAAGCGGCGCGGTGGGGCAGGCACGTCGCCGCGCACCTGCACGGCACCGACGGCATCAAAGCGGGCATCCGCGCCGGCGTGCGCACCGTCGATCACGGCAGCATGATGGACGACGAGGCGGTGGAGCTGCTGCGTACGCATCACGCGTATTTCGTCCCGACGCTGTACACGAGCGAATCGATCAGCGCGAATGCCAACGTCCCTGAGTCGGAGAAGGCACGCTCGAAGCAGATCAAGGAGCTGAAGGACCGCTCCTTTCGAATGGTGTTGAAGGCGGGCCTGCCCATCGGCTTCGCGACCGACGCCGCGGTCGTGCCGCACGGCCAGAACGCGCGCGAGTTCGGATACCGCGTGCGGCTCGGTCAGTCACCGATGGCGGCGATCGTGTCGGCCACGAAAACCGCCGCCGAGGTCATGGGCTGGAGCGACCGCGTCGGGACGATCGAGGCCGGCAAGCTCGCCGACCTCGTCGCGTCCTTCGGCGATCCGCTGCGCGACATCACGGAGCTCGAGCGCATGGTCTTCGTGATGAAGGGCGGAGTCGTCATCAAGAGTCAGATTCACTGAACGCGCTTGAGACGCGTGCGCGCGTATACACCTCGAAATCCTTGGCCGGCTCGGCGAGCTCGAAGACTTCCCCGAACTGATCGGGGCAGCGACGAGCCCCTTACACGCGACCGACCACTTCACGGCGCGCTCCGTTCGGTTGGGCCGGTTGATGCTTCTGCGCGGCGTATCCGACGATGACTCCCACGAGGCTGCCGGGCAGCATGATGTTGAGCGCGTGGCCGGGATTGCCCAGCAGGATCAGATACGCGAAGAACGCCCCGACGGCGAGGCCGAACACCATGCCCCAGACCAGCGAATGCACACGCTGCGCGAAGATGCCGATGAGAACGCCCGTCACGATGCCTTTGATCGTCGAGCCGATGACGATGCCGACGATCTGATTGCGGACTTCCGGGGTGAACCAGGCGGTCAGGCCGTCGAAAACCCCCAGGACGCCGCCCAACATGGTCGCGAATGCCAGTTTTTTCACGCGTTTCCTCCGATGGATCTCTTACGCATCCCGCGGTCGAGTCTTTAATCACGCAGGGCGGCCCTTTTCAGGCGTCGCCATTGCGGGCTCCAATGGCCTGCGGGCCTCAATGGCCCGCGTGACAGATTAAATGCGGAACGCCGACAGGAGCAGCAGGCGCACGGCCAGGTACGTGAGCACGAGCGCGATCGCGACACGGTGGCGCCTCGCGAACCGCACGACGCGGTCGCTCAGGCTCTCCGGCAACGCGTCGACGGCGAGGCCTGCCATGAAGCGGGCGACGTCGGCGCCGAGCGCGGTGACGCTGGCATATCTGGCAGCGGGGTCGGCCGCGGCCGCTTTGGCCGCAATCGCACGCAGCGCTTTGCGACTGTCGCCAAGCCCCGCGAGCAGGACGCCAAGCGAGAACACGTCCGCACGCCCGTCGACAGCGCCATCGGCCTGCAGTTGTTCCGGCGCCATGTAGTCGGGGGTTCCGACGAGCGTGCCGCGCCGTTCCGATTGACCGTCGACGCGGGCGATTCCCCAGTCGAGGACCAGCACCTCGCCGAACTCGCCGACCATCACGTTTTCGGGCTTGAGGTCGCGGTGGATGACGCCATGTGCGTGCGCAAAGGCGACCGCATCGCAGACGCGGAGAAACGCGTTGAGGCGCTCGTACACGTCGCGGCCGGCCGCCCACCGATCGAGCCGTTCGCCGCGGACCCGTTTCATCGCGTAGAAGAGCCGGCCGTCGGCGAGCTGGCCGAAATCGTGGACCGGCACGATCCCGGGATGCTCGAGCCGCGCGAGGATCCGCGCCTCCTGCGCGAGGCGCGAGGCCGATGACTCGTCGACCGTCCAGTCGAGCACCTTGAGCGCCACGTCGCGATCGAGGGTCGTGTCGCGTGCCAGATACACCACGGCCATGCCGCCGCGACCGAGGACCGAGACGAGCTGGTAGCGCGTCCCGGACAGATCGGGCGCCGCGAACAGCGCCTGCAGGCGATCGAGCGCGGACTCAGAGATCATGGGCCGGTCCGAGCGCGCGCGCTTCGGCCTCGAACTCTTCGTCAGTCGCGCACTGCTCGCGGAGGACGGCGATCACGAGGCGCCGGAAATCGCGGCGCGCGGCCGCGAGCTCGTTGGTCACGTCCGTGATGCTCAGGTTCAGGTCTCTCGCCAGGGCCGCATACGTGGGCTGCGCCGACTCGTCGGCCGCGAGATCGTACCGTTCGAAGATCGTGAACCGGAGCGCGCGGCCGTTTGCGGCGCACTGCGTGCGAAGGCGATCGGCCGCGAGCGCGAAGAGACTCCGCAGCCACTCGCGATGGAAGAACGCGTCGAGCTCCTGCACGGCATCGCCGGTCTGTTGCCGCTGCAGCTCGTGCTCGGCCGACGCGAAGTCGAACGGAACGAACTCGACGGCGCCGCCGCGCTTCAGCCGGCGGCTTTCCTGCCGCACGTTCGCGACGAACCGATCCAGGCAGGTTCGCAGGAACGTGCGGAACCGCGCGCGCGCCGGATCGAAGCTGGCGAAATAATTCTTTTCGTACGCGCGCAGAAAAAACGCCTGCGTCAGATCGGCCGCTTCGTCCGGCGTGGCGCTCCACTTGAGCCGCACGTACTTGAACACCGGCTTCCAGTACGCGGTCGCGAGGGCGTCGAACGCGGCGCGGCGGACGCCCGATTGCTCGCTTCCGAGCGACGAGACGACGGAGTGACGCGTCAGCGGGAATCCGGGCATGTGGCCGCCATTGTAATCGGCAAAACGATGTGACATATTCGCGCGCGGTGATCCCGTCGTTCCACCTGATTCTGCGCGTTCGCATCCTCGGCAACGAGACCCGCAGCTGCGGCTTGTAATCCGTCCCGCCCAATCTGCAATCCACAATCTGCAATCCAATCTGCAATCTGCAATTTGCAATCTGCAATGAAGTACGACGTCATCGTCATCGGTGGCGGCCATAACGGCCTGACGGCCGCCGCCTATCTCGCGCGAGGCGGGCGGAAGGTCCTCGTCCTCGAGCGGCGCCACGTGCTCGGCGGCGCGGCCGTCACGGAAGAAGTGTTTCCCGGCTTCAAGTTCTCGGTGTGCTCGTACGTCGTCTCGCTGCTGCGGCCCGAGATCATCCGCGACTTCGATCTGCCGCGTCATGGTCTCGAGATTCTGCCGCTCGACGGCACCTTCACGCCGATGCCGAGCGGCGACTATCTGTGGCGGGTGAACGATCACGCCAGGACGCGGCGCGAAATCGCGCGGCATTCGAAGCTCGACGCCGAGGCCTACGACGAGTACGGCAAGGCGATGGTCGACATGGCCCGGTTCGTCAAGCCGATCCTGAACATGACGCCGCCCGATCCGATGTCGCTCGACCCGCGCGAGCTGATGAAGCTGCTGTTCCTCGGCCGGCGCTTCCGCGGCCTCGCCGACGTCGACCGCTACAACCAGGTCCAGTTGATGACGATGAGCGCGGTCGACTTCCTCGATCAGTGGTTCGAGACCGACGTGCTCAAGGCGACGATGTCGGCGTCGGGGATTATCGGGACGTTTCTGGGCGTGCGATCGCCCGGCACGGCGTACGTGCTGCTCCATCACTACATGGGCGAGATCGACGGCGCGTTCCGGTCGTGGGGCTTCGCGCGCGGCGGCACCGGCGCGATCTCGAACGCCATCGCGAGCGCGGCGCGCGAGGCGGGCGTCGAGATTCGCACGAAGGCGCCGGTCGCGCGGGTCCGCGTGACCGGCGGTCAGGCGACCGGCGTCGTTCTGACCAACGGCGACGAGCTCGAGGCGGCGCTCGTCGTGTCGAGCGTCGATCCGCATCTGACGTTTCTGAAGTTCATCGACGCGAAGGAACTGCCGTCCGAGTTCCTCGAGGAAGTGCGGCGCTACAAGTTCCGCGGATCGTCGGGCAAGGTGAACCTCGCGCTCGACGCGCTGCCGGACTTCACGTGCCTGCCG
>Ga0070695_100000306_pt1 | contig 24843 bp, 33 predicted proteins | sample KBSK1252metaG_FD_65471 | JGI IMG/M metagenome (GOLD analysis project Ga0070695, IMG submission 65471) | Corn, switchgrass and miscanthus rhizosphere microbial communities from Kellogg Biological Station, Michigan, USA - KBS K1-25-2 metaG | ecosystem: Host-associated > Plants > Roots >...
GAAAGCGGACCTCACCGCCCTGGCCACCGAGCAGATCTACCTGGCCCTGCCCCTGAAGCCGCTCTGCAGCGAGGAGTGCCTCGGACTCTGCCCCCAGTGCGGCCAGAACCGCAACCGGGCGGCCTGCGACTGCCAGCGCGAGGCGATCGATCCGCGCTTGGCGCCCCTGCTCCAGTTCAAGAAGACCCGATCCGGGAGCTGACGATGCCGAATCCCAAGCGCCGCCACTCGAAGGCCCGCCGCGACAAGCGCCGCGCTCACGACGCGCTGACCGCCGTCAGCCTGTCCGAGTGCCCGAACTGCCGCGAGCGCAAGCTGCCTCACCGCATCTGTCCCCACTGCGGCCACTACAAGGGCCGCGAGGTGATCGAGCCGCCCGAGGTCTAAGGCATGACGGCGCGCAGCGCGGTGATCACCGGCACCGGGAGCAGTGTGCCGGAGCGGGTGGTCACCAACCACGACCTCGAGAAGATCGTCGACACCAGCGACGAGTGGATCGCCACCCGCACGGGGATCCGCGAGCGCCGGATCGCCGCCGAGGGGGAAGGGGTGTCGAAGTTCGCGGAGAAGGCCTCGCGAGAGGCGCTCCAGGCCGCGGGCGTGGACCCCGAGGACGTGGACCTCATCATCCTGGCCACGGTGACGCCCGACATGCCCATCCCCGCCACCTCCTGCGCCCTCCAGCACGCCCTGGGGTGCACGCGGGCGGCGGCGTTCGACATGTCGGCGGGGTGCTCGGGGTTCATCTACGCGCAATCGGTGGCCAAGCAGTTCCTGCTGTCCGGCCGCTGCCGGCACGTGCTGGTGATCGGCGCCGAGCTCCTCAGCAAGTATCTGGACTGGAGCGACCGCACCACCTGCGTCATCTTCGCGGATGGCGCCGGCGCCGTGGTGATGAGCGAGGGGGAATTGCCCCGCGGGGTGCTGGCCACCGCCATGCACACCGACGGCAGCATGGCCGCGTACATCCACATGCCGGGCGGGGGCACCCTGCACCCCCCCACCGCGCAGACGGTGGAGCAGGGTCTCCATTTCATCAAGATGCGCGGGAACGAGACCTTCAAGATCGCAGTGCGCTCCCTGGAGGAGGTCTCCCTCGAGGTGCTGGGCCAGGTGGGCCTGACGCCGGCGGACGTGGACTGGTTCATCCCCCACCAGGCCAACCAGCGCATCATCGACGCCGTGGGGTCGCGCCTGGGGATCGACGCTGCGCACTGCCACGTCAACATCGACCGCTACGGGAACACCTCCGCCGCCTCCATCCCCATCGCCCTGGACGAGGCGGTTCGGGCGGGGAAGGTGAAGGAAGGGGACGTGGTGCTCATGGCGGCTTTCGGCGCCGGCCTCACCTGGGCCGCTTCCGTGGTGCGCTGGTGAGCCTGGCCCTGCTCTTCCCCGGTCAGGGATCCCAGCACCCGGGGATGGGGAAGGCGCTGGCCGATGCCTTTCCCGAGGCGCGCGCCGTCTTCGCCGAGGCGGACGCCGCCGTCGGCTTCCCGCTCTCCACCCTGTGCTTTTCCGGCAGCGAGGAGGACCTCGCCCGCACCGAGAACACGCAGCCGGCGATCCTCACCGTCTCCATCGCGGCCTGGCGGGTCCTGGAGGCGGGAGGCCTCGCGCCCGGTGCCGTGGCCGGCCACAGCCTGGGGGAGTACAGCGCGCTGGTGGCCGCGGGCTCCCTGGGCCTGCATGACGCGGTGGCGCTGGTCCGACAGAGGGGCCGGTTCATGCAGGAAGCGGTGCCCGAGGGCGTGGGAGCCATGGCCGCCGTCCTGGGCCTCCCCCGGGCCGCGGTCGAGGCCCTCTGCCGAGAGCACGCGGCGGGGGAGGTCGTCTCCGCCGCCAACCTGAACGGGCCGGACCAGGTGGTCATCGCCGGGCACGCGGCGGCGGTGGCCCACGTGGTGGAGCGCGCCCGGGAGGCGGGGGCGAAGCGCGCGGTGCCGCTTCCGGTCAGCGCCCCGTTCCACTGCGCTCTCATGGAGCCGGCCGCCGAGCGTCTTGCCCCCCTGCTCGAGGCCACCTCCTTCGCCGACCCGCGGGTCCCGGTCTACACGAACGTGGACGCGGCCCCCGTCACCACGGGGGTGGCGGCGAGGGAGGCGCTCCTGCGCCAGGTCACCTCCCCAGTGCGCTGGGAGGAGGAGGTGCTGGCCATGGCCGGACACGGCTTCTCCCGTTTCCTCGAGGTGGGGCCGGGGAAGGTGCTGACGGGCCTCGTCCGCCGCATCCGCAAGGACCTGACCGTGCTCCCCGCCGGGGACCCAGATGGAATCGCCGCCGCCCTCCGGGAGACCGTGGGAACGGCATGAGCGGACCGTTCGCGGGCAAGGCCGCCCTGGTCACGGGGGGATCGCGGGGGATCGGCAGCGGCATCGCGGCCGCCCTGGCCCAAGGGGGCGCCCACGTCATCGTCGCCGCTCGGGGTCTGCAGGGAGCGGAGGAGGCGGCGCGGCGCATCCGCGAGAGCGGGGGCTCCGCGGAGGGCGTGGCCCTCGACATCGCCCGGGACGATCAGGTCCAGGAGGTGCTCGCGGGGCTCGTGAAGGCGCATGGTACAATCCCGCTCCTCGTGAACAACGCCGGGATCACGAGGGACAACCTCCTCCTGCGCATGAAGAAGGAGGAGTGGGACGACGTGGTCGGCACGAACCTCACGGGGATCTACCGGGTGTGCCGGGCCCTGGTGCCGGCGATGGTTCGAGCCCGCTACGGCCGCATCGTCAACATCACGTCGGTTTCGGGCCGGATCGGGAACCCCGGGCAGGTGAACTACGCGGCCTCCAAGGCAGGCATCGAGGGGTTCACGCGCAGCCTGGCTCGGGAGCTGGCCGGAAGGAACGTGACGGTCAACTGCGTGGCCCCGGGGTTCATCGACACCGACATGACCCGGGGGCTGACGGAGGAGCAGCGCGGCAAGCTGCTCGAGCAGGTGCCCATGCACCGGCTGGGCACCCCCGGGGACGTGGCGGCGGCGGTGGGGTTCCTGTTGGGAGAGGGTGCGGCCTACATCACGGGCGTCACCCTGGACGTGAACGGCGGCATGTACATGTAGTCAGTCCGCACCCGCCGCCTGCGGCGGCTAGGAAAACGGGAGGTCGGGACGATGGCATCGTCGGTCGAGGAAAAGGTCAAGCACATCATCGTCGAGCAGTTGGGGGTGGACGAGGACGAGGTGAAGTCCGAGGCCTCCTTCGTGGACGATCTGGGTGCGGACTCCCTGGACGTGGTGGAGCTCGTGATGGCGCTCGAGGAGGAGTTCGGCCTCGAGATCAGCGACGAGGACGCCGAGAAGATCGGCAACGTCCAGCAGGCCATCGATTACATCGAGGCCCACGTCAAGTCCTAGGCGGAAAGCTCCGGGAACCCGCGCATGCAGCGACGTGTGGTCGTCACGGGGATCGGTCTGATCTCGCCGCTGGGCCTGGACGCTCCCTCTTCTTGGGAAGCGCTGCTGGCCGGGCGGAGCGGGATCGGGCCCATCACCAAGTTCGATGCTGCGGACTATGCGTGCCGCATCGCGGGAGAGGTGCGCGGCTTCGACCCCGAGCGCGTGATGGACAAGAAGGATGCCCGCAAGATGGACACCTTCATCCACTACGCGGTGGCGGCCTCGAAGGAAGCCCTGGAGGACGCGCGCTTCACGATCGACGCGGGGAACGCGGAGCGCGTGGGCGTCTACGTGGGGTCGGGGATCGGCGGTCTCCCCCTGCTGGAGCGCCAGCACAAGGAGCTGCTGGAGCGCGGCCCCCGCCGCATGTCCCCGTTCTTCATCCCGGGCATGATCGTGAACCTCGCCTCCGGGCAGGTCTCGATCCTCTACGGCGCCAAGGGTCCGAACCTGTCCGTGGTCACCGCCTGCGCCACCGGCACCCACGCCATTGGCGAATCGGCGCGCCTGATCCGGGAAGGGGTGGCGGACGCGATGCTCGCCGGCGGCACCGAGGCGGTGATCAGCCCCCTGGCGGTGGGAGGCTTCTGCGCCATGAAGGCGCTGTCCACCAGGAACGATGCCCCGGAGAAGGCGAGCCGCCCCTTCGACGCCGAGCGGGACGGCTTCGTCATGGGAGAAGGGGCGGGCGTGCTCCTGCTGGAGGAGCGCGAGCATGCCAAAGCGCGGGGAGCGCGCATCTACGCCGAGCTCACCGGCTACGGGATCTCTGGGGACGCCTTCCACATCTCCGCCCCCGCCGAGGATGGCGACGGCGCCGTGCGGGCCATGCGCCAGGCCCTGGAGTCTGCGGGAGCCCGGCCCGAGGACGTCGACTACATCAACGCTCACGGCACCTCGACCCCGCTGGGGGACCGCATCGAGACCCTGGCCGTGAAGCGGGTGTTCGGCGAGCACGCGCGGCACCTGGTCTTCGGCTCCACGAAGTCCATGACCGGGCACCTGCTGGGGGCCGCCGGAGGCCTGGAGTCGGCGGTGGCCGTGCTGGCCATCCACCACGGCAGGGTCCCCCCCACCATCAACCAGGAAGTGCCCGACCCCGACTGCGACCTCGACAGCGCGCCCAACGTGGCGCGCACGATGCCGGTGCGGGCGGCGCTCAACAACTCTTTCGGGTTCGGAGGCACGAATGCCTCCCTGCTCTTCACCCGCCACACGTAAGGACGGCCGATGAAGATCCTGGTGGGCCTCAAGTACGTCCCCGACACCGAAGCCAAGGTCAAGGTGGCCGCGGACGGGATCTCCCTCGACCCCGCCGGCGTGAAGATGATCGCCTCCCCCTACGACGACTACGCCCTGGAGGCGGCCCTCAAGCTCAAGGAGGCCGCGGGATCGGGTGAGGTGGTGGTGCTCTGTGCGGGGCCGGAGGCGGCGGGGACCGTGCTGCGGGAGGGTCTCGCCAAGGGTGCCGACCGGGCGATCCTGGTGAAGGACCTTCCCGAGCGAGCGGACGGCCTGGCGCGCGCCTCGGTGCTCGCCGCGGTGGCCCGCCGGGAGAGCCCCGACCTCGTCCTCCTGGGGAAGTACGGCGTGGGCACGGACGAGGGACAGACCGGCCCCATGCTGGCGGAGCTGCTGGACCTCCCGCACGCGGGGGCGGTGGTCGCCCTCACCGTCGCCGACGGCAAGCTGAGCGCCAGGCGCGAGGTGGAGGGGCTGGTCGAGGTGCTCGAAGGGACGCTCCCCGCCGTGATCACCTGCGACAAGGGGCTGAACACGCCGCGCTACGCCAACATCAAGGGGATCATGGCCGCCAAGAAGAAGCCCATCGAGACGCTGACCGTCGCTGAGCTCGGCGTCTCCCTCCAGGACCGCGTGGTCTGGGAGGCTCTCGAGCTCCCACCGCCGCGGCAGGCGGGGAAGATCCTGCAGGGGGATCCCGCCGACACCGCCCGCGAGCTGGCGCGCCTGCTGCGCGAGGAAGCGAAGGTCCTCTGATGGCGGAGGTGCTGGTCTTCGCCGAGCGGCGGGAGGGAGAGATCAAGCGGCCCGTGCTGGAGGCCGTGCGCGCCGCTCGGCGCCTGGCCGGATCGGGGAAGGTGAGCGTGCTCGCCCTGGGGACCGGGGCGTCCTCGGTGGCGGCGACGGTGGCCCCCTACGGGGCCGACCGCGTGCTGGCCGTGGAGCAGCCGGACCTCGACCTCTACGCCCCCGAGCCCTACGCCGCGGCGCTGGCCGCCGCGGCCCGGGAGACCGGCGCCGCCCTCGTCGTCCTTGCCGGGACGGCGATGGGGAAGGATCTCGCCCCCCGTGCCGCGGCCCGTCTCCAGGCCCCCTGCCTGAGCGACCTCGTGGAGGTGGAGATCTCCGAGACCGACGTGCGTGGCCGCCGGCCCGTCTACTCCGGCAAGGCCTACGCGCGGGTGCGGGCGTCGGGGAGGCCGGTCGTGGCCACCCTGCGCCCCAACGTGTTCCCCGCCGGCTCGCCGGACACGAGCCGCAGCGCCGCCGCCGAGCCTTTCGCGCCCGCGCTGCCGCCGGGGCGGATCCGGGTCGTGCGCCTGGAGAAGCCGGAGGAGCAGGAACGGGACGTGGCCGAGGCCGCGGTCGTGGTCTCCGGGGGCCGCGGGCTCAAGGGGCCCGAGAACTTCTCCCTGGTGCGCGACCTGGCGGCCGCCCTGGGGGGTGCCGTGGGTGCCTCCCGCGCCGTGGTGGACGACGGGTGGATCCCCCACGCCCACCAGGTGGGCCAGACGGGGAAGGTGGTCTCGCCCTCCCTCTACGTGGCCTGCGGGATCTCGGGAGCCGTGCAGCACCTGGCGGGGATGTCCACCTCGAAGGTGATCGTGGCCATCAACAAGGACCCGGAGGCGCCGATCTTCCGCGTCGCCGACTACGGCATCGTGGGCGATGTGTTCGAGGTCCTGCCGAGGCTCACCGAGGAAGTGCGGAGACTGAAGCGGGAGTAGGAAGGGGTCAGGTATTTCCTATTTCCTTTTCGCACCCAGCTTCCTGCGGGAGGGGAGCGAAAGGGAAATAGGAAACACCTGGCCCCTTCCGATCTACACCTCCGGATAGAAATACGGCTTCAGGCACTGGATCCTGTCCTCGTAGCTCTCGGGATACATGAACCAGGTTGCCCCGGCCACCGAGGACAGCAGCGAGTTGCCGTCCTGGGGCGTGAAGCAGTAGCCCACGATCTCCCGCTCGTTGCGGACGGCCAGCGTGGGGGCCGACACCACCGTCACGTTGAGGATGCGGCCGTAGTGGCCGTAGTCGCGCCCGAAGGAGAACACGGAGTTCGCCGAGTTCTTGTAGGTCAGGCTCATGCGGTCGTTCTGCTGGATGTGGTGCAGCAGGCGGTCCACGGTGGTGGGCTTCTTCACCCGGATGTCGAAGTAGATCGTGTGCATGTACTGGGTATTGAGCTTGAGCGCCGAGGAGAAGAGGTTGAGGTCGTACCCCATGGTGTTGAAGAGGTGCCAGGCGTCCCGGGCGTGGTGGGTGCCGAAGCGCCCGTCCTTGTGGCGGCCCACCTGCGGCGAGGGGCAGTAGCTTCCGTCCTGGGAGATGTCGTTCGCGCGCCGCATGCAGACGAAGCGCCCCTCCACCAGGTTCTCCACCCCGTCGTCCTTGAGGGCCAGGGTGTCGATCAGGATCGAGAGGTTGTGCGTGTTGCAGGACACGACCTGGAGGAACTGGTCCTTGCCCTTGACCAGGGAGCGGTCGTTGATGCCCCGGGCGTAGGGCTTGCCGAAGCCGAACTCGCTCCCCTGGGCGATGAATCCCAGGGAGTTGGCGGCAAACTTCTCGTAGAACTCGGTCTTGTTCTCCATCCCCACCCCGGAAGGGGTGCAATCGATGACCACGCCCGCGCGGTCGAGCGCCTCTCGGGCCTCGTAGGTGGGCTCCATTCCCAGGTCCTGGAAGCCCTTGACGGCCGTGTCGTCCACGCAGAGCTTGGCGCCGCGCTTCAGGAGGTTCGTCACCTTGGAGCGATCGGTGAGCAGCGGCGTCCGCTTGTGGAAGGTGACCTCTTCGATTCCCAGAGGGCCCTTCATCGCCGTGAGCAGGCCGATGAGCGGCTCGCCGATGGTGCCCGTTCCGATCACGTGGACGACGGCGTTACGCGACATGAAGAGCTCTCCTGCGGGGGGATGCGGGGCGCAGCACTATGGCATGCGCGCCGGAAAGGTGTCAATGCGGACAGGGCACCGGCGCCGTCTCCTTGACACCCTCGGAAGGCGGCTCCTAGAATGCCGGCCCAATCTCCGAGCTCATCTGGGAGCACACGTGAGCGTGCACGAACGCTCCGCCATTCCCACCATGGCGGTGCGAGAGCTGCTCAGCGACCCGGCCGCCGAGCCCTTGGGCCTGACCCTCCTCTCCGGGGGCGACGGCCTCGACAACGTCGTCAACCGCGCGCGCATCCAGAAGCCGGGCCTGGCCCTGGCCGGTTTCCTCGAGTACATCCATCCCGGCCGCGTCCAGATCCTGGGGAAGTCCGAGATGACCTTCCTCTCCGAGCGGGGCCCCGCGGAGCGGCATCGCATCGTGTCCCAGCTCTGCCGCCAGGGGGTGAGCTGCTTCGTGCTCACCACCGGGCTCACGCCGCCTCCCGAGCTGGTGGGGGAGACGGAGGAGAACCGGGTCCCCCTGCTGCGCACCGACCTCACCTCCTCGGAAGTGATCGATCGCCTCACCGTGTTCCTGGAGGACCGCCTGGCGCCGCGCGTCGTCCTCCACGGCGTGCTCCTCGACATCTACGGCCTGGGCGTGCTCCTGCTGGGGGACAGCGGGGTGGGGAAGAGCGAGTGCGCGCTCGACCTCATCGTGCGTGGCCATCGCCTGGTCTCCGACGACGTGGTGGAGATCCGCCGCCGTGCCGCCACTCTGGTGGGGACGGGGCCGGAGCTGACCCGCTACCACATGGAGATCCGGGGCCTGGGGATCGTGAACGTCACCGATCTCTTCGGGGTGGCCGCGGTCCGCCAGAACAAGTTCGTGGAGTTCGTGATCCGCCTCGATCCCTGGAAGCCGGGGAAGCGCTACGAGCGCCTGGGTCTGGACGAGCGAGGCTACGAGATCCTGGGGATCGAGCTCCCCTACGTGGAGATGCCGGTGGGACCCGGCCGCAACCTCTCGGTGCTCATCGAGGTGGCGGCCCGCAACCACCTGCTCAAGCTCAAGGGCTACCATCCGGCGCGGGAGCTGGCGCGGCGTCTGGGCGAGCGCCTGGGCAACGGCGGGCCGTCGAAGGAAGAGGACGACGATCGCGAGGCCCTGCAGGCGCGGGAGCCGCGCGACGGGGAGCCCTAGGTGGACCGGCTCGTCATCGTCACGGGCCTCTCCGGCTCCGGCAAGTCCCTGGCCGCCAACTGCCTCGAGGACATCGGCTTCTTCACCGTGGACAACCTCCCCGTCCTGCTCATCCCCCCCTTCGTGGACCTCATCCAGCGCCGGGGAGAGCCGGTGCGCCGGGCGGCCCTGGTGGTGGACGCCCGGGAGGGCCTCTTCCTGGAGAAGTTCCCGGAGATGCTCCAGGAGATGCGGCGGAACGGCACCCCCGTCACCGTGCTCTTCTTCGACGGGTCGGACGAGGTGCTGAAGCGGCGCTTCAGCGAGACGCGGCGGCCGCACCCCATGATGGAGGCGGGAGGAACGCTCGATGAGGCCATCGACCGCGAGCGCGCCGTGCTCGCCCCCCTGCGGGACCTGGCGGACCGGGTCATCGACACCTCGCGCTTCTCCGCCCACGAGCTGCGGAGCTTCCTCAAGCACGCCTACGGGGAGGGCGGCCACCGCGAGGTGCTGAACGTCAACATCGTTTCCTTCGGGTTCAAGTACGGGATCCCGGTGGAGTCCGACCTCGTCTTCGACGTGCGCTTCCTCCCCAACCCCTACTTCGTGGACGGCCTCAGGCCCCTGGACGGACGGAGCATGCGCGTGCGCACCTTCCTCAGCGACCGGGAGGAGACCCAGGCCTTCATGGACCGCCTGAAGGCGTTCCTCGATTTCCTGGTCCCGCTGTACTCCGCCGAGGGGAAGAGCTACCTCACCGTCTCCCTCGGCTGCACGGGGGGGAAGCATCGGTCGGTGGCGCTGGCCGAGGACCTGCAGGCCTATCTGTCGCGGGGCGACGTGCCCGCCACCGTGCGGCATCGCGACCTGGGGAGGGAGTAGCCATGCCGGGACTGCTGGTGGTGAGCCACGGCACGCTGGCCGGGGAGCTGGTGGACGCCGTGCGCCGGATCGTGGCGGACGTGGACGCCCTGGAGGCCGTCTCCATCGGCTGGGACGTGGACATGGAGGAGGCGGGGCGGCGCATCCAGGAGGCCATCGCCCGCGTGGACCGGGAGGGGGGCGTCCTCGTGCTCACCGACATGTTCGGCGGCACGCCCAGCAACCTGGCCCTCTCGCTCCTGGAGCCTGGGCGCATCGAGGTCGTCACCGGCGTGAACCTCCCCATGCTCATCAAGTGCGTGAACCTCCGGGAGGAGGCTGCCCTGTCGGAGGTCGCCCGCCGCGTGGCCGAGCAGGGGCGGCAGGCCATCCAGGTCGCCTCCGAGCTGCTGGCCAAGCCCCAGCGCGCCGAGGAGACTCCGTGACCGAGGAGGAGGTCCAGGTGGGGAACCGCCTGGGCCTGCACGCGCGCGCCGCCGCCAAGTTCGTGCACGTGGCGAACGGCTTCCGCTCCAGGATCACGGTGAGCAAGGACACCACGCGCGTGGACGGGAAGTCCATCCTCGGCCTCCTCACGCTGGCGGCGGCACGGGGGAGCCGCCTGCGCCTGGCCGCGGAGGGGGAGGACGCCCCGGCCGCCCTGCGCGCGCTGGTGGAGCTGGTCCGCGGCAAGTTCGGCGAGGAGTGACCGATGCCCGAGATCCTGCGGGGGATCGGCGTGTCGGGCGGGGTCGCCGTGGGGCGCGCCCTCCTCCTCGATCCCGGGCACACCCCCGCCGGCGCCCTCCTCCTCCCTCCGGAGGCGGCGAGCGCGGAGGTGGAGCGCCTGGCGGCGGCGCGCGACGGCGTGCGCGCCGAGCTGCTGGAGCTCAAGGACCGCGTGCAGGAGGCTCTGGGGGACCGCTTCGCGGGGATGATCGAGACGCATCTCATGATCCTGGACGACCCCGGCCTGGTCTCCGAGGCCGAGCGCCGTATCCGGGAGATGGGCCTGTCCGCCTCCTGGGCGCTGAAGGAGGCGGTGGACGGGTTCATCAGCCGCTTCGCCCAGGTGGACGACGCCTACTTCCGGGAGCGGGCGGGGGACCTCGCCGACGTGCACCGTCGGCTGCAGCAGGTTCTGGCCGGCGCCTCCGAGATGGCCCCCGCGCCGGAGGGGCCGGTGGTGGTGGTGGCGCCCAGCCTGGGACCGGCGGACGCCGTGCTCCTGACGCGGCTCGGGGTCGTGGGCTTGGCCACCGACCTCGGCGGGCCCACCTCGCACACCGCCATCCTGGCCCGGGCGCTGGGGGTCCCCACGGTGCTCGGGCTCCACGACGCGAGCCGCCGCGTGAAGGCCGGCGACCTCGTGCTGGTGGACGCCGATGCCGCCACCGTGCAGGTGAATCCCCCGCCGGAGGCGGTGGCGGAGGCGGAGCGGCGCCGCGTCGTCTGGCAGTCGCGCCAGAGTGAGGCCGGCCAGGAGGGACTGCTCCCGGCGGTGACACGGGACGGGGTGGCGGTCACGCTGCGCGCCAACGTCGAGTTCCCCGAGGAGGTGGACCTGGCCCGGCGTCTGGGGGCCGAGGGGATCGGCCTCTACCGCTCGGAGTTCCTCCTCATCGGGCGGAGCTCGCCTCCCCCCGGGGACGAGCAGGCGCGCTTCTACGCCGACCTCGCGCGCCGCGTGGCCCCGCACCCCGTGGTGCTGCGCATCTTCGATCTGGGGGAGGACAAGCTCTTCGGGCGGCCGGCCCTGGGGCTGCGCGGCGTGCGCTACTGCCTCCGCCACCCGGAGGTCCTGCGGCCGCAGCTCCAGGGGATCCTGCGGGCGGCGGCGGAGGGGGACGTGCGCGTGCTCATCCCTCTGGTGACGCACCGGGAGGAGATCCGGGCGGTGCGCGCCATGCTGGCGGAGGAGGCGGCCGCGCTGGCGCGGGAGGGGATCCCGCACCGCGCCGGTTTCCCGGTGGGCATCATGGTGGAGGTCCCCGCGGCGGTGGTCACGGCGGACCTCCTGGGGGCGGAGGCGGACTTCTTCAGCATCGGCACCAACGACCTCGTGCAGTACGCGCTCGCCGTGGGGCGGAACGACGAGGAGGTGGCCGACCTCTACCGGCCGCAGCACGCCTCGGTGCTGCGCATGCTGCGCACCGTGGTGGAGCAGGCGCGATTGCGTGGGATCCCGGTCTCGCTGTGCGGGGAGATGGCCTCGGACCCCGCCCTGCTGCCGCTCCTGCTGGGACTGGGCCTGCGCGAGTTCTCGGTGCAGCCGCGGGCGCTGCTCCCGCTACGGGCCGCCATCCGGGCGACCGACGTGGCGCAGGCAGAGGTGGAAGCGGCGGCGGCGCTGGCCCAGCGGGCGCTCAACGGAGAGATGACGGAGAGATGAGCGAGGACGGAAAGGGGCAGGGGATGGAGCGGGTGGAGAAGCCCTGGGGATACGAGCTGCGCTTCGTGCGCACCGACCGCTACGCGGGGAAGGTCCTCTTCGTGAAGGCGGGGGCGCAGCTCTCCCTCCAGTTCCACGAGCGCAAGGACGAGGCGTTCTTCGTCCAGGAGGGGACCATGGAGCTGGTGCTGGGCGGGGGCGCCGAGCAGCAGGTCGTTCGCCTGGGGCCGGGGGAGTCCCGGCGGATCGCCCCCCACACCGTCCACCGCTTCCGGGCCGTCACCGACGTCCTCCTGTTCGAGGTCTCGACCCCGGAGCTGGAGGACGTCGTCCGCCTGGAGGACGACTACGGCCGGGAGGGGACGACGGACGCGGCCCAGAACCGCTAAAAAGGCCCTTCCCGCAGGGACAATTCCTCTTATACTGCGTCCGTGAGCGAGATCCCGGACAAGTCCTTTTACAAGGTCAACGAAATCTGCCAGTTCACGGACACGCAGCCCTACGTGCTCCGGTTCTGGGAAAGCGAGTTCCCCCAGCTCGCGCCGCACAAGAACAAGACCGGGCAGCGCGTGTACACCCGGCGCGACCTGGACCTGGTGATGCGCATCAAGCGCCTCCTCCACGAGGAGGAGTACACGATCGCCGGTGCCCGGGCGCGTCTGGACGAGGAGGATGGGCGCAGCCCCGTGTCGTTCCTCCCCGACGGCGAGCCGCCCGTGTCGGCGTCCTCGGCGGCCTCCGCGCTGGCGCCCACGCCGCCCACGCTGTTCGAGGCGGAGCCGCCCCGGCAGGCGGATAAGCCCAGGGGCGCCCCGCCGGCGTCCGACGTGCCCCACGCGGTCTCGGCCCTGGAGACCCCCTTCATTCCCGAGCCTCCGGTCACCGACCCCACGCACCTGCGGCACGAGCTGCGGGCGGAGCGGGAGCGGGCGGACGCCCTGCACGCGCGTCTGGAGCAGATCCGCAGCGAGCAGGATTCGGGGGCGCGGGACCAGGAGGCGACCCAACGGACGGTGGAGAACCAGCGGCAGATGATCGGCTCCCTGAAGCAGGAGCTGGAGCTGGCGCAGGCCAAGGCCGCGAAGCTGGATGCGGCGGAGGCGGCGCTCGCCGACCTGCAGAGCAGGTCGGGAGACGTGGGGCGCCTGCAGAAGGACGTGCTGCGCCTGGAAGAGACGCTGGCCGAGACCCGGGCCTCCCTGGAGACCGAGCGCGAGACGCTGGTGCACGAGCGGGCCGCCGCCGACGCCCTGCGCGGCCGGCTCCACGCGCTGGAGGCGAGCGCCGCCGAGGTGCGCGCGCGCCTGGATGCCGCGGAAGGGGAGGCGCAACGCTGGCGCGAGCGGGCGCAGCGAGCGTCGGTGCGGGTGGCCGAGGTCGCCGCCGCTCTGCGGAACGCCGCCGGCCCTAGCGCCTAGGGAATCGCTGGCATACCATGCGCGGGCTTCCGGGGACCCCACCCGGAGGTGCTCGGGTTCCTGCTCCTCTCGGGTCGGGGCGTGGCGCAGCCTGGTAGCGCACTTGCTTGGGGTGCAAGTGGTCGGTGGTTCAAATCCACTCGCCCCGACCAAGTTCCCTCCCTTCCGAGGCCTCCTTGACCTCTCCCGCCCACCGGCGTAGGGAGAGGCATGCGCTTCAGGGAGGGCGACATGAGACTCCTTCATATTCCGCTCTTGCTCGGCTGCTTCGGCCTGGCCGTGGCCGCCGATCCTCCCACGGTCACCGTGGTGGACATCTCGCAAGGCGGGAACGTGGTCGCCGCCGACGCCATCAACGACGCGGGTGACGTGGTGGGGTATCTCGAGATCCCCGGCGGCCCGCACGCCGTCCTCCTGAGAGACGGCGGGATGATCGATCTCACGCTCGCTCCGGAGTTCGTCCACAGCCGCGCCTTGTCGATCAACGGGGCGGGACAGATCGTCGGCTATGGGCGGCGAGCGAACAACACAGCCCATGCCTTCCTCTGGAGCCGGGAGGGTGAACTCCTGGACATCCATCCTCCGTCGGCCGCCATCAGTTGGGCCACCGCGATCAACGACAGGGGCGACGTTGTCGTCAACTCCTATGAGGCCAGCTCTGGCCTTGTGGTGGGCCTGTGGAAGGACGGAAACCTGATCCCGCTCGGTCCCGGCGAGGGGACGGCCATCAACCGGCAAGGGCTGGTCGTCGGGACGTCGCTCTGGAAGCACGGCAAGACCACCGCTCTGGCCGGAGAAGGAAGAGCCACGGCAGTCAACGACTTCGGGGAGGTCGTGAGGTTCTACACCGACTTCACCTTGGGCGAGCTGTTTCTTCAGCGGTTTCCTCGGAACGAGCGCACGATACTTCCCCCCCTTCCCGGCGACACCCTCGCCGTCGCTTACGGGATCGATCGGCACGGTCGGGTGGTCGGGGCCTCGCTCTTCTGCGAGTTCGAGTGCAACACTCCCCAGACGCGGGCGGTGTACTGGCAGGACGGTGTCCCGGTCCCTCTGCCCCCGTTGCTCCCGTACGGCTACTGCCTTGCACGGGGCATCAACGACGTGGGGGAGATCGTCGGCGCCTGCGCCAACTTTTGCGATGCGTCCCAGTGCTATTTCGAGTCGCGCGCCGTCCTGTGGCGCATCGAGTGAACCCAAGAGCGCGTGGCACAACGTGGCACGCGGCGTGAGCGCATCAAGCACACCACCTCATTCCTCTCCGAAACTGAGGCTGATCCGACCCTTCGCCGGGCACAAGGTCACGGCATTCCAGCCGCATGGGGGCCCGATGCGCCGGTAGGATCTCTTGACCTTTCGCCGCCAGCGGCGTAAGCAAGAAACACGCACGCTCTAAGGGGGGATCCATGTACCTGCGCTGGCTTGTCGTCTTGGCCGCCTTCGTGCCTGCGGCGGCGGCCGATCCTCCGCAGATCTCCGTCGTGGACCTCTCCCAGGGGGGAAAGATGGCGAGCGCCGCCGCCATCGACGACCGGGGCCGGATCGTGGGGCAGGGGAACCTCGGGACGGGCGCCCACGCGGTCCTCTTCGAGGATGGCGTGATCACCGACCTCGGGACCGTGCCCGGCCTGCCCAGCAGTCGCGCCACGGGCCTCAACGACCGGGGAGAGATCGTCGGGTTCGGCTACGTGACGGGTCTCGGAGACGCACACGCCCTGCAGTGGAACCATCGAGGTGTCCGGGACCTCCATCCGCCGGACGCCGTGCGCAGCTGGGCCGCGGGCATCAACTCGAGCGGCGTGGCGGTGGGAACGTTCCTCCTTCCCAATGCCGGACAATACTCCCTGGCGGTTTGGGAGCGCGGAAAGCTGAGCGCGGTCGATCCCGGGTACGGCAATGCCATCAATCGGCGTGGGATCGTGGCCGGGGCGGTCTACGGCCGAGGTGCGGCGCTCTGGGAGCGCGGCGAGCGGACCGACCTCGGCTGGGGATGGGAGTCCATGGTCACGGCCATCACGGACGATGGAGACCTCGCCGGCCATCGGGGCCTGGGCGCGGTGAACGCCGAAGCGTATTTCGTGAAGGGCACCGTGCCCTCCGTGCTTCCCCCGCTTCCGGGCGACCCAGCCGCACTCGCCTATGGCGTGAACCGCCGCGGCCAGGTCGTCGGCGTCTCCATCTGGTGCGAGTTCGAGTGCCGCTTCTTCAGGATGCGCCCCGTCCTCTGGCAGGACGGCCAGGTGATCGAGCTGCCGCGCCTGGGAGAGGGCGAGGGCATCGCCGCCGGGATCAACGACGACGGGGATATCGTGGGAACCGTCGGCACCAGCTGCAGCTACCTCGAAACATGCGAGGGGAGATCGCGCGCAGTGCTCTGGCGCGTCGAATAGGAGGTCCGTTTCATGCGTCGCCTGTTGTTCGTTCTCTGTCTGTGTGCCGTGTTCGTGTCCGGAGCCAGCGCCCTGGTTCCCATCGGGACCGGACAGAGCCCGTGCCCCAAGCCCGGGTGTCCCGTCATCGACTGCCCGGGATTCTGCTACCAGCGCGTGTGCGACCCCGGCCACTGTCGGCAGCACTGCGTGCCCATCCCCGACTGCGCCTGAGCCAAGCACCAGGCGGTTGCACGCTCCGCGCACGGGTGGCGACACCGGCCCCTTTGCCCGGCATCCAAGGAGCGGTTTCCCGTCCCCGCGGGTAGAGTCCTTCATGGAAGGAGCGTGCATGGCCCTGAGCATCGATCCCTGGTCCTTTCCCGACGCCGAGCTCGACCCCAAGGGCGAAGGAGAGAAGTCCATCGTCCTGGGGGGCGGTTGCTTCTGGTGCGTGGAGGCGGTGTTCAAACAGCTCCCCGGCGTCCTCACCGTCCGCCCCGGCTACGCCGGGGACAACGCGGAGACGGCCGACTACTCGACCGTGAGCAGCGGAGCAACGAACCACGCCGAGGTGGTGGAGGTCGTCTACGACGCGGCGCAGGTGGGCTTGGGCGCCATCCTCAAGGTGTTCTTCGCCATCGCCCACGACCCCACGGAGATGAACCGGCAGGGGCCGGACGTGGGACGCCAGTATCGCTCCGCGATCTTCTACCGCGACGCGATGCAGCGGGAGGTGGCGGAGACGTACATGAAGCAGATCGAGGGCGCGCACCTCTTCGATCGGCCGCTCGCCACCGCGCTCGAGCCGTTGACCGCGTTCCATCCCGCCGAGGGCTACCACCACGACTACGCGGCGCGGAACCCGTTCCAGCCCTACATCCGCTTCGTGGCCCAGCCCAAGGTGGAGAAGATGCGCGCCTACCAGGCGCACGCCACCGAGGAGAAGACCCCGTGAGCGGGTTTGATCTCGCCCCACCCTCGCCGGCGGAGCGTGCGCGCCTGGAAGCCGACCTCACCCCCGGGGAAGCGCACGTCCTGCTCCGTCACGGCACGGAGGCGCCATTCTGCGGCCTGCTGCTGAACGAGCACCGCACCGGTGTGTTCACGTGCCGTCTGTGCGGGCTTCCGCTGTTCCTGGGGGGACAGAAGTTCGAGAGCGGAACGGGCTGGCCTAGCTTCACGGCGCCCTTTGACCGCGAGCACCTGCGCGAGGTGCGTGATGCGAGCTACGGCATGGTGCGCACCGAGCTGCTCTGCGCCCGCTGCGGAAGCCACCAGGGGCACGTCTTTTCCGACGGACCGCCGCCCACCGGCCAGCGCTACTGCATCAACTCCGTCTCGCTGGCCTTCACGCCGTCGGGAGAGCCCCTCCCCGACAAGCTCGGCCGCGGCGCGCCGGAAGGGGCACCGTTCACGATTCCTTGACAATTCCCCCTGCAACCATTCGCGGGGGTCGAGCGTAGTAGGAGGTGGGTTGGGGAACCCGACGCGGAGGTCTCCTCGTGCGTGTGGCTCCATGGACGACGCTCGCGGCTCTCCCCCTGCTCCTCCTGTCCCTCTCTTGCGACACTCTCCAGCTCGAAGCGGCGAACCTTCGACCGGTGCCGCCCAAGCTTTCGCCCCTGCGCGGGCAGCCCTACCTGCAGTTCAAGGTGCGGGACGACCTCGGACGCGACGTCGTGGCCTACGTCAGCGAGCCCGCGTCCGGGGGCAAGGCCGTGCCCCTCGCCGTCTACGTGCAGGGCTCGGGCTGCGGTTCTCACTTCGCGCGGCAAGGGGACCGATGGGTCCCTCGCAACGGGCACATGGGGCTGCTGGAGGCGGCCCAGGGCCGATTCCGCGTGCTCATCGTCGAGAAGCCGGGCGTGATTCCCGGCGACGATCCCACGACGCCTGCGGAGTCCGCCGGTCGGCCGGAGTTCCGCCGCGAGCACACGCTGGAGCGCTGGACGGAGGCGCTGCTGGCGGCGATCCGCAGTGCGCGCACGCTCCCCGGCGTCGACCGCTCCCGCCTGCTCGTGGTCGGCCACTCCGAGGGCGGCCTGGTGGCGAGCCGTCTGGCGCGGATGCTCCCGGAGGTCACGCACGTGGCGGTCCTCGCGGGAGGCGGTCCGTCGCAGCTCGCCGACCTCACGGCGCTGGTGCGGCGGGGGAGGTTCCTCGGCAACGTGTCCGCGGATCCCGACGCGCGCGAGGCGGCGCTGCAGACGGCGTGGCAGGACATCCTCGCCCACCCGGACGATCCCAACCGCCTCTTCCTCGGTTACGCCTATCCGCGCTGGGCGTCCTTCCTCGCCTCCTCGCCCGTCGAGGAGCTGTCCGAGGTGCGCTGGGCCCGGGTGATGGTGGCCCAGGGCCTCGCGGATGACGCGGTGGAGCCCTTCACCGCCGATGTCCTCACCGCGAGCCTGCGCGTCCAGGGGATCGACGTGACGGAGGTGCTGGTGCCGCACGCGGACCACTCCTTCGCCCTTTCCGGGACCCCGGGGAGGGACGGATGGCGGGAGGTCCTGGGCCAGGTGACGGACTGGGCGCTGTCCTGAGAGCGCGCGGGCGGAGCACCCCGGTTCCTCCGGGATGCTCCCCTTGGGGTGAAGTCTAGAGGCGGGACGGTGCCGGACGGTTCACCGCGTCGTGCCCCGCCACCTTCACGAGCTTGTTGTAGAGCCCCAGGATCAGAAGGGTCGGCGCCCACTGACCGACGAAGTTCGACGCCTCCTTCTTCCCCATCATCTGCAGCGCCAGGGACACGCCGATGGAGCCGACCGCCGCCCAGAGGAACGTGTCGGACGGCAGCTTCGCCGTCTGTTCCTCGATGGCGGTCGCCACCGGACCTTCCTTGTGCTGTTCCTCTCCCCTGAAGCCGTACGTCATGTGGGATCCTCCGCGGAATGAACGAGGTGGGGCGTGCGACGTGCACGCATTAGCGGAGGAAGCATTCAAGCGCAGTGCCAGGGCGCGCGGGAACGAAGCGGTGTGGGGGCAACGACGGTCGCTGCTTCGTCTTGGGGGCGGAGGTAAGACGGGCGGGTAAGTCTGTCAGGCGCCGAGCTTCTTCTCCGCTCGGCGGCGCGCGGCCAGGAGGCGCACGAGTCGTCCCACGTCCTCGTCGGTCAGCTTCGACGAGTCCGCGGCGGAAAAGAGGAGGTCGAGCACGCCCGGGGCGCCGGCGATGGCGGCCACGCTGAACTCGTGGACGCGCGCGCCCCGGCGGTCGTAATACTCGAGCCGCCCGGCCGATCCGTCGTACACCCAGCCCATGGTGCGGTGATTTTGCGCCGGTTCCCCGGGAAAGCAAGGGGTTTCGCGCCGGTCTGCTATCCTCTCCCGCTCGCCGCGGAGCCCCACGTGAGCGCCGGCCCATTGGTCCTGGTCACCAACGACGATGGCTTCGACGCGCCCGGCCTCCATGCGCTGGTGGACGCCTTGGCCCCCTTGGGGCGCATCGTGGTGGTCGCCCCCGACCGCGAGCAGAGCGCTTCCGCCCACGCCCTGACCCTCCGCATCCCGCTCCGCGCCTACCAGGCAGGGGAGGACCGGTGGCGGGTGGAGGGGACGCCGACCGACTGCGTGCACCTGGGGATCTTCAACCTCACGGAGCGCCGGGACCCCGACCTGGTCCTCTCCGGGATCAACCGCGGCCTCAACGTGGGGGACGACGTCACCTATTCCGGGACCGTGGCGGGGGCTCTGGAGGCCGCGCTGCTGGGCGTGCCGGCGCTCGCCGTCTCGGCCCAGATCGACGCCTCGGGGGCTCCCGACTACGTGCGGGCGGGCGCGATCGCCCGCCGGCTCGCCGAGCGCCTCCTGGCGCGGCCGCTGCCCCGGGGGGTGTTCCTCAACGTGAACGTCCCCGCAGGCTGCCCGCGGGGGGTCCGCATCACGCGGCAGGGGACCCGCTCCTATCGCGCGGCGGTGGTCGAGCGGCTCGACCCCGCCGGCCGGCCGTACTTCTGGATCGCCGGGGCGGACACCACTCCCGCGGGGGAGCCCGATGGGGACCACCGCGCCATCGAGGAGGGGTTCGTCTCCGTCACCCCGCTGCACGCGAACCTCACGCACCTGCCGACGCTTCCCGTGCTCGAGGGCTGGGGGCTGGAGCTGCCGGGATGAGCCCCACGAGCCCACGCGAGCGGATGGTGCGCACGCTCCAGGAGCGCGGCATCGCCGATCCCTGGGTCCTTGCGGCCCTGCGGGAGATCCCACGGGAGCGCTTCGTGGACGAGGCGCTGGCAGCCAAGGCCTACGCCGACGCCTCCCTCCCCATCGGGGAGCAGCAGACGATCTCCCAGCCCTGGATCGTGGCCGCCATGACCGAGCTCGTGGAGCCCGACGGCACGGGGCGCGCCCTGGAGATCGGCACGGGATCCGGCTACCAGGCGGCCGTGCTCTCCCGGGTCTTCGCCCAGGTCTACACGGTGGAGCGGCTCCCGTCCCTCTCCACGCGGGCGCGGCAGACCCTGCGCGCGCTCTCCATCGAGAACGTGCACCTCAAGATCTTCGACGGGAGCTACGGCTGGAGCGAGTTCGCGCCCTACCGCGCCATCGTGGTGACGGCAGCGGCCCCGGAGGTCCCCAAGCCCCTGCTGGACCAGCTCGCCGAAGGCGGCCGCCTCGTCCTCCCCATCGGGGAGAGCCAGGGTGCGGCGGAGCAAACGCTGGTGCGCGTGACCCGGCGGGGGAGCGAGTTCGTGCGCGAGAGCGCGGGGATCTGCCGCTTCGTGCCTCTGGTGGGGAAGTTCGGCTTTTGACGCTGTGCTACTCTCTGCGCGCTCTCTGAGGTCGGGGCGTAGCGCAGTCTGGTAGCGCACCTGGTTCGGGACCAGGGGGTCGGAGGTTCGAATCCTCTCGCCCCGACCAGCTTTTTCCTTCCCTTAAGGCAACCACAGTGCGCGGTCGTGGGCGGCCGCACCGCGCGTCCGCGCCAAGGCGGCTCGATCGCGTGGCGCGGCCACCTCCGTCGAGCGCCGCTTCAGCGTCCCGGTCGTCAGACTGTGGTGACGACCGTGGTCAGATGACACGGACAGGTGCACAGGCTCGAGGTCGTGGAGGACGTTTGGCAGCCACCGGGCTTGCGGCCCTTCTCCAGCTCCTGCACTTCGAGGTCCAGAGACAGAGGCTTCTTCTCGTTCATGGCGTTCTCCTGTGAGAGTGTGATCTCACTCAGGATGCTCTCTTCCTGTGGAGGCGCCAATTCCGACTCGCCAAGATCGCATGTCCTGATCTCATTCTCGTTCGCGGCGCGGGGTCGCCCTGTCCGAGCCCTTCGCGAGATCCCAAGAAACTTTTCCCGCGTCCGCACACTACGAGGGCGACCCTTCCACGCGTGGGGATCAACAACACGGTCAACCTGGCAGGATGCACCTTCCGCGACGGCGGCGGCTCCGGCGGAACCCGCTCCGACGTGCTGGTGGCCAGCAACACTTCCAATCCAGTGGTACGTGTGGCGGGAACGAGATCACGACCGCCGCCACCATCACCGGCTCGGCGCTCCCCGCCTCCCTGGTGAAGGCCATTTCCGTCGTGTCGTCCCAGCGGGGTTCGTCGACCTTCGCGGGATCGAACAGCGTTGCCGGGACGCTGCCGGTGGCGCTGCCGGACACGAACTGCAGCGTGGGCATCTCCGGCAGCGCCGGGGAGACCTTCTGGGTCACGAGCAAGTCCACCAGCGGCTTCACGCTCAACTCGTCGAAGGTCAACTCCAACGCCACCGTGGACTGAAGTGTCACCGGGTGCAACTTCGGCAGCGCGAGCTGCGGCTTCTGACGAAAGGAAGGCGGGGGAGGGGGGTGCGCTCGGCTCCCTTGCCTACTTCCGCGCGTGCAACGCCACCAGGGGACCGAAGTCGCGGAAGAGGGGAAGGCCGAGCTTGCCCAGTCCCTCCAGCGCGCCGCGCAGCGTTCGCACCGGCGCGCTGGCGCGGTGGGTGGTCCACGAGTACCAGTCGAGCCCGGAGGTGGTGCCCACGATGGTGAGCCCGCGCCCCTGGAGCCAGGCGCGGAGGGACCGCAGCTCCGGCTCGTTTAGCGCGTCCAGGTCGCCGTCCCAGGTGGCGCCGTCCAACACCGGCGGGCGGACGCTCTCCCACCCGAGACGCGCTTGCGGACGGCCCTTTCCCGGCGCCGCCAGCAGGCGCCGGGCGAACCGACCCGCCCCGCCACCCTGACGCCCCGGGCTCGCCCCCAGCGGTCCGCCGTACTGCGGGGAGAGGAGGAGGAGCGACCCGCCGGGGCGCAGCACGTCGATCATGGCGGCGAGGGCGCGCTCGGGCTCCACGAGATGCTCGAGGACGGAGATGGCGAGGACGGCGTCGAAGGAGCCGGAGCGGAAGGGGAGGTGCTCGCCGTTCGCCTGCAGGTAGGCGCGGGAGCCGTCCCCGGGAGCGCGCTCCAGCGCCATGCGGAGCGGCAGGTGCGCGACGTCGCACCCCACGCCGCGCAAGCCCGGATGGGAGAGCACGTCGAGGTTCACGCCCTCGCCGCAGCCCACCTCGAGCACGATGCCGCGCTTGGGCAGCCGCTCCTTGAGCCAGGCGTACTCGCCGCCGCTCTTGGCGGCGTTCTCCACGTACTCGCGGCAGCGCTCGTAGTAGTGACGGTCGTGGTCCCACAGGGTGCGGACCAGCTCGGCGTGCCTCCGGTCTTCCACGCTTCGTCCCCCAGCGGCGCCCTGCACATAACACCAAACACGCGCAAGCGCCAAGGGGACGCCTCGGGATTGTCACTGGACTTTTCCTCCGCCGTGCGCTTCACTGACCCGGTCACGCACAGTGAAGTCGGGGCGGACGGGCGGGGGGTAGTTCCGCTCGGATCGGGGGAAGCATGACGTCGGCCGAGGTCCGGACGGCCCATTGGCTGCGGCACGTGAGTCTGGTCCGCGGAGACGTTCACCTCCTCCTCGACGACGGTTCGGTTTGGCGCCTTCCGGGGGAAAGCCGCATCGAGCGGTTCATCCATCGCCGCTACAGGGACTTGGAGCTTCTGGGCGATGCGCGGGTCCGTGTGGCCCTGTTCGGGGACGGGGTGGCCGCCGACGTCGTCTTCTCCGGGCACGGCCTCGAGCTGCTCCTGGGAGAGACGCCGAGCCCTTATCCCGGTCCGCCGCACGCGGACGGCCTCACCTCGACGGCCTGACGCTCCCGCCGCTATCATCCGCGCCTCCATGTCCGCACCGGGCGGCCGCGCTCCTTCCTGTGCCGTGCACCTGACCGTCTCGGGCCGCGTGCAGGGGGTCGGGTTCCGCTGGTTCGTGGTGCAGGAAGCGGAGGCCGCCGGGGTCACGGGCTGGGTACGGAACTTGCCCGATGGCCGGGTCGAGGTGTGGATCGAGGGGAAGACCGAGGCGGTGAAGGCGCTCGAGGAAGCGGTCGGCCGCGGGCCGCGGCATGCACGCGTGACGGGGGTGGACCGGCGGCAGGTGGCGCCAACCGGCCGCTTCCGGGAGTTCGGAGTGGAGCGGTGAGCGACGGCAAGACGCAGGGCGGGGCGGGACGCCGGGGAGGTGCCGGGACCGTGTCCGACCTCAAGAAGGTCATCCGCCAGGTGCCGGACTTCCCCAGGCCGGGGATCAACTTCTACGACGTCTCCACGCTCTTCCGCGACGCGGCCGCTTTCCGCCACGCCGTGGACCGGCTCGTGGAGCGCTACCGGGGGGAGACCCTGGATGCCGTGGTCGGGATCGAGGCCCGCGGCTTCGTGCTGGCCTCCGCCCTGGCCTATGCGCTGGAGAGCGGCCTCGTCCTGCTGCGCAAGCCCGGCAAGCTTCCCTGGCAGACGCACGCCGAGGAGTACGCCCTCGAATACGGGACCAACACGATCGAGATGCACCGCGATGCGGTGAGCCCGGGGCACCGGGTGCTGGTGGTGGACGACGTGCTGGCCACGGGCGGCACGGCGGCCGCCGCGGGACGCCTGCTGGAGCGGGTGGGGGCGACGATCGAAGGCTATGCCTTCCTCATCGAGCTCGGGTTCCTGGGCGGCCGGGGCCGGCTCGAGCCGGCCGGCGTCTTCAGCCTCGTGCGCTACGATTGACCGGCTTCTTGGGCTCGTAGCTCAGTTCGGATAGAGCGGCGGTTTCCTAAACCTACGTCAACGTTGCGCCGCGGGCGTTTTCCAGCTGTCGGAGCAATTCCGGAGCAACCCAACCGGCGTTTCAGCGCCGCGCGGCTCAGCGAGACCCATCGCCCGCGATGGAAACCGTCCCTGAGATGAGATCCGCCCGGAGGGGCCCCGAATCCATGCCTTCGAAGCCAATCGTGTCGGCGTCGATCCACTTGGCGTTTTTTCCACCCGCAGCTCGCGAGGGAAGGGCCTGCCGTCCCGACCATGCTCGCGGGAAGGTCTCCGTGGAAGGAGTCCAGGTCAACACGACACCCACTTCGAACGCGAGCTTCCCTGTCGCCTCAATCAGAACGCTTCTTTCATCAGGCGAGATGACAGGGGTCTTGAACTCGGGATCGAGCCCCACCCATGGACGGAAAAAGTCGGCTTGCAAGACCGCTTCCGATCCATTCGAGAAAAGCAGGTGGACCGAGGTCTTTCGTGCTTCGGCCGCGACAAAGACGACGTCCGGTCGGGGCTGGGAGAGCATGCGCAGCAACTCGAGTGCTGCCACGGAATCCGCCGAAGCCGCGGACCCCCCAACTTCCGCCCCCTCCCGAGGCCGCGAAGTATTTACGATATTCGGGTCTTCCTGAGGCTGAGCCTGAGAAAACTGATCTGGCCAGTCAGTGAACACCAGCACACGACGCCCGACTCCGAATACGCCGGGGTCCAGGCAGGCATCCTCGGTAATCGGAGTGGCACCCTGCTGAATGTAGTGCGCAACCGTTACTTGTCGGGGAAGTGACCCTTTGAGCACGTCGTCGACGTCGTATCGAACGTGCTGGTAGACCGTCGCAAAGCCCGAGAAGACATGTGCGCAGGTGTCGACTTCGAGAACCGTGCCGACGAAGGTGGCCTTGGACTCCGCCATGCGCGCTTCCGCCTTACCGAGAAGGACCGGCGAAGCCGGAGCAGCAAGGACCAAGAACGGAATCAGAACCCCAATCAACTGGCACCCTCCGGCAAGTAACCGTCAACGGGCATTGTGGGGCAATCGGAGCTTGCC
>Ga0070695_100000307_pt1 | contig 24841 bp, 22 predicted proteins | sample KBSK1252metaG_FD_65471 | JGI IMG/M metagenome (GOLD analysis project Ga0070695, IMG submission 65471) | Corn, switchgrass and miscanthus rhizosphere microbial communities from Kellogg Biological Station, Michigan, USA - KBS K1-25-2 metaG | ecosystem: Host-associated > Plants > Roots >...
CTACGCCTCCCCGAACGGCTCCCAATGCCTCCCGGCGCGCGCCAAATGTAGTGCCAAACTTGGACCCCAAGTCCTTGAAAACACTCACGCGCACCCCCGAAACTGCGGAAGTTGGGCTAGGGGTGGGGGGAACCCCGATATTCGAGGTCTGTGATTTCCCCCCACCCTGTCCCTCCCCCACAAGGGGGGAGGGGACGCCGCGGCGCGCTCCGTTTCGTCATCAAGGTCGGCGCAGCCGGTGAGCGGCTGACACCGCCGTCGCGCAAGCGTCTCCACGATCAGGCCGTCCGCAGCGCCCTTCAGCGCCTCATCGAGTGAGCCGCCTTCGGCGAGTAGCCGGTTGAGGGGTTGCACTTGGCAGTCGGTCACGCCCCTGGCCAGCGACGAGCCGTGGAAGGCAAATCTCGGCGGCGTTGCGAACCGACGTGATCTCGCCTACCTTGATGATCTCGGATATTTAGAATAATTAGGGCGGAACTTAGCTATGATCGATCAAGTTATTAATGTTTTGATTGGAGTGCTATTGTGGGCGATAAACTTAGTAATTAGAGCCCTAAATGACGTTATTCATTTTATCGTCACGACGATTAGTAAGGTTTTGAAGATTCTTAGATTATTGGCGGAGCTTATCTTTTATTTATTGCCTTTCGGGGAAGTTGTCTACATTGGGCAACGAAAACACATGTTGTGGCTGACAATTGTTGGCTCTGTGTTCATTGGAATCTTCTTCATCGCGCTTCTTCACGCGCTTGCTCGCGGGGGAAGGAATGACGACGCATTCGACAACGAAGCGCAGTACGTCAGTCGCGATATGATTTTTGTAATTTTTGTCATTCTCAACCTGATGCTGGGGGCAATTGTCGGTTTCCTTTATTTCAATATTCAATTGCCCATGAAGCAATGATTATTGGACAAAAAAAAATGATTGAAAACTCGATACGACGTAAGAAGGGCATCCGACCTCATGAAAGCGTCTCCGCAATCAGGCCGTCCACCACGCCGCGGAGCGCCTCCTCGCGCGAGGCGCCATCCGCCAGCCCGCGGTTGAAGCGCGCCACTTGGCGGTCCGCGCTGGTGCCGTGGGCGACGATGGTGCGGGCGTGCTCCACCTCACGCAGGCAGCCGAGCGCGTCGGCATCCTCGCGCACCAGGGCCAAGAGCTCATCGACGAGGTCGCCGAACGGCACCAGCTCGCCCTTGCCGAAGTCGAACAGCGTGCCGGCCACGCCGTACCGTTGCGCGCGCCAGCGGTTCTCCGACAGCAGGAAGCGCGGATAGGGGCGCCACATCTGGTTGGCGCGCCGGATGCGGTAGAGCATGCGCAGGATGCTGACGTAGAGCGCCGCCACGCACACCGCATCGTCGATGAACGTGCAGACATCGGGGATACGCAACTCCAGCGTCGGGAACCGCTCCGAGGGCCTCAAGTCCCACCAGACCTTGCTGGCGTCCTCGATGACGCCGTTGCGGACCAGCAGATCGACGGTATGGCGATACTCCGCCCAGCTGCCGAAGCGCTCCGGCAGCCCGGTGCGCGGCAGCTCGTTGTAGGCGGCGAGGCGGTAGCACTTGAGGCCCGAGTCCTCGCCCTCGACGAACGGCGAGGAGGTGGAGAGCACCAGCAGGTGCGGTAGGAAATAGCGCGCCTGGTTCATCAGGTCGATGCGCAACTCGTCGTTGTTGACGCCGACGTGCACATGCATGCCGCAGACCACCAGTCGGCGGCCGACGCCGGCCAGGTCCTTGGCGATCGACTGGTAGCGCTCGCGCTCGGTGGCCTGCTGGGCGCCCCAGCGCGCGAACGGATGGGTGGAGGCGGCGATCGGCGCGAGCCCGTGCTGCGCCGCCAGCCCCGCCACGGTTTGGCGCAGCGACTTGAGCTCCGCGCCGGCCGCATGCACCGTCTCGTGCACCCGCGTCTCGACCTCGATCTGGGACTTCAGGAACTCGCGCGCCACCTGGCCGCACAGCGCCCGGTCGCAGGACTCGAACAGTGCCGGCGGCATCTCCCGCACCAGGTCGCGCGTGGTCCTGTCGACGAGGAGGTATTCCTCCTCGATGCCGATGGTAAACGACGGCTGCTTCGGCGCCATGCCGCCATTGTGCCACAATTCGGCGGCCGGTGTCAGGCGGTCGGTGTCAGACCCTCCGGGTCTGACACCGGTCCTCAGCCCTCGTACCCCTCGATGATCACCAGGTCGCCCGTGCTCGCCTGCTCGCGGATCTTGAGGGCGGCCTGATATTCGGGCGAGTCGTAGCAGGCCGTGGCCGCCTGGAAGCTGTCGAACTCGATGACCACGTGGCGGCGGCCGGCAAGGCTTCCTTCGGGCACCTCGCATTCTCCATTGCGGATCAGAAAACGGGCGCCGAACTTCTGGAATGCAACCGCATTGGCGGCGATGTAGTCCTTGTAGCGCTCCGGGTCGGTCACATCGACGTGCCCGATCCAGTAGCCCTTCTTGGCCATGTTCTCGCTCCGTGCGGGGTGGCTGACGTTGTGCGGGTCGCATCGGCGTAGCACGAGACCGGCCGGTGCGCCAATCCGAGGATGCGCGCGGCAGGCCGTGGACGGAGCAGGCCGCACCGATGCGGACCGGGTCGCACCGCTCGCTGGCGGCCGGGGGGTGGATTTGTGGCCGCGATGAGCCAGCACGCGTTTCGTCGCGGCGACACCAAGTTGGGCCTGCCCTATAGCAACGCTGCCGAGTAGTATATTTGCTTCGGCGGCGCGCTGCGCCAGCACAAGTTCGATAGCAATGGCGATACGAACAACTGTTTGGCTGCAATGGGCGCTCTCGGCCGGGCTGCTGGCGGTGCTGGTGTGGCCCGCCTTGTACAACGGCCAGCCAATCTTCTTTCCCGATACCACCGCCTACATCCGCGGCGCCGATGCCGGCATGCAGGCCGCATTCGGCCGCCGGACGGCCTGGTCCCTGTCCGGCGAGGATGCGATCGTCAAGCCCCCGCCGCCGGCCGGCGCCGAGGTTCCCGCCGTTGCATCCCCCGGGGCCTCCGGGGCGCCTGGGGCCTCCGGGGCCGCACCGCCCGCGGCCCCACCTTCGAGCCTCAGCTCCATCAAGGACAAGACGATCCTGTCGGGCCGCTCGCCCTACTATGGGGCGCTGCTCTACCTGGGCGACCTGACCGGCGGATTCTGGGTGTCGATAGCCGTGCAGGCTCTTGCCGTGCTGGCGGCGCTGTCATTCACGTTGCGGATCTTGGGCCTCGGCACCCGGCCGGCCGTGCTCGCGGCGATCGGCGGCGTGGCGCTGCTGACGCCCCTGCCGTTCTTCGTCAGCTTCCTGATGCCCGACGTGTTCGCGGGCATCGGCATCCTGACCGCCGCGGCGCTGCTTGCCGCCTACGGCCCGTTGACCTGGCCAGTTTACCTGACCGGGTTCGCGCTCCTGTCCGTCTCGGTGATCGTGCACGACACGCACGCCCTGGTCGTCGGCGCTGTGCTCGCCCTGGCCGCCGCTTGCAACCTCATCGCCCGCCGCTGGCCTAACTGGCAGGGCATGGCGGTGATCGGGCTCGCCATCGTCATGGCATTCCTCGCGCAGGCGATGTTCAGCACGGTCGTGCGCCGCGTGGTGGGCGCACCGCCCCTGCGGCCGCCCTTCCTGATGGCGCGCATGATCGAGGACGGGCCGGGATACCGCTACCTGCGCACGACGTGCCCGGCGAACGGGCTTACGGTGTGCCAGTTTCTCGACCGGCTGCCCCACCCCGCATACGTTTTCCTGTGGGAGCGGGGGCCGGACGGCGTGTTTGCCAACGCACCGCCGGAGCAGCGCCGGCAGCTGTCTGCAGAGGAGCTGCGCTTTGTCCTGTCCGTGCTGGCGCACGACCCGTGGGGAGAGCTGCTCGTCTCTCTCAGGAGCGTGGGCACCCTGCTGACCACGCTCAGGCTGGACGAGTTCCAGTATTATCCGGAATACAAGGAGACCTTCGCGGTCAAGGTTCCGCCGGAGCACTTCCAGCGCATGCAGGCCACCGCTGCCTATCGTGGCACGATGCCGATCCGGGTGTTCGCCGCGCTGAGCCTTGCGACGCTGCTGATCGGCGCGTCGGCGATTGCGGTCGCGCTGGCATGGCGGCGGACTCGCACCGCGCTCGACCCTGCCGTGGTGCGGCTCACGGCCTGGATCGTGGCTGGCACGCTCGTGAATGCCGCGATCTGCGGGGTCGTGTCGGGGGCGTATCCGCGGCTTGGGGTGCGGACGGCGTGGCTCATTCCGTTCGCGGCGCTGCTGATCGCTCTCGCGCTGCTGACGCCGCCGAAGCGATCCACCGCCAGACTCTGCTGACGCACCGCCTTGGAGCGTTGGACTGCTGCGACCGGCGTGCCCTCTCTGCAACCCGGAAAGCCGCGGGGCCCGCGAGCCGGTGGCGAAGTGCGACCCGATATGTCAGTCTCGCCGGGCAACGGGAGGAGGACGAGGAGCGTGACGCATGCGCTATGAGGCACCCGGATCGCTTGACCAGGCGGTGGCGCTGCTGGCCGCCGAGCCGGGCGAGGCGCGCGTCCTGGCGGGGGGCACCGACCTCCTCGTGCAGCTGCGCACCGACCTGATCGAGCCGGCGCTGCTGGTGGACATCAAGCGCATCCCGGAGATGCGCCGGATCGCCGAGGAGGGCGGCGGCTTCCGCGTGGGTGCCGCCGCAACGGCCGCCGAGCTCAAGGAGCATCCTCGACTCAAGGCCGTCTGGCCCGGCCTGGTGGAGGCCGCCAACCTGATCGGCTCCACCCAGGTCCAGGGCCGTGCCACCATGGGCGGCAACCTGTGCAACGGCTCGCCGGCGGCCGACAGCGTGCCGGCCCTGATCGCCGCCGGGGCGATTGCCTCCATTGCCGGCCCCAACGGGCGGCGCGAGGTGCCCGTGGAGGATATCATGCAGGGTCCGCGCAGGCTGGCCCTCGCCAAGGGCGAGATTGTCGCCTCGTTCCTGCTGCCGCCCCGTCCCGCCCGCACGGCCGACGCCTACCTGCGGTTCATCCCGCGCACCGAGATGGATATCGCCGTGGTGGGGTGCGGCGTCTGCCTGACGCTCGATGCATCGGGCACCTGCACGGCCGCCCGCGTCGCTCTTGGGGCCGTCGCGCCGCGTCCGCTGCAGGTGCCGGAGGCGGCCAGGGCGCTCGTCGGCACCAAGCTGGATGCCGGCGCGCTCGACAGGCTGGACGCCGCCGCCCGGGGCGCCTGCCAGCCCATCGACGACAAGCGCGGCACCAGGGAATACCGAACCAAGGTGGCGGGCGTGCTGGCGCGCCGCACCGCCCAGATCGCCCTCGAGCGCGCAAGGAAAGCCTGAATGGCCAAGCATCATGTCACGGCAACGGTGAACGGCGATCCCGTCGAGTTTCTGTGCGAGACGCAGGACACGCTGCTGGACGTGCTGCGCGACCAGCTGGGCCTCACCGGCACCAAGGAAGGCTGCGCCACCGGCGACTGCGGCGCCTGCAGCGTGACCGTCGACGCCCGGCTGGTGTGCTCCTGCCTGATGCTGGCGGTGGAGGCCGAGGGCAAGGCGGTCGCCACCATCGAGGGCATGGCTGAGGGCGAGACGCTGCATCCCCTGCAGCGCAAGTTCCTCGACCACGCCGCGCTCCAGTGCGGCATCTGCACACCGGGCTTCCTGATCGCCGCCAGGGCGCTGCTGGAGAAGCACCCGGAGCCCACCGAGACGGAGGTGCGCTACTGGCTGGCCGGCAATCTGTGCCGCTGCACCGGCTACGACAAGATCGTGCGCGCCGTGCTCGACGCCGCTGCCGAGATGAGAGGAGCCTGAACCGATGCAGCAGAAGGTCAAGACCAACGGCGCGGCTGCGTTCGACTGGGTCGGCACCCGGCCCGTGCGCCCCGACGGCGTGGACAAGGTGACGGGCCGGGCCAGGTTCGGCGCCGACCTCGCCATGCAGGGCCAGCTCATCGGCAAGGTGCTGCGCAGCCCGCATCCGCACGCCCGCATCCGCAGCATCGATACGAGCGCCGCCGCGGCGCTGCCGGGCGTCAAGGCCATCGTCACCCGCGATGACTTCAAGGATCAGCCGTCCCAGCTGATCCCCGCGGGCGAGCAGATGATCAACTACCGCGATGTCGTCCGCAACGTGATGGCGCGCGAGAAGGCGCTCTACGAGGGCCACGCGGTGGCGGCCGTGGCGGCGACCAGCGCCGGCATCGCCAAACAGGCGCTGAAGCTGATCGAGGTGGACTACGAGGTGCTGCCCCACGTCATCGACGTGGTGGAGGCCATGCGGCCCGGCGCGCCGCTGCTGCACGAGGGCATGATCACCGCCGGCGTGGAGCCCGCACCCAAGACGCCCTCCAACGTGGCCAAGCGGGTCGAGGTGGGCCACGGCGACGTGGCGGTCGGCCTCCGCCATGCCGACGTGGTGGTGGAGCGCACCTTCACCACCCAGCCGGTGCACCAGGGCTACATCGAGCCTCACGCGTGCGTGGCCAGCGTGTCGGAGGACGGCCAGGCCGACGTGTGGTGCACCACCCAGGGCCACTGGATGGTGCGCGCCCAATGCGCGCGGCTGCTGGGCTGGGAGACCTCCAGGATCCGCGTCACCGCCTCGGAGATCGGCGGCGGCTTCGGCGCCAAGACGGTGGTCTACCTGGAGCCCCTGGCCCTGGCGCTGGCGAAGAAGGCGCGGCGGCCCGTCAAGATGGTCATGACCCGCGAGGAGGTGTTCCGGGCGAGCGGCCCCACCTCGGGCGCCCACGTGCGGGTGAAAGTCGGCGCCAGGCTGGACGGGCGCATCGTGGCCGCGGAGGCGGAGCTCAAGTACCAGGCCGGCGCCTTCCCGGGCTCGCCGGTGCAGCCGGGCTGCATGTGCGCCTTCGCCCCCTACGACATCGAGAACGTCAAGGTGGTGGGCTACGACGTGGTGACCAACCGGCCCAAGGTCGCCGCCTACCGCGCCCCCGGCGCCCCCATCTCGGAGTTCGCGGTGGAGTGCGTGGTGGACGACATCGCCGCCCGCCTCGGCATGAGCCCGATCGAGCTGCGCCTCAAGAACGCGGCGAAACAGGGCACCAAGGCGGCGTACGGCCCGAAGCTCGGCCCGGTCGGCTTCATCGAGACGCTCGAGGCGGCCAGGGCTCACGACCACTGGCGCGCGCCGCTGGGCAAGAACCAAGGGCGCGGCGTCGCCTCGGGCTTCTGGTTCAACGTCGGCGGCGAGACCTCGGTTTCGCTGCAGCTCAACGAGGACGGCACCTTGTCGCTCACCGTCGGCACCCCCGACATCGGCGGCTTGCGCGCCTCGATGTGCATGATGGCGGCGGAGGAGCTGGGCGTCGACATCGAGAGCATCCGCGTGCAGATCGGCGACACCGGCCAGCTCGGGTTCAACTTCCTCACCGGCGGCAGCCGCGCCACCTTCTCCAGCGGCATGGCCACGGTGGAGGCCGCGCGCGAGGTGATCCGCGAGGCCTGCAAGCGGGCTGCGAAGCTGTGGGAGCTGCCCGAGGATGCGGTCGAGTACCGCAAGGGCGCGGTGCGCCCGGCGGGAGCCAACGCCGGCAAGCATGCGCCGCTGACGCTGCGGGATATCGCCGGCCTGGCCGGCAAGACCGGCGGGCCGATCGCCGGCTACGCCCGCATCAACGCCCAGGGTGCGGCGCCGAGCTTCGGCACGCACATCGCCGACGTTGAGGTGGACCCGGAGACCGGCAAGGTCACGGTGGTGCGCTATACGGCCATCCAGGATGCCGGCCGCGCCATCCATCCGAGCTACGTCGAGGGCCAGTACCAGGGGGGCGTGGCGCAGGGCATCGGCTGGGCGCTGAACGAGGAGTACATCTATGGGCCGGACGGCAGGCTGCAGAACCCAGGCTTCCTGGACTACCGCGTGCCGGTGGCCTCCGACCTGCCGATGATCGACACGGTGATCGTGGAGGTGCCGAATCCGCGCCATCCCTACGGCGTGCGCGGCGTGGGCGAGACGCCCATCATCCCGCCGCTGGCGGCCGTTGCCAATGCCGTCGCCGACGCCACCGGCGTACGCTTCGCCGACCTGCCGATGTCCCCGCCCAGGGTGCTGGCAGCGCTGGACGATGCGCGGGCGCGGGGAAAGGCGAAGATCTGACGAGGTGTCAGACCCTCCGGGTCTGACACCATACTCCCAACGTTGCTGTTGGGCTGGGTGCTCTCAACACCGTTTGCGCTACGGTGTCTGACCCAGAGGGTCAGACACCAATCCTACAGCTCCTTGGCCGCGGCGAGCACCTCGTCCGCGTGCCCGGTGACCTTCACCTTGCGCCAGCTTTTGGCGATGCGGCCGGACCTGTCGATGAGGAACGTGCTGCGCTCCACGCCCATGTACTTGCGGCCGTACATGGACTTCTCCACCCACACGCCGTAGGCATTGGCCACGGCCTTGTCGGCGTCGGCGGCGAGGCGGACCTTGAGGTCGTGCTTCCTGGCGAACTTCTGATGGCTTTCGGCGCTGTCGGGCGAGATGCCGATCACCTCCACGCCGGCCTTCCTGAAGTCGGCGGCCAGGCGCGTGAAGTCCTTGGCCTCGGCGGTGCAGCCCGACGTATCGTCCTTGGGGTAGAAGTAGACCACCACCGGCTTGCCCCCGGCCTTGACGAGCTTGGAGAGCTTGACCGTCTCGCCGCTCTGCGTGGGCAGCTCGAAGTCCGGGGCCTTGTCTCCGTCCTGCACCATTCTTGCCTCCCTCGTCGAGCGGGGGTCAGACCCTTCGCCTCCAACGTCGCGATTGTTACTCTACGGTTCCTGCGAGGGGTCTGACCCCTTCTCCCCCTTCTCCGTCAGCAGACCCTCCACGTCGAGGCGGCGGGTGAACATGGCGAGCTCGCCGCTGGCGTTGAGCGGCCACTGCTCGCGCGGCTTGTCCCAGTAGAGCTCCACACCGTTGTCGTCGTAGTCGCGCAGATAGAGCGCCTCGCTGACGCCGTGGTCGCTGGCGCCGTCGAGGGTGATGCCAGCGCCCTGAACGCGGCGCAACGCGTCAGCCAGCGCGGCGCGCGTGGGGTAGAGGATGGCGAGGTGATAGAGCCCGGTGCTGCCGGGCGGCGGCGGGCTGCCGCCGGCGCTCTCCCAGGTGTTGAGGCCGATGTGGTGGTGATAGCCGCCGGCCGAGACGAACGCCGCCTGGTTGCCGTAGCGCTGCATCAGCTCGAAGCCGAGCACGCCGCAGTAGAACGACAGCGCCCGGTCGAGATCGGCCACCTTGAGGTGCACGTGCCCGATCCGGACGCCCTCGGCGATCGGCTGCGCCGGCCGATGCTCCGCCAGGGGCGCGATGCGCGGGGTGTTTGTGGTGGTCATGTCGTCTGGCGGGGTCAGACCCCTCGCCTCCAGCGTTGCTGTTTCTACTCCGCAGTCGGCGCGAGGGGTCTGACCCCGGTCGCGCCCGTCGCGCGAGGGGGCTGCTCTCCGATCCCCTCCAGAAACTCGGCCAGGTCGAAGGTCATATGGTGCACGTGCGGCGGGGGCGCCGTCCAGCCCCGCATGGACCTGTGGACCGGATGGTCGTCGTTGGCATCGGAGCGGACCAGCACCGTGGTCATGCCGAGCGCGTGCGGGGCCTCCAGGTTGTGCGGCATGTCCTCGAACATCGCCGATTTCGGAGCCTCGACGCCGTGCGCCTTGAGGAAGGCGTCATAGCAGGCCGGGGTGGGCTTGGAGATGTACTCCGCGGCGACGATGTCGAAGATGTCCTCGAACAGGGGGAGCAGGCCGAGCTTGCCGGCGACGCGCTCGGCATGGGCGCGCGAGCCGTTGGTGAAGATGAGCTTGCGCCCCGGCAGCCGCTCGATGGCAGCCGCCAGCCGCGGCTGCTCGGCGAGGCCCGACAGGTCGAGGTCGTGCACGTAGTCGAGGAACGGCTTGGGGTCCATGCGGTGGACCTTCATGAGGCCCGCCAGCGTGGTGCCGAACTGGCGATAGTAGCTCTTCTGCAGATGGCGCGCGTATTCGAAGGGCACGCCCAGATAGCGGGCGATGAACTCGCCCATCTTCTGGTCCACCTGGGCGAAGATGCGGGTGTCCGCCGGATAGAGCGTATTGTCGAGGTCGAAGACCCACACCTGGGTGCGGTCGAAGCCTCTGGCGTCGTTGTTGAAGCGAGGCGCAGGCCCCAACGTTCCCTCCCCCGTCGCGCCGGAGGCGCGCCCTGAAGACGTGGGGGAGGGACAGGGTGGGGGGGAATCACAGACCTCGGATGTGGTGGTTCCCCCCACCCCTAGCCCCTCCCCACATTTTGCTGGCGCGCCTTCGGCGCGACGGGGAGGGGAGTCCGGTCTCGCTTGCCGCTTTCTGCTCATGCCCTTCAATCTAGGCCGCCCTGGCGCTCCCACACCCACTTGAGGCTGCGGCGCATGCCGTCCTCCAGGCCGACCACCGGCCGGTAGCCCAGCTCCGCTTTGGCCTTATCGACGCTGCAGGCGATGGTCTTGTTCATCTCGGACAGTACATGGATTTTCTGATGGTACAGGCCAAGGCCCTGCAGCGTCTTGTCCACCACCCACGCCACCTCGCTCGCCAGACCCGGTAGCCGCAAGCGCTTGTGCACGCATTTCTGGCCGAATTCCGTCTCCAGCAGCCGCTCCACCGTGTCGACGATCTCGGTCATGGTGTAGGGCCGCGCGTCGGCGATCCAGTAGGTGCGGCCGTTGGCGGGCTCGACGGCCGCCGCCAATATCAGCCCCTGGCACAGGTTGTCCACATAGGCCATGGACCGGCGATTCCCGCCGCCGCCGACCAGCGGCCCCTTGCCATCCCGGATCATGCGGAAGAACTCCGACTGGCGCGGCGGCTGGTTGGGCCCGTAGAACCAGGGCGCGCGGACGATCACGGTCTCGATCTTGCCCGCTTGCTGGTAGCCGGCCACCATTTGCTCCATCAGCATCTTGGAGCGGCCATAGTGCATGTAGGGCCGGTAGGGCGAGTCTTCGTCGAAGACGTGGTCGGGATGCGGATTGGTGCCGCACGGCGAGTTGGACGACATGACCACGGCCCGGCGCACGCCGGCGGCGATGGCGGCGTCCAGGACATTGCGGCTGCCATCGACGTTGACGCGGTAGAGCTCGGCGCGACGCCTGGGATGGATGATGCCGGCGACATGGAACAGCACCGCTCCCGCAGCGCCCTCGCACAGCCTGGCGCAGTCCTCTGCGCGGGTGATATCTCCGCGCACGATCTGCACGCGGTCGCCCAGCCCCTCGATGAGCGCGGCATCCTCGCCGGGCAGCACGAGGCATCGGACCCGCAGCTGCGGGCTGGGCCTCGGCATCCAGTCGCACTCGGGGAGCCCATGCAGAAGCGCCCCCACCAGCCGGCTTCCGAGCCAGCCGGCGCCGCCCGTTACGAAGGCCAGATCGGTGCCAAGCTCCATCGCTCCCCCTGCCTTCTTGGTGTCTGACCCTCCGGGTCAGACACCGTTCCCTCACAGAAACCGGATCGCCAGCTTCAGGATGCCCTGCTTTACGGGCGACTTGTGCGGGCTCGCGATCCATTTCGAGTTGAGCACGTCCTCGCGGTTCTTCAGGTACCAGTCGTAGCTCGCGATCATCGCCTCCTCGTTGGAGTAGGTGGGCCGCCAGCCCAGCTCGTTCTCCGCGTCGGAGATGTCGAAGTAGTTGGGCTTACCGTACGCCATGTAGTGATAGGCGCCGAGCGGCGAAATACCGAGCCTGCTCGCCGCGGCCATGGTCCACCGCACCGGCGCATCGGGGACGCTTCTGACTTGCGAGCCTGTGCCGGCGTGGCGGCACAGCGCCTCCAGCACCTCGCGCATGGTGCCGAAGCGGTCTGTGCCGATGTTGTAGACCTGCGGGCCGGCGCGCTCGGCGGCGAGGATGCTGGCGTCGGCCAGATCGCGGGCGTGGATGAACTGGAAGCGGTTGTCGCCTCGGCCCATGACGGGCACGTTGCGACCTTCGCGGATCCACTCGAACAGCATCTGGAAGATGCCGAGCCGACCGTGGCCGAGGATGGTGCGAGGCCGGATCATGGTCACGTCCAGACCGCGCGCGATGAACTCCCGGCACAGCGCCTCCGAGGCCACCTTGGTGCGGCCGTAGGGCTCGCACGGCGTCGGCCTGGTGCTGCGCCTGATGGGCAGCTCCGAGGGGATGCCGAAGATGGCGGTGGAGGAGGTGAAGATCACCTTCCTCACACCGTTATCGAGCGCCGCCGTCAGCAGATTGCGCGTGCCATCGAGATTGACGGTGCGCATCAGCTCGGGGTCCTTGGACAGCGGCTGCTGCGCGACGTTGTGGTAGATGATGTCGATGCCCTGGCAGGCGCGGCGCACCGCCGCCGCGTCGCGGATGTCTCTCTGGTGGAACTCCACGGCTTCGAGCTCGTCGTCGGCCGCGGTGAGGTCGAAGTTGCGCACACTGTCGTCGCGGGCCAGCAGCCGTTCGACCAGGAGGTGGCCGAAGAACCCCGATCCGCCCGTCACCAAAGTGCGCATGCGAAGGTCTCCGAATCTATCCACCCGTCATCCCGGAAGCTGAGGGCATAGCCTGAAGCTATCCGGGACCTCGCCAGGCAGGTCGCGCAGTCCTCAATTCGGGGAGATCCCGGATCGGAGCACTGCCCGCCTGCGGCTCGCATCGCTCTGTCCGGGATGACGGGTGGAAAGCTCATTCCCGATCCATGAAATGCAAAGCATTGCGGCGGGCGAAGGCCATGACGGAGCCTTGCGGGTTTACCCCCGGCGCGGTGCACAGGAGGCTGGCGTCGGCGATGTAGAGATCCTCCTGGCCGTGCACGCGACCGAACGAGTCCGCCACGCAGCGGCGCTTGTCCTCGCCCATGGGGCACGAGGAGAACAGGTGGATCGTCATCAGGCTGGTGCGGCCCTGGGGAAGCGGATCGGCCACGCGCCGCAGATCGTCGATGCCGGCGAGCGGCGACGATCCATCCACCGTCGGATACAGCGCGTCCGCGCCCGCGGCGAACAGCAGCTCACAGAGCTTCCTGGTGCCGTCCGCCAGGTCGCGCATGTCCGTCTCGCCCAGAGCGTACCGCACCAGCGGGTCGCGGTGGCCGGGCACCCGGCGGACGCTGCCGCAGCCGCCCGTGATCATCGCGTAGTAGATCGCCATGTGCGGCCAGGCGTCGTCCACCTCGTGCGTGTGCTTTGGATGGTCGAGCATGGCCAGCGAAAGATGCGGAACGCCGCTGATGGAGCAGCCGAAGCTGAGGCGCGGCGCGAACTCCTTGACCTGGTGCACGGCCACCTCCAACGGCACGCCCAGGTCCGTGCTGTTGACGGGCTCGGGAAAGCGCGCCACCACCTTCACGGTCGGGTGCATGCGAAGCGTCCCGCCGGCCAGCGGGGCGATGCCGCTGGCCTGCAGCAGCGCCGGGGTCTGGATGGCGCCGCAGGACAGGAACAGAGATTTGCAGCGCAGCTTGTGGCGGGTTCGGCGGCCATCCGGCAGGGCGCGCTCGGCGTCGACGATCCAGCGGCCCCGGCTGCGCTGCAGACGGCGGGCGCGAACGTCGGGCACCAGCCTGCAACCGGCCTGCAGAGCGCGCGGGATGAAGGTGCGGGTCATCGACTGCTTCTCGCCGACACCGTCTGAACCGTACTTGAACCACCGCGGCACCTCGAGGGACTTCCAGCCCTTGCTGCCGGCACCCTCGTGCAGCTTGAGGGAGGCCGCCGGCGCCGCGCCCGGCAGGTAGGAGATGCTCACGTCGCGCTCGCAGGCTTCGAAGTGCGGGACCATCTCGGACCAGCCTGCGCGCTCCAGCTGGAAATCGCGGCGCCAGGCATCGAGGATGTCCTCCGGCGTGCGGTGATAGAGGCCGGCGTTGATCTCGCTGCCGCCGCCTACGCAGTTGGCCTCGACGTAGGCGACTTTCGTTCGCCCCAGCGCCGCGGTGATGCCGCCGTTGCGGTATTTGCGCTCCATCTCGTCGCGGGTGAACTGGGGGCACTCCTCCAGCGTGACGAACGGGCCGGATTCGACCAGCGTGACCTCGCGGCCGGCCTCCGCCAGCAGGCAGGCCGTGATGGCACCGCCAGGCCCCGAGCCGATGACCACGATCTCGCTGTCCAGGACGGACGGCAGCTCGTCGGCGGCCTTCCTTTTGCCGCTCGCCGCGATGGCGGCCACGGCCGGGGCGGGCACGGGCGTTCGCCTGCCGGCCTTCTCCGCGCGGGCCAGCTCCTCGTGGAAGCCGAGGATCGCCAGGCCCTCGTAGAAGCGGATCAGGTCCCGGAACGGGCCGAAGATCGAGCGGCGCATGCGTGCGATCCGGCTCCAGCGGCGGTCCGGGTCGAGATTGCGGTAGGAGCCGGGGCGGGGAAAGCCGCTCCAATGGACGAGGAGCAGCGTCAGGACCTGGAACGGCAGGCGCAGGTAGTCCGGCATGCGGGCGTGCTGCGCCAGGACGAACCGCACGGTGTTGTTCCACGGCGGCCCCGGCTCGCCGGCGCGCGCGCCGAAGTGCGCACGGATGAAGGCATAGCACAAGGCCGAGACGGCGCCCTCGAACGCGCGCTTCATGATCGTCACGGGGTCAGACCCCTCGCCTCCACCGTTCGTAGACCGCGCCAACGCAGAGGCGAGGGGTCTGACCCCGTTCTCGACGCCTCGTCAAGACGCCTTCTTGACCCTGCGTTCCACCAGAGTGCCGACGCCGTGCGTGGTGAACAGCTCCAGGAGGACGCAGTGCGGCACCCGGCCGTCCAGGATCACCACGCCCTCCACGCCGGCCTCCACCACCTCGATGCAGCCCTCGACCTTGGGGATCATGCCGTCCCGGATGGTGCCATTGCGGACGAGGGTGCGCGCCTCCTCGATCGACAGCTGCGGGATCAGCCGCCTGTCCTTGTCCAGCACGCCCGCAACGTCGGTGAGCAGCAGGAGCCGCTTGGCCTTGACGCGGGCGGCGAGCGCACTGGCGAAGGTGTCGCCGTTGATATTGAGGGTCTCGCCGTCGCGGCTGATGGCCAGCGGGGCGATGACCGGGATGAGGTCGGATTCGGCGATGACGTTGACGATGTGCGGATTGATCTCCACGGGGTCGCCCACGTAGCCGATGTCCACCGCCTTCATCAGGTTGGACTCCGGGTCCGGTATCTCGGTGATCTTCTTGGCCACCATCAGGTTGGCGTCCTTGCCCGAGATGCCCACCGCCTTGCCGCCCACGCGGTTGATGGCGGTGACGATGTCCTTGTTGATGAGGCCTGCCAAGACCATCTCCACCACCTCGACGGTGGGCTTGTCCGTCACCCGCAGGCCATGCACAAATTCGCTCTTGAGTTGCAGTCTATTGAGCATGCCCGCGATCTGTGGGCCACCGCCGTGCACGACGATCGGGTTGACGCCCGACTGCTTGAGCAGAACGATGTCCTGGGCGAATGCGGCGGCCAGCTCTGCGTCGCCCATGGCGTGGCCGCCGAATTTGACGATGACGGTCTGGCCGCTGTAGCGCTGCATGTAGGGCAGCGCCTCGGCGAGGAGGCGGGCGTGCGCCTGGGCCGACAGTGGCGAAGCCGCGGGCGCGGCGGTGGCGGGATCGTCTCCGGCCTCACGGCTTGCAGGTTGCGCTCTTGTCATGGCATCGGCCTTAGTTGGGCGCCGCCGGTCTCTGCGCGTGGCATTTACTCGGCGGAAGGCATTCACTTATAGGGTCATTGACCTATAGTGAATAGCGGCCCTCCAGCTGGGCCCTCCCGCTGGGCAGGGGTCAGACCCCTCGCCTGTAGGGCAGAGTAGAATTCCGACGCAGGTGGCGAGGAGTCTGACCCCTTCTGCGGTCGCCTTGTTATCGGACGGATTTGTGTGGCAAGGGCCGTTGCGAGGCTAAAGCCCCCGCGGGCGATCCGGCGGGAGGGAACGGTTGGGCAGCCGGTGCGGTCAGGGGAGCCGTTGATGCCGCAGTCGAGTGCGGACCAACTCCAGTCGGTTCCGATGTCGGCCAGCCTGGGCCAGTGTCTCGGCAAGGCAAAGGACTTTGCGCGCGAGCAGTCACACCGCGCCGTCACCCTGGAGCACCTGCTGCTGGCGCTGACCGAGGATGCGGATGCAGCCGGCGTGCTGCGCGCCTGCAGTGTGGATATCGACCGCCTCGGCACCGATGTGTCGGGCTACCTGGGCAGGCTCCTGGAGGACATGCGGGCGCCGCCCGGCACCGAGCCGGGGCTCGACCCGGACCTGCTGCGGGTGGTGGAGGCCGCGCTGCAGGCGGCGGCGCAGTCGCGCCGGCGCACCATCGACGGGGCCATCGTGCTGGCCGCCATAGTGGGCGATGCGAAGAGTCCGGCAGCGGGGCTGCTCAAGGCCCACGGCATGACCTTCGAGGAGGCCATCAAGACCCTGCAGAAGGCGAGCGCCCAGGCCCGCACCAGGCAGTTCTCGCCGTCTGCCTCTGCCGCGCGGACGCCGGCGGAGCGACCCGAGGCCGAGCCGGAGGAGCAGCCCGCCCCGCCGCCCCCGCCGGCTCCCGCTCCTGCCAAGGCGCCCGCCCCGAGCACCGCGGTCGATGCGGCGCTGACGGGGCAGACGGCCGACGACTTCCTGGCCGCAGCTCGCGCGCGCATCCAGCAGCGCAACATTAGCACCACCCCGGCCAAGCCGGAGCCTGCCGCCAAATCTCCCGGCCAGTCTCCCGGCCAGTTCCCGGCCAAGCCCTCCCAGGCCGAACCGGAGGAGCTGCCCTTGATGAGCCTGTCGGCTTTTACGGCCAACCGGGCAGCCACGTCGGCGGATGCGCCGCCGCCGCTCACTGGCCCGGCCGGGCCGGCCATTCCGCCGGCAGCCTCTCCGCCCCCCGGCGCTCCTCCCGGGCCACCACCCCCGGGGGCTCCGCCATCGCCGCCCAAGCTGGGCGTCCCGCTAGGGCCGCCTGACGCGCGCCCTCCACCTCCGCCGGGGCCTCCGGGCGCCTTCTCTCCAGCAAGCGAGCGACTGCCGCCGGCGCCGCCCGGCGGCAGCGGTGCGCCGCCCCTGCCGCGGCTGGCGGACCGGATGGTGCGTCCCGAGCGGCCGGATGGCCCCGCGCCGCCGCTCAGGCGTCCCCCGGGCCCCAATGGCGCCCTGCCTGGCCAGCGCCGATCGGAGGCGGCGCCGCGCCCGCCGACGAGGCCCAGCGCTGCCCCGGCCCGGAGCGGCCAGCGGGCGGCCGCCGGCCCGCTGATGGAGGCGATCCCGCGCAAGATGCGGGTCGGCAGCGCGGCGCCCGCCCAGGTGCGCATCGGCCGCGACAAGGTCGACAACCTGATGTACCTGCTGATGGGCAGCCGCGCCCAGCACCACCCCGAGGCGGTCGTGGCCCGGCTGCTGTCGGTGCGGCTGCGGGCGCCCGATGGCGCCTTTGCCATCGAGCCGGGCACGCCCGAGTCGCAATGGATCGAGGCCACCCCGAGCCAGCCGCAGGACGACCACGTTGCGTGGAGCTGGACGGTCACGCCGTTGCGGCGAGGGCGCAGGCGGCTGCAGCTCCTGGTGAGCGCGCGCACGGTCGGCCGAGACGGCCTCGCCAGCGAGCAGTCCCCGCCCGACCGCATCATCGAGGTGATGGTGCGCCCGAGCCTGGTGCGGCGGCTGGTGCGCTGGGTGGTGGTTGTGGTGCTGTTCGGCGTCGGCGCGGCGCTGGGCCGGCTCAGCGAGGACAAGCTGGCCCAGGACCTTCTGGATGTGGGCACCCTGATCGTGAAGAACGTCCTCGGCCTGCTCCGCACATCCGGCTTCCTCGCCGGATAAGCTCGATCCCAGCCCGATCCCGGGGCGATCGGTCACTGCGCCTTGCTTCCTCCCGGCAGCGACAGGTAGGCGCCGCGCAGCACCTCCTTGGTGTGCGCCTCGGTGAACCCGTGCAGAACCCGCAGACGGGCGGCGGTGCCCATGCGCTGGCGCAGGCCGGCGTCGCGCGCCAGGCGTTCCAGGGCTGCGCCCAGGGCCGCGGCGTCGCCCGGCGGCACCACCAGCCCCTCCATCTCGCTGCGCACGAAGCTGCGGCCTCCCGCGGTGTCAGTGACGAGGAGGGCGCGCCCGCAAGCGGCGGCCTCGATGAGCGCACGCGGCAGGCACTGGCGGCCGGCAACCGGCCACACGCAGATCTCGGCGCGGCGCCAGACCTCCCGGGTATCGGCCGGCCAGCCGGCGCAGCGGATGCCGGGATGCAGGCTCCAGCGGCCCCACTCCGCCGCGAGAGCATCGGGCGGGCCTGCCGGATCGGCGGCGCCATCGGGTGCACCGTGGATCTCCAGCTGCAGGCGCAACCCGCGCGCCCACAGCCGCTCGAACGCCTGCACCAGCTCGCGCAGACCGCTCGCCTCGGCCACCGGTCCCACGAAGGCGGCCACCGGCATGTCGCCCGGCGACGGCGGCAGCACCGGGTAGACCTCGGGATCGACGCCGGCGCTCCCCAGAACGGCGCAACGCGGGCCGGGGTCGATACCCTGCGCCCGCAGGTCGCCCAGGTCCTCCTCGCGCCCCACCAGCAGGAACGCGTCCGGCTTGCGCGCGAGCGCCGCCAGCAGCCGCACCGCGACGCCGCGGTAGGGCCAGGCCAGCGCGCCTGACTCCGGCTCCAGTGCCGCGAGGTCGGGCAGGTGCACCACCGTGTCGACCGAGGGCACAAGTTGGAGCGCCAGGCAGGCGAGCGCCGCCGGCTCGAGGCCGATGACGTGCATCGCGTCGGGGCGCTCGGCCTCGAGAGCACGGGCGAGCTGCCAGGCCTCGGACCCCTTGGTCAGGGGGTTGCGCCACGCGGTCGTGCAGTCGAGGTCGATGAGGCCCACGTCCGGGGCATGGAGGCCGTTGCCGAGCCCCTGCCGGTCGGCGACAACAACGGTCTCGCGCCCGAGCTCGCGCAGCGCATCGATGAGCACGCGGCAGTGGGCGACCGTCTCACGGTCGGTCCCGGCGAGGACCAGAACCTTGCCCGCGCGGTCCACCAGCGGCGGGGAGGCCGGCCGATCCGCCATGTCCGTGCTGGCCGTGTGCGCCATTCGCCGGTCCGCGTCCGAGGAAGTCCAAATGGCAAAGGTAGAAGCGATGCGCCTCGATCAGAAGGGCGTGCGAGCGTGCATCCACAGGGAGAGAGATGGGAGCCGGGGGTCAGACCCCTCGCCTCAACGGTGGTGCCTTTGACGCGACTTCGGAGGCGAGGGGTCTGACCCCGTTCTACAAAAACAGCGGCTGGCGCGAGGGCCGGCCTTCCGAGTTCCGCCTAAACTGTTGCGTGCCTCGCTTTGGGCAGATGGCCCGGCTCGTTGACCTGGCCCCGGGGGGCTGGGGGGCTGAGAATTCCGAGGCCTTGTCGCGAGCCGGGCCTAGAGGCAACGATTGGAAGGTCGCAACCTATTGCGGCGTCAGAACGGCCGGTCAGCGACGGCTTTTTGGCCGAAAGGAGGTGATTTCTGCGGTGCGCCGGCCTCGGCGCGCGCAGCGAGTCTGCCGCCCCACAGGCGCATAGGCGGCGAGCGCCGGCGCGGCTATGATTGCATCTTCACTGTGCACGGAAGCGAACAAGGCGATGGCGGAGCATCCAGAATCCATTCTCGAGAGCAAGCAGCGCCCCTTCACCGGGGCGGAGTTCCTCGAGTCCCTGCGCGATGGGCGCGAGGTCTACATTTATGGCGAGCGCGTGAAGGACGTGACCACGCATCCCGCTTTTCGCAATGCAGCAGCCTCCGCCGCCAAGCTCTACGACGCGCTGCACGACGCCAAGACCAAGGATGTGCTGACCGCGCCCACCGACACCGGCTCGGGCGGCTACACCCACCGGTTCTTCAAGGTCGCCCGCTCGCGCGAGGACGTGATCGCCCAGCGCGACGCCATCGCCGCCTGGGCGCGCATCACCTACGGCTGGATGGGCCGCAGCCCCGACTACAAGGCCGCCTTCCTCAACACTCTTGGGGCCAACGCTGAATTTTACGGCAAGTTCGCCGGCAACGCGCGGGCTTGGCACAAGCGCGCCCAGGAGGCGGTGCTCTACCTCAACCACGCCCTCATCAACCCGCCCATCGACCGCAACAAGCCGGTGGAGCAGGTAAAGGACGTCTACATCACCATCCAGAAGGAGACCGACGCCGGCATCTACGTGTCCGGCGCCAAGGTGGTGGCCACCAACTCGGCTCTCACGCACTACAATTTCCTGGGCCAGAACATGGGCCAGGAGATCATCGACCCGAGCATGGTAGTGATGTTCATCGCGCCCATGAATACGCCGGGCGTGAAGCTCGTGTGCCGAGGCAGCTACGAGCTGGCGGCCGCCGCCAGCGGCTCGCCGTGGGACTATCCGCTGACCTCGCGCTACGACGAGAACGATTCCATCTTCATCTTCGACGACGCTTTCATCCCGTGGGAGAACGTTCTCATCCACCGCGACGTCCAGCGCCTGAAGGACTTCTACCCCAAGTCCGGCTTCGTCAACGGCTTCACGCTGCAGGGCGCCACGCGGCTGGCCGTGAAGCTCGATTTCATCTCGGGCCTCCTCTACAAGGCCGCGCGCGCCACCGGCACCGAGGCGTTTCGCGGCGTGCAGGCCCAGATCGGCGAGGTGATCGGCTGGCGCAACCTGTTCTGGTCGCTGTCCGACGCCATGTGCTGCAACCCCGAGCCCTGGGTGAACGGGGCGGTGCTCCCCAACATGCGCGCGTCGACGGCCTATCGTCTGTTCATGACGGAAGCCTATCCGGCCGTGCGTCAGATCGTGGAGCGGGTGGTCGCCTCGGGGCTCATCTATCTCCCCTCGCACGCGCGCGATTTCAAGAACCCGGACATCGACAAGTACCTGGCCCGCTATGTGCGCGGCTCCAACGGCATCGACTACAAGGAGCGCATCAAGACCATGAAGATGCTGTGGGATGCCGTGGGCAGCGAGTTCGGGGCACGGCACGAGCTCTACGAGATGAACTACGCCGGCAGCCACGAGCTGGTGCGCCTGTTCCCGCTGCAGCAGGCCCAGGCCTCCGGAGCTCTCGACGAAATGGTGGCGCTGGCCGAGCTGTGTATGGCCGATTACGACGAGGACGGCTGGAAGGACCCTGCGTATCGCAACGGGGACGATATTTCCGTCCTAAGCAGGGGAACGTAGCGCAATCACGCTCCGCACGATTGCGCCAGGCGAAATTCGCCCGAAATTCGCCAAGACGCAATCGGGCACCCGAACGGGGGAGATGTCCGGGTGCCCGATAAGCTGGGGCGTCGGAGGAGGCCACCCCAGTTCACCAGTGTAACGGATCGGCCACTTGCGATCCGTCGCGCAGGTTGTCGGACTCAAGAGTCCGGGGGCGAGGGCCGTCTAGCGGCCCCAACCCCAACCGTTCCAGCCGGCGGCGGGGCTGAATTTGTAGGTCAGGGTCGTGCGCACGCTGTGCACGGTCGGCTCGAAATCAACCCTGCTTAGCTCGTCGTCGCTGAAAAATCGCTCGTTGTCGAACTGCGAGAAGCGATACTCCAGCCGCAAGAACCAATTGCTGGCGGCCAGTCGGGTATCGACGCCCCCACCCACGAACCAGCCGTTGAACGTCTGCTCGTGGGAGAAACTGAAGGCCGGGTCGTCGAACAAGGTTGTCGAGCCCTCGAAGCGTGCCTGCGTGTAGCCGCCGGTCGCGTACCAGAGGGTGGACGGGCTTGTCAGCACGCCGAGCCTGGCGCCGACGGACCAAGTATGGTCGTGGTCGATCGAGGTCCTGACCAATCCATCCAGCAACGAGAAGTCGGTGGAGTTGTTGCCGAAGTCGTAGTCGACGAACACCCCGAGCACCGAGGTCGGGCTGACCTGCCAGTCCCAGCCGACGATCGCCGTGCCGAAGACGCTTACGTCGCCGATTCCATTGAATCGCGTATCGCCGAGATCGACATCGCGGAGGGTGAAATCGTGCACGACCGCACTGCCGCCGATACCCGCTCCGATGTAGAGGCCCGTCCACGTCAAGGGCGGAGCGATGGGCACGGGGGCCGCGATGGATGGGGCATACCGTCTGTCAATGCCATCCGCGGCGGCATTGCTCACAAGGGCCAGGGCGACCGCTACGCCCACTGCTACCTTTTTCATAACCGAGGTTCCTGTGGTCTGGTACGCAGCACGCAACAGCACGCCCTCCGGGCGGTGCCTTTCTCACGAAATGCCTGCCTGCGAAGCGCGGCGCCAAACAATTGGCACAGGATTGGGCAGCGCCCTCAGCCCCTCTGAGGTGCGACAGCCTCAGTATAAATGCAACCGGTGCTGGCAATTCCTCTGTTGTTTCGTGTGATGATGCAGCAATGTTGCCACTTGCATATAGAAATACCTATAGATGAGATCGTAATTCGTTTGATATATTTGTGTAATACAGCGGATAGATGTTTGCGCACCATCTGTCGCTGCATCGGGCTTCGCTAGAGCCCGCGCACGGCCCGGCGCAGCGCCCAGAGGGGGCGCCCGTCGATGATGAGGAGCGCCGCGGCAACGATGAGGGCGCCGGCGATGTCGGTGGCGCTCAGGCGCTCGCCCAGGAACACGCCGCCCAGCAGAATCGGGGTGAGCGGCATGATCAGCGTGACCAGCGAGGCATTGGTCGCGCCGGCGCGCTGCAGCACCGTGAAATGGCAGAGCGACGGTAGTGCCGAGCCCAGCACCCCCATCGCCGCGATGGCGGCGAGCGCACCCGACGAGGGCGGGGCGTGCTGCCAGGGTCGGTCGAACGCCAGCGCCAGGGGGACCGCCACGAAGATGGCGCCCACCATCTGCATCACCGCGATGACGAACGGCGGATATCCTCCGAGCCGGCGGCGCACGAAGATGTTGGCGCACACATAGGAGAGCGGCGCGGCAATCAGGGCGAGGCGCGCCAGCAGGTCGGCCGAGGCTCCGGCCAGGAGGTCGCGGCCCATCAGCACGGCCACCCCCGCGATCCCCGCCAGGATGCCGGCCGCCTTGGTCCACGACAGCTTCTCGTCGTGGGTGAGCATGTGGGCGAGAAAGATGCCGAACAGAGGCGCCGTGGCGTTGAGGATCGCCGCCATGCCGCCGGTGGTGCGCGACTGGCCCCACACGATCAGCAGGAACGGCAGCACCGTGTTGAAGACGGAGAAGCCGATGAACAGGCGCCATTCCGCCAGGGTGGCGGGGAGGCGATAGCCCAAAGACAGCACGATGAGGAGCAGGACGGCGGCGGCGGGGAGCGTCCTGAGCGCGGCGACGGTAAGCGGCGGCACCTGTCCCTGCACCGTGGCGATGAAGAAGTAGGAGCTGCCCCAGAGCATCGACTGGAGCGCGATCAACCCCCACTCGACAGCGCCCATCCTGAGCGCCGCCCCTGCCCTGCCCGTGGTCTCCTGCATGGCTCGCATGTTGCGCCGGCTCCAACCGACGCGGCAACGTCGAAGGCGTGCTGGCTGAGCTGCGCAATGTAGGGTGCAATAGGGCGCCCGCCCGTATTGCACCGATTACGCCGCTCGGACAGCGCATCGGTGCAACGCGCCTTCGGCTTGTTGCACCCTACGCCGCGTCGGAGCATCCGAGGTGCGCCTTCCTCACGCGCTCGGTGGAGGCCGGGTACTTGGCCAGCATTCCCGCAGGGCGTATCGGCCGGCGCAGCAGCTCGCCGCCGCAGTTGGGGCAGCGTCCGCCGGGGAGACGGTTCGCCGCGCAATCGGTGCAGAAGGTGCACTCGAACGAGCAGATCAGGGCATCCGGTGCCTGCGGCGGCAGGTCCCTGTCGCAGCACTCGCAATTGGGTTTGAGCTTCAGCATGGGTCTTCCTCCTCCGCTTCGGGGCGTCCGCGCCCCATGCTACCCCGAAACGTCGTCCTCATCCGCGTCGTCGTCGCGCTCTGGCGGCTGCAGGCGGCAACTCGCAGGGCGACTCAGCGTTTATCCCGATAGGCTTTCTGTAGCGTCCCGGAGCATAGTGGCGCTGCATCCATCGGCGATTCTCCACCCTGGCGGCGCAGTCATGGCTTTGCCGTTGCACTCCCGGCTTGGGGCAGCCGCGCTGGCGCTGGCGCTGGCGGCGGGTCAGGCGCTGCCGCAGAGTGCGCCACAGCGGCCGCCCGGCAAGGCGCCGAGCGCCGAGCGTACGGCCGTCGGCCTGCCAATCGTCACCTCCGACGGCAAGGCGATCGGCAAGGTCGTCGCGACGGGCGTCGACGACGACAACCAGCCGGTGCTGGTGGGTGAGATCGAGCGGCAGCTGGGCCTCGGGCTGGAGGCCATCGCCATCCCGACGGACCTGTTCGTGCGCAAGGAGGGCCGCATCGAGCTGACGATCACCGAGGATGAGGTGAATGCCAGGCTGGCGCGGTAGGCGGGTGTCTAGGCGGTGTCAGACCCTCCGGGTCTGACACCATCCCTCACGCCTCCTTGACGCCGTAGTCCAGGATGCCCTGCTCGTTGCCGTAGTACTTGTAGGGCAGGAACTTGCCGGACATGGTGATCTTGACGCGGTCGCCCTTGGGGTTGGGCAGGCGCTCGATCTCCATGTCGAAGTCGATGGCCGACATGATGCCGTCGCCGAACTCCTCCTCGATCAGCGCCTTCCAGGCCGGGCCGTTGACCATCACCAGCTCGAAGAAGCGGTAGATCAGCGGGTCGGTGGGCGGCATCGGCGTGCCGCGGTGCGGCACCTCGTTGAGCATGCGCTCCTCCGCCGGCGACAGCCCGAACAGGGCGGCGGCCTTGGCCGCCAGCGGCTTCACGAGCTTCATCTGGCCGAGCAGCGCGCCCACCACCAGCACCGGCGACATGCCGCCGATGGCGTCGGTGATGAACCTCCAGCTCCAGCCCTTCTCGCGCTTGATATCGAGGATCTTCTCGGTCAGGTCTTCGCGCGTCATCGGTCTTCGTGCTCCCTGGCTTGCGTTTCTCATCGACGTACCCGCGGCGAGACGGCGGCACCGTT
>Ga0070695_100000313_pt1 | contig 24751 bp, 16 predicted proteins | sample KBSK1252metaG_FD_65471 | JGI IMG/M metagenome (GOLD analysis project Ga0070695, IMG submission 65471) | Corn, switchgrass and miscanthus rhizosphere microbial communities from Kellogg Biological Station, Michigan, USA - KBS K1-25-2 metaG | ecosystem: Host-associated > Plants > Roots >...
GTGGGAGCTGCGGACGCCGGGGCGGCGCCCAGGTGGGTGTGCGTCGGGTCGATCTCCTCGTTGGCCACGGGGCCGGATCATACCGTCGGTCGCGGCCTGCGGCGGTATACTCCCCCGAGCGCCGCGCCATGGCCTTACCCGAGACCGAACCTCTCACGATCCTGCTGGTGGAGGACAACCGGGCCGATGCCCGGCTGTTCCAGATGGCGCTGCAGGGGGGCGCCCGCTCGGCCGCGCTGACCGTGGCCGGAGACGGCGAGGCGGCCATCGGGCTCCTCGCCGCCCACGCGGAGCGGGAAGACCCGCTGCGGCCGGACCTCGTGGTCACCGACCTCAACATGCCGCGCCGCAACGGGCACGAGCTGATCGCCTTCATCAAGGGGCACGGGAAGCTGCGCTCCCTTCCCGTGGTCGTCTTCTCCGGCAGCAGGAACCCGGCGGAGGTGGCGCGGAGCTACCAGGGGGGCGCCGCCAGCTACGTGTGCAAGCCGGGGGATCCCGAGCGGTTCTTCGCGGTGGTGCGCGGCCTCCTCGAGTACTGGACCCGGATCGCGCGCGCGCGCAGGGCCATCCGCAGCGGGCTCCGGGGGAGCTCGGTCGCGCAGACGCCGATGCTGACGCAGGCGCTGGACGGCACGATCCTCTCCTGGAGCGAACTGGCCGAGGAGCTCTACGGCTACACCGCGGAGGAAGTGGTGGGGCGATCCATCCGCACCCTGGTGCCCCCGGAGGCGGAGGGAGAGCTGCAGCAGCTCCTGGATGCGCTGCGGCGCGGGGAGTCGGTGCTGAGCTTCCAGGCCGTGCGCATCCACAAGGATGGGCGGCTCCTGCGGGTGAGCCTCAGCGTCTCCCCCATGCGGAGCCCCGGAGGGGAGCTGATCGGAAGCGCCACGGAGGCGCGCGAGGTCCACTAGAGGACGCTCAGCGCGCCAGGGCGGCCACCACCGGGATGCGCTGCCATCCCTCCTCCAGCGTCCGGGCCACGCCCACGGAGGGCAGGGTGAAGCGGTGGACGAGGCTGCGTCCCCGGCTGGGCGTCGTGTAACCCAGCAGATCCAGATCGCCTCGCGCGTCCCGCCGGAAGACGATCTCCGGGCGCGCGCTCCCCATCCCCTCTCCGCGGCTGCGCCGGCTGATGAACACCCCCATGGGACGGCGGTCCACGGAGATCACGTGCAGCTCCGCCACCGGGGAGAGCATCCGTGCCTGGCAGACGGTCAGCGTTCCCGCCGGGTGCAGCGCGCCGTCCGGGAGCCGGAACGGGGAGCCGATCCGTGCCGAGACGCACGCGCCTGCGGCGGCGGCGTGGGTGAACGGCACGCCGCAGAAGGACAGGACGATCACCGTGGTCGTGACCAGCAGCAGCAGCAGACGGCCCACCGGAAGGAGTCGGTCGATCATGGCGTCCCTCCCGTTTCGGAGCCCAGGACGGCGCCGACCAAAGCGCAAGGTCCGGACCGCTTGCCCTTGGCGCCGGCGGCTGTCTCCCAAGGCACGGTGCCGACGCGACTTAGGCGATGGAGTGGGGGAGCGCGGCACCTTCCCGCGCTGTCTCGCAGGCGAGACAACCCGGGGCGACCTCCGCGCCCAACTCCTTGGCACCGAGCGTCTTCCGCTCTCCCCAGCCCCGTAGGGGATCTCTGTCTCGTGGATGAGACATGCTGGGCGTTAGAATGCGCCCATGGCCAGCGACCGCTACGTGCGGCAGCGGATGCTGGGGGAGGGTGGGGCGGGACGGGTCTGGCTGGTGGAGGACCGCACCCGCCCCGGGCGCCCGCTTGCGCTCAAGGAGCTGACCGTCCCCGGCCCGGAGCGCGCTGCGGCGTTCCGGCGCGAGTTCGCCACCCTCGCGGGTCTCCATCATCCGGCCCTTCCCGAGGCCGACGTCTTCGAGCCGGGGGAGGGCCTTGAAGGCGCCCCCTGCTTCACGCTCGAGTTCGTGGACGGATCCACCATCGCGGAGACGGTGCAGCGAGAAGGAAAGTCCCTCCTTCCCGCCCTGGCCATCGAGGCGCTGCGTGCGCTCGCCTTCCTCCACGACTTCGACCTGATCCACCGCGATCTCAAGCCAGGAAACCTGCTCGTCCGGCGCGAGCCAAAGCTCGGCTGCCGCCTCGTGATCGTGGACTTCGGTCTGGCCCTGCGCGGCGACGACAGCGCGTCGGCCGCGGGCCTGAGCGGCACGCTTCCCTACCTGGCTCCGGAGCTCTTCGCCAACCGCGCCGCCAGCCGGCGCACGGACCTGTATGCCCTCGGCGCCGTGTTCCACGAGCTCACCTTCGGCGCGCTTCCGGCCGCAGGAGGGATCACCCCGCCGCTCCCCGAGGGGCTGCCGCCGGGGTTCGATCTCTGGCTCCAGGAGATGCTGTGCGCGGAGCCCGAGCGCCGTCCGGCCAGCGCTCCCGAGGCGCTGGCGCGCCTGAACGATGCCTGCGGCACCGGAGCGGCCGCCGAAACCCCCGTCACCCGCCTCGCCCGTCTGCTGTCCGGCACCCCTGCCGGTCGCGAGGCGACCCTGCAGGAGATCTTCCGCCATCTCGCGCCCGCCGCGAGCCCGCGCCTGGTCTGGCTCCAGGGGGCCCCGGGATCGGGGAAGTCGCGCGTCCTGCGCTGGCTGGAGGTGGAGGCCCACCTGCGCGGCTGGCAGGTCGTCCCGGACATGGGCTCGCTGCGGGAGCTGGAGGCGCTGCGGGCCCGGGCGCGGGAGGATCCGACCCTCGTGCTCCTGGACGAGGCTCACGCCGTCGACGCCGCGCGCGTGCACCTGCTGGAGAGGGTGGCGCGCGAAGGAGCGGCCGCTCCCCTCCAGGTCGTGGCGGCGCTCCAGCCGGAGGCGATCGCGCGCCCCGCGCTCCGCGAGCTCGTCGCCGCCACCGGGACCGTGCCCACGCTGCGCGCCGTGACCCTCCCCCTCCTCGACGAGGACGGCCTGCGCGCCATGGCCAGCCGGGCCACGGGCGGCGCGGTCTCGGAGGAGCGGGTGCGCTGGCTCCTCCGCGCGTGCGACGGGCATCCTGCGCGCGCGGAGGCGCTGCTGGTGGACGGGGTCTGGGAGCGCGGGGGCAGGATCCGCCCGCCCGCGAGCCCCCCCGCGGTCCCCGTGGGGCGCCTGGAGAGGATCTCCGAGGCGGCGGTTCACTGGCTCACCTGTGCGGCCGTGCTGCGGAAAGGCGCCGAGGACGCCGCCGTCGCCGCGCTGGCCGGGATGGACGCGGCGGCGGCGCGCGCCGCCTCGGAAGAGGCCGTGGCGGCTGGCCTGGCTCACGCGCGCGGCGGGACCTGGTCGCTGCACTCCGGGGCCCTCGCCCAGCACCTGCGGGCCGCTCTCTCCGAGGAGGAGGGGCGGGCGCGGCACCGGGCCGCCGCCACCCTGCTGGAAGGGAGCGACGTCGGCGCCGCGGAGCCCTGGCGCCTGGCCGTCCTCTGGGCGGGCGCGGGAGACGGCCCCCGGGCCGTGGCCGCCTGGACGGCGGCGGCGGAGGCCTCGATGCGCGCGGGGGATCCGGGGGAGGGCGCGGCGCGCTATGCGGAGGCCCTGCGCCTGGTGGGACGGACGGACGACGCGCGTCCCCGCCTGCGCGTGCTGCAGGCGGCCGCACTGATGCGCGCCGGGATGCACGCGGCGGCGGCGCGCGCCTGCGGAGCCGCCGTGCGCCTGGCGCGCGAGGAGCCCGCGAGGACGGCAGCGCTGGCCCTGCAGGCCCTGGCCCTCGTCCACGCCGGTCGCTTCCGCCTGGCGCTGCACGTCGCGGCAGCTGCTGCGGAGCGCGCCCAGGCGGGTGGGGAGCGGCGTGCGCTCGCCCTGGCCCGGCGAGCGGCGGGGATCGGCCTGGGGCGGCTGGGCAAGGAGGAGGAGGCGATCCCCCTGCTCGAGGAGGCACGGCGGCTGTCGCGCGAGGCCGGGGATCTGCGGGAGGAGGCGGAGGTGCTCCAGACGCTCGCGGCCTGCCGGGCGCGTCTGGGGGACCCGCGTGCGGAGGGGGACTTCCAGGAAGCGATCGCGCTCCACCGCCGGGAGCGGGCCGACGAGGGGCAGGACCGGAAGGCCCGGGTGGGGCTCGCCGTCCTGCTCCTGCGCTCCGGACGGTACGGCGAGGCCGCCGTCCAGCTGGAGGAGGTGCGCGCTGACGCCGCCTCCCGCGGAGATCTCGGCCTGCAGGAGGTCGCCCTGGCCAAGCTGGCGGTCGCCGCCCTCGATCGGGGGCGGCTCGACGTCGCCATCCGCCTGGCCGGCCAGGCCGCGGACCTGGCGCTCTACCTCGGAGACCACAACCTCATCCTGGTCAATCGTTGCGCGCTGGCCGACGCCTGGATCCGGTGCGGCCGCGCCGGCCGCGCCGTGGCCGTGCTGCGCGAGACGCTGGAGATGCCGCTCGCCAAGGTGGAGCCCGAGAACGCGGACTACGCGCGCATGCTGCTGGCGAACGCCTGGCTCGAAGCCGGCGGAGGGGACGAAGCGCACGTGCGCGCGCTGCTGGAGGAGACGCTCGCGCGATGCCGCGAGCGCCGCAAGCGGCGGCCCTGGCTCATGGCCCTCGTCATCGAGATGGAGCGCCGGGCCGCCACCGGCGGAGCGGAGCCGCTGGCGCCGGCCGCCGCGGAGTTCGAGGCCGTCCTCGCCGGCGCGCCCGAGCCGGTGGACGCCGAGATCCGGATCCGCGAGGCGCTCGCCGCCGCGGCCTTCCATCTCCGGACGGCGGAGCACGACACCGCGCTTGCGCGGGCCGACGAGGCGGGGGCCCTGGCGCGCGCGCGCGGGATGCCGGCCTTCGCCGCACGGGCTGCGGCCTGCCGCGCGGAAGCCCTGGAGCGGGCGGGCCGGGAGGCGGAGGCGGACGCGTCCTTCGAGGAGGGGCGCCGCCTGCTGGCGCAGGCGGCCTCGGAGGTCGAGGACCCGGCGGTGCGGGCCGACTTCCTGGAGCGTCCCGTGTACGCCGCGCTGCGGCGGCGGGAGTCCGAGGACGTGCGCCGCGCGCGGGGCCGCCTCGCCACCCTGTACGACATGATCCGGGTCTTGAACTCGGAGCCCGAGCCGGAGGTGCTCCTGGAGGGGATCCTCGACCTGGCGCTGCGCGCGGTGCGGGCCGAGCGGGGGATGGTGCTGCTCCGCGAGGACCGGGAGGGAGCGGACCAGGGACGGTTCGCGGTGCACGTCTCCCGCAACCTGGAGGCGGAAACCGTGAGGGACGCGGAGGCCTACAGCCGGCGCATCGTGGAGGCCGCCGGCGAAGGCCGCTCCCTGCTGGCCCTGGACGCGGGTGCGGACGCGCGCTTCAAGGACCTCGCCAGCGTCAGCCTGTACCGCATCCGCTCCCTGATGTGCGTCCCATTGCGGTCCCGCGGCCGCATCCTGGGCACGGTCTACCTGGACACCCGGCGCCAGGGGCGCCTGTTCATCGAGGACGACCTCCGCTTCGTGGAGGCCTTCGCCGACCAGGCGGCGCTCGCCATCGAGAACGCGCGCATGCGCGCGAGCCTGGCGCGCCAGAACCGGCAGCTGCTGGCGGCGATGGAGGCCCGGGCCTCCTTCGGCAGCCTGGTGGGACGGTCTCCGCAGATGCAGGCGCTGTACGTGCTCCTGGAGAAGATCGCGGACACCGAGCTCCCCGTCCTGATCCGTGGGGAGAGCGGGACCGGCAAGGAGCTGGTGGCCCGCGCCCTCCACCTCCAGGGCCGTCGGCGCCGGCGTCCTTTCCTGGGGGAGAACTGCGCGGCCATCCCCGAGGCCCTCCTGGAGAGCGAGCTCTTCGGCCACGTGCGCGGCGCGTTCACCGGTGCCGACCGGGACCGGCCCGGGCTCTTCGAGCAGGCCAGCGGCGGCACGCTCTTCCTGGACGAGGTGGGGGACATGCCCCCCTCGATGCAGGCCCGCCTGCTGCGCGTCCTCGAGGAGGGGAAGGTGCGCCGGGTGGGGAGCGAGCGGACGGTGGACGTGGACGTGCGCGTCGTCGCCGCCACCCACCGTGACCTGCAGCGGGAGATCGAAGGGGGGAGGTTCCGCCAGGACCTGCTGTACCGCCTGCAGGTGCTCACGGTGGAGATCCCGCCCCTGCGCGCGCGCACCGGGGACGTGCCGTTGCTCACGGCACACTTCCTGGAGCGGATCGCCGGCGAGCGGGGCAGGCCGGAGGGGTGGCTGGTCCACGAGGACGCGCTCGCCATCCTGGAGCGGTATCCCTGGCCGGGGAACGTCCGCGAGCTGCAGAACACGCTGCAGCGCCTGTCGCTGCTGGCGGGGAACCGCGCGATCACGGAGGCGCTGATCGCCTCCGACCCCACGCTCTGCCGCACCCTGCTCGGCGAGCGCCCGGCGTCGGCGGCGTATTCCCTCCGGGCCGGGGAGCGGGAGCAGGTCCGCCAGGCCCTGGCCGCCGCCCGCGGGAACCGGAAGAAGGCCGCCGCCCTCCTAGGGGTCTCCCGCGCGACCCTCTACCGGAAGCTGGAACAGCACGATCTCTGAGCCGGACCATTGCAACTTCGTATGCAACGCCTATATTTCGTCTCGATTGCATCTATGCAATCGCGCCGAAACGGCGAGGTGACGCATGCGAAGCTCGAGGCTCATGGCGACCGTGGGTACGCTGGGCTGGGCGCTTCTCATCCAGGTCGGGGCGGCGTCCCCGATGACGGCACCGCTCGCTGCGACCCTCCTGCTCGGGGCCGTGCTGGACGACGGCGCTCCTTTCTAAGCCGCTCCCCAGGGGCACCGGATGTGTGGGAAATGCCGGGCTCGCGCGGCAGCCTGTCGCGCTAGCATGGGCGCCCTTCATCGGTCCCAGGGGGAGCCATGGTGCGCCGGATCGCGGCCCTCGTCCTCGTTCTCGTCGGGTGCGCGGGTCTGGACACCGCCGCGCAGGCACCCACGGGCGGCGTCCCCGTCATGGGGAAGGTGCTCGCCAAGAGCTCGGGAAAGGGCATCCAGGGCGTCGTGGTCCTGGTGAGCGAGCTGCAGCTCACCGACGAGACGGACAGCCAGGGCCGCTTCCGCATCCTGAACGTCCCTCCGGGGACCTACCACCTCGTGCTCACGCTGGGCGGGGACACCTCGATCCAGGACCTGGTGGTGCCGCCGGAGGGGACCACCGACGCCGTCTTCCAGGTGGACTGGACCTACGAGGAGGTCCGGGTGGTGGCGGAAGAGCTGGCCACGAAGGTGGTGGACGCTCCCGCTGCGGTGACCGCCATCCACGCGGAGGAGATCCAGCAGCAGGCCTCTCAGGGACAGGTGCCGAAGATCCTGGAGTTCACCCCCGGGGCGGAGGTCACCCAGAGCGGCCTCTACGACTTCAACTTCAACACGCGCGGGTTCAACAGCTCGCTGAACCGCCGCGTCTCCACCTACATCGACGGCCGCGACGTGGGGGTCGTGCTCCTGGGCGCGCAGGAGTGGGCCGCCATCTCGGGCGGCCTCGACGACATCGCCAGCCTGGAGTTCGTGCGCGGTCCCAGCGCCGCCCTCTACGGGGCCAACGCCAGCAGCGGAGTGGTGAACATCACCACCAAGCCCCCCAAGAACAGCTCCGGCGGCCTGGCCCGCTTCACCGGCGGGGAGCTCGCTACCGTGGGCCTGGACGTGCGGCACGCCGCCGAGCTGGGGAACGGCTGGTGGGGCAAGCTGCTGGCCGGGTTCAAGGACTCGGGGGACTTCACGGTCAGCCGCAACCCCGACGAGACCCGCGAGCCCGAGTACGCCGAGACCGCGCCCTCCAGCGTCTCGCTCTCCGCCGGCAAACCGGTGGGGTTCTGCCTCCTGGTGGGAGAATCGGACTGCCTTCCCGCCGAGCGCACGCTCATCCGCGAGCAGGACGACGCCATCCGGTTCGGGGCGCTGCGCCTGGACAAGTACTTCGACAACGGATCGCTCTTCACGATCGAGACGGGCGCGTCCGTGATCAAGGGCCCCGTTTTCCAGACCGGGATCGGACGCGTGCAGAACCTCCGCTCCACGCGTCCCTTCTACCGGCTCAACTGGTCGAACGACCGCTGGAACGTGCTGGGGCACTACACGTCGCGGGACGGGGACCAGGTGAACCTGGTGCAGGAGCTGCGCTCCGACTACCAGCTGATCACGCAGGAGCAGCGGTACGGGGTGGAGGGCCAGGGCAAGTGGACCTTCGGCGGGACGCGCGGGCGCCTCGTGGCGGGCGGGTCCTACACCAAGGAGCACGTGGACTCGAAGAACCCCGATACGGGGAAGCAGACGGTGCTCTTCGAGCCCATGAACAGCCACCGCGAGGCGCTCTTCTCCCAGCTGGACTGGCAGCTCACGGACCGCATCAAGCTCGTGGGCGCCGGCCGCGTGGACTGGAGCACGCTGCACGACACCCAGTTCTCCCCCAAGGCGGCCGTGGTCTACAACCTCAACCAGAGCAACTCCCTGCGCCTCACCTACAACCGGGCCTTCCAGGTGGCGAACTACTCCGAGTTCTTCCTGCACACGCCCATCGCCTCCTTCCCCATCGGCGGCTTCGTGCGCACGATCTGCCACGCCCCCCTTCCCTGGATGCCGCCGGAGGGAGTGGACTGCGGGATCGAGGGAGACTACGTCCCCATCCTGGCGGTGGGGAACGACGACCTGAACCTGGAGAAGACCGAGGCGTGGGAGCTCGGCTACAGCGGCGTGCTGGCGCAGCGGGTCTACGTGACCCTCGACTACTACCGCGCCAAGAACAAGGACTTCATCACCGACCTCGTGCCCCAGGTGGGGACCGTGCTCGGCAACCTCGAAGGCTGCGTGGACGTGGCGGGGAACCCCAGCACCGATCCGCGCGAGTGTCCGATCAACAACGACTACAAGGCGTGGGTCGGTCCCGAGGAGGCGGAGACCACGTACCTGATCCCGCCCAACCTGCTCCCTGGCCTTCCGGAGGGACTCACCGTCGCCCAGGCGCTGCGCAACGCGGTGGACAACTCCGTGGGCGGCAACACCCTGGGGTTCCGGCTGGGGCAGGACCTGAACGGGGATCCCGTGGTGGTGGGGCGGACCTACACCAACGTGGGCCAGGTGGACACGCAGGGCATCGACGTGGGCATCCAGTACTTCATCACCCCCAGCCTGAACATCCAGGCCAGCTACTCCTGGTTCGACTTCACGATCGTGGATCCCGACCTGAGCACCGGGGACCCCGAGGAGGCGGCGCAGATCGAGGACATCCTTCTCCCCAACACCCCGGAGCACAAGGGAAGCCTCGGCATCTCGCTCAACCGGAAGCGCTGGAGCGTGAGCCTGTCCGGACGCTGGGTGCAGCACTTCCGCTGGTCCGCCGGGGTGTTCCAGGGCGACGTGCCGGACTACTCCACCTATGATCTGGCGGGGAGCTTCCGGATCAACAAGTGGATGGGGGTGGGTGGCAACGTGGCCAACCTCCGGGACAGCGTCCACCGCCAGACCTTCGGAGGCGACCTCATCCGGCGCCGCGCCCTGGCCTACCTGACTCTCGCCTGGTAGCGACAAACACCCCCAATTCCGGATTTTCGGCTGGCTTTCGCTGGTCCCCCTCTTTTTTTCTCCACCCAAAACTCAAAACCGGGCGAGAATCGGCGACCAACGACGTATGCAATCCCTTGGGGGGTCGATCATGCGGTTCTTCGCTCGACGGATCGCGCCGGCTGGCGCGATCGCTCTGCTGCTCACGTCTTTCGGCGGCTTCCGCGCCTACGGGCACACGCCGACGGTGGATGCAGCGCTCACCGACTGGTGCGTGGGCGCCACCTCCAACACCGCCAACGGCGGGGGCCGGATCGAGGATCGCGCCGTCACGTTGACCTGCGGCAACTGCAGCGTGACCACGACCCGGGCCTGCGTGCTGAACACGGACTGTCCGGCGGGGCAGACCTGCGTCAACCCGGGCTCCAAGACCGAGACCGCGTTCTGGGACAACCGCACCGACGGTGCCGTGAACGACCTGGGCACGGTGGCCATGACCCAGAACGCCACCAACCTCTACATCGGCGCCGAGCTCTGGGTGGATCCCGACCCGGTCTCCCTCCCCTTCGGGGAGATCGCCATCGACTTCAAGGCCGGCGGAGTCACCCAGTGGCACGACCCGAATGGCTTGATGGTGGCCCCCGGCCGCTGCAGCGTCTCCACCGACCGCGCCTGCACCTCCAACGCCGACTGCCAGTTCTGCAACGTGTCCGACGAGCCCACCGGCGGCTGCAGCATCACCACCACCAAGAGCTGCGTGGCCAACGCGCAGTGCCCGGTGGGGGAGACCTGCGTGCACCGTCTGCGCACGTGCGGCTCGGCCTGTGACACCGGCGACACCTGCAACACGAGCCAGACCTGCACCAACCTGGGCCTGGGCGGGTTGAAGCGGGACATCGGGCTGGGCTCCAGCCCCTCGGAGCAGGCGGACCTGTTGATCGTCTTCGACTTCAGCCTCTGGCTCGTGGGGGCGGGGGACGCCGTCCTCGTGATGCGCCCGCGGACGCCGGCCGATCCTCCGGATGCCACCACCCCGTGGATCGCCGTCACCACGGCCACCGCGGCGTGCTCCGGCGACGGCGACGCCCAGTGCGACTTCGCCCCGGCGGTGAACCCGGGCGCCAGCGGCGGATCGGGCGGTCCTCCCGGGTCCGTCGAGGTGGCCATCCCCTGGTCCGCCGTCGCGCCCCTGGGCTTCGGTCCCGGCGTGCCCTTCCGCTACACGATGACGGTGGCGCGCGGCAGCCTCACCCTGGACTTCAAGCCCGACGGCGCGCACGAGGATCTCCTGAGCGAGCCCGTGGCGGGCACCAGCACGACCACCACCAACAGCTGTCCCGGCATGGGGGTGACGACCACCTTCTGCGAGCTGGCCAACGGCAGCGCGGACGCCTGGCTTCCCCGCACGCCGCCTCTCGCCCACGAGATCCCGGGCGGGCACATCTCGGCGCTCAACCTCACGAAGGCCGCGGGGAGCCAGATCACCCTCAGCTGGGGTGCCTCCTGCGCGGCCGGCGACACCGACTACGGCGTGTACGAGGGGACGATCGGGACCTGGTACAGCCACGCCGCCGTCACCTGCTCGACGACGGGCACGTCGGCCACGATCGCCCCGGGGGCGGGGAATCGCTACTACCTGGTGGTCCCGCACGGGGGGAGCGTCGAAGGCTCGTACGGCAAGGGCGTGGCCAATGCCGAGCGGCCCGCCGGTGCCGCCGCCTGCCAGCCTCAGGTCCTCACCAGCTGCCCGTAACGCACGGCAAGGGGGAATGAAGTGATGATCGACCGCAAGCGTATCGGATGGACGCTGGCCCTTGCCCTGGCGGCGGCCGTGTTCGGGACCGTCTCGGCGGCGCAGCTCGACGGGCCGGCGACGATCTACTACGACGCCTACAAGGTCCCCACCATCGCGACCCAGACCGAGCACGACGCCATCTTCCTGCAGGGCTACCTGCACGCGAAGAACCGGCTCTTCCAGATGGACTTCCAGAGGCGCCTGTTCTCGGGGCGCGTCTCGGAGCTGGTGGGCTCCTCGGGTCTCTCCCAGGACGTGCAGCTGCGCACGCTGGGCCTGCGCCGGGCGGCGGAGCGGAGCCTGCTGGTGCAGACGCCGGAGTCCTTGGCCTGGCTGCAGGCCTACTCCGACGGCGTGAATGCTTTCCTGCAGGATACGTCGCAGCCCCTGCCCGTGGAGTACGGCGCCATCGAGATCAATCGGGCCGGGATCCCGCTGTGGACCCCGCTGGACAGCCTGACCATGGCCAAGGGGCTGGCCTTCGGCCTCTCCTTCGACCTGGGGGACATCAACCGCACCCTGGCCCTCCTCAACTTCCGGGGCGTGTGCACGGCCATCGGCTGCAACGGTCTCCAGCTCTACAACGACGACCTGTGGCGCGTGCAGCCCTTCGAGCCGGTGGGCTCCATTCCTTCCCCGCCCCTGTTCACGCCCGACGCCACGCCGGCCGTCCCCGCCGACGAGCCCGAGGCCGAGTACCTGAACGATCCGGCGCTGTACGCGGGGCTGGAGAGCTACCGCGCGACGATCTCCGACATCCCCATCCTCAAGAGCGCGCTGGAGCGGGATTCCGGCGAGACCGGCAGCAACTGGTGGGTGACCGCGGGGGCCAACACGGACTCCGGGTACCCCATGCTGGCCAACGACCCGCACCTCTCCCTGGGGACCCCCGCCACCTTCTACGAGAACCACCTGAGCGTGGCCGGCGGGATCAACGTCACCGGCGTGAGCTTCCCCGGCACGCCCGGCGTGGTGATCGGGTGCAACGACACCATCTGCTGGGGCGCCACGGTGAACGCCCAGGACGTCACCGACGTGTTCAACGAGGTGCTGGTGATGTCGGGCGGGTCGCCCGTGGCGACCATCTTCAATGGGGCGCCGGTGCCCCTGCAGTTCATCCCCCAGACGTTCATGGTGAACGTGATCGGGGATGCGGTGCCCAACAACCAGGTGAACGCCGGCGTGCCCGCGGGCTCCGGGGGCGTGACCCTGATCGTGCCCCGGCGCAACAACGGTCCCATCGTGCAGGTCCAGGCCAACTCCTCCTCCCCCACCGGGTTCATCGGCTTCTCCGTGGCTTACACCGGGTGGAGCGCCACCCACGAGGTGGAGACGCTGCGCCGCTTCGCCCGCGCCGCCAGCATGGCCGACTTCAAGGCCGCCCTGCAGTACTTCGACGTGGGCTCCCAGAACTGGTCCTACGCCGACGTGAACGGCAACATCGCCTACTACACGAGCGGCGAGCTGCCCCTGCGCGAGGACCTGCAGACCCTGCTCTTCCCCGCCGGTCTCGTGCACCCGGGCCTGATCCGCGACGGCACGAACACCAACAAGCACCAGTGGCTGCCCCAGGGAGCGACACCCCCCGAGCCCAACCAGGCGCTGTCCACCCGCATCCTCCCGTTCTCGGAGATGCCCCAGGTGGAGAATCCGGGGAGCGGCTACATCCTGAACGCCAACAACGATCCCATCGGCACCACGTTCAACAACGTGAGCTGGGATCAGTTCCGTCCCGGCTTCAACGGCATCCTGTACCTGAGCGCGGGCTATGCCTCGGGCGAGCGCGTGGGCCGCATCCAGCGCCTGTTCGCGGACATCCTGGGGGGGAGTGGCACGCTCTCCGTCTCCGAGGCCATGGCCGTCCAGGCCAACAACCAGATCCTGGACGCGCAGATCCTGGCCCCCCATCTCCTGAACGCCTATGCCCACGCCACGGCAGCGGGCGCTCCCCCGGAGCTGCAGGCGATCGTGGCCGACCCGCGCATCGGGGACGCCATCAACCGCCTCACCGCCTGGGACTTCAGCACGCCCACGGGGATCCAGCAGGGCTTCGACCCCGGGGACAACCCGGCCGCCCTGGCGCCCCCCACCGCCGACGAGGAGGCCAAGAGCGTGGCGGCCACGCTCTACTCCGTGTGGCGCGGCCAGGTGATCCAGCGCGTGATCGACAGCACGCTGGCCACGCTCCCCGTGTCCCTGGTCTCGTTCACGCCGCCCAGCGACCAGGCGCTCTCCGCCTTGCGGAGGCTCCTCGAGACCTACGACACCACGGGAGGCGTGGGGGCGTCCCTGATCAGCTTCTTCAAGGTCCCCGGTGTGGTGGACGCCGCGGTGGCGCGCGACATCATCCTGCTCCAGAGCCTGCAGAACGGCCTCAACCTGCTGGCCTCGCCCGCCTTCAACGCCGCCTTCGGCGGATCCACGAACCTCGACGACTACCGCTGGGGGAAGCTGCACCGCATCGTCTTCTCCCACTTCCTGGGCGGTCCCTTCAACGTGCCGCCCCCGGGGTCGCCGCTGAACGTCTCTCCCAGCCTGTCCGGGGTGGCGCGCGCCGGCGGCCGCCAGTCCGTGGACGCCGCCGCCCACGACGCGCGGGCGGACGGACTCAACGAGTTCATGTTCAGCAGCGGCCCGGCGCGCCGCGTGATCGCCACCATGACCCCGGGCTGTCCGCAGGTCATGGAAGTCATCCCCGGTGGGGAGAACGGCAACCCCGGCGGGGCCAACTCCACGGACCAGCTCTTCCTCTGGCTGGTCAACGCCTACAAGCCGCTCCCCGTCTGCCAGGCCGACGTCCTGGCCACCACGGTGCAGACCGTGGGCCTGGCCTGCGGGAACGGGGTCCGCGATCCCGGCGAGGCCTGCGATGACGGCGATGCGGACAACGGCGATGGCTGCACGGACACCTGCATCGTGGCCCCCGTCATCACCTGCCTCTCGCCCGATGTCGCCGCCGACGGCACGACGTGCACGGCCGCCATCGCCTGCAGTGCGGTGGCCTCCTGCAGCGAGGGGACGCCCAGCTGCAATCCCGACGGCTCCTTCGTGCTGGGAGACACGGACGTCGCCGTGACCTGCGGCGCCGCCAGCGCCACCTGCACCGCCACCGTCTCCGACACCACGGCGCCGGTGGTCACCGTCACCACGGTGCCCACGTTCCTGTGGCCGCCCAACCACCGGATGGCGCCGGTGACCGCCACCGTGACGGTGTCCGATGCCTGCGACGGGTCCACCACAATCGTGCTGGCCGACGCGAGCTCCAGCGAGCCCGACGACGGCGTGGACGACGGCCACACCACGGACGACATCCAGGACGCCACCCTGGGGACCGCGGACTTCCATGTGAAGCTCCGCGCCGAGCGCTCCAGCAGCGGCCCGGGACGGACCTACACGCTGGTGTACGAAGCCACCGACGACGCCGGGAACACGGGAAGCGGGTCTGCCCAGGTCCTGGTGCCCTACTCGCTGGGCGACGTCGTCGAGCCCCTGACCCTCACGGTGAGCGGGAAGACGGCCACCGTGCTCGACTGGGGCGCGGTGGAAGGCGCCCTCCACTACGACGCGGTCCGCGGGGACCTGGCGTCCCTGCGCATCGACGGCTCGAGCGTCGACCTGGGCCAGGTGGTCTGCGTCGAGCGCCGCTCGCTCGACACCACCACCGTCGGGCACGAGGACACCGGTCAGCCCGCGCCTGGACAGGGCTTCTTCTACGCGGTCCAGTTCTACGACGGCATCCAGGACAGCACGTACGGCTCGCTGTCCGTGGGCCGGGCCCGCGTCGTCTCCGGAGGTGAATGCCCGTAAGCGATCGATCAGGCGCCCGTCCGGCCGGTGGGCCGGGCGGGCGCCTTCCTTCCCTTACAGGTCCGCGCGGCGCAGGCGAGCCACGGCCGCGAGCAGGGGCCCCACGATCCAGAGGACGACGGATGCGCCGAGCAGCAAGGCTGCAGCCAGGCCTCCGTGCGTGAAGCGCAGGAAGGCCAGGGAGGCGGTGCCGAAGGCGGCGGCGCCCTCGATGCCCAGCAGAGTCCCCGTGCGCACGGCGTCCACCGGGTTCAGGAGGACGCCCAGGATGAGCGCGCGCGAGGCCACGCCGGACCGCACGTAGGACGCGATCCCGAGAAGCGCCACGTCGAAGACGACCACCAGGGCGAACCAGGTCAGAAGCGCGAGCGCCAGCGTCCGGGTGCGCTTGCGTCCGGGGTAGCCCGCTGCCAGCAGCGCGGCCAGGCCGAGGAAGACAGCGGTCAACGCCATCGATCCCAGGAAGACCAGGAGGAACCCAGCCAGCCCCTCCTCCCCCGTCTGCCAGAAGACCAGCAGTCCGGCGGCCCCGAAACCCAGTGCCTGCGCGGCCACCAGTGCCTGCCAAAGGCCGAAGAGCTTCCCCAGGAGGATCGTGGCCCGGCCCACCGGGAGGGAGAAGACGATCTCCACACTGCCGCGGTCCGGCGCCAGCGCCACCACGCCGAGGAGCAGGGAGGTCAGCGGCACCACCAAGAGCACGAGCTGAACCAGGGAAACGGCGCTCCTGCCGAAGTCCTGGACGCCGTAGCCGCCGGTGAGCACGTAGCCGGAGCCTGCCACGGCGATGGCGAGTGTCGCGAACACGCCCGCGAAGGTCTGGGTCCAGCGGGAGCGCACCGCCAGGATCCGCTCCTGACGGGCGAAGAGGAGAAAGGCCGCTCCGTCGGTGCTCACGGTCGGCCCCCGGGCGGGCCGTGCGGCCCGAAGATCTCGGTCGGGGTGCTGGGGGGCGCCCCTTCCGGGACCGAGGCGTCGGCTGCGCGGGAGGCCGCGTCCGCCCAGGCGGCGATCCCCGAGCTCATGGGGGTGACGAGAGCCGGAGCCTGCACGTAGACGGCTCCATCGGCGCGCAGCCAGGCACGCGTGCGGTGGTCGGCCACGTAGGCCACGGCTCCGGGCGGGAGGGTCGCGCCCTGCCGCAGGTAGTCCCGCAGGCACCCGATGTCGTCGAAGAAGCGGGCCTCCTCGAGGGGCGCCACCAGCTGCGCGGCCGTCCGGAGGTCGGACACGCCCATGCGGCACCAGGCGCAGGCGTCGTTCCGGGTGTCGACCTCCATGGGGGCGGGCGCGCCGCCGCAAGAGGCGAGCAGGAGCAACGCCGCCGGCAGCAGCCTCATGCCTTCCTCCCCACCAGGTCGCGGTAGAGCGCGTCCAGGCGTCCCTCCTCGATGGAGAGGGAGGCGATCTCCCCGCCCCCGGCGCGGATGCGATCCAGGACCGCCGGTCGCGCGCCGGCGGGGCAGGGGACGACCAGCTCGTCGCCGCTGCATCGGGCGCGGGGAGCCAGAGCCTGGACGCCGGGGAGCAGGGAGGTGCCGCCGCCGGTCACCCGCACGCGCAGAACCCCCCGGTCCGCCAGTCGGTCCGCCATCTCGCGGGCGGTGAGGGCGGCGACCAACCGGCCCTCCACCAGGACGGCGATGCGGTCGGCCAGCCGCTCCACGTCGCCCAGCTGGTGGGAGGTGAAGAGAATCGTCTTGCCCTCGTCGCGATGCCGGCTCACGAGCCCATAGAACGCACAGAGGCCGTCCGGGTCCAGCGAGGCGGTCGGCTCGTCGAGGAGGAGGATCGGGGAATCGGGCAGCATGGCGACGGCGAGGCCGAGCCGCTGCACCATCCCTCCCGAGTAGGTCGCCACGGGCCGCCCACCGGATCCGTTCAGCGCGGCGAAGCGGAGCACCTCGTCCACCCGTCCCCGGGGCGAGCCGTGCAGCGCCCGGTAGAACTCCAGCGTTTCTCTTCCCGTGAGCGCGTCGGGAAAGGACACGCGCTGGGGAAGGAAGGACAGGACGCGCCGCGCCGCGGGCTCCACGGCGGCCCGCGGCGGGTCCCCCAGCAGGACCTCGCCGCGCGTGGGACGGATCAGCCCCGCCGCTGCCTTCAGGGACGTGGTCTTTCCCGAGCCGTTCGGTCCCAGCAACGCCACCGCCTCTCCGCGTCCCACCTCGAGGGACAGCGAAGCCACCGCGCAGTGGCCGCCGAAGTCCTTCCCGAACCCGCGGAAGACGATCACGGACGCCTCCGCATGCCCGCCCCCAGCGTGGCGGCGCCCGCCGCCAGGGAGGCGACCGCGACCAGGAGGCCAGCGGCGAGCGGCCGCCGCTGCGGGCCCGCAACCCGCGGCACCCGGGGAAGCGAGGGCGGGCGGACCAGGGGACTCCGGTCCTCGGCCTGGACCGCCTGGAGGACGGGCAGCGTGCGCTCGGCCACGCCCAACGCGGCGGCGCCCAGGCTGTCCGTCAGCAGATCGGCGGCGGCCAGGTTGCCGCGCACGTGATCGAAGACGCTGGACAGGCGGTGCGGCCGATCGCTGCGGCCGTCGCCGTCCAGGTCGGGCTCGTCGTTGTCCGACCAGTAGTTCCCGTCGAAGTTGGTGTCGGTGCGCAGGCCCACCAGGGTGAGGGGGGTCATGTTCCCGAGGAAGGCGTTTCCCTGGATGCGGTTCCGCCCGCAGGAGTCGTAGAGGACGATGGCGACGTCGGACCCCGCCACCACGTTCCGCCGGAGCACGTTGCCGTACGAGCCCTCCAGGAAGATGCCCCGCGCGTTGTCTGCGATCAGGTTGTCCTCGGCCACCACGTCGTCGCAGGCCTTGAAGAGCAGCCCCACCGAGGCGAAGCCGCGGTTGCGCAGAAACCGGTTGCGGCGGAAGACCATGCGCCGGGAGTACATGAGGGCGGCGCCGGCGGCGCCGTTCTCGAAGGTGTTGTCCTCGAAGACGTTGTCGTCGGAAAACATGTAGTGGATGCCGTAGCGGACGTCCTTCACCAGGTTGCCGCGCACCTCTCCGCCGGAGGAGGACTGGATGTAGAAGCCGTCCCGCACGTCGGTGATCGTGTTCCCGGCCAGCCGGAAGTGCTGGGTGTTCCAGACGTGAATGCCCGAGCCCTTCTCTCCGGGGTCCTTGCCGGGGATGCCGCGGATGGAGGTCCCCGCGACCGTGGCACCGTCCGCCTCCCGGAGGTACACGCCGAACAGGCTGCCTGCGATGCGGCAGTCGCGGATGGTGGCGCGGGCCGCGGCCACGTGGACGCCCGAGGAGTCCCGCCCCAGGTCGCCGCCCCCGCGGCCGTCGAGGTCGAAGCCCTCCACGGTGACGCCGTCGGCCCGGACCCGGATCACGCTGCCCCGGCCCGATCCCAGCAGGCGCGGCCTGCCGTGCCCACGCAGGCGGATCGATCGATCGAGAACGAGATCGCCGGCATAGACGCCCGGTCCCACGTCGAGCGTTCCGCCGGGTGCGGTGCCGTCCACCGCCGCCTGGAGCGGGGAAGCCTCCGCCTGTGGCGGCCGTCCCTCCAGCGCTCCCGGTGGCGGCATGGCGTCGGCCCGCGCACCGTTGCACGCGATCAGCGCCGCGGCCACCGCGAGGGGGAGCCTCATGCGGCGGCCGTCCGCTGCCGCCAGCCCACGAAGAGGGCGATGAGGAGCAGGAGGGCCACCGCCGCGAAGGCGTAGGTCCCCATCTCCGGGTAGGAGTACACCTCGAAGTTGGCGATCTTGCGGTAGCCGAAGAGGGGCGGCATGAAGCCGGGCACCTTCACCGCCGCCCCCGGGGCGAGATCGTGGCCCCACACCCAGAGCTTGAAGCCGAACGACCAGAGGGAGAACAGCCCGAAGTAGAAGAACAGGACCACCACGTCCACCAGGTGTCCCATGTGCCCGAGCACCGCCGTGCGCAGCAGGAGCAGCCCCAGCGCCCCCACCACGAAAGGGATCCACTTGAACTCGGTGAAGGCGGCGGTGTCCAGGTCGTGCATCCCGATGTAGTGGTTGAGGACGTTGACCTCCCGCACGTCCTGGCCGTTGTTGCCGCCGTCGAGCTTCCAGCTGTAGATGTTCAGGCGGAGGCCGTCCTGATACTGGGGCGCGAACAGGGTCATCTTCCAGAGGGGGAAGACGTAGGTGGGCAGCAGCAGCAGCGCCGCCATCAGGATGAACGCCCGCGGCGTGACATCCAGCTTGACGTCGAGGAAGCGGTCCACCCTGTCCAGGAAGAGTCTCACGGCGGCGCCTACTTCACGATCAGGTAGCCCTGCATCTCCTGGTGCAGGGCGGAGCAGAAGTTCGTGCAGTAGTAGGGGAAGACCCCCTTCTTGTCGGCCTTGAAGGTGATGGTCTTGGTCTCGCCGGGGTCCACCACCACGTTGATGTTGTAGTCGAGCAGGCCGAAGCCGTGCAGCTCGTCCGTGGTCTGCTCGATGTTGGTGAGGGCCACCGTGACCTCGTCCCCCTGGTTGAGCTCGATGGAGGTGGGGGTGATGGTGGAGCGCACCTCCACCACCTTGACCGTGACCTTGTTCCCGGACCGGGTGACGCCGGCGTCCTTGACGTCCCAGACGGCGAGGGGGTGCCTGTTCTCCTCCTTGGGGTAGACCTCGATGGGGTGCAGCTTGTCGGCCTTGATCATCTGGGCGTAATGCGGCTCGGGCTCGGTGAAGGCGTCGTAGACCAGCTTCATCTTTTCTTCCGTGACGTCCACGAGCTGCGAGGACTCGGGCTGGCTGGGGCCCACCGACAGGTGGCGGCCGTGGGAGAGCTTGTTGAGGCCCACCAGCCAGTTGCCGTCCGGGCTCACGGTGTCCCCCTCGGCCGCGCACAGGTGGCCGATGGAGTAGGACATGGGGACCTTGTCCACCACCTCCCAGGTGCCCAGCTTCCACTTGGCGATGGCGCTGTCCACGAAGAGCGAGGTGTAGGCGTAGCCGTCCGTGCCGAACTGGGTGTGCAGCGGCCCCAGGCCCACGGGGATCTCCGCGTCCTTGATGGACTCGTACTTGAGGACGGGGATGCCGTCCTCCTCTCCCGTGAAGTCCTTGTTGCGGATGGCGGTCTGGATCTTCTCGAAGTTGAAGGCGGTGGTCACGCCCTGGAGCTTCCCCGACCCGATGATCCACTTGCCGTCGGGGGAGACGTCCACGCCGTGGGGCGACTTGCCGCAGGGCATGAGGTAGACGACGCCCGGCACCTTCTTGGGGTCGAGCACCTTCACTCCGCCGATCAGGTCGCCCTTGCCCTCGGCCACGGCCTTCTCGGCCGCCCGCCAGTCGATGGCGGCGATGTAGTCCCGGTCGCGCTGGGCGGAGGTCACCTCCAGCTTGCCGGTGGCCCGCTCGCTGTTGTAGCAGGTCCAGAACATCCAGCCGTCGGACACCTTCTTGCCGGCGTCCCCCAGGTCGTAGTCGAAGGGGGGCATGAGGATCTCAAAGCCCTGGGACATCTCGCCCGTCTTGGGGTCGATCTTCACGGCCGCCACCACGCCCTTGTAGTCGGTGGCGTACTTCTCCACCGGCGCCACCGTCCCCTTGGGGATGGGGATGGAGAAGCGGGAGGCAAGCATGGAGTACTCGCTGTTGGGCGTGACGAAGGCCGAGCCGTGGTTTCCGGAGACGTTGGGCATGGGGCCGAAGATCTGCTTGGTCTTGAAGTCCCGAAGGTCGATCCGGGCCACCCGCCCGTTCATCTCGTTGACGAAGAGCCAGCGGCCGTCGTAGTCGCCGCCGGTCTCGGACAGCGCGGGGTGGTGCACGTCGCCCCAGGTGAGCCCGCCCAGCATCTTCCTGCTCTCGTCGTCGAAGCCGTAGCCGGTGGCGGGATAGGGGGTGAACACGGGGATGGTGGAGATGTGGCGCATGGAGGGCACGCCGTAGACGTAGACCTGCCCCGAGTGCCCGCCCGAGGAGAACAGGTAGTAGGTGTCGAGGTCGCCCGGCGCCACGTAGGTCTTCATGGCTGCCACGCCCAGGTCGGACGTCTGCCCCGCGGCCCGCCTGCCCTTGGGCGCGCTGGGCGCGCAGGCCGCGACCACGGCCAGTCCCACCAGCACCACCGCCGCGAGGATGCCCCACCGGAACCGACTGCTCATGATCCACTCCTTGCGGCGCTCGCCTGCGACGCCGCCTTCTGCTTCTGGTGCTCCGCGAAAGCCTCCCGGAGCTTGGTGATGGCCACGGCCTTCTGCTCAGGGGTGAGCACGATCTGGCGGGAGAGGACGACCGCCATCGTGCCCGTGGGGGCGGCCAGGAAGTCGTCCAGGGTGCGCCCGAACCGGGACTGCACGTCCTCCACGGCCGTGGAGAGATCGGGGCCGATCTGGGCCGGGCTCTTCACGCCCAGCGCCGAGATGGAATGGCAGACGAAGCACCCGGTGGAGACGAACCAGGCCCCGGGCCCGGTCTTCATGCTGGCCTCGGCCGCCGTCTCCTCGGGTGTCTGGGGATCGGTGCGGGGGACGCCGGCCACGAACTCGGCCGGCACGGGGGCCTTGCGCCAGGAGAGGATCAGCATGGCCAGCGCCTGCGCCTCCTTGGTGCTCAGGTGGAAGTTGGGCATCACCGTGTCCTGCACCAGGGCGCGCGGGTCCTTCAGGTGCGCCACGTGCCAGGCGAAGGCGGTCTTCTGCCCGGAGAGGCGGCCGTAGTCGTACTGCTCGGGGGCCTTGTCGCCCACGTAGGTGAGGTCGGGCCCGATGGTGCCGCCCCTGCCGTTGATGGCGTGGCAGGCACGGCAGCCCTTCTCCTTGACCAGGTTCTTGGCCAGGTTGATGAAGTCCGCACCCCTGGTCTCGCGGTCGTAGCGATGGCAGACGTTGCAGTTCATCTGCAGGAGCGCGCTCTTGTTGTCCGCGATGGCGTAGGACTCGCCGAGGAAGCTCCCCAGGACGGGCTCCTCCCAGTGTTCCACGGGCCCATGGGCGGGCTCGGAGTCCACCGCCCACCCCTGGCCCCCGTGACAGGCGGTGCAGCCGAACTTCTCGGGGGGATGGACCTTCAGGAGCTCGGGCGGGTGCGTGCGGTGGGGCTCCTCCGCGCTCTCGAACCCCTTCCAGCTCACCGCCTGGTGGCAGGTGATGCAGCGGTCGGCGTGGCCCAGGGCCGGCACCCAGATCTGCTTGGTGCCGGAGGGGATCGTGCTCGCCTTCTCGGCGCCGAAGCGCTCCACCACCAGATCACGGAACTCGCGCTGGTAGTAGCGCCACTCGTGCTCCCGGTCGTTGCGGGCGAAGAGGATGGTGGAGACGACGATGAGGACGCCCACCAGCGCCAGCACCGGCCGGTCCAGGCGGGGATAGGGAGAATCGGTGCGCTTTTCCATCTCAGATCCTCGCCGGGATCTCGGGCCAGGACTGCCAGGGCCAGTAGAAGTCCCAGTACGGTCCGCGCAGGAACGTCCCCACGATGGTCAGGGCCAGCACGAGGAGGAGGAGGACGAGGAAGACGGCGTTCTGGGTGCGCCGCTCCGGGGAGAACCACACGCCGGCCGCGCGCGCCGGGCTGCGGTCGAGCCAGGGCCAGAGGGCCATCAGCGTCCCCAGGATTCCCGGCAGCACCACCCCACCCAGGAAGGCCCCGTTGATGGTGAGCGACCCCACGTGCACCGTGGTGTCGGTGACGATCTCCTGCAGCCAGAGGAAGTACCAGGGCGCCTTGGCCGGGTTGGGCGTGATCATGGGGTTGGCGGCCTCCTCCAGCGGCGAGGGGAGGAGCACGGCCAGGATGGAGAGCACCGCGATGCAGCCGAGGATCACGATGGCGGCACGCCGGATCAGGTCGGGGACGGCATTGACGGTGCGGTGCGGCGCCTCCAGCGAGGCCACGCGGACGGTGGGCGCGGTGCCGGAGGCCACGCCCAGGAGGGTGTAGGTCTTGCCGGGGGCGACGGCGGTGGGCGCGGCCTCGGCGAGGAGCGCCTCGCGGTCGCCGCCGGCCAGGCCGCCGTCCTTGCGCACCCGCCACATGTGGTAGACGAAGAGGATGCCCAGCAGGGCCGGGAGCACGAAGACGTGCAGGGCGTAGAAACGGATGAGCGTGGGCTGCTCGATGGCCCGGCCGCCGATGAGCAGCTCACGCACGGTGGCGCCCACGGCGGGCACGGAGGCGGCGATGTTCGTCCCCACCGTCACGGCCCAGAACGCCAGTTGATCCCAGGGGAGCAGATAGCCGGTGAAGGAGAGAAGGAGCGTCACCAGGAGCATGACCACGCCCACCACCCAGTTCCACTGGCGCCGCTGCCCCCGTCCCGTCCCGTTCTTGTAGGCGCCGGTGAAGAACACCCGCACCAGGTGCAGCGCCACCGCCACCACCATGAGGTGGGCGGAGAGACGGTGCACGGAGCGCAGCCAGGAGCCGAAGGTGACGACGAACTCGATGTCCTTGATGGAGGCGTAGGCGCGCTCCACGGAGGGGATGTAGAGGAACATGAGAGGCAGACCGGACACGATGAGGAGCAGGAAGAGGGCCGCGGAGGCGGTGCCCAGCCAGAAGGAGTAGGTCCACTTCATGGACGGCTTCATGGCCTTGGCGGGGAACCAGTGCAGCAGGAAGTTCGAGGCCACCGCGTCTCCCGACTCCCGGTCCGATCGGGGGCGCAGGCTCCAGAAAGGGCGGGAGTGGACATGGGGGGCCTCGGGGGCGGCGACCGTCGGCTTGCGGGCGAGCCTTGCCATGCCTCTCCTCCTCAGACCGTGGCCAGGCGGAAGTCGCGATCGACCTCCTGCGCCAGATCGACGACGAGCTGCCCGTCTTCGGGGGCGAGCTCCAGGTGGTACCAGGCCAGGGGGCGGGGAGCGGGTCCGGCCACGTTCTGGCCGTCGCCCGTGTACTTGGACCCGTGGCAGGGGCACAGGAAGCGATGAGTGAGCCGGGTGGGCTTCCCGCCCACGCTGACCGTCTCCGGCTGGGGCAGCGCCTCCGCGCGCACGGTGCAGCCCAGGTGGGTGCAGGTGGCCGAGATGGCGTGATAGACGTTGCCCTCGCGGAAGACGAACAGACGCTGGTCCGGGAGGTACTTGAGCCCGTCCGGAAAGTCTCCGGGCATCCCCAGCTTCACGGTGGTGGGCGCGTCGTAGGACACGTTGGGCACCAGGGAGCGCAGGGAGGCGCCCGCCTGGGCGGCGAGACCGGCGCAGCCGGCGGCGATTCCCATCTTGACCAGGAACTCGCGGCGGTCCTTGGGATGGCTCATGGGCTCTCCTGGAAGCGCTCGGTGATGCGGAACCTCTCCATGGTCATGGCGTCGGTGGGGCAGCGGACGGCGCACAGCCCGCAGCGGATGCAGCGATCGTCGTCCTTGATCATGGCCGCCAGAGGCAGGCCGTCGGCCTGGGCGCGCTCGACCAGGGCGGCGCGCTGCTCGGGCGGCATCTCCACATCCTGGAAGGGAACGAGGGCCAGGCAGTATTCGGGACAGACGTCCACGCAGCGCCCGCAGAGGATGCACTTGTCCGGGTCGTAGATCGTCTGCACGTGGCAGACGAGGCAGCGGGCGGCCTGGCGTCGTGCGGCATCCTCGTCGTAGCCGGTCTCCACCTCGGCGATCCCCGTGCGGCGGCCGACGTCCAGGGTGGGAGGCGTCTCCCGGTCCAGGATCTCGAAGCCGGCCATCATCCGGTAGTGCGAGGTGGGCAGCTTCTCGATGTCCAGGCGAGACACCACCGCAGCACCTTCCCCCCCCAGGTGGGCGTGGATGGAGCGCGCGGCGCGCTTGCCATTGGCCACGGC
>Ga0070695_100000318_pt1 | contig 24702 bp, 17 predicted proteins | sample KBSK1252metaG_FD_65471 | JGI IMG/M metagenome (GOLD analysis project Ga0070695, IMG submission 65471) | Corn, switchgrass and miscanthus rhizosphere microbial communities from Kellogg Biological Station, Michigan, USA - KBS K1-25-2 metaG | ecosystem: Host-associated > Plants > Roots >...
GTTCGAGCCGTCGGTCACCAGCACGATCACCTTGCTCTTGGCCTCCGAGCGCCGCAGGCGGGTGAGGGCGGTGGCGAGGCCGGAGCCGATGGCGGTCCCGTCGGGGAGCATCCCCTGGTGCACGTCCTCGAGCTGGCGCAGCAGGACCGCCGTGTCCGTGGTGGGTGGGGACTTGGTGAGGCTGCGGCCGGCGAACACCACCAGACCCACCCGGTCGTCGGCGCGGCGCTTCACGAACGCGGCCACCACCTCCTTGGCGACCTCCAGGCGGTTCCGGGGCTGGAAATCCTCGGCGGCCATGGAGCCGGAGACGTCGAGGGCGACCACGATGTCCACCCCGCGCGTCGTCACCTGCTCGCGCACCGTCCCCTCCTGGGGCCGGGCCAGGGCGACGGCCCCGGCCGCGAGGCCGAGCGCGGCCAGCGCCACCGGCGCCCAGCGCAGCGCCACCCGGAACCCCTTCCGGCGCGCCTTCAACCGCGAGGCACCCGGGAAGACGATGCTGGGCGCCCCGCGCTCGCGGAGGAGCGCCAGCAGCACGGCCAGGGGAGCGAGGAGGCCCAGCCACAGCCAGACCGGATCCTGGAAGCGGAAATCGGCCCAGCTCATGCCGCTTTCCCCCCGTCGGCGGCGGGCGGCGCCAGGCGCGCCTCCACGTCCAGCACCAGCGCGCGCACCGCGGCCAGGTGCCGCTCCGCCTCCTCGGCAAGGCCGCTCCCGCGCGCGAACTTGATGCGGTCGGCGGCCCCGGAGAGATCGCGGAGCAGCGGACCCATCGCGGAGGTGAGCGCCTGCTGCCGGAGGAAGGCCAGCATCTCCGAGGTCGTCATCTCCAGGATGGGGGCGGCCAGGCGCCGCTCCAGGTACCGCTTGGCGATGACCGTGAGCTCGATGTAGAAGGCCCGGAACTCCCCCCGGCCGAGGCGGCCGGAGGCGGCCAGGGCGTCCAGCGCGAGCCGCGCCTCCTGGTCGGGCGACATCTCCGGGATGGGCGCGGCCACCGGCGCCGCGCGGCGCCTCCGCCGCCACCACAGCCAGACGGCCAGCGCCAGCGCGAGCGCCGCCACCGCTCCCAGGGAGATCCAGAACAGCCGCGCGATGTCGAGGCGCACCGGGGGCCGGACGTCGGCGAGCTTCTGCTCGTCCTTGCTCTTGGGGAGCAGCGTGCGGACCTGGAGGGGGATGGCCGCCGTCGTCGCCTCTCCGGCGGTGCCGTCCTGGAGGCGATAGCGCACCATGATGGGCGGGACCTTCGCGTCCTCCAGGGCGAAGAGGGCGGCCCGGTAGCGGCGGACCGGTCCCTGCCCGGGCTCGGCGGTGAGCTGCGCCGTCTCGTCGGTCACCTCGGGAGGGAAGGTGAAGGTGGTCCCGGGCGGGCCCTCGGCGCGCACCTCCACGGGGAACGTCTCCCCCACCGAGACCTCGGTCTTCCCGGCCTTCGCGGTGACGGTGGGTGCGACCACCAGGAGCAGTGCCGCGATCACGCCCGTCATCGGCGGCGCTCCCGCGAGGCGAAGAAGGCGGCCAGCGGCCGCTCGTACGAGGCCGCGATGGACAGGGGCAGGGCGTCCACCCGGGTCCGCTTGAAGGCGACGGGGGCTTCCAGCAGTGCTCCGCTCTGCAGGAGCAGGCGCACGTCGTCGCGGGAGGAGTCCACCACGATCCGCTCCCCGGTCTCGGGGTCGAGCAGGGCCACCAGCCCCACCTCGGGGAACTCCCCCTCACGGGGGTCGGTGAGCTGGAGCGCGATCACGTCGTGCCGCCGCCGCAGCGCGCCCAGCCGCTTCTCGTAGTTCTTGTCCTGGAAATCGGAGAGGATCGCCACGATCCCCCGCCGCTTCATGACCCGTCCCGCGAACTGCAGCGCGCCCGCCAGGTCGGTCCCCTTCCCCTTGGGCTCCACCGCCAGCAGGTCGCGCACGATGCGCAGGGCGTGGTCGCGTCCCCGCGCCGGCGGGACGTATCCCTCGATACGGTCGGAGAAGAGGACGGCCCCCACGCGGTCGTGGTTCATGACCGCGGAGAAGGCGAGGACCGCGGCCAGCTCCGCCGCGTAGTCGCGCTTCAAGAGGAAGCTGGAGCCGAAGCTCTGGGAGCCGGAAACGTCCACCGCCAGCAGCAGGGTGAGGTCCCGCTCCTCCACGAACTTCTTGACGTGGAGCGACCCCATGCGGGCGGTGACGTTCCAGTCCACCGTGCGCACGTCGTCGCCGGGCTGGTACTCGCGCACCTCGGCGAACTCCATGCCGCGGCCCTTGAACACGGCGTGATAGGCCCCGCCGATGCCGGACTCCAGGATGGCGCGGGTGCGGATCTGGATGCGGCGGATCTTGGCGAAGGTCTCGCGATCGAGAGCGCCCGGGCGCGGCATACCTTCCTACGGCACCTCGACCCGCTCGAGGATGTGCTCCACCACGGAGTCGGTGGTCACGTTCTCGGCTTCGGCCTCGTAGGTGAGGAGGATGCGGTGGCGCAGCACGTCCTTGGCGATCTCCTTCACGTCCTCGGGGACCACGTAGCCGCGCCCGTGGAGGAAGGCCACGGCGCGGGAGGCCTCGGAGAAGGACAGCGTGGCCCGGGGGGAGGCGCCCCAGGCGATCAGCGGCGCGAACTCCACCAGGCCGATCTCCTTGGGGCGGCGGGTGGCGGTGACCAGGGCGACCATGTAGTCGCGCAGGCGCTCGTCGATGTAGATCTCGCGCACCCGCCGGGTGAGGCGCTCCACGGTGTCGGCCCGGAGCACGCGCGCCACCGCGGGGATCTCGCCGGAGAGCATGCGGTCGAAGATCTGGCGCTCCTCGTCAGGGCGGGGGTAGTCCACCTTCACCTTGAGCAGGAAGCGGTCGATCTGCGCCTCGGGAAGGGGGTAGGTCCCCTCCTGCTCGATGGGGTTCTGGGTGGCGAACACCAGGAAGGGCTCGGGGAGGGGGTAGCTCTGGTCGCCAAGGGTGACCTGGCGCTCTTGCATCGCCTCCAGAAGCGCCGACTGCACCTTGGCGGGGGCGCGGTTGATCTCGTCCGCCAGCAGGAGGTTCGTGAAGACCGGCCCCCGGCGCGCCATGAACTCCCCGGTCTTCTGCACGAAGATCATGGTGCCGGTGAGGTCGGCGGGGAGGAGGTCGGGGGTGAACTGGATGCGGGAGAACTGGAGGTCGAGCACCTGACCCAGGGTCTTGACGGCCAGGGTCTTGGCCAGGCCCGGGAGTCCCTCCACCAGGAGGTGGCCCCGGCATAGCAGGGCCACCATCATCCGCTCCAGCAGGGTCTTCTGGCCCACGATGACCTTGCGCATCTCGGCCATCGCGGCCTGGACCTGGAGCGCTTCCTCCCGGACCGCCTCGTTCAGTCGGCTGACATCGACTTCCTGGACGCCCATGATCACCCCTGCCCCGGCAGTTATACGCAGACGAACGCAAAAGGGTGGGACAGGGCCCGGCGGCTGTCAAATAGAGCCGCCGGGCGTCGGTTTCGGGTCAGCGGGCGGCCAGGCGGCTCTCGTCCCGCATGCCTCCGCGCACCTGGAGCAGGAGGGGGAGCGTGGTCAGCACCCCCACCGCCAGGAGGGTCCAGCCCACGGCGCGGCGCCGCTCGGGGGGCATGCGCTCGGAGAGAAGGAGTCCGATGCCCGCGCCCAGCATGCCGCGCGTCCCGGCGATGAGGCCGATGAGGGGAAGGGGAAGGCTGGCTTGCTTCATGACGTCACCTCGAGGAAGGGTTGACGTCATGGTGACGCCGATTCGCTAGGGCGTCCAGCCGCCTGTCGCCCTCACAGGTCCTCCTGGATGAAACGCGGGCTCAGGTGCACGTCCACCTGCACCAGCGGCACCTCCCCGATGCACTTGAAGCTGTGCACCTCGCCGGCCTTGATCACGAGGATGTCCCCTGCGCCGGCCTCGAACGTCTCCCCGTTCACCGTGTAGAGGCCGCGCCCCTCGCGGATGAACTGCACCTCGTCGTAGGGATGCCGGTGCGGTCCGGGACCGCGGCCGGGGAGCCCATGGAAGAGGAAGACGGAGATCCCCACGCTCTCCTGATCGGCCCCCACGAACTCGTGCGAGCTTCCCACGAAGGGCAGGTCCTTCTGGCGGAGGCGCTTCATGGGGGCCCTTATACTCCACGATTCCCGCTTCCACCGGGGCGCCGCCGGCGGTATACCTCCCCGACATGAACGCGACGGGGAGGGCTCTCACGGCGGTGCTGGCCTGCCTCTGCGTGGGGGCGGCGCGACTCCCTTCCGAGCGCGATCCCTGGCAGCGCGGCACCTCGCCGCACTTCACCTACTACTCGAACGCGGACCCGGAACGCGTACGCGAGCTGGCCGCCAACCTCGAGCGCCTGGTGGACTTGCTGTCGAGCAGGAAGGGGGCGAAGGCATCGCCGGTTCCCACTTCCATCTACGTCTTCCGCGACGACAAGTCGTTCCAGCCCTACAAGCGCAACCGGGACGGATCGGTGAAGAACCTCGACGGCTTCTTCGTCCGCGACGACCTGTCGAACTACGTCGCTCTCGACGCCAGCACGCCCACGCCACGGGTCGTGCTCCACGAGTACCTCCACCAGTTCAGCACCTACAACTTCCCTCCTCTTCCGGTGTGGCTCAACGAGGGTCTGGCCGAGTTCTACAGCACGTTCTCGACGAGCGACAAAGGCGCCCAGGTCGGGCGGCCCGTGCAGGAGCACGTGTTGTGGCTGCGTCAGAACAAGCTCATCCCGCTCCCACGGCTCTTCGCAGTGACGCACGACGATCCCGAGTACAACGAGCAGAGCAAGCAAGGGGTCTTCTACGCAGAGTCCTGGGCGCTCGTGCACCTCCTCTTGCTCGGAGACCAGGCCAAGCACGGAAAACAGCTCACCGACTACATCGACCGGCTGGGGAGCGGGCAATCGCCCACGGAGGCGCTGTCGGTTCTGGGCGATTTGTCGGCGCTCCAGAAGGAGCTGGAGGGCTACGTCCGGCGCAACGCCTTCACCTTCCGCAACGAGCCCTTCCAGGATCGAGACCTCGCGGTCGGCGTCGCGTTCCAACCTCTCTCCAGGGAGGACACGCTCTTCCGGCTTGGAGATCTGCTGCTGCGCACCTCCGAGCTGCGAGACGAGGCGGGGGAGCACTTCCGCGCCGTGCTCGCACTTGCTCCTCAGCATGGGGGCGCCCTGGGCGGTCTGGCCTTGATCGACGCGAGCGCCGGCCGCTGGGACCAGGCGGTGGTCGGGTTCGAACGCGCCGTGGCCGCCTCACCGGAGGACCCGGAGCTGCGCGTGCGCCTGGCCCAGTCCCTCTACCAGGCAGAGTTCCAGGGGGAGAGGCGGAGCACGGGAGGGGAGATGCCGCGCCGGCTCCTGCTGGCGCGGGAGCATGCGGCCAAGGCGGTGGCACTCCGGCCGGATAGCTTCGACGGTCAATTCCTCCTTGGTCTCACCTACGTGTTCCAAGGAAGGGACGTGGATCCGGGGATTGCCGCGCTGGAGCGCGCGCACACTCTGGCTCCGGGACGCGTGGATGTCCTGCTGGCGCTCGGTGGTCTGCAGATGACCGCGGATCGGCTGGACGAGGCGAAGGCCTCGCTCACCGAGGTCGTGCGCGGTGCCGAGCCCTTCTACGCCACACAGGCCAGGGAAAGCCTGGCTGAGATCGCGGTGATCCAGGCGTTCCAGGAGCTAGAGAAGACCCATGACGCCGCCAAGGCCGAGGCGGCGGTCCGTGCCGCACTCCCCGACCTCGATCCGGGTCGTCGATCGGCGGTGGAGCAAGATCTGGCACGGCTGGCGGCGATGCGGACCGGTGTCATCGGCTCCCTCGACGAGATCCCGGCGCCGCCGCTCGAGTCCACCGATCTCGTCGCCCACCTCCAATACGGAGCCCAGCAGGGACGGGCCGCGCAGAAGGCGGAAGGGAAGGAGGCGGATCGCCTGGGGGCGGAAGCGGTGCAGCACTACCGGCGAGCCACCGAGATCGACGCCACCTCCGCCGAGGCCTGGCTCGGCTTGGCCGCCGCGTGCGCTCGCGGAGGATGCTCGTCCAAGGAAGGCGAGCGCGCCGCAGAGACGGGCGTGGGTCTGAGGCCGGGCGATCCCCAGGGGACGTACCTGCTGGCACACTATTGCATCGAGGCTGGGCAGTACGACCGCGCCAGGGAGATGCTCGTGCCGCTGCTGGATCTCGACCACCCCATGCGGGACGAGATCCGCTTCATGCACGTCCGTGCCCGGGTGGAAGGGGCGCAGGCGCTGATCAAGAGGGGAAAGCCGGCGGAGGCGCTGAAGCTGCTGGACGTCCAGCCGCTTCCCGAGGGCGAGCGGGGACAGGAAGCGCGGCAATGGATCGCGGAGACGAAGGCCGATGCGGAGCTGCGCTATTGGGCGGGAAGGCTGGTCACCGGGTCGGAGGCGCGCCAGGCGGGCCAGACGGAGAAGGCGCGCAAGATCCTCGAGGACGTGGTCGCGCGCTGTCCCAGCCAGGACGTCGTCAAGATGGCGCGCCAGGAGCTGGCGGCGATGAAGGTCAGGTAGCGGCCAGCAGCCTCCGCAGGTGGACGGCGTCGATGTTGCCGCCCGTGACCACGCAGACGGTGCGTCCTTCACGGGGATCGAGGCGGCCGCAGCGCAGGGCCGCGACGCCCAGGGCGCCGGCACCCTCCGCCACCACCTGATCCTCGGTCAGCAGCGCCACGATGGCCTCCTCGAGCGCGGGCTCGGGCACGACGACCACCTCGTCCAGCAGCTCCCGGTGCCGGAAGACGATCTCCCCGATGCCGCCGGACACGCCGTCCGCCAGGGTGGGGCCAGCCGGGTAGCGGAGGAGCGGCTTCCCCAGCCGCAGCGACTCCGGAAGCGACGGGGAGGCTTCCGCCTGCACCGCCACGATCCGCACGCGCGGGGCCTGCGCCTTCACGGCCACGGCGATCGCCGAGATCAAGCCGCCGCCGCCCACGGGGACCACGATCCGCTCCACGCCGGGGAGCTGCTCCAGGATCTCCAGGCCCACCGTTCCCTGGCCCACGGCGGTGAGCGGATCCTCGAAGGCGTGCACGTAGCGGGCACCGCTCTCCTCGGCGTCGCGGAGCGCGGCGTCCTGGGCGTCCTCGTAGGTGGCGCCCACCTGGCGCAGGCGAACGGGGAAGGCGCGCAGCTTCTCCACCTTGGTCAGGGGAGCGCTCTCGGGAAGGAACAGCGTGACGGGGAGGCCGCCGCCCAGGACCTCGGCGGCCCAGGCCAGCCCGAGCGCGTGGTTCCCGGCCGAGGCGGCGACCACGCCCCGCGCGCGCTCCTCCTCCGGGATGGAGAGCAGGTGGTGCAGTGCGCCGCGCACCTTGAAGGAGCCGGTCGGCTGCCAGCACTCGAGCTTGAGGCGGACATCGTGGGGGCGCAGCGCGAACGCGCGGTGGAGCGGGGTGGGGGGAAGGAAGTCCGCCAGCCGCTGACGGGCCCGGGCGATCGCGGCCGGGTCGAGGAGGTGCACGCCTAGGCCGGGGCCTGGTCCGCCGCCCACACCTCGATCCGTCCCCGTCCTCCGCGCTTGGCCCGGTAGAGGGCGGCGTCGGCGTGGATCTCCAGCGCATCGGAATCGAGCTCCTGGGTCAGCTCGGCGACGCCCACGGAGGCGGCGAGGGGGACGAAGACGCCCGGGGCCACCTCCACGCGAGCGGTGGCGAAGGCGGTGAGCAAGCGCTGCACCGCGATCAGGGCCCCCTCGGTGGGGGAGTAGGGGAGGATGGCCCCGAACTCGTCCCCCCCCAGGCGGCCCGGGATGGCGTCCAAGCGGCCGACCACGTCCCCCCGCCTCAGCTCCGCCGAGAGCACGCCGGCGGCGGCGCGGATCATGGCATCCCCGGCGGCGTGGCCGTGGGTGTCGTTCACGGTCTTCAGGCCGTCGAGATCGAGGAGGGCCAGGGAGAGGGGGTGCTTGTGCCGGCGGGCGAGGCCCACCGCCTCCTGCAGGCGCTCGCGGAAGTGGCGGCGATTGAAGATGCCGGACAGCTCGTCCCGGGTGGCCAGCTCCTGCAGCCGCGTCTGCAGCCGCCGCGTCTCGGTCACGTCGTGGGCGATCCCCTCCACGTAGACGACCTCGTCGCGCGGGCCGAACACCGGGTACTCGGTGATCTCCAGGCGCCGCGGGGAGCCGTCCTTGTGCCGCACCTCGACCTCGAGCCCGGACTGTGCCTCGCCGGCCAGGGTCTTCTTCATCTGGATGCGGGCGGGCGCGTTCATGGGGTGGTCGGTGAAGATGTCGGCCGACGCGGCCCGGAACTCGTGGGGCCGATAGCCGAGCACGCCGCGGACGGAGGGGCTGATGTAGTGGAAGACGCGGGCGGGGTCGTGGCGGTAGAAGAGGTAGCCCTCCTCGATCCCCTCCACGAAGTGACGGAAGGTCTTCTCCTCCTGCACGCGGGTGGCGCGGGCCCAGAAGACGGTAACCAGCAGGCCCGCGACGAGCACGAGCCAGCTCCCCAACCTCGCATCGAGACCGTGCACGGCCACGAACAGCGCCGCGCTCAGCCCCGTCCCCACCAGCGCGCGGAGAGCAGACCCCGTCGCCGCTGCCGATCGGCGCACGGTCTGTCCCCCGGGCGAAGGTTCGGCCATGCGGGAGAGGAAGTCAACCTCGCGGGTGGTCCCTCAGGCCTCGACGGCGCGGCTCTCTTCCGCGCGCTCCTCGGGGCTGAGCCAGGCCTGGCGGCGGTAGATCCACAGCCAGTCCTCGGGGCGGAGCCGGATCTCCTCCTCCAGCGCCTGGGCGATGACGCGGGCGATGGCCTCGGGTGCGACCCCCGGCTTCACGGCCAGCCGTCGGAAGCGAACGCAGGCCTCGCCGGTGGGGAGGCGCTGCGCGGTCCCCAGGATCACAGCGCTCCCCGAGCGCGCCGCCAGCTCCGCCGGCCCCAGCGGGACGTACATGGCCTCGCCCAGGAAGGGGACCAGGAGGCGCCGGGTCAGACCGGTGCGGTCCATCATGCAGCCGAGCACCCGTCCCGCGCGCAGCCAGCGCGCCGCCGCCATCCCCGAGCCCGCCTCGCCGCGCAGCAGCGTGCGCACCCCGTGGCGCTCGCGGAAGGCCAGCCACTTGCGCTCCAGCCGGCGCGTGCCCAGGGGGCGGGCGACCACCGCCACGGGGAGCCCACAGCGCGCCACCTCCACCGGGACCAGCTCCCAGTTGCCGAGGTGGGCGGAGACCAGGAGGACACCGCGCCCCTCGCGCGCCGCCTCGGTGAGCGCCTCGCTTCCCTCCACGTGGACCGGAAGGGGGGCGGCGTCGGCGCCGCGGCCCACCAGCCACAGGATCTCGAAGAGGTTGGCGCCGCCCTGCGCCCATGCCCGGCGCGCCGTCCGCGCCGGCTCGTCGCACCCCGCCCGCTCCAGGTTGCCGCACACCCGGCGGTGCTTGCGGCGGAGGATGCGGCCGCTCGCTCGCCCCACCATCCGTCCGGCACCGAGCGCCGCCCGGTGCGGCAGCGCGCTCAGGGTGGTGACGAGGCCGGAACCGACGAGGTCGAGCAGCATGCGCCCTGGAAGCATGGCATAGACCGGGGGTGTGCGACACGCCATGAAGTGGACGCATAGGGGGGCGAGGACGGGGTGTCTCTGACGAATCCGTAAGACGCCGCTCCAGGGCTCAAATGTGCCATGGGCGCGGTGCCCAGCTCCCCGTATCTTCCTGGCGCCCGGGGGGGCGCCGGTGCCGTCGCATGACGCCTTCCCATCCCAGCGACGTGTTCGTCGGGACCACGCTGGTCTTCGCCCCCCACATGGACGACTGCGTGCTCGGCTGCGGCGGCACGCTGGCCGGTCTTCCCGACCGAAGCGGCGTGCACATGGTCTACGTGACCGACGGATCCCGGTCGCCCGCCCCCGAGCTCCCCTGGAGGGACGAGGTCACCGCGAGCCTCCGCGCCGTGCGCGAGGGGGAAGCACGGGCGGCCATGGCGTTCCTGGGGCTTCCCCCGGAGAACGTCCATTTCCTGGGCCTGCCCGACGGTCGCCTGCGCAGCGTGCTCCCTCGGCTGCACGAGGTCATGGACGCTCTGGTGGAGCGCCTGCGCCCGGAGGTCGTGCTCGCCCCCTTCCGCTTCGATCGGCACCCCGACCATCTCGCCGTGCATGCGGCCGCCACCTGGCTGCTGGATCACCGCCGCTCCCCCCGCCGCCTCCTCGAGTTCTTCGTCAACTCTCGCTGGAACCTGCTTCCGGGCAGGGACGTGCGCCGCTACCTGGCGCCGGACCGCATGATGGAGATCGATCTCTCCGACGTGGCGGCCACCAAGCGCGCGGCGCTCGAGATGTTCCGCAGCCAGACGACGCGGTACTTCTCCTGGCAGTCGCGGCCCGTCCTCGACGAGGCCCTGCTGGAGCGGGTGTGCCGCGAGCCCGAGCGGTTCCTGATGCACGACCCGGAGCAACCGGGAGTGCGCGCGCTGACGAGCGCCCGGCTGTGGATTCCCATCGCGCACCGTCTCGAGCCGCTCCTCACGAAGCCGAAGGATCGCGCGCTCGCGATCTGGCGTCGGAGCTCCTGGAGCCTCTGAGGCCTAGCCCTGCACCAGGAGCTGGGTGTAGGCGGGCAGGATCTTCTTGGCCCCGTGCTGGACGAAGTGGATGGTGAGCTTCAGGGACGCTCCCGAGCCCTCGCTGTTCACCACCTTGCCGGTGCCGAACATGGGGTGCTTCACGGTGGCGCCCACCGGGTAGGCTCCCGCCTCCACGGCGCGCGGACCCTCCGTCTTGGGCACCACCGCCGGCGGGGGCACGGGCTTGCGCGGAATGGCCCGCGCCGCCGAGGACCCGCCCGCGCTCCAGCGGTCCTCGCGCCCGCCCTCGTCGCGGGCCGCCCAGGGCCCGCGCCCCAGGAAGCCGAACCCGGGGCCGCGCACCTCGCGCACCAGCTCGGCCGGGATCTCCTCCAGGAAGCGCGAGGGAGGGTTGGGGAGCAGCTCGCCGCGCAGGCGCCGGAAGCCGGCGTGGGAGAGGAAGAGGCGCTTGCGCGCGCGCGTCATGGCCACGTAGAGCAGGCGTCGCTCCTCCTCGAGGTCCTCGTTCTGCACGTTCGCGCGGGCGTGCGGGAAGAGGTTCTCCTCCAGACCGGGGAGGAACACGGCGTCGAACTCGAGGCCCTTGGCCAGGTGGGCGGTCATCAGGGTGACGCCCCGCTCGCGGCCCACCTCGTCCGCGTCCGAGACCAGGGCGGAGCGGTCGAGGAAGCCGACGAGACCACCGGAGTCCTGCGCCTCCTCGGCGGTCTGCTCCTCGTATTCCACCGCGGCCGAGACGAGGGCGCGCACGTTCTCCATGCGCTCGGCCCCCTGCCCGGGGTTGGTGCGCTCCAGGTGGCTGTCGAAATCGAGGCGCTTGATGAGACCGTCGAGGAGAGCGGCCACGCTCTTTCCCTGCGCGCGGGCGGCCAGGTCGTCGATGAGATCCAGGAACTCGCGCAGGGGACGGGTGGCACGGGGGCCCACACGTCCCTCGGCCAGCGCCAGGTGGGAGGCCAGCAGGAGGGGGAGGCCGCGGGCTCCGGCCAGCTCCTCGAGGGAGGCGACGGTCGTGTCCCCGATGCCGCGCGTGGGGGCGTTGACCACCCGGCGGAAGGAGACGTCGTCGCCGGGGTTGGCGGCGAGCTTCAGGTAGGCGAGGAGGTCCTTCACCTCCTTGCGCTCGTAGAACCCCACCGCTCCCACCACCTGGTAGGGGATGCGGTCGCGGCGGAAGGTCTCCTCGAACTGACGGGACTGGGCGTTGGTCCGGTAGAGGACGGCGAGCTGGTCCCAGCTGGTCTCCCGCTGCAGCTCGCGGACGCGCTGGCTCACCCACTCCGCCTCCGCCCGGTCGTCCGGGGCGTGGAAGAGGTCGATGAGCTCGCCCCGTCCGTTCTTGGTCCACAGGACCTTCCCCTTGCGGGCGACGTTGCGGGCGACCACGGCCCCGGCGGCGTCCAGGATGGTGCCGGTGGAGCGGTAGTTCTCCTCCAGCTTGACCACGCCGGCGCCGGGGTGGTCCTTCTCGAAGTCGAGGATGTTGCGGATCTCGGCGCCCCGGAAGCGGTAGATGCTCTGGTCCTCGTCCCCCACCACGCAGACGTTTCCATGCACGGAGGAGAGCGCCCGGACCAGCAGGTACTGGGGCCTGTTGGTGTCCTGGTACTCGTCCACCAGGAGGTAGCGGCAGCGCTCGGCGTACTCTCCGGCCACGTCGGCGTGGTCCTCGAACAGCTCCAGCGTGCGCACCAGGAGGTCGTCGAGGTCGGCGCCGTTGGCCTTGCGGAGGGCGGCCTCGTAGGCGGCGTAGATGCGCGCCCGCTGCTTGGCCTCGGGGCTCGTGGCCAGGCGGGCCGCCTGCTCGGGGTTGTGGAGCGCGTTCTTGTGGCGGCTGATCCAACCCAGCGTGGCCCGGGCGTTCCCCGTGGCGTCCTCGGCGTCCTCCTCGCGCAGCAGGCGCTTCACCAGGGAGACCTGGTCGTCGGAGTCGAGGACGGCGAAGCCGCGCGTGAGGCCGATCCGCTCGCCGTCCCGGCGCAGGATGCGCAGGCACAGGGAGTGGAAGGTGCCGATCCAGCCCGACGACGGTGCCCAGTACCCGAAGCCGCTGAAGGGACGGCTGGCGGCGACCCCGGCGTCCCAGAGGAGGCTCTCGATGCGTCCCCGCATCTCGCCCGCCGCCTTGTTGGTGAAGGTGACGGCGATGATGGACGCGGGGGGCACGCCCAGGTCGAGCAGGAGGTGCACGATCCGGTAGGTGATCACCCGCGTCTTCCCCGAGCCGGCGCCCGCCAGCACGAGGAGCGGCCCCTCCGTGTGCGTGACGGCCTCGAGCTGGCGTGGGTTCAGCGCGGCGAGGAAGCGGTCCCCGGCGGGGGGGCTGTCGGGGTGGAAGGAATCCAACGAAGACTCCAGGAGGCGATCCGAGGGGCGCGGGGATTGTAGCAGTCAGCCAGTTGCGTCTAGCGACACGTTTCTCCCTCGCTGCTCACCCTGGGTAGGAGGGGGATCATGCGCATCCCGACCCGTCCCCTGGCGTTGCTGACGCTCGCGCTGGGCCTTCGCGCCTCCGCGGCGGAGATCGTGGACATCCAGCCGCACTACCTGCCCGTATCCCGCGGCTACGCGGTGGACGTGGCGCCCACCGAGGACGGGACGCGCGCCTACGTCCTCTTCAACCTCAGCCCGCAGGGCCCGGAGGCGGTGGGAATCGTGGACGTGGCCTCCGGGTCGCAGATCGGGACCTTCGACGCGGCCCCGGGCAGCTACGTGGACTTTCGGGGAGGAGCCGTCGCCGGAAACGATCTCTACATCGCTGGGGACTTCCGGCTCGTGCGCGTGGACTTGGACACCCTGCAGAGCACCAGCCTGTTCGACCCGCCGCCCGGCCAATCCCTCCATGGATCGAACGTGGTCGTCTCCGCGCTCCGTCACGTCTACGCGGTGGCCGGCGGCAGCCTTCTCGAGGTCGATCCCGCCACTGCTGCCGTCGTGCATCAGGCCGCCCTCGTCAGTTCCGGCTTCACCCTAGCAGTCGCCGTTTCCGCGGACGAGACCGCGATCTACGTGGTGGACTCCGGCACGGGAGTGCTGCGGAAGTTCGACGGGAACACCTTCGCGCAGGTGAGCTCCTGGTCCTTCCTGACCTATACCGGGATCCTCCACTACCGGCCCTCCGTGCTCGTCGGGCCCGACGGGCTCGTGTACGTCGGCTACGTGGACCGGGACTTCCATTTCACGCTGGCCACCTTCGACCCGGAGGGGACCGCCTACGGGTGGAAGACGTACGGGGTCTGGTCCGAAGGTCTGGATTTCACGCGCGACGGGACCGATCTCCTGGACGGGAACGGAGATTTCATCGACCGGCAATTCCAGTACATCGCGCACCACGTGACCACCGGATTCGGAGGCTACCAGGTGCACGTGGCCCGGAATGGCCGCCGCGCGTTCGTCAGCGACCACGGCAGGCCCACCCTGGTGGTGATGGGCATCGTCTACGCTCCGCGCACGGTGCCGATCGAGATACGGGACGGCGCTCTGCGCGACCGAGCGGGAGTGGTGCCTGTGGCGATCCTTTCCGAGGGCGGCTTCGACGCCACCACGGTGGACCCGCTGTCCGTGTGCTTCGGGGAAGCGGACGCGGCGGAGGAGAGGAGCTGCAGCGAGGTCCACGGCACGGGCCACCCGGAGGACGTGGACGGCGACGGCGACCTCGACCTGATGCTCCACTTCCGCGCCGACAGCACCGGCATCGATCCGGAGGATGCCGAAGCGTGCCTCACCGGGCAAACCTTGGACGGCGAAGAGGTCACCGGGTGTGATGCGATCCGCTGGGTGGGAAGGAGCTGGGGGCGGCCGTCCGTCCGCTTCGGGCGCAAGACTCCCTAGCCTTCCCCTGGCCCACGGCCTGGTGGCGCTGCACTTCTCCGGCCGCTTCGGGTTCGACGAGAAGCGCTTTCGCCGGACCTACGACGGGACGATGGCCCTGCTCTGGTCGCGCCTGCGCCCCTCCTGACCACGCCCGTCTTCGTTTAGACTCGCCCCGCCTACCCCGGCTGGGGACCAGATGAGTCGTGCGCAGGCGACACGCGCCCTGACCGCCCATGTCCAGGGAGACGAGGGAGCCGCGGCGCAGCTCCTCCCCCTCGTCTACCAGGAGCTGCGGGCCCTGGCCGCCCGCTACCTGCGGGGCGAGCGTGCGGGCCTGAGCCTGCAGCCCACCGACCTGGTCCACGAGGCCTACCTCCGGCTCATCGAGCTGGAGCGCATGGACTGGAAGGGCCGGGCGCACTTCTTCGCCATGGCGGCCACGCAGATGCGCCGCGTCCTGGTGGACCACGCCCGCGCCGCGGACGCGGCCAAGCGGGGAGGGCGGCCCACCCGCGTGACCCTCTCCGATGACCTGGCCACGACGCAGCAGCGGTCGGTCGACTTCATGGTGCTCGACGACGCGCTCAGCCGGCTGGGTGACCGGAACGAGCGGCAGGGCCGGGTGGCGGAGATGCGCCTGTTCGCGGGGCTGGAGGTGAAAGAAGTCGCCCTCTACCTGCGCGTCTCCGAGCGCACGGTCAAGGAGGACTGGCGGGTGGCCCGGGCCTGGCTCCTCAAGGAGATCGGCGACGGGCGCGGGCCGGCATGACCGACCATGCCCGTCTCTCCAAGCTGTTCCTGCAGGCATGCGCGCTGCCGCCCGAGGAGCGCCCGGACTTCCTGGACCAGGCGTGCGGCGGAGATGCCGCGCTGCGCGCCGAGCTTCAGGCCATGCTCGCCGCGGACGCGCAGGCCAGCGGGATCCTCGACGGTCGCGTGGGTGCCGTCGCCGCGGACGCAACCGGCGGACGCCCGGCCACGCCCCGCTGGATCGGCCCTTACCGCATCCTCGGCCTCCTCGGTGAGGGTGGCATGGGCGTCGTCTACCACGCCGAGCAGCAGGCTCCCGTCCGCCGCGAGGTCGCGCTCAAGCTGGTGCGCGGCGGGCTCGAGTCCGCGGGGGCGGTGGCGCGCTTCGAGGCGGAGCGGCAGGCGCTGGCGCAGATGGAGCACCCCTCGATCGCACGCCTCTTCGACGCGGGGACCACGGACGATGGGCGGCCCTACTTCGTCATGGAGCTGGTGCGGGGCGCGCCCATCACCGAGCACTGCCGCACGCACCGGCTGGGTGTGCGCGATCGGGTCTCTCTTTTCCTGGAGGTCTGCCGGGCCGTGCGCCACGCCCACCGGCGCGGCGTGATCCACCGCGACCTCAAGCCCTCGAACATCCTGGTGGCACCGATCGGGGACCGCCCCGTTCCCAAGGTGATCGATTTCAGCATCGCCAAGGCGCTGGGGGCGAGCGCGCTCCACACGGAGTTCCGGACGCGCACCGGCCAGGTGGTGGGCACGCTCGAGTACATGAGCCCGGAGCAGGCGATGGGGCGCGTGGAGGCGGTGGACACGCGCTCGGACGTGTACGCCCTGGGCTGCGTCCTCTACGAGCTGCTCGCCGATCGGCCGCCCCAGGAGGTGGGGAACCTCCCGCTCCACGAGGCAGTGCAGCGGATCGTGCGCGACCCCCCCAGGCCCCTGCGCGGCGCGGGGACCACGACCGCGCACCGCCTCGATGCCGACCTCGACACCATCGTCGGGAAATGCCTGGAGAAGGCGTCGGAGCGCCGGTACGGGAGCGCCGCCGAGCTGGTGGAGGACCTGGAGCGCTATCTCGACTCCCGCCCCATCCTGGCCCGCCCCCCCAGCACCGTCTACCAGCTCCGCAAGCTCGTGGACCGGCATCGTGTGGGCTTCCTCTTGGCCGGCCTCGCCTTCGCCTTCCTCGTCGTCTTCAGCATCACCGTCACCATCCAGCTCGCCAATCAGCGCCGCGAGCGCACCCGTGCCGAGGCCCAGGCCAGGAAGGCCGATCGCGTGACGCGGTTCCTGCAGGATGCCTTCAAGGCCGCCAGCGAGGACCGGGGCCACGACGCGACCGTGAAGCAGACGCTCGACCTGGCCGCGGCCGACCTGGATCGAGAGAAGCCCCAGGACGCCGAGGCGGACGTGGCCATCCGGCAAACGCTGGGCGCTGCCTTCACGAACTTCGGCGAGCACGCCAAGGCGGAGCGGTTGATGCGCCAGACCTTGGCCATGCAGGAGCGAAGGCTGGGACCGGGCCATGCCGAGGTGGGAACGGCCCATCAGGCCGTGGCGGTCGCGCTCATGGGAGCCGAGAAGGCGAAGGAAGCAGAGCCGGAGGCGCGAGCGGCGCTGAGGATCCACGAGGCGCAGGAGTCGCCGGACTGGAACCTCGTCGCGGGCGACATGGGTCTTCTGGCGGCCATCCGACTGCTGCAGGGCGACGAGGCCGGGGCCGAGGAGCTGATCCGGCGCTCGATCGCGATCCTCGAGGAGAAGGTCCCCAAGACCGAAGCGGTGCTGGCGGGGATGGCGGACGCAAAGGAGAGCCTGGCCGACGTGCTGCAGCGTCGCGGGGCGGTGGCCGAGTCCGAGGCCATGGTGCGGGAGGTCCTGGCGCTCCGCCGCCGCACCGCCGGTCCCGCGGGGAACACGGCGCTCGCCACCACGCTGTCCAACCTCGCCTTCCTCACGGGCATCCAGGAGGGGCGGCCCGAGGAGGCGCTGCCCCTCTACCGGGAGGCGCTGGAGATGTTGCGCCGGATCCGCGGACCCACCCATGCGCAGGTGGGAGACTTGCTCTCCCAGCAGGCCAGCTGCTTGCGGCAGCTGCGTCGCTACGGGGAAGCGGAGACGGCCCTGAAGGAGGCAGCAAACATCGAGCGGCAGGCGCTGGGCGAGGACAGCCCCGGGTACAGCTGGGTCCTCGTGGACCTGACGGACCTCTATCTCGACGAGGGACGTCTCGAGGACGCGCTCCGCGTCTGCCGGGAGTCCCTGGAGATCCAGCAGAAGCTCAACGGAAACGATAGCCCGGTCGTGGCCCAGCGGTGGCGCAAGCTCGGCACGATCCTGGAAACGCAGGGGCGCTACGCCGAGGCGGAGGCCGCTTTCCGCACCCCGCTTCCCGTGGCGGACAAGCTTCCCAAGGACGACCTCCAGGTCGCCTGGATCGTGGGAGCCCTGGCCTCCTTCCTCGCCGATCACGGACGCTTCCACGAGGCCTGGCCGCTGAGCGAGCGTTCTTTCCCGATCGGCGAGAAACGACTGGATGCGGAGAACCCGGTGCGCGCGGTGGGCAGGATCAAGCGTGCGCGGATCCTGGACGGGCTCGGAAGGTTCGAGGAGGGTCACGCCCTGCGCGCCCAGGGCCTGGCCACGCTGCGCAAGGTCACCCAGGACCGCGACGACTGGATCGGGTTCGCCTTCCTGGACGAGGCCAAGGCCCTGGACCGGCAGGGCCGCCTGGGCGAGGCCGCGCAGGCAGCCGGGGAGGCGGTGGCAGCCTGGCACCGCCTTCTCGGGCCGGAGGAGCAGGATCCGCGTCTCGCCCCGGCGCTGCTGGAGCTGGCCGACCTCCAGGCCAGGCGAGGAGAGGTCGCGGACGCCCGTGCCCAGGCCCGTGCCGCCCTGGCCGCATGGGCGAAGGCCCCCTTCGTCGAGCCAGCGCAACTGGCGCGGGCCCGGGAGCTGGTCGCGCGCTGACCCCGCCCGTACTCCGTCCTGCCCCTCGAGCGCCTACTTCTCGCCTTATGGCTAGAAGGAAACCTGGGTCAAGGGGGGCGACCATGCGACCCATCGGCGGGCGGACGACCACCTCCAGTTTCGTTACCTCTTTCCATCTGCCGGAAGATGCGACCAACGAACCCGATCCGATCGGCTCCCTGTCCCCTGGCCAGCCGTTTCGGTTGTTCGCCACCCTGGCGCTGGTACTCACGATCGTCGCGTGGGAGCCAGTCCGCGCCGCCACCTGCTTTGCAGTCGACGGTGGCGTTCACGACGACGATGGGGTCGCGAACGGAACGATCACCATCAGCACGACCCTGGTCGTCCCTCCTGCGGCAGATGCGTACGACTGTGACGTAGCCTCCCAGTTCGTCGTCACTGCAGGTGGAGTCTTGATCCTCGATGGGAACGGGTCGACAGGGCAGGTGGCGGCGATCCGCTTCAACAGCCTGAGCATCGCCGCCGGGGGCAAGGTGACCGCCGATGGGCTGGGTTGTGCGGGCGGGGGGAGCGTCGGCTTGGGCCCAGATGCGGGCAACGTGTGCATCTCGGGCGGGCCTGGGTCCGGCGACGGCGACAGCTTCGCGAACCGCGGCTGCGCGGGTGCCGGTCACGGCGGCGCGGGCGGCATGGGCACCGCCAGTGAGTTCGCCGGCGGCACCTACGACTCGGCCACCGCTCCGCTGCTGTTCGGCGCGGGCGGTGGAGGCTCGGGTCCCGGGCGCGGTGGCGCGGGCGGAGGGGTGATCAGCCTGCTGATCACTGGGAACCTGGACCACGACGGAGCCATCACGGCGAACGGCGCCGCTGGGGTCGCCGCCCCAGGCGTCAACGTCGCCGGCGGCGGTGGGGCGGGAGGATCCATCCTTGTCCTGGTCGACGGCACCCTGAGTGGAGCCGGGACATTCTCGTCACGCGGCGGGGATGGCGCTCTGGTGGCCGAAGCCGGAGGAGGGGGCGGGGGAGGACGGATCGCGATCGTGCACGCCGGGGGCAGCGTCGCCTTCACAGCCGCGCGATTCGACGTGGCCGGCGGCAGCCCGGGGAACGGGAACGCCGTTGCCGGTGAGGCCGGCACCGTCTACACGTTCGACACGGCCGCCTCGCGCGTCCGGATCTTTCACGGCTTCACGTTCGACGACACCGCCTTCGTGGTGAATGAGTGGATCACCGACCTCTCGGCGCGCCATCAGTACTGCGCGCCGAGCGCCGTCACCCCGTCGGTCACCGCCCAGAACCTCGTGCTGGCCGGCACCCTGCGATGCGGCTCAGCCGGCCTTCAGTCCTTCGGCTTCACGGCGACCACATCGTTCGACGTCAACCCGGAGTCCACGTCGTTGTCCCTGCTCACCGCGGGGGCCGACATGACGTTCGGGATCCCGGACGGGGACGACCAGCAATGGGAGAACTTCTCGGTGGATGTGGGGGGCGAAGGTGTGCACACGATCACCACGGCCGCGCACCTGACCCTGGTGGCGACCCAGATCCACGCCAGCACGGCCTGGACCCTGGGCGGTCTGGCGCTCGATGAGGCGAGCGGGATCCGCGCAGATGGCGTGGGTTGCGACGGCGGGGGAAGCGTGAGCTGGGGTCCGGATGCGACCAACGTGTGCGTCGCCGGTGGGCAAGGCGCCGCCGACGGCGACTCGTTCCCCAACCGTGGATGCGGCGGTGGAGGCCACGGAGGCGGAGGCGGGCTGGGCACCTCCGCCGAATTCGCCGCCGGCACGTACGGCTCCGCCACGGCGCCGAACCTCTTCGGAGCGGGAGGTGGCGGCACCGGGCCGGCCCGGGGCGGTCGGGGTGGAGGGGTGGTCCGCCTGACCATCGCGGGAAGCCTGGTTCACGAGGGGCTGATGTCGGCGAACGGCGCCCCCGGGGTCGCGGTCCCCGCCGTCAATGGCGCCGGTGGTGGAGGGGCGGCAGGATCCGTCTACCTCCTCGTTTCCGGCGGGATGAGCGGGAACGGGACATTCTCCGCACGTGGCGGCGACGGCGCCGCGGTGGGCGAAGCGGGAGGAGGCGGCGGGGGAGGACGGATCGCCATCGTGCACGGCGGCGGGAGCGTCGCCTTCACTGCCGGGCGGTTCGATGTTTCAGGAGGCGTTGCCGGAAGCTCGGCCGCTTTCCCCGGCGAGGTCGGTACCGTCTACACGCTGGACACGGTGGCCTCGCGGGTGGAGATCTTCCACGGCTTCACGTTCGACGACACGGACTTCGCCGTGAACGCGTGGGTCGCCGATCCCTCGGCGCGCCATCAGTACTGTGCGCCCACGGCGGCGACGCCGTCCGTCACGGCCCAGACGATCACGCTTGGGGGCGCGCTTCGATGTGGCTCCCCGGTGCTGCAATCGTTCGGGTTCACGGCCAGCGGCTCGTTCGATGTCCGCCCGGAGGCCACTTCTCTGTCGCTCCTGACCGCGGGAGCAGACATGACCTTCGGGATCCCCAACGGAAATGACCAGCAGTGGGAGAACTTCTCGCTCGATCTCGCAGGCCAGGGCGTGCACACGATGAGCACGGCCTCGCACCTGACGCTGGCGGCGACCACGATCCATGCCAACACGACCTGGAATCTTGGCGGCCTGGCGCTGGATGGCGTGAGCGGGATCCGGGCGGACGGCGTGGGCTGCCCGGGCGGATCGAAATTCGGCTCTGGTCCGGATGCGACCAACGCTTGCTCCTTTGGCGGCTCCGGCTCCGGTCATGGAAGCGAGTTCCCGAACCAAGGCGGCGGCGGCGCCGGGCATGGCGGAGCCGGGGGTGACGGCACGACGGGAACAGGCGGCGGGACCTACGATTCGGCCGCCGATCCCGTCCTGTTCGGTGCCGGGGGCGGAGGCTCGGGCCCGGCGCACGGCGGCGCGGGTGGAGGCGTCGTCCACCTGACCATCGCGGGAGCCTTGGACCTGGAAGGGACGATCTCGGCGAACGGCACCCAGGGGATCGCCAACCCGAGCAACAACACCGCGGGTGGCGGCGGGGCGGGTGGGACGATCAACCTCCTCGTCTCCGGTGGGATGAGCGGCGACGGCTCGCTCTACGCTCGCGGCGGAAACGGCGCCCTGGTGGGCGAAGCCGGAGGAGGCGGTGGAGGAGGTCGGATCGCGATCCACGCGGGCTGCGCGCTTGCGCGGTTCCTCATGGCGCCCGACGTCGCCGGCGGCAACGCCGGCAGCGCTGGAGCGGCACCCGGAGCGGCGGGCACCGTGAGCCTCACCGCGAGCGACGGGGATCAGGACGGCGTGGGCGACGCCTGCGACAATTGCCCCGAGCTTCCCAACCCATCGCAGACGGACGGCGACCAGGATGGTGTCGGCGATGCTTGCGATGACTGTCTCTCCAGTCCGAATCCGTCCCAGACGGACGGCGACCAGGACGGCGTGGGCGACGCCTGCGACAACTGCCCAGCGGCGGCGAATCCGGCTCAGACGAATGGCGACGGCGACGCTTTCGGCGCCGCCTGCGAGTGCAACGATGCCAACGCCTCCGTCTACCCTGGTGCCCCGCAGATCTGCGACGGGCTGAACGACAACTGCAGCGATCCCCAGTGGCCGGCGGTGCCGGCGAGCGAGGCCGACCTCGACGGCGACCAGCTCCCGGCCTGCTCCGACAACTGCCCGCTGACCGCCAACCCGGGCCAGCAGAACACCGGGGGCAGCTCCTGCGGGGACGCCTGCGATCCCACACCGATCACGGTGCGGTTCACCCCGCGCACGCTGAACAAGCGGGCGCAGGGGCTGGAGATCAAGCTCCACCTGACGCTGGGCGGGCTGCACAGCGCCGCCTCCATCGACGTCAACCAGCCGATTCTCCTGTCCGTCGCCGGGGGGTCGCCCCTGGCCGACGTGGGACGGCAGGTCACGGGGAACGGCATGGATGTCAGCTTCTCCCGCCAGGACGTGGCCGCGGTCGCGCCCATCGGGGATGCCGTGGAGTTCCGGGTGACCGGCGGCCTGACCTACGCCTGCCCCTTCGATGGGGTGGACCACGTGCGGGTGATCCAGGAGGGGAAGGCCCACACCGACGAGGGGGACGCCTCGTCCATCCTCGACGACGCGCCCCGGGCCGATCTGGACAACGTGCGTGGGAATGGCAACGGGAACGTGGGTCCAGCAGTCTGCCTGACGGACTATCACTCCAACTACGACTTCAGCACGAACACCGACGCGCAGGCGCCTCCGCCCGGCAAGGCCTTCGTTTACCTCTACAAGTTCTGCAACGGCACGCCGAACTGCTCGTACGGGCAGACCTCGAGCGGTCAGGAGCGGACCGTGGGCAGCGGAGGGTGCCCGTAACCGCGCGTATACTCCCGCCTCGTGGACGAGGAACGGCTCCGCGCCATCTTCCGCGCGCTGCGCGAGCGGGACGTAGACTATGCGGTGTTCGGAGCGGTGGCCCTCGGTCTCCATGGTCTGGCCCGCGCCACGGCGGACCTCGACCTCTTCGTCAGACCCGATGCCGCCAACGTGGAGCGGCTCAAGGCCGCGCTACGCGAAGTCCACGGGGATCCGGCCATCGAGGAGATTTCCGCCGCCGAGCTGGTGGGCGACTACCCGGCGGTCCGCTACGTCCCTCCCGACGGATTCTCCTACGACGTGGTGACGCGCCTGGGCGAGGCGTTCGGCTGGAGCGATCTGGAGATCGAGACCAAGACATTCGGAGACGTTTCCGTTCGTGTGGTCACGCCGCGCTCCCTCTGGCGCATGAAGAAGAACACCGTGCGCTGGACCGACGCCTACGACGCGCAGGCGCTGGCCGAGCGGTTCGGCTTCGAGGAGGACTGAGGTGCCCGTCTTCCGCTACCGCTCGGTCGAGGAGATGCCCCGGCGATGGAGGGAGCCGAACGATCCGGAGAATCTGCGCCTCGTGGCCCGGATGCTCGGGTTCTGTCGATCCTTCCGCCGGACCGCCAGGAAGCCGGGAGTGACGCGCTACCGGTCCTGGGAAGAGGCGGAGGCCGATCGGCCGGACGGGTGGGATCGCTCCTGACTACTCGACGGTGACGCTCTTGGCCAGGTTCCGGGGCTGGTCCACGTCGCAGCCGCGCAGCAGGGCGATGTGGTAGGCGAGGAGCTGCAGGGGCAGCACGTTCAGCAGGGGGGAGAGCAGCTCGTGCGTGGAGGGGACCAGGAGCACCTGGTCCGCCTTCTGCTCCAGGTCGGGGTCGCGGTGGTCGGTGACGGCGATGACGATCCCGGAGCGGGCCTTCACCTCCTCGATGTTGGAGAGCATCTTCTCGAACACCGCGTCGTGGGGGGCGATGGCCACCACCGGCATGGACTCGTCGATCAAGGCGATGGGCCCGTGCTTCATCTCCCCGGCGGGGTAGCCCTCGGCGTGGATGTAGGAGATCTCCTTGAGCTTCAGGGCGCCCTCGAGGGCGATGGGGTAGTTGACGCCGCGCCCCAGGTAGAGGAAGTCGCGGTGCTCCTGGAAGATGCGGGCGATCTTCACCACCTCGGTGTCGTCCGCCAGCGCGTGCTCCATCTGGGCCGGGATGTGGTAGAGGTGCTCCACGAAGGAGAGCAACGCCTCCTCCGACAGCGCCCCCCGCGCCCGTCCCAGCTTCAGGGCCAGCAGGGCCAGGGCCACGATCTGGCTGGTGAAGGCCTTGGTGGAGGCCACCCCGATCTCGGGGCCGGCGTGCGTGTAGATCGTCCCCGCCGTGGACTCCCGCGTCATCATCGAGCCCTGCACGTTGCAGATGCCGATGGTGGGGGCGCCGGCCCCCTTGGCCTCGCGCTGCGCGGCCAGGGTGTCCGCCGTCTCCCCCGACTGGCTGATGAAGATGGGGAGGCAGGAGGCGTCCACCAGGGGCTTGCGGTACCGGAACTCGGAGGCGTAGTCCACCTCCACCGGGATCCGCGCCAGCTGCTCGATGAGGAACTTCCCCACCAGGCCCGCGTGCCAGGAGGTGCCGCAGGCCACGATGGTCGCGCGCTTGATGCGCGCCAGCTCCGCCTCGGTGAGGCGGATCTCCTCCAGGAAGACCTCGGCGGACTCCAGGGAGATGCGCCCGAGCAGGGTGTCGCGCACGGCGCGGGGCTGCTCGTGGATCTCCTTGAGCATGAAATGCTTGTAGCCGCCCTTCTCGGCCATGATGGGATCCCAGGGGATCCGCTGGGACGGCTTGTGCAGCGCGCTCCCGTCCAGGCGCGAGAAGGTGGCCCCGGTGGGGCGCAGCACCACGACCTCGTGGTCGTCCAGGAAGACCACCTCCTTCGTGTGCTGGAGGATGGCGGGGATGTCCGAGGCCACGAAGAACTCGCCGTCGCCCAGGCCGACCACCAGCGGCGGACCCAGGCGCGCCGCCACCAGGACGTCGGGCTCGTCGGACCGCAGCGCCACCAGGGCGTAGATCCCGCGCAGGCGGGGGAGCACGGCGCGGAAGGCGGTGGCGAGGTCGCCGCCGCGCTCCTTCATCTCCTGCTCGATGAGGTGGGCCACGATCTCGGTGTCGGTCTGGGTCTTGAAGACGTGCCCCTGCCCGAGCAGCTCGTGCTTCAGCTCCAGGTAGTTCTCGATGATCCCGTTGTGGATGACGACCAGGTGCCCCGTGCAATCACGGTGGGGATGCGCGTTCTCCTCGGTGGGGCGGCCGTGCGTCGCCCACCGCGTGTGG
>Ga0070695_100000321_pt1 | contig 24608 bp, 18 predicted proteins | sample KBSK1252metaG_FD_65471 | JGI IMG/M metagenome (GOLD analysis project Ga0070695, IMG submission 65471) | Corn, switchgrass and miscanthus rhizosphere microbial communities from Kellogg Biological Station, Michigan, USA - KBS K1-25-2 metaG | ecosystem: Host-associated > Plants > Roots >...
CACCCGCGCCGTCGACGCCGCGGCCCTGAACCTGCGCGCCTACCCCGGCGCCCACCTGGTGCAGGCCGACATCTTCGCCCTGCCCTTCCGCGACGAGACCTTCGACCTGGCCTACTCGATCGGGGTGCTGCACCACACCCCCGACACCGCGGCCGCCTTCCGGCGCGTGGCCGCCATGGTCAAGAAGGGCGGCCAGCTCGCGGTGTACGTCTACCACGCGGGCGGGTTGATGCGGTACGTCTCGGACGCCTTGCGGGTGGTGACCACGCGGTTGCCGCGGCCGGTAGTGTACTGGGGGTCCCTGGCCGCGGTGCCGCTCCACCACGTGCACCGGCTGCCGGTGGTCGGACGGGTCAGCCAGATCCTGCTGCCGACCATCGATCACCGGCACTGGCGCTGGCGGTGGCTCGACACCTTCGACTGGTACACGCCGAAGTACCAGTGGAAGCACCGATATCCGGAAGTGCTGCGCTGGTTCCGGGAGGCCGGGTTCACCGACCTCTACGTGGCGGACGAGCCGGTGTGCGTCCGGGGCGTGAAGGCGTAGGCCGGTGAGCGATTCGGTGCAGTCCGCTCCGGCCAGGGTGGTGGTCGTGCGCGGCGAGAGCGCCGACCGACAGTCGTTCGCCTATGCCGGTCTCCTGATCTTCACCGTTCTCCTGTACCTCCGACCCAACGAATGGCTGCCGATCGGCACGTTTCCGATCGTCCGGATCGTCGCTCTGGCCTCGCTGGCCGCCTTCTTCGTCGAGCAGCTGAGCGACGGGCGCCCCTTCACGATCATGCCTCGCGAGTTCAAGTACCTCCTCGTGCTCGGCGGCCTCATGGTCGTTGGCATGCCGTTCGGGCTCAATCCGTCGGATAGCTTCGGCAAGTTCAACGAGGAGTTCCTCAAGGTCTTCCTGATCTTCATGCTCACGATCAACGTGGTGACCTCGTTGCGGCGCCTCTTCCACCTCATGGAGCTCACCGTTCTCTGCGGCACGGTCATCGCGGTCGGCACGCTCGTCCTGTATGCGAGCGGAGAGAACCTCGCGGAGGGGTTCCGGGCCGGTGGCCTGGTCGGAGGCATCTTCGGTAACCCCAACGATCTCGCCCTCGCCCTCAACATCCTTCTTCCGATCGCGATCGGCTTGGGTGTGATCCGCGGGAACTGGTTCGTGCGCCTGCTGTACTGGGGGTGCGCGGGATGCCTTGCCCTGGCGAGCCTCGCCGCTTTCTCGCGCGCCGGCTTCCTGACCCTGGTGGGGATCGCGGGCTTCCTCTTGCTGAAGCTCGGCCGTCGATACCCCATCCTGTGGGGCGTGGCCATCGCGGGCGCGTTGCTCTTGCTGATGCTCGGTCCGGGAGCATTCTGGAAGCGGATCTTCACCGTTTTCGACAGTTCGGGAGACATCGGGGCGGCCCAGAGCGGCGAGATCCGATGGGCTCTCATCAAGCGTGCCTTCGAGGTAGCTGGGTTCAATCCGATCCGCTGGATGCTCGGCGTCGGCGTCGGAAACTTCCACATCGTCTCGAACTTCGAGCGCGCCCACCACAACTCCTACCTCCAGGTGTTCAACGAGGTGGGTCTGCCCGCGATGATCGCGTACTTGGCCTTCATGTACTCTACGGCCCGCAACAGCGGTCGGATCGCGAAGGCATACGACGGGGTGCGGGGCTACCGGCAGGTCTGGCTGGCCGCGGTGATGATCGAGGCCGCGCTGGTGGCATATGCGGTAGGAAGCTTCTTCGCCTCCGTGGCGTTTCTCTGGTACCTGTACTATCCCGCTGCGTTCGCCGTGTGTCTGAAGCTGCTCGTGCTCAAGAGCGTCAGAAAGGCCGATCGTAGCGAGGTTCCCCGCCGTGTGTGGAATCTTCGGCGCCTTCAGTTCTGACGGCGGGAGGCCGATCGAGGCCTCGCTTCTGGACCGCATGGCGCAAGTTCTCGCCCACCGCGGACCGGACGGCGGAGGTACGTATGGCGCCCGGGGCTTCGGCTTTGGCATGCGCCGCCTCAGCATCATCGATCTGGCGGGCGGCGACCAGCCGATGGGGAACGAGGATGGAAGCATTCGGGTCGTCTTCAATGGCGAGATCTACAACTATCGAGAGCTACGCGCCGAGCTCCTCGGGCGGGGCCACCGTTTTGCGACTGCGTCCGATACCGAGGTGCTTCTCCACCTCTACGAGGATTTCGGCGAGCGTTGCGTCGAGCCGCTTCGCGGCATGTTCGCCTTCGCCATCTGGGACTCCGCCAACGACGCCGTGCTGCTGGCTCGCGATCGCCTCGGCATCAAGCCGCTCTACTACGCCGCGACGCCTCGGGGAGTCCTCTTCGGCTCTGAGCTGAAGGCGCTGCTCCAGAGCTCCTGGTTGTCGCGGCGCATCGATCAGCGTGCTCTCGTCGCCTACCTCCAATACGGCTATGTGCCGGATCCGTACTCGATACTGGAAGGGATACTCAAGGTCCCGCCGGGCCATACGCTCATGATCCGCCGGGGCGTGGCCGGGACGCCGCGTCAGTACTGGCAAGCCACCCGGTTCCTGGGTGAAAGTAGCCTGGCGCTAGGGGAGCCGGAGGCCACGGAGCGCCTGTGGTCGGGGCTGGAAGATGCGGTGACCTCCCACTTGGTGAGCGATGTGCCGGTCGGGGCGTTCCTGAGCGGTGGACTCGACTCGAGTGCCGTGGTCGCCATCATGGCCCGCCAGTCCGGCCAGCGGGTGAAGACGTTTTCGGTTGGTTTCCGGGAGGACCGATACAACGAGCTGCCCCACGCTCGGCAGATCGCCGAGCAATACGATACCGACCATCATGAGCTAATGGTCGAGTCCAATGACATCAAGGTCCTCGACGAGCTTTTGGCGGGATTCGACGAGCCGTTCGCAGACTCGTCCGCGATCCCGACGTTTCTGGTCTCCCGGCTGGCTCGGCAGCACGTGAAGGTCGTGCTCTCCGGAGACGGGGGGGACGAGATTTTTGCCGGGTACGAGCGCTACCGGGTCGATCGGCGGCGGCGGTTCCTCGGGTTGCTGGGTGATCTGGGTCTCGGCGCCCCCCTCCGGGCCCTCAGCGCGGCGCTACCAGTTGGCGGCGGGAAGAACATCCTGCACAATCTCTCTCTTCCGCGCGTTCGGCGTTACTTGGACTCGTTGTCGCTCTTTCCCGAGCGGGCGCTTTCCGAGCTGCTCGGTTCGAGTCGCTCGGTCTCTTTTCCGCTGGAGGCCATGGCGGAGGCCTCGCTGGACCCGCTCTCGCGACTGCAGGATCTCGACATCAAGACATACCTCGCCGGCGACATCCTGACCAAGGTTGACCGGATGAGCATGGCCAATTCGCTCGAGGCACGGGTACCGCTTCTCGATCACCGCCTGGTCGAGTTCGCCTGCTCATTGCCCCCCGATCTGCGTATGCGCGCCGGAGTGGGCAAGTTCCTCCTGAAGCGTGCTCTGCGGGGTCGCATTCCGCCCGAGCTCTTGACGAGGCCGAAGCAGGGCTTTGGGGTCCCGCTCGAAGTGTGGTTCTCCGGGAGCATCCGGGGTTTCTTTCGCGACCAGCTGGCCGACGGAGGGCGGCTGGCCGGACTGGGAATCGAGCGCAAGGCGATCCGGAACCTGCACGAGCTCTTCGAGCAGACGCGGCGGCGGGACTACTGTGACCGGCTGTGGGCTCTGGTCGTGCTCGACCGTTCGCTGCAGCGGCTGTTCGGGGCGACGGCATGAGCGAGGGGTATCCGTCTGTGCTGCTGTTGGGCGACACCCTCAATTTCGGGGGGACAGAGGGCCAGTTTGTCGAGGTGGCGTGCGGGCTTGCCGCCGCAGGTTGGCCGGTCGACGTGGCGTGCATGAGAGCGGAAGGGCCTTTGCGCGCGAGGCTCGAACGGGCCGGGCTGGCACCCTGGAGCTACGGCCCTGGATCTCTCAAGTCCCCTCAGGCGATCGGAGCCGTGCGAGGCCTCGCCCGTCACCTCCGGGCCCGGCGGGTTCGGATCGTCCATTGCTTCGATTTCTACAGCAATCTGCTGGGGGTGGCTGCCGGCCGTCTGGCACGGGTGCCGGTAGTTATCGCGAGCCAGCGTGACCTCGGAAATCTGCGCCCATGGCACCAGCAGCGGCTTCACACCGCCATGCTGGGAATGGCCACCCACGTGCTCGTCAACTCGGAGGCCATTGCCGAACGCCTCGAGCGAACCCGGGCGGCGCGCGCGGGGCGTGTGAGCGTCATTCTGAACGGGGTCGACCTCGCTCGATTCGCCCCCGCCGACCGGGCCGTCTCGCAACCCGGCGCCCCGGTAGTAGTCACGCTCGCCAACCTTCGACCCGAGAAAGGGCTGCATCAGCTCGTGGACGCCGCGCATCTCGTCCGGCAGCGGCTACCGGCGGTTCGGTTCGAGATCTGGGGGGAGGGCGTGTTGCGTCCGGCTCTGGAGGAGCAGGTACGCCGCAAGGCGTTGACCGAGACCGTGCGCTTCCAGGGGACGACGCGGGAACCTCAGGACGTGTTGCGGAGATGCGACGTCTTCGTCCTGCCGTCGTTGAGCGAGGCATGCTCCAACGTCCTCATGGAGGCTCTGGCCACCGGGCTACCGGTGGTCGCGACCCGGGTCGGAGGCAATCCGGGCCTGGTCGAGGACGGTCGCTCCGGTTTGCTGGTGCCCCCAGGAAATCCTGCCGCACTCGCGGAGGCGATCGTTCAGATTCTGCAGGACCAGGTCGTGGCCGCCCGACTTGCCGTGGGGGCGCGCGCCCGGGCGGTTGACCAGTTCGCGATGAGTCGCATGCTGGAGCGGCTGCAGAGCTTTTATCGGCGGGTTCTCGGGCCGATCCTTCCTGCTACCGCGGATGCGGGTTTGGCATCGAGACCGTGACGGCTCCGCGGGTGGTGCTGGCTGGGTTCTATCCACCGCCATTTGCGGGAGAGCCGATCCATGTGAAGCAGCTTGCGGATCTGCTGCGCGAGCGGGGCTTCGAGGTCACGGTGCTCAATCTTAACCGTCATGCGTCGCCCGCCGCCGAGTATGTGGGCGCGTCGACGCCGTGGGGGCTGATGCGACTGCTGGTGGCATTGCCCGAGCGGGGCGGGCTCCTGCATCTTCATACCAATGGGCACAGCTGGAAGAGCTGGCTCATGATTGTGACCGCGGCAATAACCGCGCGTGTCAAGGACGTGCGAACGTTCCTGACCATTCATTCCGGGCTTTTCCCAGGGTACGTGTCCTCGCTCGGAGGAGTCCGCCGGAGGATTGCGCGCCGCGTGCTGGGATGTTTCGCCCACGTCATCGGCGTGAATCGCGACATCGGGGACGCTCTGCAGGGACTCGGTGTCGACGCGGCCAAGCGGGCGGTGATTCCCGCCTATCTCGGGGTCCGACGGGTTGCCGATCTCGCAGGAGAAGAGTGCACGGTCCTGGCTGGTCGGCGGCCTGTTGTAGTCGTGGTCGGTGGCGGGGACCGGGATCCGGAGCTCGGGCTTCCCACCGTGATCGAGACGCTGCCCGAGCTGAGCGAGTGCTTACCGGATCTTCGGGCGGTGTTTATCGGGTGGCAGGTCGGCGCCAAGACCCAGGGCCTCATCGAGGCTCGCGGCCTGACCGAGCATGCCGTGTGCCTGGGCGAGATACCGCACGAGCGTTGCATCGCCCTTCTCGGACAGGCGGACGTGGTGGTCCGGTCCACCTTTGCTGACGGGGACGCGATCACTGTACGTGAGGCCCTGGAGCTGGGCGTGCCGGTGGTGGCCAGCGACACCGCGTTCCGACCCGCCGGCGTCACACTCTTTCGCCGAGGGGATTCTCGGGACCTCCTGGCAAAGCTGAAGCATGTCCTCGCCACACACGCTACAGCACCCGCGCCGATCGGCACAGAGGCAGGGTCAGGTAACGACCTGTGGAACCTCTACGCGCCGTTCCTGACCAACAACCGACGCGCGATCGGGGCCCGGTGATTGCGGGATGAATCCTAGCCGATTGCTTTCCATGAGGCCTGCGGAACTCGCCACGCGACTGCGCCAGCAGGCATGGAAGCTACTGGATCGGAGCATGCCGTGGCGCGAGGACCGGATCCGCTTCAGGGACGCGATCGACCGAGTGCCGGGCTCGGCGAGGTTCTTTCCGGGCGCGGTCGAGCACCGGCTCGGAGAGGCGCTCGATCTCCGTGTACCGGATGCGCGGGGACGGATCATGCGCGAGGCGGAACAGAGCGCGCGCGGCAAGTTCGATCTGCTCGGCTTCCGGGGCCTCGATTTCGGCGATCCGATCGACTGGCACCTCGATCCGGTGAGCGGCCGTCGCGCCCCTGCCCGGCACTGGACGGTGCTGGACCCCTTGGACGGCGCGGCGATCGGCGACAGCAAGATCATCTGGGAGCTCAGCCGGCACCAGTGGGCCGTGAGGCTCGCGCAGGCCTATCGGCTGACGGGCGAGGAGCGATTCGCGAGCGTCGCGGCCCGACAGATCTCGCGGTGGATGGAGGCGAACCCTCGCGGGGTCGGGATCAACTGGACGAGCAGTCTGGAGGTCGCCTTCCGGCTGATTGCCTGGTGCTGGGTATTGCAACTGTTGAATGGGACGCAGGCGCTGGCTGAGGAGCTACGAGAGAGCATGGTGTCGGGCATCATGGCTCACGCCACGCACGTCGAGCGGTACCTGTCCTATTACTTCTCTCCGAATACGCACCTCACCGGCGAAGCGCTCGGCTTGTTCTACGCGGGGGTGCTGTTCCCTGGATCTCGTCGAGCGGCGCGCTGGAAGTCTCTGGGCAAGCGGATTCTCGAACGGGAGAGCGCGAGGCAGATCCTGCCCGACGGCATCTACTTCGAGCAGTCGACCTGCTATCAGCGCTATACCGCGGAGATCTACCTCCACTTTCTGGCCCTTGCGGAGCTGAACGGGGTCGCGGTCGACCCTCAGGTCGGAGCGCGGGTGCAGCGCCTTCTGGACGCACTCCTCGCCCTCCTGCATCCGGACCGTTCGATGCCAAACATCGGCGACGCCGATGGGGGCTGGCTGCTGCCGCTGGATGTGCGTCGGCCCGACGACGTCCGTGGTGTCTTTTCCACCGCGGCCGTGGTCTTTCGTCGGCCAGAGTACGTGTGGGCGGCTCAAGGCCTGGCTCCCGAGACGCTGTGGTTTTTCGGCCGCGCGGCCAGCGACGGGTTCGACCAGTTGCAGGCGGCGGCGCCCCCAGGAGAGCCGTCGAAGGTCTTCCCGGATGGTGGGTACGTGGTGCTCAGGAGCGCCTGGGCCGAAGATGCCAACCAGGTGATTCTGGATGCCGGCCCGCTGGGATGCCCCTACAGCAGCGGCCACGGTCACGCGGATCTTCTATCCATCCAGTGCGCGTTGCGTGGGAAGCCGTGTGTGGTAGACGCGGGTACCTTCGGATACACGTTGGACCCCGCATGGCGGCGGTACTTCCGCGGCACCGCCGCGCACAGCACCATCGAGGTGGACGGAGTGGGCCAGGCCGTGCCAGGAGGGCCATTCGCGTGGGACCAGCGGCCTCGCGCGACATTACTCGGTTGGGGGTCGGACGAGAACTTGGAGTTCGCGCAGGCCGAACACGGTGGCTATCGGCGGCTTTCGGAAGCGGTGACCCATCGCCGGACGGTGATCCTGACCAGGGGCGGCTATTGCGTGGTGGTCGATGACCTCGACGGCGTGGGTGAGCATCGTCTGGACGCGCGCTTCCAACTGGCACCTCTTCCGGCACGAGTCGGCGCGGACGAATGGGTGGAACTCGGCGAGGGTCCCGCGGCGATCTTGTTCATCCGTGCCTTCTCGACGGCCCCGTTGAAGGCGGTGTTGGCCGAGGGCGACGTCGAGCCGCGGCAGGGATGGATCTCCACGGACTACGGCTCCCGGACCGCAGCGCCGATGGTAGTGTACTCGCTCGTCGGAAGTCTGCCGCTTCGGGTCGCCACCATGCTCTTTCCTGTGGACGCGCGCCCTGCCCCCCCGCACGTGTCGCCTCTCGTTGGTTCCGGGCTGATGGAAGGTCTCGTCGTGAGGGAGCGACGGGAGACGATCAGGTTCGCGGGCCTGTCCGCCCCCCGACTGGAAAGGTCGGTCGGCTGATGTGCGGGATCGTCGGCATCGTTCGCTTTGATCCCCGGGACTTTGTAGAGGAGTCGCTCCTCAAGCGGATGCGGGACGTGATCCGTCATCGGGGCCCCGATGGAGAGGGGCTCTGGCTCGACGGGTCGGTTGGCCTCGGCCATAGGCGGCTTTCGATCGTCGACGTGGCAGGCGGCCAGCAGCCAATGCCGAACGAGAACGAGACGGTGTGGATCACTTACAACGGCGAGATCTACAACCACGCGGAGTTGCGGCCCGGTCTTGAGGCCAGCGGTCATCGATACCGGACGCGCAGTGACACCGAGACGATCGTGCATCTGTACGAAGAGGACGGCGAGCGCTGCGTGGAGCGACTCCGCGGGATGTTCTCCTTTGCGCTCTGGGACCGATCGGCGGAGCGCCTTGTGCTGGCGCGCGATCGACTCGGGATCAAGCCGCTCTACTATGCGGTGACCGAGCGAGAGCTGCTGTTCGCCTCGGAGATCAAGGCGATCCTGGCGGCGATCCCGGGGCGTCCGACTCTCAATCCCGCGGCCATCCCGGAGTTCCTCGCGTCGAGGTTCCTGGCCGGAGAGAAGACCTTCTTCGAGGGGATTCAGAAGGTTCCGCCCGGCCACACCCTCACCTGGACCCGGGCCGGCGGGCCACGGCGGCGCCGCTACTGGACGCTTCCGGTGGATGTCGACGAGTCTCCGGCCGACTTTGGTCAGCGAGCGGCCGAGCTCGAGGAGCGGCTGACCTCGACGGTGCGTAGTCACCTGATGAGCGACGTGCCACTCGGTTTGTTCCTTTCCGGAGGGCTGGACTCGAGCGGTCTGGCCGCGCTGATGACGCCGATGGTCGGACGACCGATCCAGACCTTCGCGGTCGGCTTCGACGACCAGGCGAGCAACGAGCTCCCGTATGCCCGGCTGGCGGCGCAGTCGGTGGGGGCCGAGCACCACGAGGTGGTTCTCTCTCCTGCTGACTTCTTCGGCTCGCTGCCGCGCCTGATCTGGCACGAGGACGAGCCGATCGCCTTCCCGTCCAGCGTCGCGCTCCACTTCGTGTCGCGGCTGGCCCAGCCCCATGTGAAGGTGGTACTCACCGGCGAAGGCTCTGACGAGCTCTTCATGGGCTACGCGTGGTACCGGCTCACCGCTTGGAACGAGCGGACCGGCCGACCATACTGGCGCGCGGCTCCTCGCGTGCTGCGCGACGCGGTCCGCCATGGGATCCCGCGGCTGCCCGGGTTCTTGCGCCGGTATGCCAGCCGTACGTTCCTCGCGTTCGACCCCGGCATCCGGGCCCTCTTCTACGAGAACTTCGCCGTGTTCCGGGACGACCTGCGACAGGCCCTTCTGAAAGACCACGAGCTGGCGATGTCGGTCGACCCGTACGCGGAGCAGCTCCGCTGCTTCCGTGAGGGCCCGGGCGACACCATCGATCGGATGAGCCGGGCGGATCTGCAGACATATCTCGTGGAGCTGCTGATGAAGCAGGATCAGATGAGCATGGCGGCTTCCATCGAGAGTCGGGTCCCTTTCCTGGACCACGAGCTGGTCGAGCACGTGGTCCGGATGCCGTCACGCTTCAAGGTGCGCGGGCTCACGACGAAGGCGGTTCTTCGGGAAGCCTTGCGAAAGAGGGTCCCACGGAAGATTCTCCACCGGCGGAAGCTCGGGTTCCCGGTCCCGTTTGGGCGCTGGGCGCGGGAGCAGTTCGCGGCGCAGGTCCGATCCGTCATCCTCGGGCCCCGGGCTTTGGCCAGGGGCATGTTTGACACCGCGGTGCTCGAGCGTCTCGTGACGGAACACCAGGCCGGAGCCTCCAATCACACGGATCGCCTGTGGCTGCTGCTGAACCTGGAGCTCTGGCAGCGCATCTTCCTGGACGGCGAAGGCCCCACTGAGGAGCGTGCGAGTGGCTGACTCGCTCCGGATCGTCTGGGTCAAGATCGGCGGGCTATGGCCGCCGAACATGGGGGGCCGGCTCCGGAGCTTCCACATCGTCTCCGAGCTGGCCCGGCGGCACCGGGTAAGCGTTCTGACGACACATGGCCCCTCCGATGACCCGGAAGGCCTGGCCCGTGAGCTCACGCACTGCGAGGACGTGGTGTCGGTCCCCTACGCGATCCCCAAGGCGGGCAGCGTCGATTTCGCGGTGGCACTGGGCCGATCATGGTTCTCTCCATACCCCGCGGATTTGTGGAAGTGCCAGGTCCCTGGCCTTCAGGCGCGTCTGCGCGAGACGCTCGCTAGCGGCGTGGATCTGTGTGTGGCGGACTTCCTGGTAGCGATGCCGAACGTGCCCCGGCTGTCACGACCGCCCACGATTCTGTTCGAGCACAATGTCGAATACATGATCTGGAAGCGACTCTGCGAGGTCGAAGGCCGGGGCTGGCGACGGGCGCTACTGACTCTAGAGTGGCGGAAGATGCGCCGCTACGAGAGGCGCGCGTGCAAGCAGGCCCGACTGACGGTTGCCGTCTCCGAGGCGGACCGCCTCCTCCTTTCGCGAGAGGCACCGGAAGCGGACATTCGAGCGATGGCGACCGGCGTGGACACTTCGTACTTCCAGCCCGGAGGGAATGAGAAGCCCGGGACCATGGTCTTCACCGGCGCCATGGACTGGTACCCCAACGAGGATGCCGTGATCGACTTCACGGAGAGGATCCTACCCCTCGTTCGAGGGGCCGTCCCCGAAGCCTCGCTCACGGTCGTGGGGCGGAATCCGAGTGAGCGACTCAAGCAGATTGCCGCGCGGGCCGGGGTGCGGATCACGGGTACCGTCCCGGACATACGGCCCCACGTGGCGAATGCCGCGGTGTGCGTGGTACCTCTCCGGGTCGGCGGAGGCACGCGGCTCAAGATCTTCGAGGCTCTGGCGATGGGGAAGGCGGTCGTGTCGACCACCATCGGCGCCGAGGGCCTGCCCATCAAGCCGGGCGAGCACTTCCTCCAGGCAGATACCCCCGGCGAGTTCGCCGACGCCGTCATCGGCCTCCTGCGGGACTCGGGCCGTCGCCGGGCGTTCGGCACGGTCGGGCGGCGACTTGTCGAGGAGCGCTACTCCTGGGGGCAGGTCGCACGGCAGTTCGAGGGCTACTGTGAGGAGGTCGTAGTCGAGCATGCGGGTTAGCGTGTTCGGCCTCGGCTACGTGGGGTGCGTGACCGCGGCGTGTCTGGCGCGGGCCGGCCATCACGTCATCGGCACGGACATCAGCGCCGAGAAGGTAGCCCTGCTGAGTAGCGGGACGGCGCCTCTGGTGGAGCCGGGCCTCGGGGAGCTGGTGCGGAAGGTCGTATCCGAGGGCCACCTGCGCGCAACCACTTCCGCGGCTGAGGCCGTGACGGAGTCCGAGGTGGCGCTGATCTGCGTGGGCACTCCCAGCCGGCGCAATGGCCAGCTGGATGTTAGTGCCGTCCAAAGGGCCGCCGAGAGCATCGCCCGAGAGCTGGACATCGTCCCGCGTCCGTACACGGTCGTGCTTCGGAGCACCGTTCTCCCAGGCACGACGGAGACCGTCCTGGCCTCCGCACTGCATGGAAGTGCGCGGCGGCGCCCTGGCCTCCGCGTGGGCGTGAATCCCGAGTTCATGCGGGAGGGGTCGTCACTCAGGGATTTTGCCCAACCGCCGCTGACCCTGGTCGGCTGCGAAGGCCCGGACACCGCCGATCTCCTTCGCGGGCTGTACCAGGAGGTGGAGGCACCCTTCGTCCACACGTCGGTGCGAACCGCCGAGATGGCCAAGTACATTTCGAACGCCTTCCACGCCCTCAAGGTGACTTTCGCCAACGAGATTGGCGACCTCTGTGATCTCCTGGGGGCCGATGCTCAGGAGGTGATCGAGGTCTTTCTCAAGGATCACAAGCTGAATATCTCCGAAGCCTACCTCCGGCCCGGCTTTGCCTTCGGTGGCTCCTGCTTGCCAAAGGATCTTCGCGCCCTGCTCTCGGTAGCCCGGGCTGGGGATCTTCCCATCCCCGTGCTCTCGGCGATTCTCCCTTCGAACGAGCGGCAGGTACTGCAGGCGGTCAGCCGTGTCCTGGCCACGAACCGGCGGCGTGTGGGCGTGGTCGGCCTCGCTTTCAAGCCCGATACGGATGATCTTCGCGAGAGCCCCATGGTGGGAGTGGTCGAGGCGCTCATCGGCAAGGGCTGCGACATCCGGATCTTGGATCGCAGCGTGTCGATCGCCCGCCTCGGCGGCGCGAACCGCCGGTATATCGAGGAGGAGATTCCCCACATCGCCTCCCTTATGTGCGATAGCGTCGCTAGCCTGCTGGCCCACGCCGACGTGCTGATACTCGGAAACACGGGCGATCAGGCTAGGGAGGTCTTGGCCGCAGCCGGTCCCCAGCAGGTCGTGATCGATCTCACTCGCGGGGGAATCCAACCGGCGTGACTCGACTCCCCGAACGCCCTCTGAAGGTGCTGTGGCTGACCGGACTCGACCCCGTGTCGAGGATGCGGCACGGCGGCAACCTCCGATGGCTGAATCTCTCCCGCGAGCTGCTGGCCCGGGGCCACCAGGCCTACTTCCTCGTGAATCGACATCCGGCGGATGCGCTCGATGCTCATCGCCAGTACGTCGAGGAGCTACGGAGCCAGGGCGTGCTGAGCGGCTCTCTCGAGCTCGAGTATCGGCTGAGCCCGCTGGTCAGCAGGCTGGCGCATGCGATGGTGTACCCTCCCCTCACGAACCTGTGTCTCCGGCGCCAGCAAGCTCCGGTCGTCGCGTCGATCCGGGCCTTCGTCGCCGAGAAGGGCATCGATCTGGTCTTCGTGAGCGCGCGGCCCCTGCTGTTCACGGTTCCGGCTCTGCGGCGCGAGGTACCCGTCGTGGTGGACTGGGTCGACTCCTTCCTGCTTTACAACCGGCGGCACCTCGTTCGGTCGTTAAGGACGGCCGACGTACGCCCGCTGCCGGGCATTCTGCGTGACCTGGTCGCTCACCACTTCCAGGAGGGCTACTACACCAAGGCGGCTAGCGCCGCCCTCGTCGTTTCACCGATCGACAAGGCCTGCATCGACGGGGTGAGCGGCGTTCCCGCGAGGACGCACGCGCTCCTGAACGGGAGCGACCGCCGAGGACGTCCTGGCGACACGCAGCGGACTCCGAACCGGCTCATCTTCACGGGGAACATGAGCTTCCCGCCGAACCACGAAGCGGCGGTGTGGTTCATCGACCATGTCCTCCCGATCCTCGTGGCGAAGAATCCGGCGGTCACGTTCGTGATCGCCGGAAGGAACCCGCGGCCCGAGCTTCTCGCGCGCGCCGGGGGCAACGTGGTGGTCCTCGGAGAGGTGGACGACCTTCGACGCGAGATCGCGAAGAGTGCTTTATACGTCGCGCCGTTGATCTCCGGAGGGGGATTCAAGAACAAGATCATCGAAGCTCTCGACACCGGCACCTACGTGGTCGGGACTCGGATGGCGGTCGAGTTCTTGCCCGATCCGGTGAGGGAGCGCCTGCGCACAGCCGATGAGCCGGACGCGCTGGCCCGGCACATCCTGGAGTTTGTCGAGAATCCGCAGGCGTTCGAGGGCGAGGTGACGCACCTGGCGAGGACCCTGACGGCGGAGTTCAGCTGGGCCCGCCGAGTCGAGGAGCTCCTCGAAATCGTCTCCGGCCTGTCCCCTCACCGCGGCGTCTGTCGAAACGCGATCCAGCGAGTCTCCTGAGGGGTCTGGGTCATCGCAAGGCTTCTGGATCGGATCAGAGAGTACCTGGGGGTCAGCACAATATTCAACGAGGTGGTGGGCTGTGTGGGATTGCTCCGGGCGGGGCTCGGGCGGGGTCGGCCGGCGCGATATCTGGAAGAGCTGGCCTTCGCCTGCCGCCGTCTGTCCAGCCGCCCCCTCCGGGGCCTGGCGGGGCGGCTGCTCCGGCGGTGGCAATATCCTCCGGCGTCGGCGGTCTGGCGCGACCGGCAGATCGGCTGGAAGAGATACTGGCGTGACTATGACTTGGCCCAGCGACAGCTGGCCACCAGCCTCCTCCTGAAGGCTCCCGGCCCCAACGGAGAAAAGGGGGTACTGTACAGCTCCTTCGAGTACAACTGGCTGCGGCTCCTGGCTCACCACGACGCCAGGCGCTTCCTGGCCGACTACTTCCTCGTCGGCGCCTCGTCCTGGTCGCCTCCGGACTACGCGGTGATGCTGAGCTTTGCCGGCCTCAGCACGGACCCCGTGTTCCTTGGAATATCGAATCCAGCGGATGTGGGAGCCTACCGCGTGGCCGCGCCCACCATCCAGGCGGTTCCCATCATGGCCTGCGACTGGATCAATCCGGATTTCTACCAGCCTCGAGCCGCCGGCGACCGAGACATCGACATTCTCATGGTCGCGAACTTTTCGAGCTTCAAGCGCCACTGGCTGCTGTTCGAGGCGCTTAGGCGGATGCGGCGGGACCTCCGGGTGGCTCTCGTCGGCATCCCGGTCCCGGGCCGCGGCGCCGAGGAGCTTCGGCGGGAGGCCCGCGCCATGGGAGTCCTCCAGGACCTCGAGATCGTGACGAACGTTCCGATCGAAACAGTGACGGACTACCAGTGCCGTGCGAAGGTCTCCCTCGTCTTCAGCCTACGTGAGGGCTCGTGCGTGGCGGTCACCGAGTCGTTCTTCGCCGGCGCCCCCGTCGGGATCCTGAAGCGCGCGCACGTTGGCGCCAAGGCCTACATCAACTCGCGTACCGGGACGTTGCTGGGCGAGGCTCACCTGGCTCGGCAGCTCGAACAGTTCGTGGAGGCGAGCGCCTCCTACCGGCCACGGGAATGGGCGCTCGATCGCATCACGTGTCGACATGCCTCGACGAAGCTCAACGCCATCCTGCGCGACTACTCCGAGCGCGTGGGCTATCCCTGGACTCGAGATATCGCCCCCCTCTGCTGGCGGTACGTTCCATCGTACCTCGATCCCGTCGACCGGGCGGCGCTGGCGGCGGAGGTTGAGCGGCTGCCCGAGAAGTATGGGATCGAGCTGAAGCAGTTCACGTATCAGCCAACGTGACCCGGGCAATGCCATGAACGTCGGGTCGCTACTCGACCTTCGCTATCTCCACGGGCGAGTCCTCGACGCCTACTGGGGCTTGAGTGCACCCCCGCCGGGGCCCCTCGGCAACCTCACGTGGCCGCTGGATCCAGACCTGCTGCGGGGCGTTGTCATCACATGGCCCAGCGTGTATGAGTGGGCGCCGAGCCAGCGATGGGGCGAGCAGATCCGAGCGGGCTTGGCTCGCTTCGTGACCATCAGATTCGAGGCGGTCGCGCAGCCGTACCAGGGCGTGATCTGCTTCATTCTGACCCACCGCGGAAGAACCTTCCGTATCAATTTGGAATACTCGGACTATCTCCCCGTCAACGAAGAGGCTTACCAGCATGCGCATCTTCACTTCAAGATGCAGTGGGGCCTTGACGGCTACGGGGATCGTCCACGTCTGGTTCCGGGGGGCTACCTGACCAACGACCAGAGGATCTATGCGTTCCTGCCCCGTCTGAGGCAACTGCGTGACACGGCGCCCCCACTCCACGACGTCCACGGACGCTTTGGCCTGTCACTAGAGAAGCGACGCAAGGCGTTGGAGATCCTGGCCGCCAGTCGGGAGTTCCGATTCCTCGGCGGCCAGAGCAAGGTGCCCTACGGCTCCTTCCTCAGGGAGGTTGCGCGCGCGCGAATCTGCATCGACCTGCCCAGCTACTCCCCGATCACGTTTCGACTCATCGACTACCTCGCGATCGGCTCATGCATCATCGGGCCGCCGCTCGAGTCCCGTCTGCACGTGGCCCTCGAGGACCGCGTACACTTGGTGCACTGTAAGCCCGACTATTCGGACCTCGAGGCGCTCTGTGTGTACTATCTGGAGAACGAGGCGGAGCGTCGAGCTCTCGTGATGAACAGTCGGCGCTTCTTCGACCAGTACTTGCATCGCGACCAGCTTGCGGCGTACTACCTAAGCCAGTGCGCACGCCTGCTCGGCTGACGACAGCTCTTCTCGTCAGCGTGTCCGCAGTGCTGACGCTGGGTATCCGCTCCGCCACCCTCCCATTTGCGGGCCCGTCCCCGGCCCTCCCCCAGCCCCCCAGGGTTCAACTCGACACCGCCTATCGGGTCCCGACCGGTCCCACGATCACCGTCCGCGCCGGTGGCGACTTTCAGGCCGCGCTCGATGTCGCGCAGCCCGGGGAGACCGTGAGCCTGGAGGCGGGAGCCTCCTTCCGAGGGAACTTCACTCTGCCGCGGAAGGCAGGGTCAGGGTGGATTGTCGTACGTTCGGCGGCGCTCGATCGCGATCTTCCGTCGCCCGGGACGAGAATCTCGCCCGAATTCGCGCGGGTGATGCCCAAGCTCGTGACCCCGAACTCGGTCCAGGTCCTTCAGGCCGCACCGGGCGCCCGCGGATACCGCTTCATCGGGATCGAGTTCACAACGTCCCCGAGTGTCTCCACGATGCGGCAGATCGTAGCCTTCGGCGGAGCCCAGGCGAGGGCGGAGGACACGCCGTCTGAGCTGATCCTCGACCGTTGCTACGTCCATGGGCATCCGACCTCGAATGTCTTCCGCGGTGTTCTGCTGAACAGTGCATCGTCCGCGGTGATCGACTCGTACGTCGGGGAGATACACGTGGCGGGCCACGACTCACAGGCCATCCTGGGATTCAACGGACCCGGTCCTTTCAAGATCGAGAACAACTTCCTGGAGGCGGCCGGCGAGAACATCATGTTCGGAGGGGGCGATCCGCGCATTGCGGGACTGGTCCCGTCGGACATCGAGATCCGCGGCAACCACCTCTTCAAGCCGCTTCGATGGCGCCAGGGGGCGCCCGACTTTGTAGGCACGCGATGGACTGTCAAGAACTTGCTCGAGCTCAAGAACGCTCAGCGCGTGCTGATCGAGGGCAACCTGCTCGAGAACGTGTGGGCGGAATCACAGGGAGGTGCGGCGGTTGTGCTGACGCCTCGGAATGGAGGAAAGGCGCCGTGGTCGGTCGTCCAGGATGTCATGTTCCGGAACAACGTCGTGTTGCGAGCGGAGGGGGGATTCGGGGGCCAGAGCGTAGACGACCATCATCCCAGTCAGCCCATGAGGCGGATTGCGATCATCAATAACCTGTGGTTGTCGATCGAGCGTAGCTTCTTCACAATGGCCGTCCCGACGGTCCCACTCGAAGACTTTGTGGTCGACCACAATACCGCCATCCCGACTCGGCAATTCGCCTACGACCTCGATCCGGGCGTGGCCCCGGCCTTGGTCCGATTTCAGTTCACCAACAACATCACAGGCCGAGGGGCATACGGAGTCAAGTTCCCAAACACGGATGCCGCGGTGGCCCGCTGGACACCGGCCGCGGACGTACGGCGGAATGCGATGATCTGGCAAGATCACTCGCCGACGTCGACGGGCGCCCCCGGCCGCATAGAGAAGGGCTTAGGTCCGGGGAGGTATACGGTGCTATCGGCGGTGGCTACCGGGCTCCGGCCGGACGGAACCCTGGAGCCGACATCCCCGCTGAAGGGCGCCAGCACCGGGGGGAAGGATGTAGGAGTTGACTTCGAGATGCTGGGCGCGTGGGCTCAGGTGGCGACGCCGGCCAGCCAGCGACTTCGCTAGCGATGCGCACGAACCAGCGGGACAAGGCAATCGAAGGGACGACCGCGGAGCGCGCGGTCACGGTCGTTTACGGTGTGGACAATCGCTTCGCTCGAGCGTTGGCCGCCTCGATCGAGTCCGCCCTGGACCATCTCGGTGGCGACCACTGGCTCGACATACATATCGTCGATGGCGGCCTGACGCGACGGAACCTCGCCCGGATCGATCGATCCTTCGCCCAGCGGGCCTGCCGGTTGTCGTGGCACCGGCCTGAAGACCGGAGGCTTCGATCGCTGAAGGTGGGAGGAGCGATTACCGTTGCGACCTACTATCGGCTTTTGATACCCGATCTCTTGCCGACGCAAGACAAGGCCATCTATCTGGATGCCGATCTGGTGGTCCGGGGAGACCTGGCTGCGCTTTGGCGGCTTCCCGTCGGGGACAGACATCTGCTCGCGGTCCAGGATCAGGGGGTGCGCCTGGTGTCAGGTCCATACGGGCTCAGCAACTACCAGAGCCTCGGGATTCCAAGCTCGGCCAAGTACTTCAACGCGGGAGTCTTGGTGTTGAATCTGGCGAAGTGGCGTCGGGAGGGAACCGCGCAGGCAGTGGTGGATTACGTGCGGGACCACCACGAGCACATCCGATTCCACGATCAGGATGGATTGAACGCGATTCTTTGGAACAGCTGGGGGGAGCTGCATCCACGCTGGAACCAGATGGCGCAGTTTCTCAAAGTGAGAAGTAGCGAAGAGGGTCCGTTCGACGCTGACACGCATCGAGCAGTGGCGAGTGACCCACAGATCGTGCACTTCTCATCCGCCGACAAGCCCTGGCGGTTCGGTTGTCAGCATCCGGCTGCGGCCTTGTTCTTCGGGTATCTTGATCGAACCGAGTTTCGCGGTTATCGGCCGACGCGATGGAGGACAGACCTTACGGATGCCTTGGATGCCGTCGGAAGGAGGGTTCGGCGCCTCGCCTCGGCTTTGCTGGTCAGATCTTGACCTTCAGACCGGGCTCGTGGACACCGAAACGAGTCCCTTTGATCCAGACCACTGACTTGTGCATCGCAATCTCGGCGAGGGCTCGCATGACGCCGAGTCCGTGAATCGGATCATAGTCATCCCAAACAATGATTCCCGTGTCGCTGATCAGCTTGAACGCCTGCAGGGAGTCGTTGAGAACCGCTTCGTAAGCGTGGCTGGCGTCGACAAAGACAAGATCCATCTTCCCGTAGAAAGGGGAGAAATCGAACACCCTGCTGTCGCCGAAGTGCTGGAGGATGCGAGCAGGCAGCGAAGGCGAGATTCGGAAGGCCTCGCCGATCAGGTCTTGGTTCGATTGCCCGCCGGCCGCGGGCCGTCGCCAGGGTGGCTCGCGGCCAGTGAGAGCGCCAGCGCCCCGGTCGGCCCGCTAAGCGTCCGAGTTTTGGTTTCGTTGCGGTAGCCCTGCCGGCTGTCGCGGCGCTCGTAGCGGCCCGCACCGAGCGTGGCCGTTAACTCCGCCTCCACCGCGGTCTCAATCGCCCCGTGCACGGCGGTGTGGATCAACTCACCCAGGGTGCTGCGGCCCTTCTCACCCGCGACGGGCCCCTTGCTGGTGTGCTCTCCCATGCGTGTTCCTCCGGAGGCCGTCCTGCAAGACGGCCCGTAAGTGGTGGTCAACCTTCCGGAAGAATGCGCCATTTCTCTTTCCGCACCATTCGGGACAGGACCAGACATATTCGCCTACGAAAGCTACTCGCGAGTTCGATGGCACGGCATGCCGGGCGGGCGCGCAACTGAGGACCCGAGGGCGAGGGAGATGACAGGAGCAGGCGGAGCAACTCGGAGGTAGAGGTCTAGTTCTTGGGAGACGTGCTCGACGTGGTAGCCTCGCGCTTCAGCGTAGCGCCTAAGAGGCCCTTGTAGTGTCTCGGGGTAGGTTGTTAGGAGTATCGCGGCCGGGGGGTCGCGTGTGAACAAGTCGCCAATGGTATCGGCGGACGGTACTACGAAGTGGCGACGCTGCTCGGGGCTTAGTTTGTACCCGATTCTATACGCAAAGACGCCCGTTGCGAACTCTGGATAGATGGTGGCACCGCCTTCAATAGGGAGGAGGGGCTCGAGGGTTGCGACACGCCCGCGGAGTCCATATGTGTTCATAAGAGCAGTGATCTCCTCCGCCCGCTCATGGATACAGACTGGCGGCCAGCCGTGCACGTCGGAGGCACTTCTGAGGGCGCCTACTAGCCCGCTGCCCGGAAGGCAGAGTGCGACTGCGAGCCACGTGCCTGTCAGAAGGTGGCGGCGCCCGCCGGTGGTGCTGAATTCGGAAGTGCAGAAAAACGCGAGAATGGCGTAGGGGAGCGGTAGCGCGACATACTGCGGGAAGAGGGGAGTCATGTATAGGACCGCGGCCACGGTAGTAGTTACTACGGCTGCGGTCACGGCCAAGACGAACGAAGGCATCGTCAAGACGGTTCCGTCCTTTTCTTTGGACCGATGCCTCCGTATTCGAGTTAGTCCCCGCTGGCGACAGATCCTGTCGTGACGGTGCAGAGCAAAGAGTAGAGCACTCAGAAACAGAAAGATAAGTAAGAGGCTGGATGGTTTGGTAAGAAGGTCATTGCTGAGCCAGCTGAGTTTCGACGGGAATGTTACCGGGTAGGATAGCTTGCCCATCCGCGCTTCGTCGGCGGCAAGTGCATGGTAGTACAGGTTGTTGAAGAGAAAGGCCTCGGGGTCGCGCGCCAGGGCTAGGGCCGCGGGCAACAACCCGATGGCGAGTCCCGCAGCCATAGGCATAGCGTTGCGGAGAAATGCTGGGCGAAGTCCCGCGCGGGACTCGATGAACAGAGTTGCCGCAAGCAGCGGAGCGACGGTTGCAGCGTAATACAATTTTGTGCCCACACTTAGGCCGCTGAAAACCCCCGACAGGAGCAGCAGAGACCTGAAGGGACGTCGCTGGTTGGCAAGGCGACGCGCGGCCAGGAGCGAAGCTAGTGCAGCAAGTGCGAATGTCAAGGGTACTACATAGTTGGAGCTCTCAACCACGATCCGAAGCGCATAGCGGTTGGTCATGAAAAGGCAGCATGCGGCCCAGGGAAGCCATCGATCTCTGGTGATTTCCCGTGCGAGAATGAACAGGAGTCCGGCAGCCCCGAGCCAGAACGTCCAGTTGACGATGCGTGCTACCAGTAGGTAGTGGGTTGTGCCCGTCAAGGCGAACACGAGCCAGTAGATGTACGGAAGGTACGGCATTTGGAAATACGCAAAGTCCAGGTACATGCGCTTCCCTTCGAGCAGGAGGGATGCTGCGGCAATGTACATGTTTTCGTTGTGGTCCCACCACTGGACGGCAAACGCGAATGAGGACAAAACGACTAGGCTCGTGACGATGAGAATTGCTGAGGGGAGGACGGTACTTACGATCCGTCTCGATTTCGTGCCAGCAGAGCTTTGGTCGAGCGAGGCCGTATTCAAGATAGCGTAGTTCCAGGGAGAGGCGGACCTAACATTGGCAGCGATACAGGGGAGTTGCAGCTCGGCGCTGAGAAGCGGAGAGGGGGAGAAATCAGTGTCCGTATGGCGGCGGGGACTCGAAAGGCTTCAGGCGGCAAGGCGTAGACTGCCTCGCGTGATGGGTTCCGCGGGGAGCTCGCCATCCACTCCGTCCAACTATCCACCCGACTTCTCCCCGGAGGACATCGACATAGTCCGGGCGGTGACCCCGTACACAATGACCAGCGTGGAGAAGATATACGAGCTTCTCCGTGCCGTCGAGTATATTTTTCACGCCGGGATTCCGGGAGCCATCGTGGAGTGTGGTGTGTGGAGAGGAGGGAGCATGATGGCAGTCGCGCGGGTCCTGCAGCAACTCGGCGATACCTCCCGGCAGTTGTATCTTTTCGATACGTTTGAGGGAATGACACCGCCAGAAGATATCGACCGATCTTACCGTGGTGAGCGGGCGGCGGCCCTCCTGGATGCGGCGGACCCTGAGGCCTCGTGGGTCTGGGCCAAGGGGCCACTTGATCTTGTCAAACAGGTCATGAGCCAAACCGGGTATCCCGATGCCATGATTTCTTACGTCAAGGGCAAGGTGGAAGAGACGATCCCTAGGGACGCTCCAGCATCGATTGCCCTTCTTCGCTTAGACACAGACTGGTACAGTTCAACCTATCACGAGCTTGTTCATCTCTATCCGCGTTTAGCGCCTGGCGGCGTGATTTTGATCGACGACTATGGTCACTGGGAAGGGGCGAGACGCGCTGTTGACCAGTACTTGGCTGAGAATCACATAACGCTCCTGTTGCATAGAATCGACTATTCCGGCCGTATTGCCATCAAGCGCGCGTGAGGAGGGCGCGGCGAGAGACTACGGCTTCGGGGATGCGGCCAAGGCAGAGGAAAGCGCAGCAAAATCAACCCCAAGATCCTTTCCATCCGTCGCAGCACCCTTCAGCGGCCCGTAGCGCAGTGTCCCGTCTGGGTTGAGGCCTGATTGTTCTGCTGTCCCGGTTAGGATCCAGCCGACTACATTCCACCGCGACTGCTGGTACGGCGTTGCGGGATTGCCGAGAGCATCTCCATGATTCACGAGAGCGTTCTTTGCTATGACCATTCCGGGAACTGCAGCTGCGAACGCGGCATCACCGGTGGCCCAAGAGGAGATTGCGAAGCCGCCGTGGCCATAGCCGAACACATTGTTCTTGATCGTCAAGCGTGAATTCAACGTGCCGACCTCGATCAGGCCCGTGCCACGGTCCATAGGCTGGGCAGTGTTGTGTTCGATCCAAACGTCCTCGGCCCCGAGGAGGTAGAAGAAGGACCCGGTAACATAGGACATGGGCGGGGGATTCACAACCCTATACCGAATTCCTATCGCGTTGTTGTTGAAGATCTTCACGCGACGGACAGGCGCCGGGGCCGCCCATCCCTGGTACACTGCCATCGAGTTCTTTATCACATTGTGCTGGAAGGTGACATCCTGCACGAGGAGCCACGGTTCCCTGCCCTCCTGCGTAAACGCATCCGTCACCAGGGCGGGCCAGAGCCACGAATTCTCGAGGATATTCCCTTCGATAAGGACGCGCTGCGCAGCCTTTAGCTCTATCAGCGGCTTGATGACCCAGGCGCGGCCATCGTAGCTCGGATCGTCCTGCTTCCAGCGGAGGGACTTGGTGATGTGATTTCGCCGAATGATAATGTCGGATGCGAGCATCCGAGGCCCGCTCGAATCGGCTCCACCAAACATGATGTTCTCGCTGGAGGCCTGCAACTCGTTGTTCTCGATGAGGTATGGTCCCGGCCCATCGTAGCCGAGGATGGCTTGCGAATCGAAGCCGCTGTCGTGGATCTCGTCTATCCAAGAATCCGCGACGCGCACGTCGATGGCGTTAGCCAGGAGGCCGCGGCGGACTTTTTGGGCCGGCGAGCCATGAATGTAGCAACGCTCTATAATGAAACGAGACGCGACGACGTCAGTGGGTGTACGACGACCGTAGGGTCCGGAGCCCCAGCCAAACAAGACCAACTGGTAGACGCCGTTGGGCCAAGTCGGGACAACGCCGATCTCGAGCCCCACCAGTCGCCAGCCCTGCGTGCCATCATTCGCGGTGATTGCCGGGGAGGAGTTGGGGGTTAGGAGTTTTGGCAGTGAGGGGCCATTGGAGGGGGTGACCCGACGTCCGGCGGGTGGTAGAGTGGCTTCTGCACTACCGCGAATGGTGACCCACCCAGGATCGGCACGCCTCGGCAGCACGAAGTTTCCCGTCCACGTCGCTCCGGCTTCGAGCACCAGCGTGTCGCCCGGCTGGGCAGTATTCAGGGCTGCTTGGAGATTGGCGCCTGCGCGGACTGTTATAATTCTCGAGCCGGGAGCCGCGGCTGGCAGGGGACTGACAGCCTTGGCGGGCAACGCAGGTGGGTTGGCCGCGCCACGAGCGAGCGCCGGGAGGGCCATGGAGGTCAGTGCGAGCAACAATAGAACTCCCAGACTCCGGCGGTAGCGCACTTTCCCGTCCTCCCGCTAAGCCAGCACCCGCTCGAGCATCGGCCGCTCGACGGTAACCCAGTCGATGAGGTGGTCCACGCCCGCCGCGGTCGACACCTTTGGCGTCCAGCCGAGCTCCTTCTTGGCCTTGGTCACGTCCGACACGAAGACCTTCTGGTCCCCGGGCCGCCAGTCCGCGAAGGCGGGCTTGATCTTCCGCCCCGTCTTGCGGCTCAGCAGGTCGAGCAGCTCGAGCAGCGACAGCTGGTTGTCGGGCCCGCCCCCGACGTTGTAGATCTCCCCGGCGGCCCGCCCGATCCGCTCCACCGCCTTCAGGTAGCACTCCGCCAGATCGTCTACGAAGAGCACGTCGCGCACCTGACGCCCGTTGCCGAAGATGGTGAGCTTGCGGCCGAGGACCGCCGCGATGGTGAACCACGCGACCCAGCCCTGATCCTCGATCCCGAACTGACGGGTGCCGTAGATGCACGATTGGCGGAAGACCACGGTCCGTAGGCCGTAGATTCGCGAGTAGTCTCGGACGTACTGGTCGGCGGCCCCCTTGGAGCAGCCGTAGGGCGAGTGGAAGTCGAGCGGCGTGGCCTCGCTCACGCCCCGCTTCAGGCGCTTGTAGCCGTAGCGCTTGCCGCGCAGGGCGACGCCCTCATGCTCCATGTTCCCGTAGACCTTGTTGGTCGAGGCGTAGAGTACGATTGGCCGCCCGCGGGAGGCGCGCACCGCCTCGAGCACGTTGAAGGTGCCCAGCGCGTTGATCTCGAAGTCGGACCGGGGATCCGTCACGGACGTCGTCACCGCGACCTGGCCTGCCAGATGCAGCACGACGTCGGCGTCATCGTGCGCGGCCACCGCGGCGCGGATTCCATCGGCGTCGCGGATGTCGTGCTTCACGAAGGACAGCTTGCCCTGCGCGCGGAGCCAGTCGAGATTCTCCTGGGTGCCTCGGCGCGAGAGATCGTCGACGACGACGACCTCGTGGGAGAGCTGCATGAG